>Ga0247837_1002109_pt1 | contig 38777 bp, 35 predicted proteins | sample LaCtaG_2_FD_187115 | JGI IMG/M metagenome (GOLD analysis project Ga0247837, IMG submission 187115) | Freshwater microbial communities from meromictic Lake La Cruz, Castile-La Mancha, Spain - LaCruzMarch2015_14.5m | ecosystem: Environmental > Aquatic > Freshwater > Lake | place: Spain: Castile-La...
AGCCGGGAACGAATCGCGGTATGGCAGAGATATTGTGGCACCGCCGGGAAACCAGGCGGCAACAGAGAACACCAACGTCTGTCTAACCTGCGATGAGAACCCGGCTTACTCTCCGGCTCAATTATTTCTTGCCGCCGGCCGAAATGAATTGAGCCTGGCCCCTTTTTCTTTCGCGGCTGCTGGTGGCCGCGCCGCGGCCCGCGGGCGAGGTCGATACCCAGGCCGATGCGCATCTGGCGGAGTTGGACGACCTGCTGTCGGCCGCGGACCCGGCGCTGCGCATTGGGGACCGGATCCGCGTCGTGCGCACCCTGGCCGACCTGCGCGAGGCGGTCGCCGAGGCCGACTATCCCTTGTTTTATTACTACGGCCATGGCGACGGGGACCGGCGCAGGTCGCGGCTGATCTTCGAGGATCGGTATGGGAACGCCGATGCGGTGGGGATGGCGGACCTCGGCAAGGTCTTGGCGTTGGGCCATCGCGGGCCGCCGCTGCTCGCCTACCTGAATTGCTGCAGCGGCGATACCGGCGGAGTGATCGGCGCCGGCCGGCAGCTTGGGGGGCTCGTCCCCGCGGTCATTACCAATCGCACCGCTGTCTACATCGTTGCCGCTCGCGAGCAGGCCAAGGTCTTGTGGCGCTCCATCCTCATCGACGGTACCGCCCCGCATCGTGCAGTTGCCGAATTGTATGGCCGATTGCCGGAGCTTGGGTTTAGCTTCAAGGACGTGCGTTGGCTGAACCCGGTACTGCATGCGCGCTATGGCGGCTGGCGCGCCAATCCCCCCCGTCCGACCGGCGATTTGGACAAACGCGATCCACACTGGCGGGTGAAACTCGATCGGCGCAATCAGGTGCGACACGCGACCTACGAGGTGCGCGAGATGCTGCGCCGCGCCGCGCCGCGCTGCCAGATTTACATCTGGTATGGCCGGGAAGGCCAAGGTGTGGATTTGTTTCAGCAACGCCTCGCCGTTGAGCTCGACCAGGACATCGGAGCCCAGGCCCAGATGATCGCGCTCCAACCGCGTTGGCCGGACTATCTGCGCACAGGTTTTTGCGCCGACATGTACTGCCAAGCCCTCGATGTCCAGGGCATCGACGATATTCCCGCGGCTGTTCGACGCCGTGCGCGCGTCCTCGGTGGACGACAGCCTTTGCTGTACATACGCCACGAGCCGGTGCAGCCGCAGGGGCATCCGGATTTCGCGGCCCTGATGCGCTACATCGATTGGTGCGATAACGAGTTGAGCCCGCTACTGGAAGCGGCCGGCGCCTTCGCGGTCATCGGCGTGCCGCGGATGCTCGGCTCGCCGAAGCCCTTTGACCTTCTGTTCAAGGGGCACGCTTGGCCGGGGCGGCGCTTCAATCGGCAACTCCAGGGCGCGGTCGATGCCCGGCGGCTGAACCTGGTACAGGTCCATCCGCTCGAAGGCATGGAATCGCTCGACAAGAAGGACTTGGAGCATTTTCTGGACAACCTGGATGTCCGATTTCCGCTCGCGACCAAGGACAAGATGCTGAACGACATCATGAAGCGAACCAAGGGCAATTACGAGGAGACGCTCAATGCGCTACAGGAGGCGGTAGAGACACGTTGGCGTGGATAAATCAGGCGCGAGACTGAGCGTCCGGTACCGGCACCGGGTCGAGAGGCGGTAAACGGGCTCAATAACCGATTGGGGGAATTCTTCGGTGTCTTACAGATTCGATCTGCTCGATGAAACAGGTGGAAATGCAGATGCAGCAACGCTGCGGCAGGCACTCGCCGAGCGGCCCTTTACGCGCTGGCCCACGTCTCTTGAGGACGATGCCCCGCGCTTTGCGCCGGGGAAATCACTCATCCAGGCAATCAATACTGCAATCGCCGTGGGCGAGCCGTTACTCATCACCGGCGATCCTGGAACCGGCAAGACCCAGGCCGCGTACTATGCAGCATGGCGACTTGGGATTACGCCGGTACTGCATTTCCAAGTGAAGTCTGAAACCGCCGCGCGCGATCTGTTGTATCACTTCGACGCGGTAAGGTATTTTCATGACGCCACTCTACTCAAGGACAGTATCCTACCGGAAAAGCGGGCGTTCGTGGAGAAACGGGCGCTGTGGGAGGCCTTTGACAGCGACCATGCGCGCCTGGTCCTCATCGACGAAATCGACAAGGCACCGCGCGACTTTCCGAACGACCTGCTGTTCGAGCTCGACCGCATGAAGTTCCAAGTGGCCGAGACGCAGGAGTGGGTGCAGGCCCCACCCGAGCGGCGGCCGATCGTCGTCATCACCTCCAATAGCGAGCGCCGCCTGCCTGACCCCTTTCTGCGCCGCTGCGTCTACCACCATATCGAGTTCAATGAGGAGTTGCTGGACCGCGCGGTAAAGGCACGGCGCGACGAGTTCGCCACGCTTCCGCAGGGCTTGGTCGACTTGGCTATCGAGCGCTTCCTGCGTCTTCGCGAATACGATCTGCGCAAACGCCCGGCGACCGGAGAGTGCCTGGTCTGGCTTAGGATCTTGGCACGGGCGGCAGAGATGCTGCCCTCCACGCTCGAAGCGGACCTGGCGAAAGCAAGAGATGACTCGGCAAGCCTTCCGTACTTAAGCACCCTGCTGAAGGATCATCAGGACGGGGTTGACTTGCGTGAGGGTCGGCTGGGACGACCGGGATAGATGGCGCCTGTGATTAGTTGCCCGCAAACTCGGACGGATAGGGCATTCGCCGCGTCCGCGACGTTGTTTCAGGACTCGCGGATCTGCGGTTGGGAGTCCGATGGCCGCTAACGACTCCACTCCGGCCATCTGCCGGGGTGGAGCTAACGGCTGCTGATGGAGGTCAGCCGCCGGTCAACCCTGCGCTTAGGGCCATCCGTCGATTCGCGTCACACGGCGGTGGTCGCCGCCGCCCCCCAGACCTGGCCGGCTCCGCATCACCTGAGCGATGCGAGGCCGGCGTCATGCCGGAGGCGACCGACCTGCCGGCCCGCCCCGGAGCAACAGGGGCATCGACCGGACCAGGCCAATGGCCTGCGACCCCCGCCGCGCGGGCAGTAGGAAAAAGAAGCCGGGCGACGGCCGAGCGCGCACCCCGCCGCCGGGATTCGGGCCGACGGCGGATGTTTTACGCCAAAGGGGACGGATACCGGACATCTCTAACTTGCGCGTAAGCGGACATCTGAAACTTGCGTTGACAAATGTTGCGGCAGGAGGCGCCGAGGGGTCGGCCAACGCGCAGAGCACGAAGATTCGCTGTGCAGCGAATATTGAGTTAAGGCCGAAGATTCGGTAAAATTGGAACATTCACTGTTCAGTGACGATCTCTTCGTCATGCTTATGTTCCACGCCAACGAGCAGCAGCTCGTCCAACAGCTACTGGCAGTTCTTCAGACGCTACCGGGTGTTCATGCCAACGTGGCCCCACGCGAGCCAACAGGAGCCGCGAACGACCGCGGCTACGATGCCGAGATTGACCTGAGCATCGCCGGCAAGTCGATGATCCTGCTAGTAGAGACTAAGAAGACAGTCTATCCGCGTGATGTCGCGCAGGCGCTCTGGCGGATCAAGTCCCAGGCGAACCGCAGCGCGCGGCCAGACATCGACAGCGTACCCGTGCTGGCCGCCGAGTCGCTCTCGCCTGGGGCCAAGGATCTCCTCCGGACTGAGCAGGTGGGCTACTTCGACAGCGGCGGTAGCCTCTACCTGCCCGCACCGGGAGCCTATGTCTACATCGACAAGCCTTCACCCAAGGCTCAAGCCTCGGTGATGCGCTCGCTGTTCACCGGACGCCGCGCCCAGGCCATCCACACCCTGCTGATGCAGCGCGAACATTGGTTCGGCGTCAAGGATCTGGCCGAGCGGTCCCAGGTGTCGCCGGCCACCGCCTCTGAGATCCTGAGCGAGTTGGAGAAGTTCGACTGGATCGCCATCCGCGGACAGGGGCCGAACAAGCAACGGCACCTGCGTGACCCGCGGGCCCTGCTCGACGCCTGGGCGGCCCAGGTCGCGGCAAGCCGACCGGCGATCCTGCGGCGATACTTCGTGCCTGGCACGAAAGCCGAAGCGCTGGTCGACAGTGCTGCGCAGGCCTTTGAAGCCCGTGGCGTAGGCTATGCCATCAGCAACGAAGCCGCGGCACAGCGCTACGCCCCATTTCTCTCCAGTTTCGGACAGGTGCGATGCCGGGTGCTCGTGACGCCGGAAGCCAATGAGGCACTGGCGGATCTCGGCGCGCGTGTCGTCAACGAAGGGGCGAACTTCGCCATCATGGAAGTTAAGTCGCCGGGCGACCTGCTCTTGCGGGAACGCGTCGGAAATGCCTGGCTTGCCAGTCCCATCCACGTCTATCTCGATCTGCTGAAAGGAGAAGGACGAGCCAAGGAAATGGCGGAACACCTGCGTAATGAAAGGATCGGCTGCTGATGGCGAAACCCGTAACGCTGGATGGCTACAGCGATCAGTACACGCTCGACTGCGAGCGCGTGCTGGTCACTTTGCTGCGCGGACTGGGCCCATGGAAGGACTCGGTCTGCTTGATCGGTGGGCTCACCCCGCGCTACTTGGTCGCGGCACGTCCGCCGGCCGTGCCGCCACACGCGGGCACGATGGACGTGGACATCGTGATCGACCTGCAGCTTCTCGCCGATACTCAGGCGTATCAGACGCTCGAACAGAATTTCAAGAAATTGGGCTTCGAGCGCGCCATCAACGACAGGCAGCAGATGCTTTCCTGGCGCTGGCAAACAAAGACCGAACACGGTGCGATCATGGTGCTCGAGCTGCTGGCCGACGCGCCGGACATCGCCGGCGGCAGAGTGCAGGCCCTGCCGACCGAACGCAGGATCTCGGCGCTGAACATCCCCCATTCGTCCATCGTCTTCGACCTAAACCAAGCCACGGAGATCCAGGCCGAACTGCTGGGCGGCAACGGCATCGTGACCGAGTGGATCAGGCACGCCAACCTCGTCAGCTTCACGTGCTTGAAAGCGCTTGCGTTCGATCAACGTTTCGAGCGCAAGGACGCGCACGATCTCATCTACTGCATTGAGCACGCGCCCGAAGGCACAGATGTCGTCGCCAAAGTATTCCGTAAGGAACTCGAAGGCAAGCACCGAGACGTGGTCGATGCCGCGCTCGTGATCCTTCACAACCGATTCGCGAGCGACGACAAGGTAGAGGGTTATCTCAAGGATGGCCCCGTGTCTGTCGCCAAGTTTGAGCTCGGCGAAGGTGACGACGCTGAACAACGCGAAGCAAGGATACTGCGACAGCGCGAGGTGAGCGAATTGATCGAGCAACTGCTGGGGCGCGTGCGCGTTGCCGGGAGCACTTGATGACTTTTCCGGCGGGCCGCCGCGATCATAAACGCCCGCACCACTTCATATAACCGAACGTTAGACCCCATGGATTTCGTCCACCAGTTCCTCTGCGGTTACCTGGCAGGCCGGGATCCTGCGTCGGAAAAGCTCTTCAAGCAGGTCCGAGCGGGTCAACCCTGCTAATTCCGCAGCTTTGCCTTGGGAGACGATGCCCTGAGCGTACCACTGCACCGCCGCCGCGATGCGCATCTCGCGTGCAAACTCCATCGGTGCCAGGCGTAGGGCGCTGAAAGTAGAGGGTTCAAACTCGAAACTGATCGTTGCCATGTGCGGCCCCAGGGTTGAGTTGCTTTCGATGTCGCGTCAGCCAAGCCTTTATCGACCAGGAATTGCTGGGGAATTCCGGGGAGAGTATATCGAATTCCCGGGAATTTCGGGGCTAGGGAATGCCAGAGTTCCGGGGAACAGCTTTCTCGGCAGCGCGCGTGAGGCGGAACGCCGCGGGAGGTTCGGCCAAGAAAGGCCCCCTTGGGAGCGGCTTCAGACGCGACCAGGCAACTCCCGGACGGAGTCCCAGGCTTCAGCCTTGGATGGGCAGGACCAAGGCTGAAGCCTTGGACTCCAGAAGATGCCCGCTGGCCAGGACGATGATCCTGGATTCGGCAATTGCTCACGCAAAGACGCCAAGAACGCAGAGAAGAACAGAACTTTGCAACCGCTGCTCCCGTCACCCGGCAGGTGAGCCGAACGACAGAACTATCGCACTGAAAAGCTTTGCGTCTTTGCGTGAAACAGATGGTTTTTTCAAGATGATCAAGGCCCCCGCCGCTCCGTCACCCTCTCGGACTTTGACGGAACCCTGGGGGTGCTGCCGGGTCGATCCGCGGACGGTTCACTTGGGGCCGCGCGCTGCCGTCCAACTTTAGACTTGGGGGGCGTTGCGGGCCCCGGGGGAGGGCGCCCGGGGCGGGACGCCCCGGCTCCTCTCTTCTCAGTGCATCTGGGACTGGAGGTAGTTCGGGAGCCCGAGCTTTTCGATCAGGCCCAACTGCTGCTCCAGCCAGTAGGCGTGGTCTTCTTCCGTGTCGCGCAGGTTCTGCTCCAGGATGGTCCTGGTCTGGAAGTCGCGCTCCTGTTCGCAGACGACGATGGCGGCCTTGAGACCGGCGGCGACGGCGTACTCGAGTTCCAGGTCGCTGGTGAGCATGGAGGGCACGTCGGTGCCGACCTTGAGGCCGTCGCGCTGGGTCATGTCCGGTGTCGCCTCCAGGAACAGGATGCGTCGGATCAGGGCCGTGGCGTGCTCTTTCTCCTCCTCGGACTCGTGGTTGATCCGCTCGAAGAGCCGGTTGAGCCCCCAGTCCTCGTACATGCGCGAGTGGATGAAGTATTGGTCGATGGCGGCCAGTTCGTTGGCGAGCAGGAGCTGGAGTTGCGCGATGACCTTGGGTGAGCCTTGCATAGGGGTGTTCTCCGGACCGCTCGGGTCGGCGTCAGATGGCGGATTGCAGGTAGTTTTCCAGACCCAGGGCGGCGAGCAGCGAGAGCTGGGTCTCCAGCCAGTCGATGCGCTCTTCGCTCTCCTCTTGGATCTCCTCCAGTTCGTGGCGGCTCACGAAGTCCTGCTGCGCCTCGCAGTGGCGGATCGCAGCGGCGAGGGTGTCGCGGTAGGCGCGCTCCGCGCTCAGGTCGTTGTTCAGGATCTCGGGGACATCCTCGCCGATCAGGAGCTTGCCCAGGTCCTGGAGGTTGGGCAGGCCTTCCAGAAAGAGCACGCGGGCGATGATCTTGTCGGCCTCCTTCATGGCGGCGATGGAGGCCCCGAAGGCGTGCTTTTCCAGGGTCTTGAAGCCCCAGTGTCCCAACATGCGGGCGTGCAGAAAGGATTGGTTGATGTTGGTCAGGGCCAGCTTGAGCACGGCGTTGTGCTGCTGATGGATACTCGGGTCGGTCTTCATGGGCGCGGCCGGTAGTTGAACCTGGTGTCAAGGTTGGGTCCCGCTCGCCGCGGTGCAAGCAGGCGGTCGGGGCGGGGCAGGGCGGTGCTGGGGGGCTTGACACGAATGCGAACCGTTCGTATTATCGAGCCATACCGACCCACTCGCACCCAAGTCCGGAGCCGATCATGTATGTCTGTGTCTGCCATGCCGTGACCGACCGTCAGATCGGAGCGGCCGTCCGCAACGGTGCCAAGTCCGTGAAGGACTTGAAGGACGGCCTCGAACTCGGGACGAGTTGCGGCCAGTGCCTGCCCTGCGCCCGCGAGGTCCTGCACGCGGCGTTGTGCCGGGAATCCGGCCAGACCGAGAGTGCGCAGAGCGGCGCCCTGGTGCCCGCCTTCGGCTGACCCGCCTTCGCTTGACCCGGTCCCAGCGGCCGACGCTCGGCACCGGCCGCCGCGTCGGGGCTCAACCGGGCAGGGTCGGCGCATTCACGCACTGGATGGCGGGCCCGCAGCGCCCGTGGCGCACCCGCACCAGTCCCGCATAGTCGATCCGCAGCCGATACCAGCGCTGCGCCTGCGCCCTCAGCAGGTACCCCACCACCGCGCGCATCACCCCGCTATGGCAGACGATCAGCAGGTGCCGGCCCGGGTGGAGCGCCACCTGGCGTTCGTAGGCCGTTACCACCCGGGTGGAGAACTCGTCCAGGGGTTCCCCGCCCGGGGGCCGATAGGCGACCGGGTCGCGCGCCATTGCCGCGAAGGCGTCCGCGTCGTGCGCCGCCAGATCCTCCGGGGTGCGACTCTCCCAACTGCCCATCCCGATCTCCCGCAAGGCCGGCTCGACCGCCAGCGGGAGCCCATGGCGTCCCGCGACCTCCATCGCGAAGGGGCGACAGCGGGCCATGGGTGAACTGATTACCTGATCCCAGGGGCAGGCATCCCCCAGGGCCGCGCGCAACTGGGCCCAGCCCGTCGCGGACAGGGGGTCATCCACGCCGTCACCGCGAAACTGCCGGCCGCCGACGGGCTCGCCGTGGCGGATGAGATCGATGAGGGTGTCGGACAAGGCGCTGTTTCCCCGCAGAGGTGAGTGCGGCAGTGGCGCCGATGCGCCCGGGATCGCTGCCGGAAGGGGCCGCGGGTGGTGTGGGGGTTCGCCCGTGATTCCGACCATGGCGTCAACCGGCCGGCTGACCCCATTCTACCTTGCCGGGAGGCGACAAGACCTTTTTCGTCCCCTGGTCTTGCCTTCCCCCTAGTCACGTCGCGTTGTTGGTCTAGAATGAGTCTGTGCGCGACGGGGCTGCCCGCGCGGTCCCGCGCACGCGGCTGCGACTACAGGAATCTAATATAGGATTCAAAATGATGACCCCAATCGACCCCGCTCGCGAGCCCCGCGGAAGCGTCCTGTTCCTCGGTGCTGACCTGGCCCTGAGCGCCGCCCTGGATCCACATCTCGCTGGGTTCGGGCTGGCCCTGGAGACCTTTGCGGTCCCCGCCGAACTGCGGCAGCGCCTCGCGACCCCGGTAGCGCCGGGGTCGGCGCGTCCGCGGCCCGTGCTGGCGTTGATCGATCTGCGCGCCTTTCCGACGTCCGAGGCGCTCGCCGGTCTCGGCGCCGCCGCTGCCGGTGAGGGTTCGCCGTTGCCCCTGGTTTGTCTCGGGCCGCCGGGCGAGTTGGCGCCGCGGGTCGCGGCGCTACACGCGGGGGCCGCGGCCTGCCTGGCGGTGGACCTGCCGGGCGCCGACCTCGCCGCCCGGCTGGCCGCGCTGGTCGGGCCGGGCGAGGGCGCCGCGGCGCGGGTCCTGGTGGTGGACGACCAGCCGGTGGCCGCCCTGTTCGCCGCCCGGGTGCTGGAGCAGGCCGGGATGGTCACGGAGTCGGTGTCCGATCCGTTTGTGGTCCTGTCGGCCCTGGAGCGCTTCGTGCCGGACCTGGTCCTCATGGACCTGCACATGCCCGGGGTGAGCGGGATCGAACTGACCGGCGTCATCCGTGCCCAGGAGCGCTTTGCCGACCTGCCCATCCTGTTCCTCTCCGCGGAACTGGACCCGGCGCGGCAGTTGGAGGCCCTGCGCATCGGTGGCGATGACTTTCTGGCCAAGCCAGTGCCCGCGGCGCGGCTGCTGGCCTGTGTGCGCGAGCGCCTGGTGCGGGCGCGCCACCGCGCCGCGGTGCGCGCCGCGCCGCCGGATGCGGGCGCGGCCGGGCGGGAGCACCTGTTGGCCCGGCTCGATCGCCTGCTCCAGTCCCAGTCCGGCGCCGACTGGGCCCTCGTTTACCTCGAACTGGAGGGAGGCGCCGCCGCCCTGGCCCGGCTTGCCGCGGCGGTGTCCGCGCGTGCGGGAGCCGAGGCCCTGGTGGCGCTGGCGGGTGCCCAGGGGGTCGGCGTCCTCCTGCGCGGCGGCACTTGGTGCCCGTTCCGCACCGCGGCCCAGGCCCTCGCCGAGACGGTGCGGACGGACCTGGCAACGGGTGCGGCCCCGGTGCCGCGCTTCGGGGTCGGCTGGTGCGCGCTCCCGGATGGGGGCGGGGAGTCGGTCACCCTGGTCTCGCGGGCACGCAAGGCCGCCTGCATCAGCCTCCAGGCCAAGCAGGGCCGGGCCCAGGGCTATGTCAACTCCCCGCGGCCGGAGGCCGCCGGGGCGCGGGACCCGCTGCTCACCGCCATTGCCGCGGGACAGTTCCAACTCCTCTTCCAGCCCATGGTGCCGCTGCACGCGACCGCCGCGGAGCGCTACGAGGCGACCCTGCGCCTGGTCGGCCCCCACGGCGAGTTGCTCGCCCCCGGCGTCTTCGGGCCGGTCGCCTTGCGCGCGGGGCAGGCGGCCCGGATCGATCGCTGGCTGCTGGCCGCCGGTCTCGACGCCCTGCAGGCGCGCCGCGCCGCGGGACGGCCGGTAGAACTCTTCCTGCATCAATCCATTGCGGCGGCGGACGACGACTGGGTCGAGCGGGTACGCGACGAGATCAGCGCCCGCGACCTGATCCAATGCCGTCCCGTCATCCAATGGCAGTTGGCCGACGCGGACCGTCACCTGGACCTGGCCGCGCGCCTGGCCGTGCACCTCAGCCGCTTGGGGATCCGCCTGTGTCTCAACGGCGTGGCGGCCGGCGAGCGGGGCGAGCGGGTGCTCGCGCACCTGCCCGTGGCCTATGTGCGCCTGGCCCGGGAGGCGGTCCGCGGGCTGGCGGATGCGCGGCTCCAGGGCCTGTTCGGCGCGCTACGCGGTCGCAAGACCTTGGTGATTGCCACCGGGGTGGAGGGCCCCGAGGCCATCACCCCCCTCTACAGTGCCGGGGTCGATCTGGTCCAGGGACCCTATGTCCAGCCGCCGACCGAGACCATGGACTTCGACTTTGCGGACGCCGGGTCCTAGTGCATGACGCCGAAAATCCCGCGACCATATCTGTTCGTTGTCGTTGTCGTTGTGGTTGTCGTAATCGTCTTCGACTCCGATTACGACAACCACAACGACAACGACAACGATCACGACCGGGAACGGTAGCGGAACTTTCGACGTTCTGCACTAGTCCCGCGTACTGCGCCGTCCGGCGACCGGAATCTGGCGTAAACTGATCGGCGAATCCCGGTCGTGCGCCGGCACCTCCGGCCGGCGCACCGGGCGCGGTCTGCGGCGACCCACAACATTCAGCGGAACATGCCTTTGAAGACCTTGCTGACCCCCATTGCGCTGGCGGCCCTGCTTCTGAGCGGGGGCTGTGCGTCGATCCAATCCGGCGCCAGTGTCGGCAAGCGGCCGGCCTATGAGGACTTTCTGAGCCAGCCGGGGCGGCTGCGGCCTGCGGCCAATGCGAGCGGGGCGCTGGTGTGGGTCGACCCCGGGGCCGACCTGGCGCGTTACCAACGCTTCCTGATCGAGCCTATCCAGGTCCGGCTGGCGGACGACGCGGCCTACAAGACGGTCGATCCGGCTGAACTGAAGGCGCTGGCGGATTATCTCCGGCAGGCGCTCGCGAAGGCCCTGGTCCCCGCCTACCAGGTGGTCGGCAAGCCCGGCCCCGGGGTGCTGAAACTACGCATCGCCATCACCGATCTGGTGCCCACCAAGCCCGCTTACAGCGTGGCCGCGCTGGTGGTGCCTTATGCCACGGTGGCCGACCTGGCGTCGGGTCCGGCGTCCGGCCGCCCCGCGGGTTCCACCGCCTACCTGGGGCGCACCGGGATCGCCGGGATGCTGATCGACGCCCAGAACCAACAGGTGGTCGCGGAGTATGCGGACAACCGGGTCGGGCGCAAATACGTGGTCGATACCAGCACCGGGCTCACCGGCGCCGTCACCACCGGGGTGGGGGACTATGTGAAGTCATACTCCACCTGGGCCTATGCGCGCCAGGCCTTCGACGGCTGGGCGGGGGATCTGCGCCGGTGGCTCGACGGGGTCCACAAGCGCCCGGGCGGCCTTGGTCATCATTCCGGCCCCCGGACGTTGTAGGGTGGACAAGCGCAGCGCAGGGCGGCGCGGCGCGAGGATCACAGGGACTGCTCGGCCTTATGCAACTGCGTTATGTCATTCGTTGACGAGGATCATTATGAGCGATACACCCGAGACTGGACCCGGCCCTGCGTCGGAACCGGTCGATGAGGAGCGCAACGGCCGTCGGGGCTTCCTGATCGGCCTGGGCCGCTGGTCGAAGATCGTGATCGGCGCGGCCGTCTTCGGCGGGCTGGCGCTGCCGCAGGCCGATGCCGAAGCGGGCTGGTTCAATCGTCGCGGCGGTTGGATCAATCGCCGCGGCGGTCGTGGTGGCGGTTGGATCAACCGCAACGGCGGCGGCGGTTGGGCCAACCGGCGTGGCGGCGGTAGCGGTGGCAGTTGGATCAACCGCCGCTGAGTGACGCCTCGTCGTACCGGGCCGGCACCGGGGGCCCCGGGCGCCGGTCCTCGCACGCGGCGCCCCGGCGCCGCAGGGAGCCGGCCCCCTTGCTGACATCGATACCGATCCCGCCTGGGAATGATTCGGACCAACCGGTCCTGTGCATCCCCGCGACGCTGTTTCACGCCTTTCCCGACCGCACGGTGGTCCTGCGCGCCGCCGACCCGGCGGCGGCCCGCGCCCTGCTCGGACCCCAGGTACCCGCCCGGGTGCTGTTCCTCCAGCTAACGGACCTGACCGCGGACCTGGGGCCCCTCTGCAACTGGGCCGAGGGCCTGGCCATCGACCTGCTGATGGCCGACCCGGCGGCCGAACTCCCCTTGCTCTACCGTTGTACCGGGCTCTTGGATCGCCACCCGGTGCGGGTGACCGTACCCTTGCTCCCGGGGCTGGCCAGCGCTGTCAAGCTTGCGCTCTCGCTCGGTCTCGCGGTCCGCCTGGCGGGGCATCAACTCACCCCGGAGGTGGCCGCCCAGGCGCGCGCGGCGCTCGCGGCCTACCTCCACAACCCCACCGTCGCCCAGCCGGTCGAGCCCTTCCATAGTCTCTTGCTGGCCTTCCTGCACGACACCCCGGTCGACCTCTGGTCAGTGCTGGAGCGCGACCCGGCCCAAGTCCTGATCCTGGATGACCAGGGCGAGGCGGTGCCGGACCAGGGTCCGGCGTCGGCGATGGCCTGGCGCGAGGCGCTGGTTGCGATCGGGGTCGCGTCCGGGGTCACGACCGGAGCGCCGTGTCGCGACTGCCCCTGGCTCGCGCCCTGCGGCGGCTATTTCCAGTGGCCCCGGCCCGCCGATGACTGCGGCGCGCAGTCCCTGTTCGCCGAGTTGCACGCGGCGGCGACCGAGCTGCGGGCGAGTCTCGCGGCCTTCAGCGCGTTGCCGCGCTGAGACGGCTATGGGCACCCGGGTCTTTTCACTCATCCTGCTCCCCACACTCCTGTGCAATGCCGATTGCGACTATTGCTTCGAAGCCAAGAGCAGCGACCGGCTTACGCTTGCGCGCCTACGGGAATTGATCGACAAGGTGTTGGACCACCTGGTCGAACAGCAGATTGGCGAACTCATGATCCACTGGCAGGGCGGCGAGGCCATGACCCTGCCGCCGTCCTGGTTCGCCCGCGCCCATGAGCTGATCGGGGCGGCGGCCATGGCGCGCGGGTGTGCCGTGACGCACGGTTTGCAGACCAACATGATCGGCTACAGCCCGAAGTGGAATCCGGTCATTCGCGAGATGTTCGATAACAGCCTGAGCACCTCGCTCGACTATCCCAATCTCTACCGCCGCCGCCGCGGGCAGGACCCCGGCGACTACAATGCGGTCTGGGAGCGCAATGTGCGTCTGGCGCGTGAGGCGGAGATCGAGGTCGGCGTCATTGCCGTGCCGAACGCCGCGACCCTGGAGTTGGGGGCGGCCGGCTTCTATCGCCATTTCGTCGATGAACTCGGGATCCGCAGCTTCCAGGTCAACACCCCATTCCCCGGGGGCGAGTCCAATGAGGCCAAGGGTCTGTTGCCGACGGGGGGTGACGCGCTCATCCGCTTTTTCATCGAATTGGCCGAGGTCTGGCTGGCGCGCGGCTACGCCGGCGGGGTCCGGGTCGGCCCCTTCGATGAGCTGTTGGCCTATTTCAGCGGCACGCCATCGGTCCTGCCCTGCATCTGGACCGACGACTGCGCCAATCACATCCTCTGCATCGATGCGCGCGGCCATGTGGCCCAATGCGATTGCTGGGTCACGAGCTACCCCGACTACCGGTTTGGCAACATCTTCGACGCCGCGAGCCTGAGTGAACTGCTCGCCGCGAGCCCGGTCGTGCAGCGTTTTCATCAACGCCCCATGGCCCTGGTCGCACGCGACTGCATCGCCTGTGACTATCTCGCCCTGTGCCACGGCGGCTGCCCGATACGGGCCTTCTCGGTGCATGGGACCCTGTTCGAGAAAGACCCCCACTGCGGGCTCTATCGGGCCTTGTTCGGGCACATGGCGAGTGCCGCGGCGCGCCTGGCCCGCGCGTCTGCCGAGGGATCCCGGTCCGCCTGAGGGCCTCGGCGTCGTTGTCGTTGTCGTTGTCGTTGTCGTAATCGTAATCGTAATCGAGGTCGATATACCGGCCAGGATTCTCTCGCACCTCGTCGTTTCGCTGTCCGAGCGTTGTAGGCATCGCAACGAACCCGATAGACATCGAGCTGCTCATGGCCGAATGGCAGTGCTTCTCCGATTACGATTACGACAACGACAACGATTACGACAACGACAACGATAGTCAGTGGAGTCAAAGATCATGAAGCGACTGGTCGTTGGATTGTCAGGGGCGAGCGGCGTGGTCTACGGGGTGCGCCTGCTGGAGGTCCTCAAGGGGACCCCGGGGGTCGAGACGCACCTCATCGTGAGCAGGGGCGCCGAGGTCACCCTGCGCCTGGAGACCCAGACCAGCCTCGCCGAGGTCCGGGCCCTGGCCGATGTGGTCCATGAGCACGGCAATCTGGCCGCACCGATCTCCAGCGGTTCATTCCGGGTCGCGGGGATGGTGGTGGTGCCTTGTTCCATGAAGAGCCTGGCGCAGATCGCCCTGTCGCTCGGCGACAACCTGCTGAGCCGCGCGGCCGATGTCACCCTCAAGGAGCGGCGCAAGCTGGTCCTGGTCCCCCGCGAGTCCCCGCTGCACCTGGGCCACCTGCGCCATATGACGGCCGTGACCGAGATGGGCGCCATCATCCTGCCCCCGGCACCGTCCTTCTATCATGGCCCCATCACCATCATGGACCTGGTGGACCAGACCCTGGGCAAGGTGCTGGATCAGTTCGAGATCGAGCACCGGCTCTTCAGGCGCTGGGGCGGCGATGCGTCTTGATGAGTTCGAGGATGCATCGCGGCGCCTCTTCGCGGAGGTTTCGGTCATGACGCTCGCGACCTGTGCCGAGGGCCTCCCCTGGGCGACGGACGTCTATTTCGCCCCGGACGGCTTCGACCTGGTGTTCCTCTCCTCACCGCGCGCGGACCCTCCCGGTTTGCAGCGCGTGCAGGCTATACTGGCGGGGCGGTGCAACCTGGCTGGCCCCCATCCGGGGTGCCGGTGACCATGGCGTAGGCGCGCGGCCTCCGGTCCGCACAGCGGACCCTACGGGGTCTCTGGCCCGTAGGGTCCGCTGTGCGGACCGCTGGCCATGGGTGGCAACGACGATTCGCGAGTGCGGCCTGCGTATCGCCGCCGCGCAACTGGTCAGGCGCCGGCCGCGGCAATGACCGCAACCGGGGGGGCAGGTGCTGCCATGACCGACCAGATGATGATCGTATTCGGCATCCTCGGGTGCGCAATCGCGCTCTTTGCCTGGGGGCGCCTGCGTGCCGACAGCGTGGCGATCCTCGTCGTGCTGGCGCTGATGCTGAGCCATGTGTTGACGCCGCAGGAGGCCCTGGCCGGCTTCGGGGACCCGGTGGTGGTCCTGATCGCCGGCATGTTCATCGTCAGCGAGGCCCTGGTGACCACCGGGGTCGCGCACCGTCTGGGGGAGGCGGTGCTCAAGGCGGGCGGGGGCAGTGAGGTGCGCCTGATCGTCCTCGTGATGCTGCTGGCGGGGGGGATCGGCGCCTTCATGAGTTCGTCGGCGATCGTCGCCATGCTGATCCCGGTGGTGCTGGCGATCAGTGCCAAGACCGGGCTGAACCGCAAGCGCATGTTGATGCCCTTGTCCGTCGCCGCCCTGACCAGCGGCATGATGACGCTCATCGCGTCCTCTCCGAATCTGATCATCGACGCCTCCCTGCGTGCGCACCATGTCGCCCCGCTCGGCTTTTTCAGTTGGGCGCCCTTTGGGCTGGCGGTGCTCGCGGCCGGCATCCTCTTCATGCTCCTGACGCGCAACCTGCTCAGCCGGGAACTCACGGCCGACGGCGGCGGGGTGCGGCAGGCGAGCATCTTGGACCTGCTTGGCGCCTATGGTCTTGCCGATCGCTGGTACCGGTTGCGCGTGCCGGCGGGCTCGCCCCTGCTGGCGCAGACAGTGGCGCTGGCGCGGTTGCGCAGCCGTTTCGGCTGTGTGATCGTCGGCTTCGAGAAGCTGCGCGACGGCAAGCGTCAGAGTCTGCCCGCCCTGCCGGAGACGGTGTTCGAGCCCGAGGACGCCATCGTGCTGGTCGCCGACGACGCCCAGGTCCAATCACTGATGGCTGCACACCGCCTGACGCGCCTGCCGCAACTGGGGGAACACCAGCGCTACGAGGTGCTGCAGGATCTCGGCGCGGCGGAGGTCATGCTGGCGCCGGAATCCAAACTGATCGGCAAGACCCTGCGCGCCATCGAGTTCCGCGGGCGCTACCGGGCGACCGTGGTGGCCGTGCGGCATCGCGGTGAGGCGCTCACCACCAATCTGGTGGATGAGCCGCTGGATTTCGGTGATACGCTCTTGGTCTGGGGTGACTGGGACGGCATTCGGCGCCTGGGGGAGGATCGGGAGAACTTCGTCGTCCTGGCCCTGCCGACCGAATACCAGGAGCGGCTGCCCGCGCGCCGCCGCGCGCCGGTCGCCGTGGGTATTCTGGTGCTGATGATCGCGGTGATGGCCTTTGAACTGCTGCCGAACTCTGCCACCGTGCTGATTGCCGCGATGGCGATGGTCGCCGGCGGTTGCGTCAAGCTGGACGCCATCTATCGCGTCATCAGTTGGAAGACGCTGGTACTGATCGCTGGTATGCTGCCCCTGGCGACGGCCCTGACCAAGACCGGGGCGACGGTGCTGATGGCCAACGAGCTGGTCGGCGCCCTGGGCTCACTGGGGCCGATTGCGATGCTGGCGGTGCTGTTCATGGTGACCGCGGTGGTGGGGCTCTTCATCTCCAACTCGGCCACCGCCGTGCTGATTGCGCCGATCGCGATCCAGGCGGCGCTGTCACTGCACGTCTCGCCCCAGGCCTTCGCCATGACGGTGTCGATTGCCTGCTGCGCCGCCTTCGTCACGCCGGTGTCGTCCCCGGTCAATATGCTGGTGATGGAGCCCGGCGGCTACAGCTTCGGCGACTTCGTCAAGGTCGGGCTGCCGCTGCTGCTCGTGACGATGGTGGTGACGATCGCGCTGGTGGCCCTCCTCTACCTTTATTGAAAATCGCCCGCTGGGCGATTTTCAATTGGTTTAGGACTGGAGTTTTGTTCTGCGATCGTTGGTGTGGGCGTGGTATCCCCGGGGGGTCACTCTGGGGTTGTTTGGGAGGTTTGAGAATGAACGCGATGGCAACGAACGAGGCTCGGCCTAAATTGGTGGCCGACGCGCCGCGGGGTCAGTACAGCGATGGGAGTCCGCTCGATGAGGTGCATTATCTGGAGTGCAAGCTGATCCTGAAGCCGGACCGCTTCACGTCCGCCCGGGTCTTCCTCGAGTATGGCGAACTGGTGGCGCAGACGGCGAAGGAGTTTGGAATCGGCTTCAACCGTCAGGGGGTGGTGCTCAAGCCCGAGCTGCGGGAGGTCGTGTTCCTGGACACGGCCGATTTTCGCCTTTACAACAACGCGTTCATCCTGCGCAAGCGGACCCTCTATGAGTACGGATTCCGTGTGGGTGATCCGGAGATCGTCCTCAAGTATCGCCACCCGGACGTGCAAGCGGCGGCCGCGATGGACGTGCGCCCGGCGATGGCCGGCAACTACCGGATCAAGTTCAAGGCGGAGGCCCTCCCGTTGAAGGACCAGGTGGGCGGCTATCGGCTGCTGCACTCCCACAATGTGCAGTTCCCCCTGAGCCAGGCCCCCGAGGGGGACCGGACGGCGATGGCGACACTGGTCCGTGTGTTTCCGGCCCTGGCGGTGCTCAACCCGTCCGCGACCGAACGGGTCGAATTGGTGAACCGGACCATCGTCGAGGAGGTACTCCAGGACTTGGGGCTTCTGGATTTCGGCAAGGGGGTCACCGCCGCCGCGAACATCGCCATCTGGCGCGAGCGCGGCGATCATCACACCCTGTGCGGTGAGTTCGCGTTTCAGGCCAAATTCAAACGCCGGGACGACCTGCACGAGAAGGCCATCGAGCGATGCCGGCAGTTCTTCATGGCCTTACAGCAGTCCGGGCGGGACTGGTTATCGCTCGGGACCACCAAGACCGGGCTCGTCTATCGGCTCAAGGGCAATCCCCCGCAAAGCCATGAGTGAACCAGCGGAGCAATGAGATGATGAACAAATCGATTGGATATGGACGCCTGCCGGCCGTCGCGCTGCCGGCGGGCGGGCTTCTCGCCATGGCGGGTTGCGGCACCAACCAGCCGGCCCTGGACTGCATCGTCAAGCAGCGCTGAGCCCGGCGGCGCGCGCGATGGAGAATCCGAAACCGCGAGGGGGGCCGGACCGGCGGGCGGCGGCGGCCGGTCGGGGCGGGCACTGGATCAGGACCCTGCGCGGCCATCGCTACCTGCTGTTGCTGGTGCTGCTGATTTGCGGCGTCATCGTACAGTCCATCGAGCGGGGCCTGATCGGGGTGGCGACGGTCGCCGAACTGTTGGTGGGCGTCTCGCTGCTGGCCATGGTCCTGGTGGTCTTCGAGGGGCGCCGCAGCCGTCTGGTCGCACTCTGGGCCTGGGTGGCCATAGTCGCGCTGGGGGCGGCGCAGTATGCCCTGCCGACACTGGTCCTGACCTGGGTCGAGGCCGTCCAACGGCTGCTCCTGATGGTGTTTCACGGCTGGGCCGCCGCCCTGATCCTGCGCGATGTCTTTCAGCAGGAGCGCATCGGCACCGATGACGTGCTGGGGGCGGTGAGCGGTTACCTCCTGGCCGCGGGCGGCTGGGCCAACCTGTACAGCCTGTTCGACCTGCTGATCCCGGGCTCATTCACTATCAGCCCCGACCTGGCGGGCCAACTCGCCGATCCGCAGGCGCGCAACGGGCTGTTCCTCTATTTCAGCCTGGCGACCATCACCTCGGTCGGCTATGGCGACATCGCCCCGCTGCGCGGACCCATGACCGCCTTCGCCATGCTCGAAACGGTATTCGGGCAGTTCTATATCGCCGTGGTGGTGGCACAGCTCGTCGGGATGCGCCTGGCGCAGGGTCCGCGGCGGGGCGGCGGCGATTGATGTCGGATTAGTCTGAAGGCGCCTCGTGGTGGCCAGCCGCCCCGTGTGGGTTGGCGAACAGACGGCTGAGCGTTGCTGAACCTATTCTATGTAACGGCACAACCTCAAGAAGTCCCCAGCAATGGACGAACCTGATTCCAGCGCCTGCACTCCCCAAAACACCCTTTTCCGCACCGGCGACCGCGTGCGCCTCATGGTCCCGACCCCGAGTGGCTGGCTGGGTGAGGCCGTCGTCACGCACGACGAGCCGCTCGACGACTCCAGCGTCCGTTTCGTGAAAGTCGCGCCGGCCGATGAGTCCAACCCCATCGGCGTCGCTCATTGGAGCGCATTGGTGCGCATTGGAGTTGAGTGAGCCGCAGCGTGCTGTGTGCTGCTGAGCAGGCCGTCGCGTCCGCGTCCTCTGATCGTGGCGCTGCGGTTGCACCACCGCCGAACTGTACCGAATCCGCCCGCATGGCAACCGTTCACCTTATGTCACGCCCTTTCAGGGCTAGGCGCTGTCTTGCTGCATACCCAGGGCGTTGCCCTGGGCTGGTATGTCGCGCCCCTTCGGGGCTTGGCTAACCGCAAGACCGCGGCGGCAATCCGCGCGGCGGCTGTCCTGTCGGGTTTGATTGAGGGCAAGCGCGGCGGGGTGCATGATGGGACTACTGGAGACGGGAGCGGCAGAGGGGCCTCGCTACCGTCCGGGCTTGCGACTGGTGGCCGAGGTCCCGAGGTCGCCGCGAACCGTTCCAGTCCAGCAACGTCATCCTCTGGTCCTGGAAAACCTGCGCCGGCTGGCCTATGCCGACCGGGTGGATCGGTCGACCCAACTCTCACTCTGGCAAGAGTATAAGGTGGACGCCGTAGGTCGGGTTAGCGCAGCGTAACCCGACGTTCGGTGCTGTCCGAACCTAAATCTGATTGAGCGGTTCTGGAGAGTTTTCAAGCGCCAGCGGCCCCGACCGGCAATTCGCAACGACGTGCCGCAGCGTACCCCCTATCCTGTCGTTCAGGATGTCGCGCGCCGCGAAGGCGTGTCGGATTCGCGCTGGATCTCCGCGCCCGCGCCTCGTAGACGGGTACCCCGGGCATGAGTTAGGCCCGCCGGTCCCCCTGCCCGTGCCTCCTCACCGCAGCGGCGATGAACCTGGACAAGAGGCGGGCGAGGGATCTGCTATTGACTTTTTGTCTCTAGATGCGTAAACTAGACACAGATGAAAATCTAAGAAACGGACATCGGCATCCTCCCCCGGGCGTTGTGTGGCCTGGAAGCGGCGCAGGGAGTCAGCAGCGCCCGGGATGAACACAGTCTTGCCCCGAAGCGACGGCGTTCACCATCACTGCGCAGGGCGAGGCCCGCCTGACCGACTGGACGCACTGGTTGCGGCAGCGGCGCAGGCGATTTGAAGCGCTTGAGACGGCTGATGACGCCGTCAAGAACGGCGCCTGCTACAGCAAGACCTCTGAATAGCCAAGCCGCGGGGCGATCCCAACGGGACCGCCCCGCGTCTTGCGTTCGTCAGGTGCGGATAGCATCCTCTGAGCTACAGGATTCTCATATGTCAGCGCAACCGATCAGAATCGTTGTCATCGGCGGCTCCGCGGCCGGCCCCAAGGCGGCGGCCAAGGCCCGCCGCCTGGATGAACACGCAACCATCACCATCATCCAGAAAGAGGCCGAGCTGTCCATGGCCTCCTGTGGTTATCCTTATTATGTCGGTGGGGTTTTCGATGACCGTAATCAGCTGATCTGCACCCCGGCCGGGATCGTGCGGGACTCCAGCTTTTTCGATAAGGCGAAGCGTATCGAGGCACTGGTACAGACCGAGGCCCTATCCATCGATCGGGCGGCCAAGACCGTCACCTGCAAGCACCTGCCAAGCGGTGAGACCCGCACGCTGCCCTATGACAAGCTGGTCATCGCCACCGGCGCCACCACGCTCTATCCGCCGGTACCGGGCGTGGACCTGGACGGTATCCTGAGCCTCCATTCGCTGGCGGACGCCGATGCCTTGCGCGCGGTGCGCGACGCCAAACAGGTCCGTAGCGCCGTCGTCGTCGGCGGCGGGCTCATCGGCTTCGAGGTCTGCGAGGCCTTGCATCTGGAAGGCATCCAGACGACGGTCATCGAGAAGACGGCTGCCATCCTGCCGTTCTTGGATGCCGACCTGTCGAAGCTCGTCGCGAATTATGTCCGCACCCATGGCGCTGACGTCATCAAGGGTAACGGGGTGGCCGCCTTCCTCGGTGAGGATGGAAAGCTCATCGGGGTGAAGCTCGACAATGGCACCGAACTGCCCTGTGAGTTGGCGGTCGTCGCGGTCGGGGTCAAGCCGAACGCGGCGCTCGCCGCGGCGGCGGGACTTAAGATCGGCGCCTTGGGTGGAATCGAAGTCGATGCTGCGATGCAAACATCCGACCCGGATATCTATGCCGGCGGCGATTGTGTGGAGTGCACTTCGCTCATCTCGGGCAAGCAGGTGCGTGCCCCCTACGGCGATCTGGCCAACCTTCAGGGGCGGGTCATTGGGCAGAACCTGATCCAGGCCGGCAGCGCGACATTCCCCGGGGTCACCCACACCGGCATCTGCAAGATCTTCGACTATACGGTCGGCTTCACCGGACTCAGTGCGGACCAGGCGCGCGCCGCCGGGATGACCGATATCGAGACAGTGATCGTGGCCGGGCTCGATATCCCGGGCTATATGAGCGGTCAGCTCCTGATCAGCAAGATGGTCGCTGACCGTAAGACCGGTCGCGTCTTGGGCTTTCAATGTATCGGCCCCGGCGATGTCAGCAAGCGGGTCGCTACGGTGGCAATGGCGATCCGCGGCCAACTGACCATCGGGGATTTGGCCAACGCCGACCTTCCCTATGCGCCGCCCTATTCACTGGCGCTCGATCATGTCATCGTCTGCGCCCACGTCATGGAAAACAAGCTGCGCGGACTTATGCTGGGGGTTTCGGCGGCCGAGGTCAAGGCGCGGGTCGACACCGGCGCGCCCTGCTTCATCCTCGATACCCGCACCCCTTGGGAGTTCGAGGAGCAGCGGCTCGGTATCGGCGAGACACTGATCCCGCAGGGCGCCCTGCGCGGCCGGCTCCATGAATTACCGCAGGACAAGGACCGGGAGGTCATCGTCTATTGTGCGATCTCATTGCGTGGCTATGAGTGTGCGGCCATCCTGCAGGGGCACGGCTGGCGCAATGTCAAGGTGATGGAGGGCGGTGTCGCGGCCTGGCCCTATCCGCGGGAACGCTAGCAGGCTCGAGCACCGGGAACGTCTGGAGACAGCAGACCGGGTCACGCACGGGTGCGCCACCATCGCCATCCTGAACCATGAGGCGCCGGCGCACGTCGGCGTTGGCCCACTGTGACCAAGTCACTGAAGACGCGGACCTGCCGTGGTATGGTCACGGGCGACCCCCACCCCGGTGTGGGTAGGTCGGCACCGATATCACCCAACCACTGACGGACTCCTTGCGCAGTCTCCGAGGGCGTACCCATGAGCTTCGATGCACTGACGATCGCCGGTATCATCGCCGGTCTGTTGAGCGGCGGCTTTCTGATCGCATTGGTCGTCGGCAACGACCCGGGCGCCTGATTCAACAGCAGCAAGACGTTGACCTGCCGTTGAGCGGCGACCCGGGTGGGCGCCGGAATCAGCTTGCAATCATCGCTGGTGGCATGGGCCCCAGGCCCTGGCCGCGCAAGTGCGCGGCAGTCATCCGCGGCCGATTTCGTGCGGCCCTATTCAATAGCAATCCGGGTCGTCACTGCCCGCTCTCCCAGAGGAACACCGCCATGCGTGTCTTGCCCGGCGCCCTGCTCGCCGTGACCCTGATGCCACTCACCGTCACCCAGGCGCGGAGCAACTGGCCGACCCCACCCATCGCTGGGGATGCCGCCACCCAGGTGTCCGGTCCGCTCACTGGCGGCAGTGCCGACCATAGCAAATTTGCGGCGCTCAAAGGACCCTTTGCCACGGGTCCGGAGGTCACCAAGGCCTGCCTCGGCTGCCACACCGAGAGCGGCAGGCACTTCATGAAGAACATCCATTGGACCTGGGACTTCACTGACCCCGAGACCGGCCAACGACTCGGCAAGAAGCATCTGATCAACAATTTCTGCACCAATGCCCGGGGCAATGAGGGCATGTGCGCCCAGTGCCACGCGGGTTACGGCTGGAAGGACGAGACCTTCGACTTCACCAACCAGGATAACATCGACTGCCTGGTCTGTCACGACCATACCGGCACCTACTATAAGACGACCAATAGCAACGGTGACAAGAGCTGCGCCGTGATGTTCGAGGGGCTCCCCGCCCTGGACCTGGCCCAGATTGCCCAATCCGTCCAGTTACCGGAGCGCGCCAACTGCGGCACCTGTCACTTCAACGGGGGCGGCGGTGACAACGTCAAGCACGGCGACCTCTCCTCCGCCCTCAAGGACCCGCCCCGCAGCCTCGATGTTCACATGTCCTCCGACGGACAGAACTTCGCCTGCACGGCCTGCCATGTCACCAAGAACCACGTGTGGGCCGGCAGCCGCTATGCCGTCATCGCCAAGGACACGGCCGGCCCGGGCCGCCCCGGTCAGCGCCGTGATGTCGCCACCTGCGAGTCCTGCCACGGCGCGGCTCCCCATCCGGCGGCCTCCGTCAGGCACCTCAAGCTCAACGATCATGTCGCCTCGGTGGCCTGCCAGACCTGCCACATCCCGCGCTTTGCACGCGGCGGGATCGCCACCGTGATGGATTGGGACTGGCGCACGGCCGGCCAGACCAAGGACGGCGAGGGCTACCATGAGCACGGCTACACCCAGGGTAACGGGGAAGAGCGCTACACCTACAAATCCATCAAGGGCAGTTTCACCTATGGTGAGAACGTCATCCCCGACTATGGCTGGTTCAACGGCCAGATGCGCTACACCACTATCGACACCCAGGTCGACCTGAGCGACCAGCCCATCCCGATCAACAGCTACCTCGGCGCGCGCGCCGACGGGCGCTCGCGGATCTGGCCGTTCAAACGCATGCTTACCTGGCAGCCCGTCGATGCTGGTAATGGCACCCTGGTCTATACGCACCTGTGGGGGGAGGACACCGATGCCTATTGGGGCAATTACGACATGGGCAAGGCCATCGCCCGCGGGATGCAGGACTTCGGGCTCGCCTACTCGGGCCACTTCGACTTCCTGCAGACCGTCTCCTATTGGCCTATCACCCACATGGTGGCACCCAAGGAGGACGCACTCGCCTGTGGCGACTGTCATATGGAAAACGGTCGGCTGAGCACCGTGACCGGCGTCTATCTGCCGGGGCGCGACCGCAACCGCTGGGTCGATCTGGCGGGCCTGATCCTGATCTTCGGCACCCTCGGCGGAACCCTGGCCCACGGCCTCGGGCACCGCGTGATCCGCTTCAAGAATCGCGGGAACACCCACGACCACGCCGGGAAAAACCACTCATGATTATCCGTCAAGTCCTGATCTATACCGTCTTCGAGCGCTTCTGGCATTGGACCCAGATGACCCTCATTGTCACCATGTTGGTCACCGGCTTCGCGATCCATGGACTCAATCATTGGATGAGCTTCGATGAGGCCGTGACCCTGCACACCCTGTCGGCCCTGGCGCTGCTGACGCTGTGGGTCCTGGCCACCTTCTGGCTCTTCACCACCGGCAACTGGAAGCACTACCTGCCGACGGCCAGCGGCCTCGGTCAGGTGGTCCGCTTCTATTCCTACGGGATCTTCAAGGGCGAGCGCCACCCCTACCGCAAGGCGTATTGGCGCAAGCACAACCCGCTCCAGGCCATCGCCTACCTGGCACTCAAGATCGTACTGTTCCCGCTCATCTGGGCCTCGGGGATCATCTATCTCCTGTATTCCGTCTGGGGCGACATGGCGGGCGCCGCGCCCTGGCTGGAGCGGGTGGCGCTGATCCATACCGCCACCGCTTACGCGATCCTCGCCTTCGTGATCATTCACGTCTACATGCTCACCATCGGCCATTCCTTCCTGCACCATGTGGCCCCGATGGTGAGTGGCTTCGATGAGGTCGAACTGAGCCCGGAAGAAGAAGCCTATCTGATCACGGACGAACCCCACCGCATTCGCTGAACCCTTGGACCCCAGGCCGGATTCAACAGACCAGTCCGGCCAGGAGCGATGAAGCGCCGGCGGGCCATGCGCCTGGCCGGACAGGCCTCGTGCCCGGCTTCGATCGCCGTACGTGCGGCGCCCGCGTCGGTGTCGACAACGACGAAACAGGCTCAGCGCGCGAAGCTCGGATCCACGCTGGAAGTGAGTCCGAAGCGCGCCCGGCGCCGGCCGCGGATGGACTGCCTGGCTGAGGGTGATCTACTGGCTCATCGCGCCCGGTGCCTTGAGTACCACACTGCCGATCGGCACCCCCAGATCCTCGGCAAGGATCGGGCACTTGGCCAGCAGGAGAAAGAACACTGGCGCCCGGACCTCACTGAGTGTCTCGTAGTTCGCCTGGCCCTTGGCGATGATCAGCGGCGCCCGCGCGAATTGCTCGCGAAATGCCGGCGAGCAGCGATCGAGCAAGGTGCCGGGCGCCTCTGAACCGTTATCGATGATGTGAGTGAGCAGGTCCAGGCCGGCGGCCACGGCGTCCTCCCGGGTCGCATCGTTGATGATCGGGCCGGCCTTGACGACATAGGTCACCGGCCGGGCGATGGTCTCGATCAGGACCCGATCGAACACCGTTTCACCCGCGTTGTCGGCCAGGTAGAGGACGGAGTCGACCTCCCTCAGTGCCTGGCGCAGGTACTCCAAGCCGTTGATGGCGAAGGGCTGTTCCAGCACCCGTGCCAAGGTTGCCTGCACCTCGTAGTGCTCCGCCGCGCCATCGTCGATGATGTTGCCCGCGATGGCGATGCGCACGGCGGTCTCCAACGGATCGGCGGCGGTGCGCACGCGTTCGCGCAGGGCGGGGAGCAGTGCCAGGGCTTGCGCCGTGGCGTCGCTCTTGCTCTGAGCATAGGGATCGGGCCTGTGGGTCGCGCGCCGGACCATCCGGTGGATGGCCTCCGCCATCACCGGCGGCGTTGCCTGCGCCGGCAGGGCGTGGAGCTGATCCATGGTTTCCAGCAGGATCTCACGTTGCAGTTCCACCGAGGCCTGGGCGTGACGGGACGCGCTCAACGCCTGACGCAGGAAGCAAGGGTAGCAGTCGAGATAGGTCTTCATAGCGCGATAGGATAGATCAAAGGTTGCATCTGATGGTCGGTCCGGCAGTTCATCACCTCGGGTGAGAATAGCCGCAGCAGGATCGGCGGTCGGTACGGCAGCCCACACGCCTGGGCTCGACAATGCGGTGGGCCAAGCCGACCGCGCAGCAGCAGGTCGATCAACTGCCGGGCGCGAGCCGTCGCGCCAGCCAGTTGCCGGCGATGAGTTCGGCGTAGGTGCCGCGGGCCGCGATCCGGCCGGCGTCGAGCACCAGGATCTCGTCCATCGCCTCGAGGCCCCAGGGGCGGTGGGTGACGAGCAACACGCTGCGTCCTGCCATGAGGCGCCCGACGGCCTGGAGCAGTGCCCGTTCCGCGGGCGCGTCCAGACCCTCGGTGGGCTCGTCCAGGAGCAGGATCGGGGCATCTTTCAGCAGCGCCCGGGCGACCGCGATGCGGCGCGCCTCGCCGCCGGAGAGGCGCACGCCGGTCTCGCCGACCCAGGTGTCGTAGCCCGCGGGCAGGGTGCCGACGAAGTCGTGGATCTGGGCCGCCCGGCAGGCCGTCTCGAGCAGGGCCTGGGAGGCATCCGGCCGTGCCAGCAGCAGGTTATCCCGGATACTGGCGTTGAACAGGTGGGTATGCTGGGAGACCAGCGCGAGATGGCGACGGATCTCCTCCCCCGCATAGTCGGCGAGGTCGTGGCCACCCAGTCGAATCTCCCCGGCGGCAGGGGCCCAGAAGCGCAAGAGCAGGTTGAAGAGCGTGCTCTTGCCTGACCCGCTGGCCCCCACCACCGCGACCCGCCGCCCGACCGGCAGGTCCAGGTCGATCCCGTCCAGCGCCGCTCGGGTCGCCCCCGGATAGGTGAAACGCACCCCACGCAGGCGCAAATCGAAGCCCGCGGGCGGGGGCGATGGCCCCGGCGGCTCGGTCACCGCGGGGGCTGCATCGACGATGGCAAACAACCGCCGGGCCGCGGTCAAGGCGGCCCCAAGCTGCTGGAAGGCCGCGGGCAGCGGGGCGACGGACTCGAAGGCGGCCAGCGCCAGCAGCGCCAGCATGGCCAACTCGGGCGGGGCGATGCGCCCCTCGCGCACCAGTGGGATGGCGAGCCACAGGATGCACCAGAGGGCCAGGTTGGCGCACAGGCCCAGCGCGCCCTGGGCCGCGCCCGCGTACCCGCCCAGACGCACCTGCGCGGCGGCGAGCTCCGCGCTCGCCGCGTTCAGCCGCTGCACCTGCGCCGGCGCCGCACCATAGACCAATAGCTCGGGCAGGGCCTGGACCCCGTCCACCACGGCTTCGCGCAGCGCGGACTCGGTCTCCACCAGGCGGCGCCCGGGCGCGGCGCCGACGCGCGCGCTCCAGAGCGGAACCAGCCCGCCCCCGGCCGCGAGGAAGGCAAGTACCGTCAGTGCCGACGCACGGTCGTAACGGGCCAGGAAAACGGTGAGCAAGACCGCCCCCGCCACCGCGGTCAGCACGGGTACCAGGGTCCGGACATAGAGTTGCTCCAGTGAGTCGATGTCCGAGCGGATGCGGCTGAAGAGGTCGGCGCTGTGCAACTGCTGGAGCCGGGCGGGGGCCAGGGGCTCCAGGTGGCGGTAGAACCAGACCCGCAGATGGGAGAGCAGGCGCAGGGTCGCCTCGTGGGTGACCAGCCGCTCCAGGTAACGCCCGCCGGTGCGGGCCATGGCACTGCCGCGGATCAGGGCCGCGGGGGTGAAATAGTTCATGGACGCCCCGGCGGCGCCAGCCCAGGCCATGGCGGCGATGAACCACCCCGAAACCGCCAGCAGGCAGACGTTGGCAAGCAGGGTGAGCAGGGCCGCACCGAACCCCAGCAGGACCCAACCCCGATAGGGTGCGAAGAGCCCCAGCAGCCGGAGCAGGGTCCGCAGGTCGCCGGCGGGTCCTGGCCTCATGACGGCCCCCGATAGGCCGTGACCAGCCGCCGGTAGGGTCCGTCGCGCGCCAGTAACTGCGCGTGCCGGCCGGATTCGACCACCCGTCCGCGCTCCAGCACCAGGATGCGATCGGCGCGCTCGACCGTCGCGAGCCGGTGGGCCGCCACCAGCAGGGTGCGGTCGCGGGCCAGGGCGTCGATGCCCAGTTGCACCGCGGCTTCGCTTGCGGGGTCGAGACTCGCGGTGGCCTCGTCCAGGAGCGCCAGGGGGGCGTCGCGCAGAAAGGCCCGGGCCAGGGCGAGGCGCTGGATCTGCCCGCCGGAGAGCCCGGCGCCGCGCTCCCCGAGCGGCGTGAGATAGCCCAGGGGGAGCGCCTCGATGAAGTCTGCCGCCTGGGCGCGGCTGGCCGCCTCACGCACCGCCGTCATGGGCGCGTCCGGGGCGCCGAGCCGAAGGTTGTCCAGGATGGTGCCGCGCAACAGCCGGGGGGACTGGGGCACCCAGGCCAGGCGGCGACGCCAGTCGGCGAGATCCAGCTCGGTCAGGTCGCGGCCGTTGACCAGCACTGTGCCCTGATCGGGGCGGATGAACCCGAGCAGCAGATTGATCACCGTCGTCTTGCCCGCGCCGCTCGCGCCCACCAGGGCGACCCGCTCCCCGGGGCGGACCTCGAAATCGGCGCCGGCGAGTGCCGGCCGACCGGGCTCGTAGGCAAAGTGGACGGCCGCAAATCGGATGTGCAGTGGCGCCTTGGGGTCGAGTCGCAGCGGCGCCGCGCCGCGTTCGGGCAGCGGCGTCGCCAGGATCGCCAGCAGCCGCTCGGCCGCGGTCACCGCCTGCAGGCGCCCGTGGTAATGGGTGCCCAGGTTGCGCAACGGCTGATAGAACTCCTGGGCCAGCAGCAGGATGAAGAACCCCTGGAGAAAACCGATCGCGGGCAGGGGGGCCCAGTCGGGCAACGGCAGGTTCAGATGATAGAGACGGAACCCGATGAAGACCGCCAGGATGGCAATCCCCAGGCTGGCGAACAGCTCCAGCACCGCCGAGGAAAGGAAGGCGACGCGCAGCACCCGCATGGCGCTCATCCGGTAGTCGTCCGAGATGCGGGCGATGACCTGCGCCTCGCGGCGGCTGGCGTTGAAGAGCTTGAGCGTGGTGAGCCCCTGGATCGTATCCAGGAAGTGCCCGCCCAGCCGCGCCAACGCCTGCCAGTGCTGTTGGTTGATCTGCTCCGCACCCTTGCCGATCAGCAGCATAAAGAGCGGGATCAGCGGCGCGGTGAACAGCAGGACCAGACCCGAGAGCCAGTCCAGGGGGAAGACGATGACCAGGATCGCGACCGGCATGGTCGCCGTCAGGGCCAGCGCGGGCAGGAAGCGGGCGAAGTAGGCGGTCAGTCCCTCGATCCCGGTGCTCAGGTCCTCCGCCAGGGCGCCGCTGCGCTCACCCGCCAGCCAGCGGGGTCCCAGTCCTTGGATATGGGTGAAGAGTTGCTCACGCAGGGCGACCTTGACCCGCCCCGCGCCCTGCACCGCGGCCCATTCGGCGAGCCAGGCGAGTAGTGCACGCGCCGCAAAGACCCAGAGCAACGGCCAGAGCCAGACCCGCGCCTGGTCCAGGTCCGCGCCGCGGAAGATCGCTGCATCGACGACGTTGGCCAGGAACCAGGCCTGGAGGATGGTCAGCAGCCCGCCCGCCGCGGCGCCACCGATGGCGAGCGTCAGCCAGTGCCCGGTCAGTGGCCGCTGTGCCCGGAGCCAGCCTTGGGCAGACATGGGCCAGGACCCGTCGGGCCGCGCGCCGCGGTCCGGACGCCCCTGTTATCCGGCGCGGCTTCCCGCTGCGGTGCGCTGCCCCTCATCGTCGGCTTGCCCGAAGCACTGCTCCGACTCGTACCACATGACATTGATGATGCCGAAGGCCACCGCCAACAGCACACCCAGCAGCCAGGCGAAATACCACATTTCTCTTGCTCCCAGGCGGGCCGCTCTGCGGCCCGCTTCGTAGGGTCCGCTATGCGGACCGATGGTCGTAGGGTCCGCTGTGCGGACCATCGGCACCTCAGTACGCCAAATGCTCCTGCTCGCGGATCTCCTCCACCGTCACCCGCCGCCACATCTTGGTGTAGGTCCACGCGGTATAGCCAAGGATGAGGGGGATGAAGATTGCCGTCGCCCAGAACATCACCGTCAGGGTGAGTCGACTGGAGACCGCGTCCCAGACCAACAGGCTATGCCCCGGATGGGTGCTGGACGGCATGATGAAGGGAAACATAGCGGCCCCGGCCGTCATGATGATACCGGTCAGGGCCAGCGCACTCGCGCCCAGTGCCCAGCCCGCCCGGTTGGCCCCGGAGAGCAGCACGGCCAACCCCAGACCGGCGAAGCCCAGGAGGGGGAAGACGAGCGTCCAGGGATACTGACTGTAGTTGCCAAGCCAGGCCCAGGCGGCGATCTCCACCGTCTTGCCGAGCGGGTTCGCCACCGCCCCCAGGTCCGGCATCGCGACGACCCGGAAACCGTCGACCCCCAGGGCCAGCCAGACCCCCGCGAGCGCGAAGGCGCCGATGGTCGCCAGTCCCGTGCGCCGGGCCCAGAACGCGGCCCGGGAGGCGATCGGCTCGGCCGTACGCAATTGCAGCCAGACCGCCCCGTGCAGGGTCAGCATCCCCAGGCTCACCACCCCGGCCAACAGGGCGAAGGGATTGAGCAGCCCGAAGAAGCCGCCCGCATAGGAGGGCCGCAGGAACTCATCCAATTGAAAGGGCACGCCCTGCAACAGATTCCCAAAGGCGATGCCGAACACCAGGGCGGGCACCGCCCCACCCACGAAGAGCCCCCAGTCCCAGGCGCTGCGCCAGTGCGGGTTCTCGATCTTGCTGCGGTAGTCGAAGCCCACCGGTCGGAAGAACAGGGCGAACAGCGCCAACAGCATGGCGAAATAAAAGCCTGAGAAGGCGGTGGCATAGACCAGGGGCCAGGCGGCGAAGATGGCCCCGCCGGCGGTGATCAGCCACACCTGATTGCCGTCCCAATGAGGGCCCACGGTATTGATGATGACCCGCCGCTCCAGGTCGTTCTTGCCCAGGAAGGGCAACAGCGTGCCCACCCCCATGTCCATCCCATCGGTGACGGCGAAGCCGATCAGCAGCACCCCCACCAGCACCCACCAGATGAACTTCAGTGTTTCGTAGTCGAAAATCATGATGCGTTGCCTTTGGCTTCAGGGTTCTGCGCGCTGGGGTGCCGCGGCCGGTGCCGGGCCGCCGCCATGGCCGCGCGGTGGATCAGCCCGCTCCTCATCGGTACCCGCGGTAGGGTGCTCATGGTGATACTTGCCGGTATGCAGGGCGCTCGGTCCCATGCGTCCGAACTTGAACATCAGGAACATCTCGATGCCGAACAGGATGGTGTAGAAGACCAGGAACCCGCCGAGGCTGATCCGCAGATCGGTCGCGGTCAGGCTGGAGGCGGCAATGGCGGTGGGCAGTACTTCACCGATGGCCCAGGGTTGGCGGCCGAACTCGGCCACGAACCAGCCGGTCTCCACCGCCAGCCAGGGGACCGGGATACTGAGCACGAAGAGCCACAGGAGCCAGCGGTGGTGCTGGATGGTCCGCCGGGCGTTGAACCAGAAGCCCAGGACCATCAGCAGCAGCATCCAGACCCCGGCCCCGACCATGACCCGGAAGGCCCAAAAGATCGGCGCCACCTCGGGGATCGAGTCCTTGGTCGCCAACTGGATCTGTTCCTCCGTCGCCTGGGCCGGATTCTCGGTGTAGCGCTTCAAGAGCAGACCATAGCCCAGGTCCGCCTTGTGTTCGGAGAAGCGTGCACGGTTCTCGGGGGTATCGGCGCCGGTGCGCAACTGCTGGAGGTACCCGTAGGCGATCATGCCGTTACGGATACGCGCCTCGTGCCCCTTCATCAGGTCCTTGAGCCCCATCACCTGGGTATCCAGGGAGCGGGTGGCGATCAGGCCGAGCAGATAGGGGATCTTGATCGCATGGGCGGTGTCCGCTTCCTCGTTGCTTGGCAGACCGAACACGGTGAAGGCGGCCGGTGCCGGCTCGGTCTCCCATTCCGCCTCGATCGCCGCCAGCTTGACCTTTTGCACCTCGCCGATCTCGTAGCCGGACTCGTCGCCCAGCAGGATCACCGAGAGGATCGCGGCCATCCCGAAGCCCACCGCCACCGCGAAGGACCGCTTGGCGAAGGCCAGGTCCCGCCCCTTGAGCATGTACCAGGCACTCAACCCCAGCACGAACATGGACCCGGTCACATAGCCCGCCGCCACCGTGTGCACGAACTTGACCTGCGCCACCGGGTTCAGCAGGACCGCGGAGAAGCTCACCATCTCCATGCGCATGGTTTCAAAGCTGAACTCCGAGCCGACCGGATTCTGCATCCAGCCGTTGGCGATCAGGATCCACAGGGCGGACAGGTTGGAGGCCAGGGCGGTGAGGAAGGTCACCCCCAGGTGCTGGACCTTGGTCAGGCGCTCCCAGCCCAGGAAAAAGAGCCCGATGAAGGTGGACTCCAGGAAGAAGGCCATGAGCCCCTCGATGGCCAGGGGCGCGCCGAACACGTCCCCCACGTAGTGGCTGTAATAGGCCCAGTTGGTGCCGAACTGGAACTCCATGGTCAGCCCGGTGGTCACCCCGAGCGCGAAGTTGATGCCGAAGAGCTTACCCCAGAACTTCGTCATGTCCCGGTAGATGGTCCGGCCGGTCATGACATAGACGGTCTCCATGATCACCAGGATCCAGGACAGGCCCAGGGTCAGGGGCACAAACAGGAAGTGGTACAGGGCCGTGCCGGCAAACTGCCAGCGCGACAACTCGATCATGGTGCTGTCCAGCATGGTGGTTTCCCAAGAAGTAACAGTGGTTTAGAGGGATGGGCGTCCGGTCGCAAAGGGGGCGTCCCGGGGGTGGAGCGCGCGCGATCTTAACCCGACCGCGCGGGGCAACGCGATGCGAGATCGCAACGTCGCAACGTTGCCAGAGGGGGGGGTTGCCGTTCAGACCCGGCGGCGCCGGCCGGGCTTCGCCCCGGGTCAGCCCAGCGTGACGACGGCTCCGGCGCTGGGGTTGGCGGACTTGCCGTGAAATGCATCGGGGGACACTGGCTTTTATTTCGTTATTTGCTAATATAGTGATAGCAAGCCTGCCCCTGCCCGTCAAGGGTTCCGGGACCGGTTTACCCTACGCCACAACCACCGTGGTCCACCCTTTGAAAACCGCAGGTCCGCAGTCATGAAGTATTTGATTAACTTGAAAGAACTGACCATCACCGAGCTGCTGTCGATCGCGATCGTGTTCAGCGCACCGGTGCTCATCACCTATAACATCCTGACCTGAGCGCCCGCTTCAGGCTCTTCCCGCCCACGCTTCCCGCATCGCCGGTCCCCGAAGGACCGCCCCCGAGGCACCCCCGGTCCGACACCCTGTCGGCCGGGGCCCTCGTCGCAGACCTGTGAGCCTCTTGCAAGACGCCCCTGCGGCTTCGCCCTCCTATTAAGAATCAGTCTCAGTATCGTTATCCTGGCGCGGGTCGGTCAGGGTTTTGACACCACGGGGGACCGGCGTAATTCGTTTACGCCTACCGACTCTTCGACCGCTACGCCCGCGAGGTCGTGAGCCGCGCGATGCCGACGGACCAGCCCCCCGTCTGGCGACCGCGGCGGTTCGCCGTTGGGGGCCTTGATCATCGTTCCGGCCAGTGGCGGTCCGTCCGCAACCGGAGGTCGAGGCTTTAGCCGGTGGCGGGTCCCGAGATATCCACGAGAAATCAATGGCGCCTGGACGCCGGGCCGGCTAAAGCCTCGACCTCCAGTGGCCGGAACCACGATCAAGGCCGTCCTCACCGAGGACCCCGGCATGACCGACGACTATGCGACCCGTCGGACGGCGCTGGAGACCGACGACAACCCCTTTGCGACCGTTGTGCTGGCCCACTTGGCGGCCCAGGCGACGCGCCAGGATCCCAAGGCCCGTCTGGGGGACAAGCTGGCGTTGACGAAAGCGAAGGGGGTCAGGTCTTGACTTATGCCTCGCCATGACGGCGGTGCAGAAACGGCAGGGTCAAGAAACGGCAGGATCAGGTCTTGACTTGTGCCTGCCTTGTCTGATTATGCGAAACCCAGCCTTTTCAAAGGCTCGAACTGCGTCGAGATAATTGACGCCTGGCAGCTTTGACATATCTAAGCCGCTATATCCACTTCACGAACTTCCTGACCCCGGCTCATTTCTTTAACCGCAGCCAGATACTCCTGAATAGCGTCCTGAATGTTCTCGATGGCTTCTGCATCGGTATCTCCCTCAGACCAACACCCGGGAAGGCCAGGAACCGAAACGCTAATACCATCTTCTGTACGATGTAGAATAACCGTATATTTCATTCTGACCACTCCGATTGTTGACGTTGAGCCAATTTATTTCCAAGGCCGAAACCGTGGTCTGTCCCCGGTTCTCGGTCCCCGGTTCTCGCACAAGTCGTGGGGTCATGCAAGTCATGCAAGTCATGGGGTCATGCAAGTCATGGGGTCAGGTCTTGACTTATGCCTGGAATAAGTCAAGACCTGACCCCATCCCCTCGGACCCCATCCCCTCGACCTGGACCCCATCCCCTCGACCTGACCCCATCCCCTCGACCCCATCCCCTCCGTTCGTGACCCCATCCGTTCGCATCCGTTCGCTCTCTACAAGCATCCGCTCGTGTTCTCTATGGAATTATATTTAAAGCCAAGCTTTACTTCATTATCCCGAATTATGAAAAACCATTTTCCTGGTCCGACATACCCACCATACGAATTCTTCGCATTGATTGAAACGCATACAGCCCAGCCAATACGACAGTCGTCGTCTGGAGGGGCATAAGCGCCAAAACCTTTGCGTGGACCATCAGCTCGATCCCATGAATATTTGGCTGAATCAGGGTCCTTTAATTTTTCGCTCATATACGAAACAATTAAAGAGCGATAGTCTTTCGGCTTGCTTCCAATATCTGCCGTCTCCAGCAACGCTTGGCACGACTGTTTTTCCTTTCCTCGAATTGCTTCGGCGTCGCTGCGAGTAGTATAATTTTCGCCGCCTCCTGATCCAATGATTGATAAAACGCCTGTTGCTAGAACGGCAGAACCAAAAAGGATTTGTATAGTTACCGAGCGATATTGTTTCATTTTGCCACCCTCTGTTGCCCATTGAGACTCAGATAGAGCCCAGGAATATAGATGCGATTCAAAGTCACAAAGTCATGCAAAGTCATGGGGTCAGGTCTAAAGTCATGGGGTCAGGTCTTAACTTATGCCTGAAATAAGTCAAGACCTGACCCCATCCCCATGGACCCCATCCCCATGGTCTGTCCCTGGTTTCCCTCTGGTTTCCCCTGATGACCTTGCGAGCTAGCACGACGCCCGTGGCGCGCGCTCGCTTTTGAGCCCGCTTGTTAGCGCTTTTCATTCTTGAGGCATAGGTCAAGACCTGACCCCATCCGCTTCTGACCCCATCCGCTTCGTGAACCCATCCGCTCCGGAAGGTGCTACGGTTTGACGGAGACCACGGCATCATCAACCACATGACATTCTAGTAATTGAGGACCTGAATATCCGCCAAAAGAGTTCTTTGCGTTTACTTTGATTAAAAATCTGCGCTCACCTAACTGCCCGTCATAATACCATTGAATTCCTTCATGGTGTGCTGAAACAAACTTTACACTATCTGGATCTTTCCAAGGAATATCGACGCGAGCCATTTTGTAGCAAGCATTTACCATATTCTGCGAGACTTTAAACTTCACCATGCTCGCTTTAGGAATATGTACCGTTTCCACTCCATTAGTAGATGAAGTTCCCCGCCGCTGTGAATCCAGAACTGGCGACTCGCTCGCGCTCCCAAGAATTGTCATAATGCCAATACTAACCGACAAAAAAACGAGAAGCGCACGAGTATTACTCATTGATGTCTCCGCGGGTATGAAGATAGTGCCGTAACACTTGGTGGGCAAGCGTCACGCCAAGAAGTATGGCGAAGACATCTGCCCAGTCGAAAACCCCATTTAAGATATATGAACAGACCATCGGTGAGAATATTTTATCGTCGTGAAAAAAGAATACCTGGCATTCGGAAAGGGCTTGCAGAAATTCAAAGAATGTCTCAATGATAGCCCATATGGCGCAAGCGATCGCGATTCGCGCTTTTGTCAAGCCTAATGCCAGCGCCGTAAATAGCGAAAAAGCGAACGCGTGTGTTGCAGTTGGCAACGACCCCGTCAATTTTATAAAGTTTTGGGGTAGGTGGTCGGCTGCCCACGTGGAGTGTGATGGCAGGGGAAGCAACTGATTAAGAAGTAAAGACGGTGGATCGCGAATTAGCAGATATACTGTTATTCCAAGAGCCAGCGCACACCCTCCAATAATCGCAATCTTCCAATGCTCGCTTCCGGTTACTAGATATTTCCTAATCGAGGCGGGATTCTTCAAGCACACCATGCTTTAGTTACCATGAAAATTTTTTGATCATCTGCAATTCGTAGCCGGCCAGTCGACATGGCACGGCCGCGACTTCTTTCAGTAGAGCTCAGCCGCACTCCGCAATGACTATAGTATTTCCGGCAGTGTCCTTTTGTATGACGCTGATTGTGCGCCCAAAGCCATTGAGCGCAGTATGATCTCTAAGAACTACGGAGCCAACGATTTCGCCTTTAAGATTTACTATAGAGTAGGTTTCGATATCTTCTTGTCCATGCGATCCTTTGCTGTGCGAACTATCGAAACGCAATGACTCACCTTCTTGAAGTTTGAGTCTCTCTTGCCACATGCTGTGATTCTCCAAAAATTTCTAATTGGCTGACAAATAAGCGTTTATCCGGCGCAGAGGATGGAGTCAGGTCTTGACTTATGCCTCGCAGTGACGCCGGTGCAGAAACCGCAGGGTCAAGAAACGGCAGGATCAGGTCTTGACTTGTGCTACAGGGAGAACTCAAGACCTGACCCCATCCACAAGTCATGACCCCATCCGCAAGTCAAGACCTGACCCCATCCGCAAGTCCCCCGCATTACGCGCATTACGGTGACAGTTTACTAAATGCAAATAATGTGACGTTACTTCACGTACCTATTGGAGCCAACCTTAGATCGGCAGCAACCTGGTTGCGTTCAAGGCCCATCCGCATTCAGTGCATTTAGTAAACTGTCACCGCAATTTTGTCCGTAATTTAATCTGTTATGACTATGCCCCTATGTATTGAATTTTTCCAACATTTGAGGTGATAGCGGCAGCATTACTAACCAAGATCTTATAGCCCTCGTCATAATAAGGGGGAGGAAATAAGGAATGCGTGCTTAGCATCTTGCCACTGCCCAGCCACTCCATGGCATCGTTTAACCTTATCCTTAGTATTCCCCTTATTCGATCGGAGTAATCAGTGCTACGCCCATTAACGCATCCTTTGCATCTGAATAGCAATCCGTGTTGTGCATGTGGCCTAAGAAATATCGATGGCGCTGCCATCCTTAGATCTAACAACTCCGTATTGTCCCCCGTATAATAGCCCGGCCTCCTGCTGTTTCTCTTCTTTATGTCTACTCCGATTAATAATATATATGCATAAACATCGTTATTCCCATATACACGCTTCTCAAAATGTAAAAATTCGTCGTTCTTTCCAGAAGATACCGCACGATGGCAAGCAAACCAAAGAGCAACCCAAACGTTATCAACTAAATCTATCCAAGTAGTCGAAATACCGTAATGTTGTAACAACGCCTCGTGCGACCAACTTCCGAACTCTTGAAAAATGCCACATGTTTCCCTATATTGATCCATAACTTCGCTTAAATAAGATATACATTTATCACATGTCTCTTGTGTTTTAATGCCTCTAAAAAGGGTAGGAGACAAACTGCCGTACAGTTTCCGTTGGCCTCTAAAATATATCCCCTCACCCCCATTATTCGCAAATCGAAACTTGAGATATCCCGCTGCCATTATAAGGGCATGGTGATCTTGAACTTCTAAAACACTCGCGCCAGTTTCTGGGTCGCTCGCGTATGCTGTATTTCTTATGTTTACATTCGAAAATGCCACAACGTCTTTCCCGTTGACCCATAACGTGCAGCCTAAAGCGGCGCGCGCCGCTGATGAGCTGATGACCTTGCGAGTTAGCACGACGCCCGTGGCGCGCGCTCGCTTTTGAGGCGTAGGTTATAGCGCCGAGCAAAGCTCGGCGTCTCTTGCGGGGTGAAAGTCCCCGTCGGGTAAGGGTAGGCCGCCCGCCCGTATCGAGTGTTGGTCCCGTTGCGGAGTAGGGTAACCTGCGAACAACAGACGGGGCAAGCGTACACAGAGAATCCTGTAGGCCGCAGGGGAGGTCGCGCTCCCTGAAGTTCTGGTACAGCTTCGAAAGGCCAAGATGCGGAAGCCGACAGTCTTAACTTGCTGGAAGGCAACACGAACCACCCGCAATGGCTT
>Ga0247837_1002111_pt1 | contig 38762 bp, 31 predicted proteins | sample LaCtaG_2_FD_187115 | JGI IMG/M metagenome (GOLD analysis project Ga0247837, IMG submission 187115) | Freshwater microbial communities from meromictic Lake La Cruz, Castile-La Mancha, Spain - LaCruzMarch2015_14.5m | ecosystem: Environmental > Aquatic > Freshwater > Lake | place: Spain: Castile-La...
GGAATTAAGGGGAATCTAGCAGGCAGAGAAACAGCTGAATTATTGTACTAGTGGGAATTCGGTAAATATCGTGAAGAATAGTATGGCTCGCTGAAACCACCCGCCGCTGCAGTGCCTGAAAGACGACTTGCCCCTTATTTTCAGTATGGAGAAGAAGAGAATTGAACATACTCATCTTTACTAGACTGCCGCTTCTCTATGTCCTATCGCTGCAGAAGCTCACTTGAGCCGTTGCTCTGAATATATTACTATCAGGAACACTGGAAAAGGGCCGAATTACCCTTGTTTCAGTAAAATATGAGAATGCTGAGTTGGGAAGATGATGCCCAGGTCTAAAACTCGGTAAGGAGTTTAGGCAATTCTCTCTCACATAATTCCAAAATCCTAAAACTGCTAAGAGTGGCTGGCTAGTGAGTCAAGGAGTAGGCGTACATAAGAACTTCACATAAAGCCCTGGACCCATTCCACTACTCACAGGCTTATGTTATATTTACTGAGTTCTTGTTAGTGCATTAACTTGGCTCATCTACTTGCTGAATTCCCCTTAAGTTTGTCCACAGCAGTGGCGTTTACCTCAGCAAATGTGGATAGATCGGCACTATGGTGGCTACGCAGGGTAAACATGCAGGGAATTTACTAGTCCAGCACAGCGCAACAATCAACTTTCCCCTCATTTTCTTCTTCAATTGGTAAAAGGACAGCTTTATTATAGTTATTATATAAGGATTAGTTGCTGTCCAGTAGTACTTTCCCTGTATGTCACTTGCAGAGTCCTACTAGGCCTGGCCAGACACATGCACTGGTCGTCAAGTATACAGTTAATTCTGTATCCACAACAGCTCGAATCTCCAATATGTTCAAACAACAGGCTAGAGTAATTGACAGAGTAGCAAAGTCGCTTTATGCACTTCTGCCTAACTCAAAGTGGTAAATTGCCCTTATTTTCGAATGCACAAGCTCATATTTTCAAGATGAACAGCCACCGAGACCCCTTCCTCTTCCGCAAGTACCTCAAGCGTCTCGTACACTTCAACCAGGGACTAGTGCGCTACTCTGAGTTTCTGGCTATTGATGAATCCACGCCTGCGACAGCGCTTCGCACACTATCAGGTCTAATGAAGCGGGAGTTCGAGGACGACTACTTGGGTAAGAGCACTACATAGAGCTTGCAACAAGGATGTATGAGGCCTGGCAAGTGACAGTGCGGGAGGAAGCTATCCAGTCACTGGAGAAAATTCAGAGGAAATTGACGTTAATGGATAAATTGAAGTCCTTTCTACGATGGAGCGAGCGAATAGCCGACCAAACCGGCCTCAAAATCCCCAATCCCTTTTCAGCATTCTATGAAGGCAGACAGTCGCACCGCACCAGTCCTAAGCCTCGTTCGAACGTGCCGAGAGTACTAACGCCCACACTACTACCCACTGCCAGTTCCGTCCCTCGCTCTACTCTCCTCAGAGACACTACTGCAGGAACCAGCACTCCTCCAGCCTTCGAGAAACTCTACCAAGACCATATCCGTCGCAAGGACCAACAGAGCGCGAGACGAAAGGCGAAGGCAGAAGTGGACTCCCGACACTGCAGCTTCTCCCCCTCAGTCAATAGTTCCTTCGTTGGAAGCCGCGCTCCTGTCTTTGACCGTCTTTCCGCGGACAGCCGCTCGATGTCTGCGAAGTCGCTTTCCACTGTGGAGCGTGAAGTCCGGAGTTGCTCCTTTGCACCACAACTTACCTCCAAACAATACTTTTCCGTCGGGTCGTCAGCGGCTGCTCTTCACGACCACTCTGGCTTAGTGCAGCGGAAAATCCGGCAAATGCAGCTCGAAGCGGAGCGCAAAGAACTGGCGAAATGCAGCTTCACCCCTCAAGTCCGCAGTCCTGGCGTAAGCCGTTCCTCCTCCTTTACCACCTCCGCTTCCAGCAAGTCCGTTTTCGAGAAGCTATTCGAGGCTCATGGCCAGTCTCAACATCGACTCAGGGAGCAAGCACTGGTCCAAGCCCAGGAAGAAACCAAGGCCACCCCCTTTCGTCCGAAGGTAAATCGACCCACTTCTGGGACTTCTCCCGCAGCGGCTGAGCGGCTTTATGCGGACTCTAAAGCCAGGGACCGGAAAATGGCCAAACTCAGGGAACACTATAGTGCTGGAGTGAGACATCAAGGGACTGGGTCGGTGGGTGGGGGGAAAGACCAGCCAGCCTATGAGAGACTATTTGGAATGCAGAAAGGGTGGGAAGGGAAGCGGAATTCACTAACAGAGAAGCTGATGCAAGAGCAAGGAGTCACCTTTGCACCTAGGCTTAATCAGAAGTAAGCGTCGCATTCTGAATTCGCCCGCTCGAAATCCTAATAAACAACGTATCTCTCTGAATATCGGGAAAAGGCACGTTCCCCAGGAAACGTCCCAGGTAATTATAACTTTATGGTTGAGTACTGATAGTATATAATGGAGCGAGCAGAGCAATTGGAGAGGGAACTGATGAGGCAGATTCAAGCGAATCTCCGCACTATGACGCTCAAGTACCATTTCGACTTCAGACACGGACTGCCACTGAGCTCAGATCGGTTTGTCTATAGTCCGCTGACTGCGGGAGGAACCCCTCGAACCGTTACTCAGGAAACGCCACTAACAGAAAGACCTAACACTCGCTAGTAAACTGGCAAAGTTTAGATAGTTCTTCAGTCTTTCGCTCCACTACCCTCTCCCTTGTCGAACACAGTCCCAAGGTCGTCAGGGAAGCGGAACACTCCAGGGAAGCCGCAGGCAGGCCCGACACACTGCCTGGAGTCGCTAAGGCTGACAGAGGAGTACAGGAACTTGCCAAAAAGCTGAGTAAAGGAGTAGGAAAGTCGTACAGAAGCACTGTCACACAAAGCCTTCGTAGACTCTGGACACATTTCACTGCTCGCCAGCTTCGGAGACAGCATAATCCACTCTTCCTCGAAAGGGTTCGGCAGACTGCTTTCCCCTTCATCTCTCAGGTGCGGCAGCGGGGGTGCGATTCTAGAGCGTTGGGCCACAGCCTGTGAAAAGACCTGCTGCAGATCTAACTGGAGAGTCCTCAGAGTCTTTCCCCAGCTTTCTCAGTTCCTTTCGTCTGTGTCTTTGAGTCTTTCGAATGGTGCTATAGAAGTGGTTTTTGACCTCGTTGTCCGTTCTTCCGGGCAGGTACTGCGCGATTTCAGCCCATTTGTTGCCGATGCTTGGTGAAGTTGGATTAGGAGTTGGTCCTCTGGAGGGTCCAGTCGGACTTGGTGACTGTGGGGTTTAGATGGTTGTGCCACCGCTCTCGGCATTGCTTAGCCTGCCCTTGATCTGGTACCTCTCTGTGAGGGCGGCGGACAGACTGGTCCAGCTCTTTTCTCCCAGTTCCTGTACTAACAGCAAAATTGCTGTGTCTTCCCTGGGCTGCCACTGCTTTCTTGATTTATGCGGCATTAATGGGATGAAACGCTTTTTAGGCTTGGGAAAGAGAAGCGATTTGTTTGATTTTGGAGATACAGAAGGTACAAATAAGTGCTATTAATCGATGAAATCTGCGGAAATGTGGATATTGTCTCTTGAATAAACCCAGAAAGCTTGAAATACCAAAAAATAAGATTGTTAATTGCCTAACAACCCAGATTCTCGAGTGAACTTCATCCATTCGCAGGCAATTATATGGCGATTCCATTCTCCGACCAGCCAGAATTCGCCCTCTGCTCCGTGCTGCAGTTCCTCCCTCTGTGCGAGCTCTACCCCGGCTGTCTACTGCTCTGCAAGAAGCTAAACCGCTTCCTCACGCAAGACCCCGGCCTATTGGCAGTGCTCAGCGACCACTACCTCTGCTGTGGTCTGAGCCCTGACCTTCCTCTCAGTGCAATGCTCTCGGATTTGACCAGGGCGCACAGTGGGCTGCTAGCCCTGCGAGGGTACTTCACTAATGGCGGAGTGATGCGGAGCTGGGGACGCTTCTGCTTCCATAACATGTTTGAGTACTCTGGGTCTGTCTATAGTACGGAGAAGAGGGGGAAAGTGGTCCTCACGAAGGCCTACTTTGTAGGTAAATTTGGAACGGACTGCTTTACTTATAGGACGAATGAGGACCAGGAGTGGAAACGACGAGGACGAGGAGTGCCTGTAAAATACGAAAACAACGAACTAATGGATAGATGTGAAGCCAGTGCTCAGCCGAGCTATATCCCAGGTCTGTGCTATCAGTGCAAGACGGATATGCCGGGACATGTAGCCCTCGACACAGGCGTAATTCAAGAACCTCTCCCCTGCATATCGAAAGCTGCAGTGGTATCGAAGGTGGCTATATGTCGGCCGGGACTGTCCACAGGCCCTGTTCGGACCTTAGCCTTGTACTCCACAGTGGGGTCAGACCCCTGGACCAGTACTGAGCCGACCTGTAGCAGTGACCTGGAGACAGTGCTCGCCACACTGCCAGGCGCCTACATGCATTCCGACAGTTCCTGTGTATATGTGGAGTCTGTACAGGAGCCGTGGCTCTGGGTGCAGTTTACAGACTTCGCTCGCGCACAGATAGTAATCGAGTTGAAGCGGCCGCGCTGTCTCACCCACCTCAGCGTACTGCTGCTCGACAGAGAAGACAGGCGCGAGGATTACTGTATGTTCCTGAAGACACTGGATGTGGGGTACGTAGCTCTATTCGGCAAGGTCGTGAGACTGACCCACCAAACAGCTGATTTCCCCTAATAGTCAAATATCCAATTCCCAGAATAGGACTTCTGCACTGCCAGTAGGCTGTGAATTGAGGCTTTTGGGCCTGAGACAGGCCATATGCTATTATGGTCCTGTTGCCTTTAATCCTCGCTGTGGTCGCGGCTGTCAACCCAGGCATCAAGTTGAGCCAGGACGCACCCAGCTTTGCCCTGTACCTCCAGAACATCCTGCCTTCGCTGGTACCGCCTCTCAGCTTCTCAGATCTGCTTGACATCTCATACAAGTCTCCTCTTGGTGTTTTCCGCACGATGGACGTCAACTTGACCAACATCCAAGTTCAGAACATCGGCTTCAGCAACTTCACGTCCCTATCTATGTCCCTGAGCGCCCCAGACGGCATCAACCTAGCCGTGTACAACTTCACAGGCTCTGTGACCTTCAACTACTCCATACTGGGCAAAGGCCTGTCGATTAGTGGGACAGGAACTGGCTTGGTGTCGAATTCTGTCCTAGTGGTGAACTCGACTATTGGTCTGAGCGATGGAATGCCGACTCTAGCCTTAACAGTTCCTTACATGACTGTGCTGAATGTCACCTTGGTGCTGACTCCCATTCCCATGCAGTTGTATGTGGCCATGCAAACTCACCTGGCCACCGCCCTCACCACCTACCTATCCGCCAACGCGACTTCCCTCTATCAGTCTCTAGCCAACCAGCTCCTCATAGTCGACACAGTCCGCTGGACTGCCATAAATCCCTATATGGCCATGGACTCGACCTGGACGCAGGCTCCGCTGATAGTGTCCAACGCTACAGACGAGTACATAGTCCTGTATATCAATGGGTCTATTGTTCCCAGTGGGATTTCAGTCCCTCAGATGGTCCTTAGCCCGGCGGCTTTGATGCCGGATCGACTGCCTGGGGGGCCTGGAGAGGGCTCGGTGAACTACTTTGTTTCGCAGTATGTGCTGAATTCCTTCCTTTGGAGCTGTTTTCAGTATAACAATGTGGCGATTTCGCAAGCTTCTCTGCCTGCTGGGTTTCCCTTCAGTCTGTCCACTAGCAGTGGCTACTTCCCGGAAATAGCAGCTAAATATGGGAATAACGTCCCAATTCAGCTGAATATTTCCCTGTCGTATCTGCCAACTATCGGGATAAACCAGCGCTACGGAGTCAATACCGTTTTAAACCTACAGGGAACTCTACTAGTCCAGCAAACCGCTGTAATCAGCTTCTCCGCCTCACTCCTCTTCTACTCCAGCCTCTACATCTCCGACAGCTTCTTCCAAGGCTTCCCTCTCTCCCCTGTGATCACTCTCAGCACTATCACGTCTTCAATAGGGAAAGTGAACAGTTACTTCCTCAACCTCTTTGTCAAGGACTTCTTTGCAGGGGCTGCGAAGTCGGCTTGGAGTGCCTATATGTTCCCTTCCTTCCCTTTGCTGGTGCCTCCTCGGACGGGTGGCGCGCACTTCGTCAGGATGCAGGGCTACATAGCCGTCGACCTCTAGTAATATTAGCATGGAGGACCGAACTGCGAGCTTTCCAAGTGATCCGAACGTAACCGTTACAGCCTTATTCGGTTCTGCTGGCCTCAGGCTAGCCATAACTCGCTACTCCACACTTCAAAAACCCACTTTTCTTGGTACCAATTTGAGAAAGGCGATGCCAAGGACAGGCATGCTAAGCTAAAAACTGGGCAGTCCCCGGTCAATTTTTGCGGGTCGCAGAAGCGTCCAAGCAGCTTTTTTTGCGCTTAAATAGGGCTAGGGATAAGTGAAATAATGGACCAAACTGTCCGGTGGGCTGAGACAGGACCTGCAGTGAATCTGACTGAGGCGGACTGGATGGCGCTGCTGCAGAACGGGAGCACGCGCTGGGTGGGGTCGGGACTGCTCAACTTTGGACATACTTCCTTCCTCAATGCGGTCTTGCAGTGCCTTTCACACACGCCTCCAACACTCAAATATCCCCACCGCTGCCGTGAATCAGGCTTCTGCCCGCTCTGTGCTCTTCGCCGTCTCGCTTCCAGTCCGCACCCAGCCTCTCCTGAGGCCTTCGTGCAGCACCTCAAGTACTTCGGCCGCGACTTCAGACGCCATCAGACATCCGACCCCTTCCAGTTCCTCACCGCTGTGATAGCCAAAACCGCAGACCGAAAATTCATCGAAGGAGTCTTTGGGAGCCAACTCAGAAGCCTATATGTCTGTTGCAACTGCGGAGCACAAGAAGTGGAGCGGTCGCGGGCACTGCACTTCTCCCTGGAACTCGGAGCTGACACAGTGCAAAGGGCACTGGAGGACCACTTCCAAGAGCAGGACAGTCTTAAGAAGTGCCAGCACTGCCGCGCACAGCCAATCCTGCAAGTGAAGTCCGCCGTCAGTAAAGCGCCCCTAGTGCTTGTTCTGCATCTCAAGCGCTACCCCCCGCATCGAGACACACTGCCCACCCGAATAGCCTACGAGGAACACCTCAACTTGCCAGTGAACGGCTGTCCCACGCAGGCCTACGACCTCTACTCAGTCCTACTACATACCGGCGCAGAAGCCAACTCCGGCCACTCCTCAGCCTACGTCCTCACAGGGTCTGCCAGTTGGTACCGCATGGACGACACTGACACTGACAAGGTCGAAGTAGCGCAAGTCCTGTCCCACGAACACGCCTATGTCCTGTTCTATAAGCAGGCCGCTGTGCCAGTGCTTCCGATGCGAATTCTGCAGGGACGGACTCTACTCATCGACCCCAATCGCTTCAGTCCTGGACAGGGGACGTATGGTGAAATTGAGGCGGCGGGACTGAAAGCGGCGTTTGGAAGACTTTCAGACGTCTATTAGCTGACTCATTAGATGTCGCTGCTTTGCAGGGCACTTAGGTCTAGGACTGCTTGTTGAGTCTGCAGCAATACATCCTTCAATCTGCTCGAAGTCCGCTGAGTATAATCGAAGGATATTTCCTCCTTCAGTCTCTCCGCCTCTTCGGCCTGCACTCGCTTAGCTGCTAAAGCCGCCTCTTTCCTCTCCTCCCTTAGTCGCTTGGCAGCTTCCCGCTCCTCTTCCTGCACTTTGCGCCTATTGGCGGCTTCCGAACGTCTGGCTTCTTCCTATGTAGTCCCTACTGCTCGTCTCAAATCCTCCTGCAATCGCCTCTGTTGGTCTATTTTCTCCTTCAGTTTCGCTTGTTTATTCTCTCGGAACTCCGACTCTTTGAGTTCCACAAGTGCCTTCCTCGCCTCCTCCGCTTCCCTGTCTTTAAGCCTCAATTCGTCCTTCCACTGTCCAGTCCTAATCCCGAACTCCCTCCTTTGCTGGTCACTCTCCGTGTCCTTCGCTAGCTTCCGCACTCTTCTCGACTCGGACCACCACATCTTCCGCTCCACACCTTTGAGCAGCACCAGTTGCTGCTTCAGTCTGCAAGTCTCCTCCACCACTTCCACTATGTCCTCGCCCTGGAGTTCGTCTAGCTGCAGGACTTTCGAGGGACTGGTCCAGGTCCTGAGGGCGGACCGAGTGATGGTTGCAGAGCCGAGACTGAGTAAAGACTCGTCGAGGGACTGAGGCGGCTTAGAGAAAGCAGGCTTTCTGCGGGGGACTTGAGTGCTAACGGTCCTGGATTGAGACTGGGAACTGCGGGGGCGGGCTGCAGGTGAGGCTGTGGAGTGGACAGAGAGCCGAGAGACAGTGGTGCGGTCCGCTGACTGTCTACGGACGTGAATTCCGCTTGGACTTGCCTCAAACATAGCTATTAAATCCTTTATGCCCATGCTAAGCACTGGAATGTAGGAGATATGTGGTGCTTTGAATTCAAGGTTGCTTGAAAAGTCGGTGGAAGTTGCTGTGTTTTTCTGGATGGGTATTAAAAGATATAGACTGGAGCTGCCAAGTTAAGAGCTTTAGAGGCCGTCAAAGCCTTAAAAGTACCTTTTTGTTTGCATTACAGGAAGACTTTCTGCCTTTTTTGCAATTCAGCAAGAAATTGGTCCTATTTCAGCCCCATATTGTCCACTTCTCCATCAAATTCAGCTGAAAGTTTCAACTACAGTCTCCAAAGCAGCTATTTAGCCGTAAGCTTACGTAGCTATCAGCGGGTCCAGGACATTGGCCTGAACTCCGCACATTCCCGGGCCGTCTTGCTTGTCCATAGCCAAGCGGACATACCCCTCCTCGCCCCAGGCAGGCCCCCAGCTGTTCTTGAGCTTGTAGTAAGGCGGATTGCTGGTGGTGTTGAAGCCTACGAGCAGTAGGGAGTGGTTGGGAACTGTGGTGCTGCAGGTGGAGGAGGTGAAGACGCCACTGCTGTACTGGCGGAATTGCAAGGAACTGGCGTCTATGGAAACCACTAGAGGGTGCTCAACAAGGGCTTGGATGAGAGCTTCATAAGTGCTGGGGACTGGCACAGAGCCGCCAACTGCATATGTGAAGTTGAAGTCGTGGCAAAGGCCCCTAACCGCTTCGTAAGGGTACGCGGCCTCGAGCGCCAAGCCCCCCATCATACAGTGGAAAGCATCCCCTGGCTGTCCTTCCATACAAGGAATCAAGTTGACCGGGCAGCAGTCGAACACTTGCTGTTCTGAAAACTCGTAAAGCAGCTTTTCCTTCTGGTTTTCTATCGCGAAGAGGCTTTCGGCAGCTGCAATGGGCGCGAAAATCCACGAAGTGGCGCAGTTTCGCTCGTTTTTGACCTCTGTTACGACGCCTTCTTTAGACCAGTCGAAAGCGGTAGGCGGGTTTGCGGCTGTGGGAGGGGTTCTGTTGATTTGAGGGGCCAAAGTGAGTTGCGGGAAGGGACTTTTATAGAGTTCTTCCTCGGTTTGGTCTGAAAATTGGTTGATTCCCAGTGAAAAGTCTTTATTTTCAGCGTTGAATGCGGTGATTTTGGCTTTATTCTCTATGAAAATCGCTTGGCGGTGCTTGAATTCCTCGTTGCTGCTGTATTTCTTCTGAAAATCACTCACAAAAGTCTCAAAATCCCTGTCAACCGTATACGTTTGCCTGGCTCCCAGCACTAAAAGTGTCCCAAACACCAACAAAGTGGGCAAAACAAGGACTTTGCACAGGCTCCCCAAAGGCCTTCTCTGCGAAATAAGGACTTGCTTGCCTCTGAACATGGATTTATTGCAACAAAGCAGACTATGGAGGGCGGAGCACTGCTGCCACGCACATTCGTAGGCAGCGAGGACGGACTACTGCGAGTGCTGCAGTGGAACGTGCTGGCGGACCAGTTGGCAGACAACTTCCCGCGAGTCGATAGAGCCCTCCTGCAGTGGGAAGGACGCTTTGCACTGATGAAGGCGGAGCTGACTCGGGCCAATGCAGACCTACTCTGTCTCGAAGAGGTCGACCACTACGCGGATTTCGAGTCTTTCCTCCTGCCTTTGGGCTACTCCGGCGTATACAGGCAGAAGGAAGGCTGGCACAACGACGGCACCGCTATCTTCCTCCGCACTTCCAAGCTAACTCTCGAAACCCAACACTCCGCAGTGTTCTCCGGGGGCAAAAGGCAAGTCTACGTCTCCTTGCTGCTGAGAGAAAGGCAGACTAGCAGGCAGTTCGTGGTAATCGCCACTCACCTCAAGTCAGGGACGAGGTTCGAGTCGCACAGGGAAGTGGAGGTGCAGCAGGTACTGCACTACTTGGAGGCCTACTCCGGCCTGCCAGTAGTCCTCGCTGGGGACTTCAACTCCGAGCCGGACTACGCAGTTTACCGACTGCTCCAGGCCGCTTCCTTCTCCAGCGCGTACTGGAACACCTCGAGTCCAGGCCAAGAGCCCGCCTTCACGACCCTCAAATACCGCCAATCGCTCGAGAAGTACACCATCGACTACATCTGGCTACGCCAATTTCGCACCTGCAAGTACCTTTCCCTGCCTTCTGAGTCGGAATTGTCGTCCGACGGCCTGCCTTCCGCCCAGTACCCAAGTGACCACCTGGCCCTGGTGTGTGATGTGCAGCTTTAGCTAGACTTACATATATGGCAGGACTGCGCGGGTATGAGTCTGAGTGCAGGGAAAGCGAGTTGCCCGGCACTTCCTACTACGTCCGGTCGCAAGACCACGACATCGTCTCTTCCCTGCGGAACGACAAAGAGGCGCTTAAAGCCGCTTTAAAGACTGTCGTCACTCAGAGAGATGAACTGCTGGACAGACTCAAAGGCGAAGACAAGCCTGCAGGCAAGAAAGACTTGGAGCAGCAAAATGCTCAGTTGAGGAAGGATATCAGTGACTTGGTGCGCAGGGCGGAGGACTATAGAGCCAGACTGAGCAGTGCCAAAAGCCTGGAACAGCGCACGAAGGAGTTGGAGGAGGAGGTGAGGAAGCTGGGCAAGAGACGGAGTAAGCACTCGAGGGAGGCGAGTGGGAGTATGCCGGACTTGCAGAGATATGCGCACTTCGTGGTGGAGAAGGTCAAGGCAGTGCCTGAGCTGCGCAGTCTTTTCCGAGGCCGCATCGGCAGCGGCAGGCACTACTTGAAAGCAATGGAAGAGGGACTTTACTCGGATTGTCTGCTCAAAACGCTGCAATTGACCAGCGACTTGCTAGTCTTTTACGAGCAAAATAAGGGAACGAATAGCAAAGGCATGCAGACACTCGCGGAAATAGGGACAAATACAGGTCCAATGGAGCCAGAAAAGGACGTTTTCAGCCTGAAACTAAGAGACACGCCCTCCAGAAGTATAGCGAGTACTGTAGAAGCCTGCATTTCACCTACCAGTCGCTCTGGCATCTCCCTTTCAGCGCGAGGAGGCAGCGACTACGATCGACTAATGGAGGAAAGTGAGCAGTTATTGACCTCCATTCACTTCCAAAACGACCGATTACAGCGTCTAAACAGCCAAATTCAAACCACAGTGCACGGCCCCCAGGCCTCCCTCTCCATGCACCCTCGTCTAACAGACCTTCGCAAGCCTGTTCTCTCCATTCCCCTCAGTCCTTCCACTCTGCAGCCCGTGCAGGAGTCTCTGCGCTTGGACGAACTGAGTTCAGGCAAGCAGTCAGCCACTAACTCGGAACACGGGTCGGTCAGTGCGACTCCTGTGGGAGGGGAGGAAAAACTGCAGCGGAAAAACGTGTTTTCGGTGCCGAAAAGCAGACCTTTGGATAAAAAGACTAGCGCTGGGAGGAAACCAATGAGGAAGGGGGAGGAAACTATGGCGGCGAGAGTTACTCCCAATAGGAAGCCTCAGTAGGTAATTTGCAAGCATTAGACAGGGCTTATATGAGGGAAGTGAGAGGTTTTTACTGGGAAATGGGGGATTTTAGCGAATTAGAATAGGCAAGATTGGGCCGATTTCCACACTTCATCGATTGACTTGCCCGCTGTGGGGATTTTTGCCCCTGTAAAGTACTGGAAAACACCCTCCGAATCATACATTTCCCAGCGACTTCTGAACCCCTCTTCACTATCCGCTAGTCTGCAGACCAGTCCCTCCCCAGTCCTGTCATCCTTATACATACCTTGGGAAGGGCTGGTAGAGGGCTGGTACCGTCTACCACTCCCTTCATGCACTAATCTCTCAGTAACTCTGCCTTTCAATAGGGCTTCTGAGTCTGCTCCCAGCTCGATTAGATGGGACAGCGGCTGGCCTTGGCTGGACGTGGCGGCTTGGAGTTGCTGGCTTTGGGAGGCGGTGGAGGGGAAGGAGGTGATGACGGCGCCTTGACTGCAGCGGAAAGTCTGCAGTTCAGAGGCGATTTGGCTTGGGATGTCTTCGGAATTGCTGTATCTGGAAGCATCGATGTGGCACCAGCAATACTCGCGAGACAGTCGCTGAGCCAAAGTCCACTTCCCAGTCCCAGGTAGTCCCACGACCGCCACCCGCCTTTTGGGCTGAAAGCTGCACGACAAGGAAGCGAGTCTCATCCCTTCCTCCATTAATCCCTCCAAAGTACTATTTGGCTGTCTGAAGCTTCCTTCAAAACTGCCTTTTTCGCCTATTGCTGTATATAAGAATGGAAAAGTTCATTGGAACAGGCCTGCGCCTGCCTCTTTGGGACTGGCTGGACTCCGCCAATGTAATTCTCCTCAGTGGCTGCGGGGGCGGCTTCGACTTCCTGCACGCTTTGCCTCTCTATTTCAAGCTTGTGGGCATGGGCAAGACTGTCGTATTGGGGAACCTCACCTTTTCACCGCTGAAAAGCACGAATGCGCCTGTGCTGGTCACAGCCACTGATTTGGCGCAGAGTCCGGTCCTGTTCGAGGTCACAGCCGACTCGCATCTCTCGCACAACTCCACTGCTCCAGATGCGTATTTCCCTGAAAAGTACCTGTGCGAGTGGTTCCGCAGTCTCGGTACTGAAATGACGATTTTCACCTTCATGAAGCGAGGAGTCACCAGTCTCGCCGCCGCCTACCGCTACCTCCAAACCCGCTTCCACCTCGACCTAATCGTACTCGTGGACGGCGGCAGCGACAGTCTCATGGCCGGGGACGAGCACCACCTCGGCACTCCAGCAGAAGACATGATGAGTATGTTCGCTGTGCACTCTGTGGACTGCAAGGCTATGTTACTGTGCTTGGGTCTGGGTGCGGATCGGTACCACGGCGTTTCGGATTGCTCGACGCTCAGAGCGATTGCGGAATTGACTGCTGTGGATGGATTTTTAGGGTCGTTTTCCTTGCTGAGAAGCATGCCGGAGGTGCAGGGCTACATAGCCGCTTCTGACTATATCCAAACTCGAATGACCACTTTCGCAAGCATTGTGAATTACTACATTTCCAGCGCTTTAGAAGGCCGTTTCGGGGACTATAACACAAATCCTCGTACCTCTGGAAGCCGCCTTTTCATCAACCCTTTGATGTGTCAGTACTACGCCTTCAGCTTGCCTGAGGTCATTAAGCGAGTGAAATATAGGGAATTTGTGGAGGGGACGAAGACGCAAGTGGACCTGCTGCAGGGCATTGACTACTACAGGGAGAACCACCCGATCAAGGAGAGCGACGAGGAGATTCCAAGGACTAGTGAATTTTAGCCTCTAGCAGGTAGGTTAGTAGGTCTGGATTGCCCTTTCGAGGGGGAAACACTGTTTGGTGGAGGGTTAGAGGCTTGAAATCGGAGGAGTGGGTAGGGCTTGGACTGGTTTCTAAGCCTTCGCCTTGGCCATATCGAATATGTCTACTGTTTCGATATCCTAAATTTACAGGTTCGTTCTGCTGCTCTATGACTTCCAGGCCCACAGTCGTCCCACACCTCCATCGTTCTTTCCCATCCGTCAAAACACAAATTCCCTCTTTATTTCCACTACATTACTCTAAAACCCCAATTTCGACCAAACTTCTGTTCCCAGCTTCCCCCTAACACCCTCAACCTCTCTCACCCCACATATCCACCAAAGCCTGGAAATCGCGACAAGCCAGAGGCGACATAATAGGAAAAAGATGAGAGATGCCCCGCTGTCTCTGCTCAAGTCCAAGTCCAAGGCGCTAGGCCTGGCGCCTCATCTCAAGACCAGGCCTGTGGAGCTGCACAAATTCAAGTCTGCGGTCTTCCTGCGACCTGCGGCTGCTCCGCCTCAGCACTTCTCCCCGGCTCCCACACAGTTCATTTGTGCTGTCAAGATTGAGAACATGAGCAAAACCTGCCGTGCCTACCACGAGGTCGAAGCACTGCCACGCTGTATCAAGCCGGATCACCAGCTTAAGGTACCGCCGGCACCTGAGTTCAAGGAGCTGCCACGGCCAGAAACCCCTCGGCACGACCCTGAGCCGGAAGTGATGCCTGCGGACGAAGACGGCCGTTTCTGCATCTGCAACCAGCCCTACTTCCGCGGCGACTTGATGTTCAAGTGCGAAGGGTACTGCGGCAATTGGTACCACCCCAAGTGTCTGGGCATGCACTACACAGAAATCGACAAGCACTCCAAAACCAGCGAGCGGTGGTACTGCAACGAGTGCTACGAACACGCTTACAGCCTCTACGTCGCCTGCAGTCCCCGCAAACCTGACAACAAGAAGAAGACCAAATAATAATCACTTGCTATCCAGAGCAGTTAGGACGTAGCTCACGAGAGCTGGTTCTTGGCTCAGCAGGGCTGTGTCCAGCACTGTTAGGCCTTCGCTGTCGCGAGCGTGCATGTCTGCGCCGCAGAGAGAGAGCAGCTCTGCGAGCTCTTGAGAGCGGGCTGTCATTGCGAGGTGCAGGAAACTGGGACTGCGGCTGCGGACGTTCGCTCCAGAGTGAATACAGCGCAGGGAAGCAGTCAAATCCAGGCCGGAAATCGCAGTCGCAAGTGCTTGGTCAGGGTCCAAAACAGTCTTAAACTCCGCTTTCTCAATGTATTTGCGTCGAATGTACGCCTCCCTTTCCTGGTAATTGGCCAAAGCCGACACTTTTCCTAGTCCCCAAATCTCCCCATTCCCCCTATGCAAAGTCCCCACCACCTTCCTCGCCACCTCCCCAATCCTATCCATATTCCACGACCGGACCTTCGACACATGCGAGCCCAAAGACCGATGCACACCACTACACTCATTGCACAGCATCACTCCCAGGTTCAAACTGCACCATAGCGCAGGCCGGGACTCGCAGTCTGCACAGCGAAAATCTGCGCTTTCCGGACCCTGCAGATTCGCTTCGGTCAGACTGGTGAGGGAAAATACCCACTCTTGGACTTCGGAGTGGGAGTCGGCTAACAGGTCGATGCAGCCTTTGGAGTGGACGATGGAAAAGGCGAAAGGACTATCGGAGAGTTTGTTTTCTGTGGCTTTGCATAGCGTCAAATCCACGTATTTGACCTGTAAGTCGCCCCGGTAGTACCAAAGTGCGCAGTCTCGCGTGAAGAAAAAGCGTCTTTTCCACTCCTTCAGCAGGTTCCCGTGCTTCCACAGGTACCCGGAGCGCTCCCCCGCCCGCAGTTGTGCATGCTTCTCAAACAAACTGAGTTGCATTTCCAAGGCCTGTCGCTCTAGCGCCCACTTGCCCTGCTCTTCCCGCTCTTTTGCCTTGCTTTCATTCAGCAAATCCGACAAATCGCTCACTTTCGAGTCGCTCCACGACAGGGCCTTCCCCGCCGAGTCCAGAAAAGCCTACATTTGCAGTACACTATGCGCGAATAGGAACTCTGAAAGCGCACTGGAGAGGGCTAATTTGCACCTTTGGGGGTAGCTTTTGAGTCGGTGGTAGAGGTCGAAGCGGTGCAGTTCGGACCGCTTGTGCAGGGAGTGCAGTTTGCCCTGGTGCAGTTGCCACTGGGACGGGTGTGCTTCGATCTATGTCGCACTCACGTAGCCTTTGCGGAAGCCTAATGTTTCCTTGCGAAGTTGCTGCAACTCCCCACAACTCTCCTGAAACTGCGCCAGCACAGTCTCCGTCTCCAAGCCCGAACTCTCTCGCAGCTGTCTACCTAGCCCCTACTGCAGCAGCGCCACCTGCACAGACTGCCACAGTGCAGTCCAGCAGCGCAAATACGGACTCAGCACCTCAGTGAAGCGAACGAGCGGCTCTGCGAGTGATTCCAGGCCCTTCGCTTCTTGCAGTAAAGTCGTTTGGAAGGTCTGTAAGGACTCGCCTAGGGTTTGGTAGTGGGCGACTACGGCGGAGGCGCTGGGCAAAATGGCTCGGACTGAGGAATTCAGTCGCTCTGCTTGGACTTTTAGTGAGTCCAGGGACTTGCGGAAGGCAGGGGAGTCTGCGGGCAGTGCGTCTTGCATGCAATCAATGGCAGATGGACTGAATAGGCATAAAGAAGGGGGAATTAGCTGATTAGGACGTTTCGGCACCTGACAACGTCTGGAATTATGGCGAATGTGCTGCTTTCGCCCTGGATTCTGATAGGAATTGAGTTTTGCGATTGAAAACTGTGTTTTAGCGACGCTTCATAGTCGATTTTAGCGATTTTGCGCAATTATCTGTGTTATTATTCAAAGTAAGGTCTAGAACTGGTCTAATTCTCCGTTATTCGCTTTCCTTTTCTATATCTCTCGTTATCCCACTATTCGCGTAGCGATTTCCCCCAATTCTCTCCCTAAATATCACAAAAGCCGCATCGCCGGCCATAGCAAGCGATAACTATGAATTACAAGGAAATCGAGGCAGAAGACTTCTTGCCCGCAGACAGCAGCGAGCGCGTGGCAGTGCTGCAGCAAGAACTCGAGCAAATGCGGGTCCACGTCAATTCCCTGCAGCGCAAACTGCGCAACCCCCCTGCCAGCTCCCCACTCCCTGCGCCTTCCAAGCCTCCGGCCAAACTCCGCAAGAGCCACTCACGCAAGGAACGAAGCAATGCCGACCAGCTCATTGCGGATATCCACTCCTCGGAGAAGGAACTTACGAAGTTGCAGCACAGTTTGTCACATTCGCCGGGGAGGATTCCCAATGTCGCAGTGGCGAGACAAATAGACAGCATGAGAGAAGTGCTGTCTGAGGAGAGGAGAAGAACCGCTCGTCTACAGGCTGAGAACGAAAGTTTGAAGGAAAGACTGAGGAAGCGGGAGGAGTTGCAGCAGGCAATTGCGCACATGCAGGAGGAGTACAATGCACTCACAGTGTCGTTTGACCGGTCTGAGGAAATACGCAGGAAGCAGAAGCTGCTGATCGAGGAACTGCGAGCGCAACTCGGCGCTCCCCTCGAAGAGGACTCAGAGCCTTCAGACCGCCAGCTGAAGCCGCCCACGCTGACCGTGAAGCGACGCAAGTCGAAGGCGAAGTAGCTGATAAATGGAGAAGCTGAGGTGGGGAGGAGATGTGCGCTGGCGGTCTTCACTAGGTCTGAGCGCCAGAAGTACCTACCACAAGCAAAACAAGCCCCTCACCGCTTCTTCCTTAACTACAAAGAGGGAGAAACTCGCTTCGCCCTGCAGCAAGCGGTTCGCCGAAAGATTGGAACTGATTCAATCGCGCAGAGGCAGACGCACAGCCACACTGCAAGCCAGCAAGCCCATTTACGCCATCAAAAGCTTCGGCAACGCTGGCAACTTATTCGAAATCACAACCCAAAGAAAGGCCATTCCTCGCCTGAGTGCCAAGGCAGTCACTCAGTCGAAGCTCGATTTCGTGCTGACTTCTGAGCGAAGGCATAGGGAGGAAGCGGTGCAGGCTGCGAAGCCTTTGGAAAGACGGCGATTCGACCCTGCGAATTACATTGCTGCGAGTGTGGAGACCAGTGAAATCAGAGTGGCGACCAATGAGTCGACCGACCCACGTGTATATATACTGAAAGCCATGCCTAGAATGAGCACTATGAGAGTGAGGCATAGGTCGGATGTAGGAGAGAAGTGTGCTGCTTACTGTATGGACTAGACAGATATAGAGAGTGCGAGGCCGCAGTCGAGGCTGGAGGAGGTGAGGAGGCGCTTGGGGGAGTGGCAGCGCAGGGCGGTTACTACGTCTCAGAGGAGAAGGCCGGGGGCCACTATGAACGAGGCAGAGGTGGAGCAGCTGCTAGGCCATATTGGTAAAGAATGGTGATAACACAGAGAGTGTTCCTTCAGCGAAGTGAAGATTTGGCCCGGGCAAGGTCGTAGCGCTGTTTACCAGCACTAGAGGCAAATCGGAGTTGCACGCCCAGCCAAAGCACCCAAAGTCAAGGCTGCCTAGAGAGATAAGTTAGCCAGGCGCACACAGCAGTCCCACTGACACTAGCAGGTCTGTCTCTATGTGAAACTCCAGTACATGTCTCGGCACGGGATGCTCAAGCTTCAGTAGGTAGACGTGTCCTTGGAAAAGGGCCGTTTGGACACAGTAGCCCAAAGCCGTGGGAGCCGAATAAGGCATCGCAATGCCATCCACGACTCCATTCTCCGGCTGGAGACGGTAATAGTGGTCCAGTCCGAAGAAAAAGACATAGTCGTGGTAGGTAAAGGCAGCCACTACACTAGTGAAAAAGGGCACTCGCACGTATAAGTTCCTGTATGTCAGACTGACAGGGTCGAACTCCTCGATATACACCCCGTCGAAAGCCAGGAGCCAGAACTTCTGCTGGTAACAGACCACGGAAAACATGTGTTTGGAGGTAGGCATGCTCGGCAAAGCCGTCCAGCGACGAGCCGCGGGGTCGAATCGGTCGCTTTTGCTCATTTTGGCGACGTCGATTCCCCCGAAAACGTACACATGTTCCTTGAACTCGCCCAAGCCAGGTGCAGCTCTGGCTTTGGGCAGGTGCGGGAAGAGCTCCACAGTCCACCTCTCTGTGTCAATGGTGTGCACATCGCCCATTGCGTTTCCCTGTGTATTGATCCCTCCGCACACGAAGAGTCTGCCGTTGGAAAGCACTTTCCAGCTCTGTTGGTAGTACACAGGCAGCGGCAGAGACCGCACAGCCACTCTGCGGTGGTGTAAGTTGTACATGTAAAGGGAGTTGCCGGGGGCGGAAAAGGAGTAGAGACGGGCTTGCTTGCGGTAGCTCAGTCGGTAGGCGTCTTTCGGCTGCATCAGAGAGTGCGCATTTAGGACAGGCTCAGCCGGAAAGTCTGTGTAGTACAGCCAGCGCCACAACTCGTCCTGCCTCGCAGCATCTCCCCAAGCCCGACTAACTCCAGTCGGCCCGACCGCTATTTCCACCGCTGTAAGGTACTTAAAGCTTTCTGCCAAAGCGCGCTTCACAGTGCCTTCCTTCGCAGTAGTCATTTCCTAGCTATTATCTGCGTGCAGACTGCTCAGCTCCTCCCAGTCGCGAGACTCGAACAGGCCGCAGAGGGCTTCGAACTGCCTGGCTTCCTGCAGCTGGGGAATTAGTCGCTTTAGGGACTTTAGGAGTCCTTGCAGAGTGATAGGCGACTCATACCTGTCCTCATCTATAGGACTCCAGTCGTCCTCCTCCTCAACCTCCTCCCCATCCTGCTCCTCCTCCCTCGTTTTCACCTTCAGTTTCCCTATGACATCCTGCAAGTCCTCCTCAATGACCGTCCCTTCCATCGACTTCAGGTCGTGCAAAGTCCGAATCAGCTGTTTAAACAGCAAAGGCAAGTGCTGGCGTATGTTAAGGGACTGGTCAGAGTAGGTCATCACTAGGCGTAGCAGACCACAGGCGGAGTGCAGTTTCCCGGATTCACTATTGAAGCTGGGAGAAAGCTGCACCCAGGTCGAAAAGAGGAATTCCTGGGAATTCGGGGAGGAGTCCTGTATGGAAAACTGCGGATTTACATAAGAAATCATCGCGAATAGCTCAATTCCGAGCAGTTTTCTCGCCTTTTTCTGCCTTTTGAGCAGAGAAAACGCCACAGTCCGAAGATCCCTCAAGTGCACCTGCATGTCTTTCGGGTAGTTTTCCAGCAAGCACAGCAGCAACTTCACTGCCAAGTGGTGTTCGAAGCCCACCGTTTCCTCAGACAGAGAGAGAAGCCGGTGACAGGCCTGCAGCACTCTGGTGAACCCGCTGCAGGACAGGAACTGCAGGCTGTACTGAGAGATGAAGTGGGCGAGAGGACTGAAGAGGAGCTCGATGTGGTCGTGGAGGTAGGGGGGACTTTGCTCACTGCCGACCAAAGCCTCAAGGAGCAGCGGAAACACCGAAAAGAGCTGAGGCAAAGACCCCGGCCTCGGGCAGCACAGCAAATCCTCAAGCAAACTAATTCCTTCTTCAAGGAAATCCGCTCCTTGGGGTGATAGAGTGAATTGGAACACAGGCAGTAGCAAAGAACTCACTTCTATTAGCTTTTCTGGCTGCGTTTTGACCGTTTCTATGACTTTCGCGAGAGTATTGAGTGTGGAAGCCGCTGCAAGTGCGATATTTCCCACATTTTCCGGGTTCCCCGCCACTATACGCTGAAAAGCCTGTGTCAGTTCCCTCGTCAACTCGACTGAATAGGGCAGAACTGCGCTTTGGAACTCCCTCACCAGCGTTTCCATGGAGTTCATCAGTTCTTCACTGTCAATCAGTTTCATTATGCCTAGATAGACGCTCAGAATAGCCTTTATTTCCGGCTCAATTACATGCTTAGCACGGGGCCAGGTCAGGATTTTGGACAGAGTTATAGCGGCTTCGATCTGAACTGGTAACTCTGACTGGTCGAGGAGGCGACAGACCTGCTGCAAGGCCTTTTCCTGGTGGTCAGTTTGCAAGATAGGGGCAGAGGCGCACATGCCATACACAGAGACAGCGCGAGCCCGCAGGAAGCCATAAGGCGAGGTCAGGTCCGGGTACACGAAGGACTTCAGATTCACCTCAATCCGACCGCTCAAAGAGTCCTCTTTCGCCAGCAGTTCCGCCAGCGAGCCGAACAGAAGCAGCAGCGCTTCTTTGTGGTGAGGAGCCAAAGAGTCTGCCTGGAACTGCTGTTCCAAGTAGCTAAGCACACTTTGGAGCATAGGCGTCTCCCCGCACACCGCAATGAGGAAATCAACCGCTGCCGCCTTGGCTGAGTACAGCGCGTGCACTATATCGTTTTCCCGCCTTATGAACTCCACAGGGTTCTGCGCCCACAACTCTTCATCCAACGGCACTCTGCACACCTGCGCTAGGAGCACGCTCTCAAGCAGCGGCAGCACTTGCCTGTGGATTTCCTCTCTAGTGTCCTTCGCCTTGGCTCCCTGAGTGATAATCTTCCAAAGATACACCGCCACTGTGTCCGGCACCCAGCGAGTTGGCCTGTTCAGCAGGAGATTGAGGGCGACGGCGGTCAGCTGTGGAGTGAATTGTGCACGGAAGTGAGCGGTTCTTTGCATGATTTGGGCGCAGTAGCGCTTGCAGACCCAGGCTGGGTGCTCCTCCAGGCGCTTGGCGCTTTCTGCGGTTTCTGGCTGCCTTTCTAACAGATTGAGTGGCGCGTCCAATAGGTCTTTAATCTTTCCGATCCAGGTGTCGATGCAGGTGATTTCGCCGAAGTTGATGTATGTAACCATGTGGTAGACCTTAAGGATGAGGACAAATAGGGGGAAATTGGCTTCTTCAAGTGGCAACTGCAGCCAGACTTGCTGCAGCCTTCCGAAGTAGCGCGTTATCAGCACTTGCAGGTCACTCTTATGCTCAGCCGAATTCCGCTCGAACGCTTTGAGCAGCATGTGAAAAAGCGTCAAACCCGCATAGAGCTGCTCCGAGTTCCCAGTCAAAATCGAGGAATCCAGCAGTCCATAAGCCTCTTGCCACTGTGCAGGAAACAGACTTTCCGCCATCGACTTGGCGATTTCCTCGAACTGAAGTCGCAACTTGTCAGTGACGGAAGGGAGTAAGAAGGAAACTATGTGTGTGCGGAGGTAGAGTTGGTCTGAGTCGGGGATGGGTCTTGGGCGTTGCTTGGTGCTTTGCCAGTCCTTGCAGGAGTTCTTGAGGAACAGGACTGCGGAAAGGCGGACTTCGAGGGGGCAGTCGGAAAGGGCGATTTGGCAGAGCAGAGGAAACAGGCCTTCTACGCCCTCGAGGGACTGCAAGCGCTGCTCAGCCTCCTCCCTCGCAGCACTGTCCGCACTGCAAGCCTGCGTACATGCATGCAGCAGAGTCCTGTGGTCCATTATAGCACTCCATATACTAGGAAGTCCGCCTTCAATGTTACTCTACGCAGCCCAAACTCAGAATCTCCACTGCCTTCTTCTTCTCCCGGTCCTTCTCCCAGTACACCTTCACTGTGAACTCGAGCAGTGGCTTGCGTCCGGCGGCTACGTCCTCTTTGAACTGTTTGTGGTTGATTCCGGAAAGGACGATGTCGTCTTCACATATGAAGATGTCGCCACTTTCGGACTCTGCAGTGATGAAGCCGAAGCGCTTTTTCAGGTGGTAAAACTTGAGGACTCCGCGGGTTCTTTGGGGCTTGAGCTCCTCTGCGGTGAATTTGCAGCGCTCGGCGCGCTTTTGCTTCTTGGGAGGCATGCTTAGTTGCACTTCCGTGGGAGACTCGGTGGGCTGGCGGAGAGCTGGAGGCTCTGGCCTGGGCTCTACTGTGCGGAGCATTGGGACTTCGGGCTTAGGCTGGGGTTCGGGCTTGGGAGGCGGAGGAAGGGCCTTCCCCTCACTTTCAGGCAGAATTTCCCAATTGAACTGCAGACTAGACGTGGGCGTGGGAGTGAAGTTCGCCCCCAGCGAGTAGTCACTCCAATTAACCTTCGGTGGCTCCATCTGAGGCGAAGTTCTGAGCACCGGTCCGAAGCCAGGGGGCGGGGGCGTGTGTTCCAGCGGCAAAGCCTCCTCATGGTCCCTATTCGCCGAGGCCTTCAGTCCCTCGTGGAACTCTGTGGCAGTAGTCAGCGTCCTGTTCTGAGCGGACTTGGACATCCAGGCCTTGAATCTTTGGCGAGTGTCTCCAGCGGCAGGGCTTTCGTCTTCCTCCCGGACTTCCCCGATGTTGCCCAGGGCGTGCAGCTGCTTGAGCGGGATGGCGCTGTTGAAGAACAGTCCAGGGCTGGACTGCTTCGTTGCCTTGGAAGCCGATAGACTCTGCCCGGAGTGCCACATTGACCTAACTACTATTAGCGATGGCTAGAAGGTCTCTGATGACTTCAGCGTTGGCTTCCCAGGGGAGGGCGTCCACGGTTAGGCCGAGTTCCTTGGTGATGCCATCGCGGATGCCCAGTTCCTGCATCTTGTGAGCAAGGGCGATTTCGCGTGCTTCTGTGAGGAGAGGCGGGCGTTTGGCTGCGAGAGCAATGGCGAGGGAGTAGGCGTAGCCGCCCCAGTTGGAAACCGAAGCCACCAGAGTGTGAGCAGCGCAGGTCGTGCTGGCGATTAGCGGACCATTGGGAATGTGCTGGGCAATAAGCTCGTAGAGACTCCCCAAGCCCGCCTCATTGCCTCCATCCCCAATCGCGAAGGAACTCCAAGGCTTCCCCTCAGCAAGGAAATGCTGGTCCAATGGACACACCACTTCAGTGAGCGGCACTCCCCGCATGGAGTAATAGCCCCCGTCTTTCGCCTTGCCTGGCCTTTCAATAGCCACCACGAAGTCCGCCTCCACATTCCTGAAGTCCTTACTGTTCGGTGTAAAGCCTCGTATTCCTATATGTGTGCCGTTCGTGGTATTGAACCAGTCCAGCAACTGTCGAAAGGCGGGGTACGAACTGCCGTCCACCAGCATTATCACGAACTTCCCCAGACTTTCCAACATCTCTGCAATGGCGAGAGCGCCTGGAGGGCCGTCAGTCTCGAAATCGGGGTCGCAGTCACGCAGGCAGGGGAAACCTGTGAGGATGGCGATGCGCTCTGCAGGCAGGATGGCCTGGGCGCCTGCCTCGAGTTGGGGGGAAGAGGGGAGGATTGAGCGGATGCCGCGGCTGCCTTCGTCGCGCTGCACTCGGGCTTCAAGCCGCTCATAGACAGTAGCCATCTTACTACCTCCTTCCAAATGAACCCGTACTTCCCACCCAGTCCTTCCTCCCTCTCCAAAGCCTTCCCATCCACCTCTCTCAGTCCCGACTTCGAACCTCTTTCCAGCATCACCGAAGAAGAAGCCCGAGAAATGGGCAGCAATTCAAGAGAAAGCGACGAGGAAGTCCAGGGAGAAATCGAAAATCTGCTGCGAGAGTTGAGAAACGGACAGAGCGGAACTGGGTCGTATGCTTGTGGACTGGAGTGAGGAGGATACAGGAGAAGAAGGAGGGCATGGAGCGGCTCTTTCAGCTGTTGGAGACTAGGGTGCAGGCTTTGGAAAGAGCGGAAAGACTGGTAAAAACGCAGCTTTTCTCTATCAAACAGAGAGAAAGTGCGCTCAAATCCACTCCCCACCCCACTTCTATCGACACAACTCGCTCTCTCCTGGAATTACAACGCACTGCTGAGCTACTGGAAGCCAAGACCAGAGCTCTAATAGCGAAGAACAAAGCCCTGGACAGCCGAGTAACCCCCAAGCAGAGCAAAGACCTGGACCTGCGCTTCCTTGAACTGCTAAATGAGGAGGAAACACTGTCGGAAAGGAGAGGAGCACTGGAGGCCAGGGACATAGAGGTGCAGAAGGGGTGGGAAGGGCTGAAACAGGCGGGAAACAGGTGGGATAGGCTGGAGAGGGATAGTGCGGTGAGGGAAAGTGTGGCGGAAGTACTGGGAAATGTGTTTATTCAGGCTGCTGAGCGGAAAGTCCACTCTGCAGACCTGCAGAAACAGGCGGTTGCAGAGCTGTTTACCCAGCTGGCCAGGGAAGCAGGGGAGATGCGGAGGACTAAGAGCAGTTTGCACGCACAGGCCACTTCCCTGCTGGCGCTCCAGGCCTCCCTGCAGACTGCTCACTCGGAACTAGCGACTAGTCTCGCACTAGCGAAGCAGGGACAGATGGAGGTACTGCTTAGCCGGAGAGATGAAGTGGTGCATAGGAAAGAAGCCCTGTTTAATGAGAAGTTAAGCAGACTGCAGGAGAGGGAAAGGCTGCTGAGGGACAGGGAGCAGGACTTAGTGCTCAGAGAAGCCAAACTTCTGGCGAAAGAAGGCTTTCAAGCGCATACCCCCATAGCCAATGACTCCGAACAGGTCCTAAAACAGCGCCAAAAGGAACTAAAAGCCCTGGAAACTGCACTCAAAGCTCGAGCCAAAGTCCTTGAAGAGCAGGAAAGCCGACTCAAACAAGCTGTTCTCTCTCTGGAAACGCAGAAAAACCAGGTGAAAAGCGCCTGGGAAGCTGCGCAGCTGAGGCTTGACCAGGCTCACAATTTAGAACTACGCTTGGAGGCAACAAAGCGAGAAATCGAAAGAAACCAAAGTGAAGAAATTGAGAAATCGCCAAGGAAAACAGGCGAAAAGGAGCTAAAAGACGGAAAAGAAGTGAAAAAAATGCGCGCGGAAATAAGGAAAAAAGCGGAAGATTTGCGAATTTCCGAAGGAAAACGAGTTGCAGCAGAGCAAGAAACTGCTCTATTAAGCCAGCAAATCCAGTGGCTACGCACTCAGTCCAGCCCTGCCACAGAGGACTTCCAGCAGTCCTTCCTCCTCCGGCAGCAAAGCATGCTGCGCACACTCGACCAAGCTACGCAGGAAAAGCGGGAAATGGCGCAGACTTTGCGCAGTTTCCTATCAGAGTTGCACTAAAGCTGAATGGAAGTGCTGCCTATGGTTATAGTTAGGCTGTAAAAATATGCGGCCGATTCCCATCCGCAAGGAAGTTCCGCTGTTCATCCTGGGTCTGCTGGTATTCAGCCACTACGTGCCTATGAAGACTTATACAGGCGGAGTGTCTGCCTTGGAGCGGAGAACCTATATGGTACTGGGCTCCTCCGACACTAAGTAGTAATCTTAGGCAGTTCAACTCTACAGCACCCTCCCTATGAGTGATCTAGAGTACCTAGCAATACTTCCTCGCCTTCATCAAGTACTTCTGCTTCTCGAAGTTTTCCCTCACTTCCGGCTGCAGCGGGATGTGACTGGGGTTGTTCCTCATCAGGTACTCCGCCAGCCATAGGACCGGGTTGAACCTGCTGCGCACTCTCGGGTCGATCTTGTCCTTCTGGACCATGAACCTTTCAGTCTCCTTGGAGAGCGCTTCAATGCCTGGCAACAGCACTGGGAGCAGGTGCTCACTTAGGTACATTTCGAACTTCTCGCCCCCCCGCAGTTCCCGACCCATGTGCACTTGCGACAGCAGGCCTCGGAAGAACTCCTCATCCAGCTTCTCGACCAGTACTTCCCCTTCCTCTCTATGCGCTTCTTCTTCCCTTTCCTTCGTCCTTTCGCTACGCTGGGTGCTTCTCAGTGTATAGTCCTCTGACAGGATCTCTCGTCTGATGCGCAGAACGGTCAGAGACTCTTCAGTTTGGATGGAGCGGATGCGGTCGGGTGTGACTTGGCCCTTGGCGTCCACACTGCGGATCCAGGTGATGCGTGTGCTGGAGTCACTGAGCTTGCGAAGGACATAGGAGTTGGCCAGCAGGTCGCCTCGAATGGTATTAGCCGCGGGCTTGGGAGCGGCAGGGTACGTGAGGCTGCGGCCGACTTCAGTGAGAGAACTGTTCGTTTCGCGGGTGCGACGGACGAAGTAGACGAAATCGAACGGAGGGATGGAAGAGTCCTTCGCAGTGTAAACACGATGAATGACATCCGTGTTCGCATCCAGCGAAACCAGCACTTCCTGACTATCAACTGCATGCGTCCACTTGAACATCTGACTTGAGTCGTTGATGAAGGCGTACACTGTGGTGATGCCCACTGCCACTTCGCCCTGGCTGCAGACGGCCAGCTGGTCGGGACTCACAGAGCCCACGACCCCCTCTTCCTCAGCCAGGACTTCCCAATCCCGACAGCTTTCTTCGATGCGCAGGGCTTCGGAGCGCAGCTGGTCTGCGATGGGGGTGATTTGGGCTAGCAGGTCTGCCATTATAGATAACTGACAGTTGGGAGTTCTGCACTCGGCTGCACTCCTGCTTTCCTCACATGTTCTGTAACTCTCAGGAGACAATAATCTCCTTGCAAGTTCGGGGAAAGAGCATACTTCCACTTCGAAAACAAAGGCTCAAACAGTCCAAATATCTACCTTTGCATAGTCCTGCCTGGCTTTCCCCTTCCTCTGTTTCCTCACGAACAGCCACTAGTCCTAGTCTAGCCATGGTTCAAAACAAATGGCAGACGAGGAGGCGGCGTTCAACCTAAGCCTGCTCTGGATGCTGGGCGCAGCAGGCTTCATTTTCCTAGGTCTGGTGAGTTCTATTCAGGTGGGAGTTTCGCTGATGGAAGTGGGCATCACCCGTCCTCACGCAATTGACGAAGTAATGGTTCGCAACGTTGTGGTCATTTCGCTGGGCGTGCTGACTTGGTGGGTGTTAGGGTACGCCTTCTCCTTCGGCCACCCTTCTGACTTCATTGGGGAGCAGTACTACGCAGGGGACAAGTGGGAAGGACAGCCAGACTACGCGATGGCGCTGGCGTACGGCTTTATCGGGATGTACATTTTGCTGCTTGTCAAAGGAGCACATGCGGAGAGAGGCGGCTTTATCCCGCAACTCATTTTCACCTTTATGGTGATTTGGTTCGTGTGGCCTGTCATAGTGGCGTGGAGTTGGGGCGGCGCCTGGCTCGACCGGTACTTCGACGAGCCTTTTCTCGATGTAGGCGGAGGTGCAACCATCCACGCCTTTGCAGGTGTTATGGCCCTCATTTCCGTGCTTTTCCTCGGCCGTCGCAAGGGCTTCAAGGACAGCGCGGACCTACATCGTCTGCACCTCGACTTCAAGCCGACCTCCCAAGTTCTGATCCTCACCGGAGGCCTGCTGGAAATGATCGCAATTGTCTACATCAATGCACTAAATGCACCGTCGCTGATAGCCAGCGGCACAGCCTTTTTCAACACTTGGCTGGCAGGTGGAGCCGCAGGCATAACAGCCTACTTACTAGGGACGATCGGAAATGGTGGGCAGTTGGACTACGTGCTTTGTATCCTCAAAGGCACGGTTGCAGGCATGGTGATGGTGTCTTCCTTCAGTCAAAACATAGTTCCTTGGGAAGCCTTCGTGCACGGTGTCACCGGAGGCGTCCTTTTCGCAATCGTCAAAAAGCTGGAAGACCGATTTCTACTGGACGACCCTTTGAAGGTAGTCCCAGCTCATCTGCTCCCAGGCGTGTGGGGCTGCGTGGGAGCTGCGTTTTGGCACGAAGACCAGGGCGTATATCACCAAGACGTGAGTGGAGCGCAGATCGGCTATCAGTTGGCAGGAGTGGTCTGTATTATGGTCTGGACTGCAATTTGGGGCGCCATTCTTTTCGGCGTCTTCAAACTTTTCGAGCCTCGGGCTCCCAAGCAGGCTTCAGACCAGGAAGACGCTGCCCCTCTTGACGTCCAGGAGGATGGGCCGCACGAGCCCGCAGTCCCCTCTAGCTAACTTAGCGATGGGAAAATGAATGCGGAAATAGAGGTGAAGCTGGAACGGCTGATGAAGGAAGCGAAGGGGCGGAAGGAGAAGTTGGGGTTCGCTGCGGTGGATATCCCCAGTCCGAAGCGGGACTTCTACTTGCCGAATCTGCATGAACACACTCATGTGAACAGGTACTACTCAGTACCCCGGCCCGCCCTCCGCCGTCCAGCCCTCTCCATTCCTCTCCTCCCCAAAAAGCCGGTCACTACTCTCGCAGTCTCCAAAGCTTCCAACCGACTCAATCAGTCCCTCTCCCACCTGCCCAACCAAGAAGACCCCAAGGACCTGTTTCCTGGCTGGCTGCGAGCCAGGACAGACTTCCAAGAGCTCTATAAGAAGTATGATATTTTCGATGCAATTGACGTATTTAAAATTTGCCTCAAGCCGCCGGCTCAACGCAATGAAATTGAGCATAGAGCGATTATCAGCTGGGCGAAAACATGTCCCTTTTTCTCCGAAATGACGGAAGAGCAACTGACCATCGTGGCTTCCAAGCTGAAAGCCAAGCAATTCAGCAAGGGCGTCACTCTCATCCGCAAGGGCGAAGCCGGAGACTGCATGTATGTGATAGTGGAAGGAGTCGTAGGCGTGTATTTGGCCGGAGACAAGCCAATAGACGAAATAATCGCTAAGAATGTGGTCGGAGAAGCAGCTATGAGGACTAATTCGGTCCGGACTGCCACGATTATCGCGCATACTATGCTAAAAGTGCTGAAACTCATGAAGGAGGACTATGAAAGAGTGATGTTTAAGGATAAACTGCAGGAAGTGTTTCAGTTTATTCGAACACTGCCACTGTTTGCAGAGTGGCCGCACAGCAAGCTGCAGCGCCTGTCTTCGCTGATCATGGTGAAGCAGTACGAGCCCGGCCAAACTGTGTATCAAATCGGCGAGTCTCCCATGGACCTGTACATAGTGAAGAAGGGGAAAGTGGGGCTGTGGATGGAGGTGTCTAAGAAGAAGGGGAACAGGTGGCCTACCTCGCTGTGTGACTGGGAAGTGGCGGTGACGGAGAAGGTGTTTCAGAAGAGAGTGAGGGAGTGTGAGGAGAGGCAGGTGTTTGGGGAGGTGGAGCTGCTGGAGGGAGTGGGGAGACTTACAAGGGCTGTGAGTGACGGCACTAGTGTGCTCTACCTCCTTCGTATCGAGCAACTCCAGGACTCTTTCACCGAAAAGGACAAAAAGAAGCTGCGCGCCTACAACCAAACCAACCCCACCAGCACCAAGCTCCTGGAAACAGTGATGCACGACCGCAAAAAAATATCCACCTTTTCAAAAGCACTACTGAATGCTCTCAACACCAACAGCCTGCCCTCAGGCCGCGGACTCTTCCTCACTCCCGCAGACCGGCGGAGACTGTATCTAGCAAGGCGCATTATGAGTCGAGAGCACAAGCAAATGTCAGGCTTCCTTGTGTCTCAGTCCACTGTGTCCCACTCCCAAGCTGCAGACCTCAACCGTACTCTCTAGTTGTTATTAACATATGCCTAGGTCTTACTCCTCGTCTGGCAGTTCCTACTCCAGCTCCTATACCAGCTCTTCGGGCAGCTCCTCGCCTGCGAGGTCGACGCTGTTGAAGGTCAGCAACTTGACGGGGAATGTGAATAAGAAGCACTTGGTGGAGATATTTGGAACTTGGGGCACTGTGAAGAACGTGCAGATAGCAGAGAGGGAGGGCAGGGCGGGAGTGCTGAAGCGCGGCTATGCCTATATTGAATTCGACAGGCCGGAGGAGGCTGCTGAGGCTGCTCGCCACATGGACCTCGGACAAATTGATGGGAATACAGTTTCTGTGGCTTTTGAAAGCATCCCCGCCAGTCCCTCCCGATCCCCCCCTCGCCGCCGATACAAGCGCAGCCGAAGCCGCAGCTCCCACCGCCGAAGGCGAAACAGCTCTTCCAGCTACTCAGGGAGAAGGAGACATGGGCGGTAGTGCTATTAGCTAGTCTTTTCTCTTCTTCTTGTCCTCTGCGTTTCTCAGTAAAATGATCAGTATGCGCACGAAGATGCCAACAAAGTCGATGAAGAGGCTGATGGAGTTGGAGATGTAGTCCTTGTGGCCGTGCTCGTACTTGTAGATGACGATTTGAGTGTCGTAGAGGACATACCCCATCATGACTAGCAGTCCTACGCCGAGATTCACGCTTTCCACCCACCTCGCTCCGTAGAACATATTGGCAATTGAGAGGATCAGAAGTATCATCATAGCGCCCATCAGGTAGCCGCCCAGGTACAGGTAGTAGTTCTTCGGTGCGACGAGGGCTGCCAAAGTGAAGCACACGAAGATGCCAGATGTGGCCAAAAGGGCTGTAACGATGAGTGCAGGGTTGACGCGGATGGCCAGGGAGATGAGAGGGTTCAAACCCATGCCCGTGAACAGCGAAAATCCCGAAAAAGCCACAAAGCGCATAGTGTTGAAAGCGCCTTTCGAGTCCGAACTCGAGCTACTCATGACGTAGATGAGGCAGGCGAAGCCTAGAAGGGTCGCCAGCAGGCCCGCACCCCCTAGACAGGCTCCGACTCCCGCTAGCAAGAGCGAGTAGCACAGAGCTCCGTAGACTTGGGACAGGTGACTGCGCAGGCCGGGGCTGAGAGTCTTCCCTGCTAGTAGGTCGTTCAGAGAGACGCTGGGTTGGCTCCAGAACTCCATTCTTTTACTATGGCCATTGGTCTGATCGGGACTGAGAGAGGGGGGAAGGACACGTGGAGGGCTGGGAGAAGCTGGAAATGGAGAAAAGCCGGGCGATCTTTACAGTGCAGCTAGCTAGTGATGGCCCCGGGCCTGTGTCTGGAAGCTGGAAGCCATATAGAGTCAAAAACACCAGCAAGGAGTGATTAGACTAGTCGTGTTTGGCGCGCTTGTAGGCTTCATACTTGGTGCTCAGTTCTCTCTTGAACTCTTCAATGTGCTCCGGACAAAGCACGCCTCCCTCCCGAAACCTGCCAATGAACTGTGCAAAGGTGTCCTGGAAGAGCTGCACTCCCTGCGCAACCTCCATCTGCACTGCATGAGGGTACTTCTGCACACTGTCCATGAAGTCCTTCAGCTCCGCATCGTCCTCATCCTTGGCTTCCGGGTCCTCTTCTTGGCTCAGAATGGTGTTTTCCGCTGCTTCTTCCAGCTTCTGCAGCACGTTGGGTTCTTCCTCTATGGCAAAGGTGTCGAAAGGCGGCTGGCTGTAGAGGGCGCGGCACTGCTCGCAGTCACAGCGCTCTTTTACCCAGCTTTCCTTGATAAATATACTATAAGGGAATGCGGCGTTTCGCGTTAAATCCACAGGACAGCCTTCAGCGTCTCTCGGTCGCTTGATTGGGTCTGAGTAGTGAATGAACTCGGGGTAGGTCCAAGGGAAAAAGGCGGCCTTGGAGACACATCGATGGCAGAGGAAGTAGTAGTCGGAGGAGTCTGCAGGGATGGAGGGGACGTGTTGTTGGTGATTAACCACCTCAGCGAAGTTGTGGCAGTCATTCGCCTTACCAATGCAGCTCTCATGGAACCAGTCCTGACACCCCATGCACATGTACATGTCATCCTCCCTAGTGTCCTCACTATCCCCAGCATCACAGAAGCAAAACCTGCCCTTGTAGTTATGGTTGTACGCGTTTTCCTCGTTGAAATCCGGCTTTTCTGGGCACTTTGAGCACTTTTTCTGGAATTTGCCATTCCCGCAGTCACATCGAAAGTGCGATTTGATACCCAACTCCTGAACTTCGTGGTGCAAGTGGCAGGACAGATAACAGCCCACGCAGACTCCGGCAGGCTCGTCTCTCGTACAGGTAAGGCATGCATAGACTGCCTGGGAGAGGTAGCCTGTAGGGAAGCTGCAGTGGGTTTCCTGGGCTAACTCTTGGGCGCGGGCTTGGAAGGCGGAGCGCTTCTTCTTGAGCGACCGAAGCACATTCGGCAGTTCGCTAATGGGCAGTTCGCGGTCCATTTTATAGGGAAAGAACTAGGCGGGATCCTTATAATCAGCAAACAGTACCAAAGTCTCATAATAAATCTAGCTTTTCCCTACGTTTCTTCTCGTTCCAAGTCGAAACTCGCATCAGCCGGAGCTTCCCAGCCACTGAGCTCCTTCACAGACTCCATCAACCCCCTCATATCCGGCAAAGTGCCCTCAAAGCTGACTTCCTTAATAGTGCTTTGCCCCTTGTTTCGATACTTCCCTGCCAGTTTGGAGGTCAGGGAGTAGTCTTCTGAGGCTCGGTCGTCGATGTCTGCTTGGTCAGACTTGTCGACTCCGCTGCCTGCACTAGTGGTCCTTTCGGCGGAAGACATAGGCAGGCATGGGGACGAACAGTAGTAAGCGCCTTCGCTGTATATAGATATAGATTTCAACTGAGTTTGGCCGCAAGGACAGGTGATGCTTGCGCTTTTGCGGTATTTCTCAGCACAGATTTTAGTACAAAACACCTTTCCGTCAACTATTTCTCCCACTTCTTGGAAAAAAGTCCTATAGCACTCCCAACACCCGACTCGTTCGTTCACACTCATAAGAGCTTCGTACCCACTTTGCTCATCATTTCCATCCTTAACAGCTGGCTTGGGCGAGGCTTTCGGCTGACTAGGGGTAGAAGCAGGGGGCAGCGGGGGCTTTTCTGGGTGTTTGGCTGGGGCTACAGTCTTGGCTTCCTCCCGCGGACCGCACAGGTCTCTGAGACGTTTAAGGATCTTGATGCGATGACCGAGGGCAATACCCATTCGCTCTAGGTCTGCTTCTGTGAGTTCCAAAGCAGTCTCCAGGTCCTCGACTCCGCTTTGAAGGAACTGCGAGAGGTAGCGGGAAAGCCCGAGTTCAGTCAGGAAACGACTGAGTGAGGAAGCAGCGCCTGTCTTTCTACTCGCAGACACAACGCTAGTGGCTGAGGAAGGCCTAGACTGCCTGAGTCCTTGCGAGTCCTTAAACCGGGATTCACTCTGCGGCTTGCCCTTTTCCCGTTCGATGTAACTGCGGAGTTCTTGCACCTGCAGGACTTGGGTCAGACTCGGACTCGGACTTCGTGAGGGATTCCTACCCTTTGCACCCTTCATATTACCCACTTTATCACTACCTACTTGCGACATCTACTTGCGATCTCACTCTTGCATCGGTGATTTCCTGCTTGCAGAAGGGACAAATACGACTGCGGAGCAGCCATAAGGCGATGCAGTTGATGTGGAACTGGTGGTTGCAGCCTGGAACTTGCTTCGCCTTGTGTCCTTCAGTGAAGTTTTCAAGGCAAATCGAGCACACTTCTCCTTTCTTGCCCTCCACTTCCGGGATTGCATCTATCAGTTCCTGGCTGAGGCCTTCAGGCTGGTCTCTTTGTCCATCCCTAGCTATGAAATTGAGGTGCGGCAAGTAAAACGCCACAAACACAATCTGTATATGCCTCACAGTTATCAACAACATGACAGTGTAGCACACCCAAGCGAAGTACATGAAGCCGATGTCGATATACAGGGTCCAGCGAGACTCAGGCAGCTAGGTGCAAAGTACACAGGTCTCTTCCTTGTCTAGTAGCAGGAGAGTGGCTTTGGTGCCCCAGACGAGGTAGGAAAGACTGCCAGTCTGCAGTCCTGCCAGTGCTAACAGTGGCAGGAGGAGATACCGTCTTCGCTGACTATTGGATCTTGCGACGGCCAGCCCTGCAAACAGCACCACTGTGATGACCACTAGCATCACGTTGTACCCCATTTCCCACAGGCCCACAGGGAAGGAACAGGCTCTCCAGCGAGTGGCTTCGATCAGGTAGCAGAGGACTGCCATCAGCAGACAGCAGAGCACAACCAGCCACAGTTTCAACATGCAGCCTCAGTGTTGGGATTAGAAACATGGAGCAGCTTCGGCTATGCTTTCCCACTGATATTGAGTGTAAGTGAAAGACACGGTGTGCAGTAGCTGTATATAGCAGGAAATGGAGGACTTGGAGCCACCGTCCCCCCTTCCCTTCCAAGCGAAGGAGGAGGAAATCACCAGTGTAGTGCGTACCTACACCGGCAACCTCCACGACCAACGAGTCCTCGACATGACTCTCAAGCGCAAAAACATGCTCGTAGAGAAAGAAAGCCCTGCAAACTCCGCTGCACACCTAGAGACGCTGCGGAAGAGCACGCAGAACAAACATACAGTCAAGTCCATGACTTACATCTTTGTGCTCAAACTCACGAGTGGCTTGTTTCAGAGCGTGCTGAGTCTTTTTGCATGTTTGGTGTATGTGGCTTCTACGTACTACGGCGACTCTGATAATGAAGGGGTGTTTGGCATACTGGAAATTGTGATTGCTTCGCTATTCGGCTTCGACTACGGTTTCGGCTTTTGGAACGCCAAAGACAAGAAGAAGTTCCTGATGAATTTCCTGAATTTGGTGGATCTGCTGACTATCCTGCCTGTCGTGATCTCGCTGCTTAGTGACCAGGCCAACAACGGCTCCCTCGCCTTCGCTCGCATTTTCCGCATTCTTCGTGTGATTCGAGTTCTGCGGCTTTATCGAATGTTCAACAATTCTTCTAAGAACGGCAGACCCTTGTTTGAATCCAACGAAGTAAATCGACAAATTGTGATAACTGTCTCCACACTGCTTGCGATTGTGTTTATCTCCACTGGAATTATACACACGCTGTACCAGACGTCCGCTTTCGTCGTGAACTTACCTACTGGCACGACTGAGTTCACATTCGACATTGCCCTGTACTACATCATCATCACGACCTTCACAATTGGGTATGGAGACATCTACCCAATGAACAACTTTAGTCGCGCAATCATTGGGATATTTGTAATCTGTGTTATCGTGGTCATGTCGCAGCAAACCGCCCGCCTCTCAGAACTCGTCAAGAACAGCTCCCAGTACCGCAAGCCCTACCGCGGAGACCGGCACAGCCACATAGTCCTCACAGGGTCTCTCACAGGCATTGCAGTGGCTCGCTTCCTCAGGGAGTTCTACCATTCCGACCATGGCACTTCTCCTACCAAGTGTCAAGTGTTGCTAGTGGGGGAGGAAAAGCCTTCCCGCGAAATACTCGAAATCATGAGTCACCCTAATTATGATGATGCAGTTCAGTACCTAGAAGCCGATTTCTTGCGTGAAGACACACTTCTAAAGGCCCAAGTCTCCCACTCAAACGGAGTTTTCATCCTCACCGACCAACACAGTCAGGACAGCATCAAGAACGATACCTACGCAGTGCTGGCCGCTGCAGCCACAAAGGAGCAAAATTCCAACACTCCTGTATACGTGCAACTTGTCAAGCCGGAAATGCTGGTGCACCAGGCCTGGATCGGCTGGGACATGGCCTTCAGCACCTGGAAGGTAAAAATCGGCTTACTTGCAGCGAACGCTTTTACACCTGGCTTCAGCACGTTTATCTGCAATTTAATAACGTCCAGAGCTGCGACTCTTACTGCAAATGTGAAAGACAAACCCTGGATGTTGGAGTATATCCAGGGACTGGACAACGAGTTGTACTTGGTGCCTGTGCCTGCGAGACTAGTGGGCAGAGGCTTTCACGAAGCAGTGGAGGAGATGTACCGACTGAAAAGAGCAGTGTTGCTAGGTGTGCAGAACAAGCTGAAGGACGACCTCTACGACATCTTCCTGAACCCTGTCAACTACCAGTTCAGAGAAGGAGACAAGGTCTTCGTCATAGCGAAGGACTCCACAGTAGCCCAGATCCCTGTGGAGCCGGGGTACGGACAAGCCATTCCCCCGGTCCCCGAGGACGTAGTGCACGAAATAGACCGCATCAAAGCCCGCAATGTAAAGCGGAAAAGCCACGTGTCTCTGAACCAGCGCTACTACGCCATGTGGGAGCAGGACCTGCGAGGACTGATCTGGGACCACATCTTGATCTTCGGCCGAATTGAATACTTGGGCATGATCATGGAGACTTTTTCCTACTTGACGGCGCAGACGATCTGCTACGTGACCAATTTGCCTCCGGATAAGACTTGGCAACAAATAAGTCGTCGATACAATAACGTCATCTATCTCCAATGCTCATTGAGCGAGGCCGACGAGCTCTCTCACACAGCTATCAACTTCTCCTACCACGTGCTAATCTTCAGCAGCAAAGTGAACGCCATGTCAGTCGAGGACAGCGGCGTCCTGCCCCTGGTCCGTCTGATAGAGCACAACTTCTCCTGCCACTACACTGTGGAACTGGTCAACGAAGTGAACATGAAGTATCTGGAGCAGAAACCTCTGTTGGAACTTTCAGTGCTGAAGCATGTGCTTTGGCCGCGCTACGCTGCTTCTGATGTCTTCCTTAGCTCTACGTTGGACTTTGTGTTGGCTCAAGGGTACTATAACAGCTTCGTGATGGACTTCATACAGCGGCTCATTCTCTTTGAAACTGGGATGGCGGAAACGGGTGTGGACGAAAACTGCAGAGTGCAGAGCATTCCCGTCCCTACCAACCTCGCTGGCAAAACCACCTTCCAGCAGCTCTTCCTCTACTTCCTCAACCGACAGAGACCGATCCTGCTGCTGGCTGTGTACAGGGCAGTGGGACCGCTGGGCAACGACACTCCCTACGTCCTCACAGCTCCCGAGAAAGACACACTGTTACTGCGGGACGACAGTCTCATAGTGCTGGGCAACACTGACGAGTCCGCAAAGCTGGGACCAGAGTTGAAGCGCCACGACACAGTGCGCTTCAAAGGCCGCACCCGAGCCAAAGCAGCCACTACAATCCTGGTCAGAAAAGCCACTATTGCCGACTCCGCTGTGAGGACTGTGGAGGAGGAAAAGAACGAAAGAGAGGGACAGAGTGATGAAGTGCTGCTAGACGGCCTGCGGGAGCACTTGGATAGAACTCGAAAAGAGAGGGAAGTCCTCATCCAGCAAAACGACATGATCATGAACCTGTCCAGTGAGTACACTACGATTAAGCAGCTGCTCCTCGGTGCGGGGGATGAAGACTCGCAGTTGGAGGATAGTGAGGGCGAGAAGTCGCCTAGTAGGGTTTCCGGAGGCCTGGAGTAGTCTGCTGCAATCTCAAAGTATGAACTTTTAGTCTTTCGGGAGTGCATCTCTAATAGTATATATGGCTGAAACTTCCGACTCAGAGGGTCCAATCGCACACGAGGTCCTGCACCCTGCAGTACTGCGGGTCCTTGCAGCCCTGCAAGCCAGCTCTCCAGCTATGCGCGTATCAGACCCAGTCCAGAGCAGTAGCGGCTGCTTTAAACAGCTGCGGAAGGAGCGCTGCCGCCCCAGTTCTCCTCACGGCCACACCAAGTCGCAGATTCTACAGTTGAAGGCGTTGAACAACCCCGACCTAATCCCTGCGGCTTCCAACCAGATGTGCGTGCTCAGTGACCTGTCCTCCAGTGCACTCTATCGCCGCAGAGCGAGGAGTGAGGTAGTCGAGCATTAACAGCGTCTATAGCTTTATTGTAGTGCGGGAAGGTGAATTTAGGAAAGTAGAAATAGAGTGTAGGAGCAGAATTGAACTACCTACTCCCGAAGGTCTTCTACATAACCTCTACTATCACGCCCCTCCCTTGCATACCGAGTGTAACTCCCCACTTCTCACTACTAGTGTAAAATGTAGGAGCCGCAACACTTTAGTTTAACTACCACTGTGGTCCAGGGAGTACTGGACGAAGGCGATAGCGTCTTCAACCACTGCTTCTTCCAAGTGTCTGTGTGCCTCCCTCGTCCTGCTGTACAGCTCTGACAACTGCTCATCTTCAGTCCACCTCTGCGCAATGATGATGGCGAGTAACTGCCTTTTCAGCTCTGTACCAGGGTCCTGCTCCCCGCTTCCTACATGCGGAGTCTCGAGACTTGCAGGGTCCTCAGACCTTGAACTGCTAGCCTTCGCGCTTCCCGCTCTTTTGTACAGCACAGGCGGGTAAGCCACAGGGTCATATATGTTCTTCTTGCGGTCAGCGAGCTGAGTAACAGGTACCGAGCCCACGGCATTAATGCGTCGCTGTAGGTGCTTAATTTCGAGGAGATGGTCGGGAGTCTGGGCCTGGAGCCGCTTGGACTTGGCCTGGCTGAGTTGAGTGGCTAGGTTGAAGGTGCCGGGCTGGTGGTGTTCCAGGTCTGTGTGGACTGTACGGGAAGGACCTTCCTTGGCTTGTTTCGCTCTTCGGAAGCCTTCTATTTGCTCTCCCAGTTCCTGCTGCTTGCCTGGCTTCTTCGGCTTGCCCGCATCCACATGTGGGTGAGGAGGGACGTGGCTGTTGACTGCGGCTTTGGCGTGGAAGAGAGTGGAGTAGTGGTTGACCATGTAGTCCGTGATGGTCTTGCGCCCGCCTGCATTGTGGAGGTCTGGATGGAAGTTCATCTATTTCAATTCACTAACATTACCCTACAGCCAAGTTCTCTAAATCTAGGGTGTTAGGGTGTTAGGGTGTTAGGGTGTTAGGGTGTTAGGGTGTTAGGGTGTTAGGGTGTTAGGGTGTTAGGGTGTTAGGGT
>Ga0247837_1002115_pt1 | contig 38707 bp, 40 predicted proteins | sample LaCtaG_2_FD_187115 | JGI IMG/M metagenome (GOLD analysis project Ga0247837, IMG submission 187115) | Freshwater microbial communities from meromictic Lake La Cruz, Castile-La Mancha, Spain - LaCruzMarch2015_14.5m | ecosystem: Environmental > Aquatic > Freshwater > Lake | place: Spain: Castile-La...
CCTGGCCAGTATTTCACTCAACTTCTTATGAAACGTCTCTGCATAGAGCGTCGCAATGTCAATCCTCTGCGGCGTCGAAGTCAAACATCCATCAATCGTCTCCACCAATTCCTTCGTCAGTTCATCCGCCACAGTCAGCAGTTCCGTCACTCCCGCCTGTTCCTTCAGTGCATTGGCTGTCATGCTTTTTATAGTATCGTTTATTTTCCCCTTTAAGGCGCTAGGCCCGTGTGCATCGAATAGCTCGATGCTGACGGTCAAATTGCGGGGTTTGCCTGAGACACTAGATTGAATTCCTTGTGCGATTCGCTTGGAGGCTTCAATGCAGTCCACCCAGCGCTTCATTTCGCCTTCGTCTTCGGTGTTTAGCATGAACTTTCGGTTGCCGACGTCTAGGTAGAAGGAAAAGCCGGGGTCTTTGGACTTGGACATGTCTTTGATGCGCACTGTGCAGAGGCCGGTGGGGATTTCGCCGAGACAGGCGGAGCTGTCGTCGGGACTCGTGAAGTTGAAGTAGTAAATGTGGTTATGTCGCATCCAATTCGGCAGTTGCGTCTCCGGCACATATAGATCGTCCTCAGCCACAGGGATAAAGGGAGTGGGTACAAACATGATAAACCAGCGCCTACTGAAGTACTTAATCGTCCCTTTCGACCGTTTATTCAGAAAGCCACACCTCAGACGGCCTTTGAGTATTTTCCTCGGCAGACTGCCCAGACACTGCCAAATCCCCTTGGCGACCATGACTTGTTGATGCACGTCCTCACTGTTGTAGTCAGGAGTTTGGCTGGGAGCCACTGTGCCGCTCCGAACCACATCCAGCACATCTGCCTCCACATTCGCCACTTTCCAGGACTTTGTCTTCGATTTCTCGCTACGTTTAGGGCCGGGACTGGTGGCAATGAGTCGTTCTTGTAACAGACTAAGTGTGCGCACCCAGGTTTCCTTTTGCTCGCCATTGTCTGCTTTTAGCTCGAAATCTCGGCCTGAAATTGACAGGACGAAACTGAGTGGGGGCTACTGGGTGTCGTCTACGGAGGTTATGGATGTGATGGAGTCGATGGAAATCAGGCCCAGAGGGTCCTCGGATTCGCTCTGACTGGTACTTACAGGCTTCTTGCGGTAATAAGCGAGTAATTTCCCGTCATCTCTGACCGCGAAGTATCTCTTTTGGTAGCCAATAAGTGAGTTAGGACTTTTCTTCTTCAGCGGTCCTTCCAAACTCAGCGCCTTTCCCACAGTTTCCTCACTCGTCATTCCCAGTCCCTGTGGTAAATATGAGTGCCTCGGCCGGAGCGGAATAGTACCCTCTACCCAGCGACTACCTTTTCAAGCTGCTTCTTATCGGCAATTCAGGCGTGGGAAAGTCCTGCTTGTTGATGCGGTATGCGGAGAACAACTTCACTGAGAACTTCTTCAACACCATTGGAGTGGATTTCGTACCTTCTAGGTAGAAGATCAAGAGCATTCAACTGGATGGGAAGATGGTCAAGCTGCAGATATGGGACACGGCGGGACAGGAACGCTTTAGGACGATTACGTCTTCCTACTATCGAGGCGCCCACGGAATCATAGTTGTGTACGACGTGACCGAAAGAGAAAGCTTCGAATGCGTGAAGCAGTGGATGAACGAAATCGATCGATACGCCACCGAGAATGTGAACCGCCTGTTGGTGGGAAATAAGTGCGACTTGGAGGCACAGCGCAAGGTGACTTTTGACGAAGGGTCGGAAATGGCGAGGTCATTTGGCATAAAGTTCTTGGAGTGCTCGGCCAAAAACTCGCACAATGTCGAAGAAAGCTTCGTCACAATGGCTAGAGAAATCCGCACCCGCGTCTCTGGGAAAGGCGTCCAAAAACCTGATAACACCGTCAGCATCAATCGCAGCAAAACGACGAGTCTCAAGGGCGGCTGCTGCAAAGGCTAGCTTGGTTAACAGTCCTAGGGAACCAGCATTGCTTAATTCGATAAGCAGAATAGAAGTAGAGGAAATTTACTGTTGGGAATGGTTGATTAATGCGATATTTGGGTTATTTAAGGGGAAGAAGAGTAAAGAAACCGCCGATTTACGGCCCGAAATCCACCTAAGAGTCGTACGATTTGTCTTTTTGGCGGAATTTTCCTCCGTAGCACCATCTAAGTTCCTTTCCGCTTTCTACTACTTGTAAATTCGCAAAACACTCACTATGTTTCCCACCGTCTAATTACTCCCCAAGTCTCCAATTTACCTATTAATGCAGGATGGGACTTTCGCAAGCAGTGGATTTTGCCGTGTACAAAGGGAAGCATTGTAGGATTTCGACTAAAACGCGGATTAGAAGGAAACTAAGCAGAATCGGCTCAAAAATCCGACCAAAAGCTTTGATTCTTGACTACAACCCAAGTTCCATAGAGACGAAAATCTATATTTTGAGGTAGGCAGCAGTGTGCGAAATCATTGTATGGCTCTGTACTTCCATGTGCTTCATTCCGCCCACACAAGTCTATTCAGCACCGCAGGCAGCCTTTTGAAAGGTGCCTGACACCTAGCCCACCTTCTCCAGTCCCTGCGACCCCCTGAGCAAGTGACCGCGTCCTTGCACTATTGGCGCTTTAATAGGCCCTAGGCAAAGGCTATAATTCGAAGATGGCTCTAAAGCGAATCTCAAAGGAATTGGCGGACCTGCAGCGCGACCCCCCTGCCAATTGCAGTGCTGGGCCTGCAGACGACCAGGACCAGTTCCACTGGACTGCCACTATCATGGGACCTGATGACAGTCCTTACCAGGGCGGCGTTTTCTTCCTCAACATCGCTTTCCCCAATGACTACCCTTTCAAGCCCCCCAAGTGCCAGTTCACGACCCGCATTTACCATCCCAATATCAACGCCAATGGAGCCATCTGTCTGGACATCCTCAAGGACCAGTGGAGTCCTGCACTCACCATTAGCAAGGTACTGCTGTCCATCAGCTCGCTGCTCACTGACCCCAACCCAGACGACCCGCTGGTGCCTGATATTGCCCATCTCTGCAAGACCAACAGACGCAGATACGAAGAAACTGCCAGGGAGTGGACCCGTCAATACGGCATGTAGGTAACTCCTAGCATTACTACACCTGCGTAGACCCGCTTAGGGCGCCTGAGCTAGTGGAAGGTTTGGTCAAATAAGCGACCATCACCGTAATGTCATCCACCACATCCCCTTCCACCTCCACCCACTTCTGCCACGCCCTCTTTGCCAGTTCCTCCGCCGCCTGCGCCACCTTCGCTCTGCCGAACTCCGCCACGAACTCCACCGCCTCTTCATTTTCTATGAACTCCCACACTCCGTCACTGCACATCAGCACGAACTCGTCCTCTTCAGTCAGCATATGCTCTGTTACTGTGGGAGTGGATATCACGCCGATTTCGCGACAGAGCAGGTCGCCTATGGATCTGCTCATTGCGAGGCCAGGGTAGTCCTTGTCTCTGATGAAGACTCTATGGGGGATGTCGTTTTCCAGCTTCTTCACTTCTCCTCCGCATCTTTCTACCCGTTCCTTTTCCTCTGGTAAATACGGCTTGTGGTCGGGGGTGAGGACTAAGGCTTCTCGTTTTCCGCTTGGGAGTAAACGGCCGATTATAGCTCGGGAGTCGCCGACGTGGGCACTGTAGACACGGTCTTCTTTGATTAGGACGACTGATGCAGTGGAGCCGGAAATGACGCAGTCGAAGTGGGCTTGAGGGTGTTCACAGTGCATTTCCAGGGACTTCTGGCACTTTTCAAAGGTCAGAGGAAATACAGCCATCGGATTCACATGCAATTGTTCATTCTGCGAAATCAGCTTCGGCAGCAGCGCATGAATATAATTCGACACACAGTGTCCAAAGGGGCCATGTCCGTCAAAGACTCCCAGCAGCAGCGTAGCTCCATCAATCAACACACTATAGTCGTCCTGATTAGGACTTTCCGGCTTCAGTCCTTTCTTGCAAGTGACTGCGAGTCCCTGTCTTCGCAGGAAATCTTCGGGGATGTGGTCGCCTGTGACTTTCATTTTCTTCTCTTCGAAGTCGTCTTGAGGGTGGATGGACTGAGCGCCCTCAATCGTTACCTTGCAGTTCAATACCATCAATGTACCTTGCGCAGACTTCTCCTCCGTCTCAGCTCCTCTATCCACACTTTGTCTAGGGGCTGCTTTGCTGCCTCCCTTGCCCCTAGCGTTATACAGCTGCGCAAAGCCCTCAGCTGAGAGTGGACCGTTCTCCTGTCCAGAAGTAAACTTCCACACAGATAAGCGTTCTCGCTTGGCACTGGACTTAAGAGGGGGCTCGATTGCCTTCGTGTGCGCTTTGATCACTACGTCGTGATGGTTGGAAGTGCAAATGCCCATTAGTGCTAGTGGATGGGAATGGGACTTAACTACTAAAGTTGGCCGCTGTTCGCGATTACGACACGCTTGGTGGTCTTTCCACTCTGCGTCCCAACAGCCTCCATCTTCCTCACAATCTCCATCCCCTCCACAACCTCTCCGAACACCACATGTCTGCCATCCAGCCACGAGGTAGTGGCAGTGGTAATAAAGAACTGAGAACCGTTCGTATTTGGCCCAGAATTCGCCATCGACAGTAATCCAGGTCCCGTATGCTTGATTTTAAAGTTCTCATCCGCGAAGCTTTTGCCGTATATGCTGACCCCGCCTGTGCCATCTCCATTGGTGAAGTCTCCGCCCTGAATCATGAAGTCAGGGATGATGCGGTGGAAGGTAGTGCCTTTGAAGTGCAGGGGAACACCTTCGGAGGTAGAACCATTCTCGCCGGTGCATAGAGCACGGAAGTTTTCGACTGTGCGAGGAACGATGTTCCCATATAGTCCCATGACTATTCTTCCTGCTGCCTCTCCATCAATGGTCACATCGAAGAACACCTTATGAGTGACTTGCGGCTTGAGACTGAGAGCAGCGCTGAGGAGCAAGACAGCCACCAGCCACTTCATTTTATTACGTGGAGACATCCCAGCTATGGGAGCTATACTAGGTCAGAGCAGAAGGAACTGAGTTCAGCTTGAAGATTGCGCAATTTATAGACTATTCCCTCCTTTGCTATTCTGCCTAAAACAGGTAAAATCCCCAATCTTCTAATTTCGCTTTCTTCCCAGCAGTTTCCTTCCCATCCCTCCTAGCCATAGAACAATTAGGAAAACGCGGCTGTGAGTATGGACATTGTGTGCTTCTGCTGGGAACTGCGGCGGGACGTGACTGCACTGTTCAGGGTGGAGTTGATGGTGAGGGCGCCCAGACTTTCCATCATTGCTCGGAATTCTTGGAAGTCGATTTTATTATCATGATTTTTATCGAAATCCGCTATCATCTCCCCGACATCCTCATCCCTTGTCTCCGAATCCACCCTTCTCATACTCTCCTTCAAATCCGTCGCAGTGATGAACCCATCATTGTCACTATCAAAGTGCATAAAGGCCAAATACATCATTTCCTCATCCAAATACCTCCGCTTATCCAGAGTCGCAGCGAGAAAATCCGAATATTTGATTTTTCCCTGCTGAAGATAGTCAAGATTCGATACGATTTCTGAGTAAAAGCGTACTTTTGATTTCGTCACTTGCAATAGTGTACCCCGCGGAAAACATCGCAACCTCCAAGTCCGCAGCAGTAATAAACCCCGTCTTTTCCCTGTCCATCAGAATAAACGCATTCCTCAGGTCTCGAATTTCGTCAGTGTTCAAGTTCTTCACCACGATCTTCATCGCTTCCTGCTGCAGCTTCTTAGGCGCTTTGAACCTTTTGAGGGAGTGCAGGACTCGGGGCTGGATGAAGTTGTCTCCGCTCTGGGTGTTGGAGGACAGCCAGGGGTGCTTGAGGGCCTGGTCGATGGTGATGCGGTGGTGCGGGTTGGCTTTGATCATTAGGGAGATTAGGCTTTTGGCGCCGGTGGAGACAGGCTCCCATTCGGGACCTGTGAAGGAGAAGTCCGCCTGGACGATCCTTTGAAAGACCTGGTTGAGTTCCTGCCCCTGAAACGGCTGCTGTCCCGACAAAAACACATACATGACCACACCCAGCGACCACACATCGCACTCCTTCCCATAGTTCCCCGAAAGGACCTCAGGCGCCAGGTAGTAGGGAGTCCCGACCATAGAGTGGAGCTGGCGAAAGCCAGGCTCGAGCTTATTGGACATACCGAAGTCGATGATTTTGATGTCGGAGTCGGACTCTGAGGAGCCGTATAGGAAGTTTTCGGGCTTTAGGTCTCGGTGGATGATACCAAGGTTGTGGAGGTGATTCACGGCTAATAGAAGCGTCTTCATAATATAAGCGACTTCCACCTCCGTGAGCGTCCCTTTCTGCAGCAACCTGTCGAAAATGTCCCCTCCAGTGCACAGCTCCATCACCAGGTGCAAGTACTTGTCATCCTCATATGTCTCAAAGTGCTTCACAATATTGGGGTGGTCCGCCAATCGAATGATTTCCAACTCTCTCCTCAGCACATGCACTTCCTTCACGATTTTTGCCTTAGGGATGGACTTGATAGCGACAGGCAGGCTGTTTTCCAGACGTTTGGGAGTCGCTTCTCTGACAGTGCCGAATTGGCCGTGGCCCAGGACTCGCTTGAAGGTGTAGTGTCGGTGGATGTCTGCTTAGACTGTACTGTCCAGAATTACGGTGTGGCTCACTTGAGATTCGGAGATTCGACGGCCGACTGGGGCTTTTACGCGTGCTTCGGGGTGGACGATGCAGACTCCCATTGATTATTACCAGATGGGCAGGAGTGGGAGGAAAGTAGAGGGAGCAGGGGTATGGAAGAGATAACCTGCTAAGTACCTGGCTTCTTGCCCCTGAGCAGCACTGGACTGCCTGGAGGAGACATCCCTGGTCCTCCACTCCTGCCTTTCCCTCCCTTCCCTGGGGGCGAGGCTGTCGGTCCGATCGAATGCGCCCGAGGCGGCGAGGCCGGTACTACTCTATTGGGCGTCGTCTTCCCACTCCCCGGACTCTGATTACTCCTTTTCGCAGAAATCAGCCTTTCCGCCTGGCCAATGTCGCCATTGACAGCCTTGTGACTATCAGTTGGCGACATGTCAGTCTTCGGCTCCTCGGTGTCGAAGCTAACTTTGCGAGTATGAGAGCGCTGGCGGCGGGTTTCTTCCCCCCAAGCCGAACACTTGGGGTACATTGTCACTATATAGGACTGCTGGGGGCCTAGGACGCTCCCGGGCCGACAGATGCGGATCCACCCGATGAACTCGGCGGGAGGGAAGTTGAAGTGCTTCATGCAGTAGCAGGCGATGAGTGTGCCGGTGCGGCCGAGGCCCGCTTTGCAGTGTATTGCCACTGCCCCTCTCTCCGTTTCTGCGATGGCTAGAAACCTCGTAACCAGGTCCTCAGCAGGCACACTGCCGTCCAGGAAGTACAAGTCGTAGTGGTTGACCCCCAAGTTCGTGAATCTGCTGGCTTCGTATGTCTTCTTGTTCAGACGCACCACGGCTGAAATCCCGATTTTCTTAAATAAAGGCACGTAGTCCTCAGGGGTGAACACACGATACCCCTCCGCATCCGTAGGAGTCGGACTAGGAGACGAAAAGGCCAAAAGTCTCCCAGGCACAATCCAGTTGAAATCCCCATTTTCCACCCTTTCGTAAAACTCATACTCCGCCACATTGAAGGTCTGTGGAGAAAACCACCCCAGACCTATAGCGAACTCCAGCCCGCCCAGACAGTGCAGTATTGTGCAGGAGTAACTGCACCCTCCGAAACTCGCATCTCTGAATGCCGGAAAGGGCGGGAGGGCCGTAAAGGGCACCCAGGCCTCTTCCGCTGTCCTGCCTAGCATAATGACTTGGAAAGCGCCCATTAGGTAGGCTGCGTTGGCTCTCTTGGCAGGCGCTAGGGACGAGTAGTGGTAGATTTTGTACTTCTCGTAGGCTGGGTTGCGCATCAGCTTGTCCAGTTCGACACAGAACTTGTGCGTCATGGCGAGGTTCAGAGGGCCGAAGTCGTTGCAAAAGGGCTCGTAGACAAGTTCCTAGGTGAAAGGTACGTTGTCCACGCAGAAGTAGTAGGAGTTGGGGCGATTGCGAGGGGGAGAACGGTCACTGATCCAGTACAGACGGTCTGGGTGGAGAGTACTAGGGATGATTTCGATGGGGAGGGACTCAGACTCGACCATTAAAAGTGTGGAGAGGGAGAATACCCGCACAACACTATTCCCTCTCCTAACCCTCATACCCCCCCGCCTACTTTCTCTGCTCTCTAGACTTCCAGTTCAATCCATCTAGTTCTCCAGTATGTTACCAGGTTCCCCTCCCCGCTCTAATCCCTAGATTACTCCCTTTCCCACTCCGCGCCATAGACTAGATATGAGAATGAACCGAGACCTAAGCCACTTCCAGTCCGAATTCACCCGTCTATTCGCCTCCGACCGCTTACTAGACGTGAACACGCTGCTGCTGGAGGCAGGTCAGACCTAGACAGACCGAGAGCTGAGTCAGGATGAACTGGACCAGTTGTATGTGAGGCATGAGGTCAGGGTTGCGAAAAGGAACTTGCGGGATGCGCAGACTTGCTTGGATATGCTGTCTGACTACGAGTCCTGGACCCCAGTCCGCGAAGAAAACGGCATCGCGACCTTCTGCAAAGGCGACGGCGAGGAGTACTTCGTGCGAGCCGAAATGATGGTGGGCCAAGGCCTCTTCCCAGTCACAGCCCTTTTCTCCGAAGTGGACCTCTTCTCCCACATGTACCCTTTAGCCAGGCTGCCGGAACTGAGACAAGCCGGGGTCATTTTCGCTCCTTCCAAATTCAGACAAATCATCAAATATCGCCTGTCGCTGCCTTGGCCTATAGAGGAGCGGCAGATGCTGCTGGAGTGCGTGGGAATTCCCATTGTGCACGCCAAGTCGATTCTCATAGTTTTCAGAACACCGCCTGAAGCCAGCTATTTAGGCTTCACTATCCCACATATAGGGTCTGAAGAGCACCGCATCGATGTGCCGCTGGGCTGCATTAATATTCTCTATATCGACCCCAACACTTCCCTGGTGACTATCATCGACCGAGCAAATGCCTACATTGTAATGTCTCCGCAGCCCCTAGTCCCTCAGAACGTCATCAACTTCGGGACGAAGCACATCGTCTACTACATGATGAAAAGAATCAGGGAGTGCTCCGAGTCCTACGAAGGCAGTGAGTACGAACAGAGAGTGCAGGACAACCCGCAGTACTACGCGGAAATACAGAGGCGCATTAGCGAGTATCAGTTCAACAAATCCAACGCTCCAGAAGACCAGTAGCATACTGATAGCTAGCCTCCCCATATCTATACACAGACTTATCTCCTCTATCCACAATTGCCCGCCGCCCATTGGAGCGGAAAACGAACCATCGTCGCCTTTTGCCTCGTCCGCTTGCGGATTTCCACAGTTCGCGAATACTCCAGTTCCAGCAGTTCCGCGGTGGCTCGCTTCAGCTCTACTCTGCGTCTCTTCCCTCGCTTCCTCAGCTGCGGATATGCACACTCGTATAGTTGGGCGGAGACTTCGGGTGTATGGGGGGAGAGACGGAGTTGGTCTCTTCGGAATAGGTCTGGAGATAGAGAGGACCAGTGAGTGGGGGCGCGGATTTCAGTGGTCCGACTGATAGGGTTCAATATAACTCGAAATCCCACAACTTTCTCCCTATAGTTATACCCACTCAGCGCCTTTTTCGCAATTTTCGCAAACGCCTTCATCTCAGCATCCCCACATTTCAGCCCAACCTGCCTACAAACCGGCATCGGAGCACTCGCAACAGTTCTATATAAGACCTGCAGCGCCTGAAAATGCTGCCTATCCAGTTTCTCCTGCCTCTCCGGCAGAGCTATGGAAGTGTGCTTGTAGCAGGTAAAAGTGGACTCATCAGGGTCGTTGGGAGTGAGGAACTCCGCTTTCCAGCATGAAGGATGAAAGGCGGAAAGGCAGTTTCGATAGGTGCACTGCAGACAAGCCCCGGCTTTCTCCTCACAGATTTGACATCTGAGTGCGCATCTCCTCACATCGACCTTGCTGAGGTCGACATCTGACTTGGTGCTGGGGGAGGAGTAGCTGCTGCCTGGTAAGTTGTCTGCGCAATAGACATGTGACCAGCCTGAGACTCCGATTGGCCGGGTGCTTCCCCGCTTTAGTGCTCCGTCTCCTTTCCCACATATACTGCAGAGCACCAAAGTGTTCCGAGCGTTTACACATTTCTCGCAAAACCAGTCGCCTTCGGGCAGGTCTAGCAGTCCGAAGCAGGTCATATGGACTGCCAGGTCACACTTTGAGCAAAGGACGATAGGGTCCTCCTCTGTGGAAATCCCGTCTAGACATATGTCACAGTATATGTCTGAGTCAGGGTCGGCTGTGGGGGGTTGGACGGGTCTGGGCTGGGGCGAGTGGACTGAGGAGATCAGGAGACTGAAGTACTTGCTGTGGATTAGACTCATCCACCCTGTCTCTTCTTCCTTCCTACGCTGTTGCTTAATAGAATCTCCAGGTGGCAGGGTCGAATCCGCCCGACAAGCTTCGCCTACCCTGGTCCGAAGTTCCTCCAATAGCGACTCTGACCTGTATCGACACTCCTGCAGCTCTCTGTTCCAGTACTCCTCCAATCCTTCGTAGTCAGTTTCGAGAGATTCAGCATTGCACGAGTACCCACTCGTCCCTAGATGGTCTGTATCTTGCAGGCGAAGCAAGTCGGAACGTAGGGTGGAGGCGTCGGTGAAGTAGGCGGCGGAGATGTAGGCCCATAGGGGAGTGCCGAGTGGATAATCTTGTCGCACTGACCCTTTAGATTCCAGGGTCCGCAGAGCTGTGAAAATGCTCTGATTGTCAGTGCCCCGTAATAGAGCTTCCGGTCCTGCTGGCTTCGCAATCGGCCCCACAGTTTCCAGCCCAAATTCGCCTTCAGTCCTTCTCCTTCGCATTCCTCTACCCTGCTTTTCCCTCTCCTCCCTGTCTTCCCCCTGCCTCTTCCTTCTCTTCCTAGGCACATTAGCTCCCCCATCCTCTTCCCCCCCAAAGCCAGTCTGACTCCTCAGCAAACTGCAGGTTTTGCTGGAACGGCAGTCCCTAGCCTGGTCAGAAGCAGACACGTAGTAGTGGGGCGAGGCCAAATCGCTGGCACTGGACATATTATTCTGACAGTGTGTGACTGTCCCTTTGCACAAGGTCGGAAGACTGACTGATGCTTGGGAAGGCCTGTGAGGGGAGGGAGTAGGCTGGGAACTGGAGGGGATTGTATGTGATTTGGAGTGGGGGAGTGGTGGAATTGGTGTATTTGCTTATATGAGGGAGTTATTAGGTTTGTGAAGGAGAGTAGAGGGAAATTACCAAAATTCGGCTTTCCAGCATCCGGATTTCAGCGATTTCCACTTCTTTTTCTCCCTTATATATTTCCACTTTCGGATTAATTTCGAGTCTTTGGGCCTTTGTAGCAGCTGAAAAGGACTAGTCTAAGGCATAAGGCACATTAACAAGTCCAATCAGGAGTTATTTCGGTCTATTCGACCTATGAATCCAAGTCTCACTCGAAAGTTATTTATCCCAAAAGGCTGTTTTCATAAAGAAGGAATTGGACCTCGTTTTCCCATGATTAGCCCATTCTTACCTCTAAAATCACTAACGAACTTAGCATTTCTCTCTAAAATCAGCATTTTCACGCCTATTTCTGGCTTTTCGCTTATATCTGAGCGTATTTCGCCCTATATCTAGGACTACTGCTTGCCGAAGCTGTCTAGCTACTATTAATGCTGGAGCTGGGCAGCCAGCAGCTTCATATGCTCGGCCATATGCTGATCCAGCGCGTCCTGCAGGTTGTTCCTCAGCGACTCCGACAGATTTTCCTGTTCCGCCTTAATGCGCGCGATTTCACTGTAAGCGACCTTCAGCTGTTTCTCCAACTCCGCAACTCTTCTAGCCAAAACAGCGTTATTTGCCGCTAGCATGGAGGCGTTGGCTTGGGCTTCCTGCATTATCTGGGTGGGAGTTACGGTTTCTTGCTTTTCGCTGTAGGCTTTGGACTTGTGGTCGAGGTCTTGGCTGAGGCCGGTGAGGGCGCCTTTCAGTTCTTCGATTTCGTTGCTGCGCTGCACGAGGTCGCTGTGCAGGGCTTCTGCTTTGGAGTTGTTGGCTTGGATTTGCTCCAGAAGAGCGGAGCGTTCGTCCTTAAGTTGCAGAATTTCGTTTTCCAGGTCCACTTGTGACTCAGTGTTGCGTCGCTCGGTGCGGCCCAGCTCTTGCTGCAGGCCTTCCACTCGCGAGTTCAGCATCTCCCTATTCTCCTCCAACACCTTGATCTTCTGGTCCTGCAGCTTGATCTGCTGCATGAGTCTCCTCTCCGTGTCCTCCCTCACCCTGTCCTCACACAGCTTCAACTGCGCATCATGGTCCACTCTCATACTCAGCGCCCCAGCTTTCAGCGCCTTATTGGCCTCATCCAATTCATCTCTATTGGACTTGATCTTGCGAAACTGCTCCTCACTGTAGCCTAACTGCCGCTCCCAGTCCTTGTTAACCCGCTCCAGTTCGAGGTTGTGCTCGAGTCGGAGTCGCTCGATTTCGCTTCGCAGAGACTCTTCGGCCTGGGCATGGGCGCGCAGCAGGGCAGCGACCTTGTTTTCGAAGGTTCTGACCTTTTCCTGGAAGCCTTCGACTGTGCGCTCGTGGTACTCCCTGTGCTTCGTGAGTTCTCCCTGGAGGTTGGCCTTTTCGTGAGTTAGCTCGCTGAGACGCATTTCCAGGGCTTCGATGGTGCGGGAGTCCTTCATTTCCCGCTTCATGGCTTCTTCCTTGATTTGAGCGAGAGTGTCTTCGGAGTGAGTGCGCAGTGTCTTTTCCTGGTCCAAGTCCTTCAACAGCTCCAGTCTCAGTTCCTTCGTCCTGCGTCTTTCCTGCTCCAACAGCATTTCCAGCTCCGCAGCCCGCGCGTCACTCCTCGCCTGCACGAAGCTTTGGTTGCTCACTCGCACGGCACTGACTTCCTCCTCCCTCGCAGGGGAAGTCCACCTAGGTGCAGGGGAGCCGCTCCTGGAGCCCTTGGAAGCTGGTCTGCGCTCTGCTTTGTCCTGTAGCGAGGACTCCTTCACTTCCGTCAACATTGCGTCTATGCGGGCGAGAGTGTCTTCCGGGATTTTGTTCCCTGCGAGTTCAATACGCTTCAGACTGCGGTTGGAGGACAAAGCGGCCAAGAGACTGCGGCCGCCGGCAGCCCCGACCTCATTCCACCTCAAATCAATGACTTGCAGAGTAGCATTGGACTTGAGCATATTGGCCAGGGCCCCGGCTCCATCAGCCCCGATTTTGTTGTTTCTAAGGTCCAGCGAGACTACAGTCCTGTTGGAAGCCAGGGCGTCACTCAGGATTTCGACTCCTTGGTCGAGGACACCGATGTTGTTCCACTCGAAGTTGACGGTTTGGAGGGCCACTGGAGGGCGGAAGATGCTGGCTAGCTGCTTGATGCCTTCGGAACTGATGTTGTTGCCTTTCAGGTCGAGGTTGGTGACGTGGGGGTTGTCTTGGAGGTACTGGGCGACCACGGGGCAGGCGGCATCGCCTAGAAATGCATCAGAGAAGGATAAGGTGGCAGAGCGCTGCTGGGCGTCTAGCAGCTTCTTGACCTTATGCAGCGTCAAGTCGAAGGCTTGTCTCGGAGACTCAGACACTGACATTTTTATCCAATGCTTCTCTGTGCACTGTTACACCCAGTCCTTCCTCCGCCCACAGTCTGCATGCCAGCTGTCCCTCAGTGCTAAGCGCTACTACTCGCATAGAGCTGTACATCAAGAAAAGATGCCTGGAAATAGTGAATTTGCAGTCGTTTGGGCTGGAACTTTAGGCCCTCTGCGGGCAAATTCAGAACAATTTCCTATTAAATGGCAGATTTAGAGCGATTTAGCTGAGAGCAGGCTGCTGGAAAAGGCTCACTTTGGTACATATGCAGACAAACTCCTTATCTGTGTGTGGCTAGACTAATAAGGATGGCAGAGACTGCAGAAAGCGACTGGACTGATAGAGAACGCAGCAAAAGAAGGATTCGGTCCGAACTCAGCTCTCCACTGACCTCTACAACCCGCTCTTTGCCTTACTCCCCGTCCTGCTTTATACCGGAACAGCAGGTAAAGCGGAAGCCTGATTTGATGCGAAAAGCCAAGGAAATACGCACTCAATGGTCGAAATTCAGCTTCCTGAGCAACGACTGTCGAGAAGGACGGAAGTTCAACCTCGCAGACCACCTCCAGACCTACCACCCTGACTTCCACGCCCAGCGCAAGGGGGTCAAGTTCGCCTACAACGCCTATGTCCCGCCCCATGAGAAGCGCAGGGACAGACTCCGCTTCAGTGTGCGGGTGCAGATGATGAAGGGGAAGACGGAAATTGCATCGAGTAGGTAGGGTGAACTAGCGTCTACTCGCTTACAACTAACGTCTTTGCGTCCTTGCAGTCCCTTCGGTCGGCAGCCTCACCTCCAGTTCCACAGTTTTCGGCTTCACGAACTCTCCAGTGGTCTGCATTCTCAGCCGCTCCCTACTAGACGTCTGCTGCATCTTCCTGCCCACGGCCTCCACTTTCACCCGGCTCACAGCGCTGATTTCCACTTTGGGCGGCTTCGGCGGCTCTACCGAGACAGCCTTGCGGACGCTCCGCTGGGGCTGGAGCTTGGTAGCAGGCCGTCTGGGAGTGGGTTCCTCAGCCGGAGCTTCCAGTCTAGGGACTGTGGGCGGCTTCGCTTTAGGCCGAGACTCGACCTTTACCTCTTCTTTTCGAGGCTTAGGCTTGCCAGTCGTCTGCTCATATAGTAACTTCTGAGCGCCTTCGAGTAAGGCTTGGGACTGGCCTTCGTCTTCAACAGGGAAAATCTTATGATAGCCGCCGGTATGCTTGCCCTCCAACTTGTCCCTTTCCTCCATCATTTGTCTCTGTAGATTCAGTCTTTCAGACCTTAGTGCCTGGTAGTCTTTCCCCCGCATGGCTCTCTGCTGGACCTGGGCCTTGACCTGCACATAGTACTTTTCCCTGTTTTCCGGCAATATCCCTAGTAGCGATATAGCATCCAGGATCACTCTTTCCTTAATACTCCGGTCTAAGGGAGTATCAGTCGTAAAGCTAGGAGAGTGATTGACTTCCAGCAGCCAAGGCTTCACTCGATGGTCGAGAAATATATCGAACCCCAGGATTTCAAAGCACATCCCATTAGAAGGGTCGTAGGGCTGGCAGGCGCGGTAAGTCTGGCTCAAAAGTGGCTGTGCACATATTAAAGTCCTCACGATTATCCTCTGAATTTCCTTCCAAATCGCCTCCGTGTCGAATCCATGTTCCCCCAGCATCCTCATAAGCGCTGTAAGGCTCTTTTTGTGGCCAATATCGTCTGCTTGTTCACTATCATTGAAGACGAAGTTCGGGTTGCTTTTGTTGATTGCGTAGTTGGTGAGGTGCATGCACATCTCTGCTAGGTTGCTGCGGGCTGGAGCCACATACAGCTCAGTCGCGAACCTAGCCAAGCCCTCTTCATGTATGAATATCCGCAAAGGCTCACAGCCTGCCACCAGCACATACACCCGCAAGTCGAACTTCAGCCCGTCTAACAGCAGCGGCTTGTGCAGATACCTCTGCACTACGTACCTTTCGGAAGAGTTGATGCTCTCGTAGTTCCGAGTGAGGAAGATGCCGCGGCCTTGGCAGGAGGCTTCGGGCTTCACTATGAAGGTCTTGGCACGCTTTTCGTTGAATTGATTGTGGAAGTCGACTGCGTCGTGAGGGAGGACCCAGGTCGCGGGGAAGAAGTTGTACTCGGCGGGGAAGAGCTTTTTCATGCTGTTGAGGTTGCCGGCCAGGGTGTTCTTCCGTGCTAGTGTATACATCCCCGGAAAGTGATTAATCTTCTGATACGGCTTCATCCGCATCAGTCTCTCCGGCGTCATTCCCGTATCAATCCAACACACATCCCACCCGTCCTCCTCTTCCTTGTAGCTCAATCTCCAGTGCAGCGGACTTCTAGCGACATCTCGCACTACTTCGTATTGGGTCTGGGACAGGTTTATCACGATTCTGCGAGTGCGTGCGCGGGACACTGGCTCTTCTTCTTCCTCGAAACTGTCCTCAGAGTCCATTAATCTAACAGTCAATGTCTCCGCGCACTCTCGATTTCTCTCTGCCCACCACGCCCCCTACTCGTCTGCTTCTCTCCGAGTACTCCAACCAAGTCTTCCTCCTCCTCACTCAAGTCGACCGGATGGGCACCCTCGTAACCGCCTACGTGGAGAACCCAGAAGACACGAAGGAGAACTACATCTACACAGTGGAGGTGAAGTTCGGGGACAGAAGTGATGAAACAGCGGACACCTTGGCGAGGGCGTTGCTGGAAAGGCTGTGTAGGACTTCGTTTAAGCCGTTGCTACTGTCTGTGGCGCTGGTTTCGCCGCTGGAAGAGGTGTTTGCGGCTATTGTCGCTGCCTTTGAGTCCACACTTACGCCCAGTTCGGCACCGGCTTTGGTAGTGTAAGTAGGGATATATCAGGTGGATTAGGACTGGGAGGCGGTTTTGGGCCTAATGTGGGCTGCTTTATAGGCATATATCAATATAGCCTTGCAATGTTCCTGGGATGTGCGTAATTTTCACATGTTCGGATGCTTCCCTGTAATAGATCAACTTCAGTACGTAGCAAATCCGCATTGTTTTATAGGAAAATCAGCGATAAGTTCCAAAACTTGCAACTAACAAAATCCAGTTTTCCCTCTACATCCCCTTCTAATTCCTCCGAAATGAAGCCAAACCATTCCTACCTTCCTAAAAACCGCCATTCCGCACCTACTCCCTTAGTCCCTTCCAATCCCACAGAACCTCAGCCATTCCATTACACTAATGACTCCCAAGGACTACCTCAAACTCCTCTTCCGGCTTATCCACATCAGGTACTTTCTCCATAGTTCCGGCATCTACGTGTCTGGCAACCTGGTTTCTGACTACTTATTCGGCCCAAGAAGCGGACAGCTGCATCTCTACTGCGCCTGCTACGTCCTGTTGCTGATCTCGGGAGTGGTTAATTCCATCCTACTGGCGCCGAGCAAGCTGTTTCCCCAAGGAGATGCACAGTTCTGGAAGAGGTGCATTTGGGTGAAGATTGGACTGCTGGCGGCGCTTAGTCCTTTGCTGAATCGGGTGATTCTGATGACGGGCGGCACTGAGGACTGCGTCCGCTGCACACAAGCGCTGCTGGTGGCCGTCACTGTGCTGGTTTCTTCGGTCGCCAAGCAGTATAGAGACCGCAACTCGGTGAAGCCGCCTAAGAAAGACTAAGGATAAATGGACAGGGTAACGCCCATCCTGATCTCTGCCTCCATCTACTCCCTTCTCGGCTACCTCAACTACCAAGTGACTCCCTGTCCTCCCGCTCTCCTCGCCAAGGACAAAGCCAAGGAATACCGTGACTTCTACGGCCAGCACATTTCTTTTCTGCACTCTGTGATTGCAGTGGGTCTGTCCCTGTGGCTGTATTTCTGTGATGGGGGAGTGCTGTATGAGTCGCCGGAAAGTCAGGACTATTTGAATGTGTTGGGACACTCGCTGGGGTACTTTTCCTATGATATGGTGTATGCGGAGTTGTTTGGAGTGCATGACTGGCCCATGAGACTTCACCATATCAGCGCAATTGTCGCTGGCTTCATCTTCTACCTCGACCCTAACGCTGGATCCATCGCCATCTGTACTCCCTAACCAGTCTGCATCGTAATTGCCGAACTGTCCAACCCCTGCATGCTCCTCCGCCACATCCTCAAGGCCTGGGCCCTGGAGCACACCACCGCATACACCCTCACAGAAACCGCCTTCGCCGTGACCTTCATCGTCATGAGAACTGCAGGCGGACTCATGCTGGACATCAACGTGTGGAGGGCGCCAGTCAATATATTCGCAAAACTAAACGTGTCGATTCTATTCGGGATCAGTCTCTACTGGTGCTCCATTATACTGGCTTTGTATGTGAAGAAGCAGAGAGAGGCAGGGAGGCAGCTCACTGGAGGGATGTACCTGCTGAGTAGAGGGACGGATTGGCTCAAAAGGCACAGTGAAGTCTTCTTGGGACTGATGCTGGCCCTGGCCATTGTAGTGCCTGTGTGGCTGCAGGTAGGCATGGGCCTGGGGTACAGGCATATTCGCTATGGCGCCTTTATTATAGCGTAGTCTAAGAAGCGATTTTGCTTAAATAGGTCGAGCTTGATGTTTTATTGGTTGGTTTGGAGTTAAATATAGAGAGAAATAGAGAAATGGGGCGGAAATGGGGATTTTAAGCAGAAATTTGGAAATAAGCGAACGAAAAGCATTATTTAATGTGAGTTTCTTGATTTTCTATGGAAAATTCCATATAAACTGCTAATTGTGCTCTCTGAGGAGTCGCTTTCTTTCTATAATTCCACTACGTATTAATTATTCAATTTATTCTTCTTTTCCTGTAAAAACATATAAAATTTGTGCGAAATTCCCCAAATGCGTCAAATTTCAACCAAAACAGCAGTATAAATCCCTGAAAAACGGTTACACTCAAGTTGCAATTTAAGCCAATAGAACCGAATAAAGGTCTTTCCCAGGCCCAAATTGCCTCCAAGCCGCAATTTCCCCTTCATTATCCTCCCTATTCCCACCCTATAATGAAAAGGTCCCCCGAGAAGATGGTCTACGTAGAGCACTGCGTGAACTGCGAAAGTCACGGCTACCACACCCGCCACCGCAGTGAAGCGTACCTGCAGCACTTCCAGCACCTGCAGGAAACCATCGTCACGCTGTGTCCGGAGCTCACTGTGCAGGCCAATGCAGTGCCTGCGGAGCTGGAAACCAGGTTCTACAGTCCAGATGACCCGAGGTGGAAAGGGATAAAGCCCGTAGGTCGGTACCGATTCCCCAGAGTGGGGGCGTTCGAAGTGGTCTTCAGAGGCAGAACCGTCTTTTCCAAGCTGGACGGAGGACTGTGGCCCAACAACCGAGCAGTTGCGCGGAAAGTGAGGGATCTGCTGGACGGAGTGGAGCCCTTGCTGGAGGACCAAAGGCCCGCTACTAGGAGCCTCGCCACTCGCCAAGGCAAGCGAGGCGACTCCGGCCTCCCCAGCGTCCGCAGCCACGACACCTTCCCCTCCGCACCCAGAGGCCACACCGAGCAACTCTCCCTCAGCCAGCCCCTCAGCAACTACATCACAGAGGAAATCCCTGTCGACCTGCAGCTCAACACCAAGGGCAACCACGAAGTGCCGCAGACCAACGAGACAGGACGAAGACAGACTGTGACTATGAAGTGTGACAATCCCTCAGTTCTGCAGGTGCCAGACTACCCTCTCCTCATAGAGCCGGGTGCAACTATCCACATCCCTCTCATTTTCTCGGAGTCGCCTGTTGAAACCATTCGCAAGTGTGTGGCTTATCTTTACATCGATGGGAAAGTCGCGGAGTGTCTCAAATTTACGGTTTTTTATAAGGAATATACGAATCCGGCGAATAAGGTGTTGGAAGGCTGCTCGCATTTAACGCTGCCGCTGGATCAGAAGGTGAAAAGGCACTTTGAGTACGTTAATCATACGGAAGTGGAGCAGCATGTGCAGTTTTTGTCCTCAGATAAGCAGCTTTTGAAGGTAAAAAAGCCGGAAGTGACGGTGCTGCCAGGCGAGGCAATGCGAGTGGACGTGAAGTTCAAGAAGGTGAAGGAGCCAGGCACGCACCGTCTGGCCCTAGATGTGATGGTGGACGGCAAGCAGGGTCCAGTTTACGAGTTCGAGGCTACTTATGGTAACTAGAGTCCGCCTTTCGGCTTCAAAATCTTCATGTCGTTCAGAAGTCTGCGTCTCCACAGGATGCGTCCAGTCTCTGCAAGCACCACACAGACTAGAAAGACTCTCCCCAGTCTTCCAAGCACTAGGTTGCGTTCATATTTCAGCATTACTACAGCCATTTCTATGCTAGAAGTGAATTTCAACTACGTGTTACGATGGTAAAGTCGGCATGCACGTAGGACGAAATAGGTCAAGCCTAGGGAAAGTGCAGTCAAGGACAGGACTTCCCAGATCAAGTAGGAGTCAGATCCGGCGGAGAGAGTGGATTTGAGGCTTGGAGCGAAGCCGATTCGCTGCTTTACAGGGTCGAATTCGCTGTAATACACTCTGGAAAAGACGCTTCCTAGGACCCAGCCGCTGTTGGATGAGTACATAAGCAGCAGACAAAGGCTGTTTTGCTGCCTACATTTTACCTGATAGAAGTATTGATAGGGAGTTAGGGTCAGTTCTATGTCTCCCAGTGTGAAATACAGTGTGGGGTAGTCGTCTATAGCGTTATTAGTAGTGCAGTCGCAGACTAGCATACCAGAGTCTGAAACTCCACAGTTCCGGTCCTCTGTAATGGCCTGTAGCACCCACTGGTAGTCTCCTTCATAGGCCAAAATGAAGTCAATGCCAATATCAATTTTCGCCAATCTCCACTGGGGCATGGGCAGGACTTGCACCCCCGCCCTAAATCTAGTGAGCTGCACTCCCCATATAGTGGGAAACGGCATCGACGCGTACTTAAAGCCTGCGGCAGTGGAGTAGGTCCGCAGGTCTGAAAAGCCCAAAGTGAGTGCAGACTCCGGAGCAGTGGTCTGACTGCTGTATTGGTTGTCGGAAAGGTAGAGACTGAAGAGGAGGGAAGGGACTTGACTGGAGGACTGGAAGGACTGGAGGAGACTGGGGAACTTCCCGGAGATCCCGAGGCCCTGAGGAGTGGGTTACAAGCATGCCGTCTGCGACTGACCACAGTGCGGACGTCTCCTCCGTTACTAGTACAAATGTATACCCCCTACTAGTCAGCGCATTTCCCGACACATTGAGCTGCACTGTGTCCTTCGCCAGGTGTCCACTCACTGTCGCTGCTTCACTCTGCACAGTTTCATTGCCTACTAAACCCACATAACTCGTCGAATCACCTTCACGAAAGTGCGTAGCGCCTATAGGAATAAGGCACATCTCTCCCGGCACCCACAACCACTACATATCCTTCACAGTGGAACTCATTTCCAGCATCAAGTCCATCTGCTGCAGCGGCGTTCCTATGCCCATTTGCACTGAGTAGAGCATCTGCGTACCCCTCACATTCCGATAGTTCTTCAATGGGACTCTCTGTGCTCCCACTGCTGCCAGCAGCAGCCACAGACAGCCCATATATGTCCCTACTAGACTAGGACAGCACAGCTACCTGAGGACTGGCTGCTTTAGGTACTTATTTTGGATGAACCGCTCCTCGGTGTCATCCTCAGAACTGTCGCTGAGTGCTTGGTAGGTGATCCGAGGCACTGGCAACTCAGAGACAGGGGGCAGTCTCGCTGGCTCACTGTCAGTGTGGTACATTGACAGTTTGTGGCCAGTCATGCTGGACTCGTCTGCACTGAATCGCAATTTATTCACTTCTCCGGGATATCGAGCGGTTTTAGGCGTTAGAGCCATCATTCCCTTAGTTGGGGTATGAGGAAGTCCCTCTTCCAGTCTCAAACTCGTCGAGTTTATAGTCAATTGCGTTAGTTTTCTCGCAGTTCCCAGGCCTTTCGGCCTAGTGAAGTTGTGCTGCGAAGCCAGACTAGCTCTGTGCACGTCGTAAAAAGGGTCAGGCATGTCTGCGGAAGGGCAGGTTCGCAGGACTGGCACAGAGGGCACTCGGAAAAGACTGTCTTTGAAGTCTTCACTCGAGGAGGCAGTGCTGGGGTCGCGGGTTTGGAGCCCTGTATCAGCCAGCTCTTGGCTTGAAGACACGCTTCCCTCACTCTTCTCCTCATCCTGACTCATAGTGATCACCACCGGGCTATTATCCACCGGGACGATTTTCTCCACAGTCGTGACTTTCCACGCCGCAGGGTCAGCGCCCTGGGCTGACACTTCATAGAAGCGGGGTACAGGGTCGAAGTATATGAAGAGGAAAGTGTGAGTTTCCGGACTCGGGGAAATACGCGAGCGAATGGCGGAAGTCTGCAGATAGCGCACTGCAGCGGCCCAGATTAAGGGGTGGAGGAAGGGGAATTGGCGGTGTTTCTCTGATACAACGCCTACGTGTTTGGGCAGGCCGGTAGCCCATATCCCGGCCATAGGGTATTTGGCACTGTTGGGGTCGCTGGGCAGTAATACCACTATACGTTTACTTTGGTCCTGAGTCAAATACCCGGTTAAGCACTTCGATGGGCGCTTCGTGTCCTTCACCAACTGAACAGATAGTGCCGAACTCACGATTTTCACCTGCGGCACTGGCGTGAATTGCAGCGCTATCGCCGGGTGCAGCACTGAAAACCGCAAAACCAGCCTTGCAGGACTCTGCAAAGCCACAAACCCGCAGAAAGTCTTGCAGACCTGCAGCGGCTCCACCGGCACATCGTCAGTCTTGCTGCTCAAGTCCTGCACCAGTCGTTCCCAGGCAGTTTGCAACTCGCTCACTTCCACTCCATTTGGGACTAAAGTGACCATGTAGTCGCCTACTGAGCGAGTGGAGGACTTGACCTGCCAGCGACAGTCCTCCACCTTGACAGTCAGGTAGTGGTAGGGAGAACTCTTGGTGCCTATCAGTGCTCCGGAGAGACGTCCCGGTCCTTTGGCCAGCTGCCACACAGCCTGCAACACCTCAGGGGCCAACTTGAACTGGGGCAGCATTGAGCCGCGCAGTCCCTGTCTTTTCCCCTGAGCTTCTCGAGACCAGAAGCAGAGTCGCTGGGCGGTTTGCGGCAGTGGCTGGTGAAAGTCCCCTACAGCGGACTCACCCAAAGTCCACAGACCAATGCCGAGCATATATATTCTAACCATTGGAAACGAGGCTGATAACGTTAGCAGTTTAAAGCAGGAGAGGCAGTATAGGCGCTGCACTGGAAGGCGGGTAGCAGTAATGCTTAGACATGGTATCTGGGCGAGTGCTGACCTGTGGAACTGCTGCAATGGTCCTTGTCCCTGCAGCCCTGCACGTGCTCACTGCGTAATAGCCACCCAGCGGACTCTACCACTCCCCACCCAGCAGAACAGCTGTGCTCCTGCTTACGCCCGCTCTGGCCTTTGTAGCGATTTCCCTGCTGTGGAGAGTGGCGGTGGCTGACCCTGGCTTCCTGCCTCAGGCCGCCACACTGCCGCCAGTGGCTTCCAAGGGTATCGACCCGCCGCCTTCGTTTCTCAAGGTCTGCAACACTTGTAAGATTTTCAGACCTGTCCGTGCTCATCACTGCAGAGTCTGCAATCGCTGTGTGGAGAGACACGACCACCACTGTCCATGGATAAACAACTGTGTCGGTAGAGGGAATCACAGGGCTTTCCTTCTCTTTCTACTAGTGAACGAACTACTATGCACAGAAGTGATAGCGGAGTGTCTGGTGGCAATGCTGCAGAGCCAGGCCGAGCCAGTGCCCTACGGCCTGGAAACCGCCCTCATAGTCTACGCAGGAGTGATGCTCTGGGGCGTGGGCGTGCTGCTCAGCTACCAACTCTACCTAGTCACCACCAACCAGACCACAAACGAGCACATTCGACACCTATACCCCAGCACTCCCTTCCATACTGGGATGTACCGCAACTGCAAGTCGTTTTGGACACGTGCTGCTGCACCTGACGCACTGGAAACAGCTAGGGAAGTGACTAACACGCAGGAAATAAGGACTTAACTAGCTAAAGTTCCCCATCTTCAGGATCCAAAGCCTGGAAATTGCCGCTTTCTTCGATTTGCGCTGGAGCCAAGGCCGCTTGGGCAGGGTTGCCGGGTGCGTACTTCCGCTGGTACCATCTCTCTTGGATGAAGTAGCCAATGGAGCCCAAAAAGCGCGTAAGCAAAGCAATAGTGGAGTAAATCCCCACCAAATAAATGGCATTAAAGTGGTATCCGGCTTCCTCCACCGCCAACTCGTGGAAAATTGCGTAGAAAGCCATGTTGCAGGCCGCCCACACTATAGCCCAGCGGCATCTAAAGAGAGAAAACTCGTCTTTTTGCCTGGCTTCTGCATCGTTTTTGACCGTTTCTCGGTTGCCCCAGGTGCAGTCATGCGTATTGCAGATAGCATATATGACGAAGATGTTGACATAAGTGGGGCACATCATAAGAAACATGAACAAGTGCTTGACAATAGTGCCCAAACAGCCATACAGCAAAGGCGTAATCACCATAATGATGACCAAAATGAGAGCAAATGCATAAATCCACTTCGCATTACCGTCTCTATTGTCCATCAAGAACAGAAAGCGGATCATCAGGACGACCATTGCGAGCATATAGAAGCCTAGTAGGCCGGATATGACTTTATAGGTGTTTTCCACCATTTTGGGCTTTTCCACAGCTAGGGACAGGATGAACACTGTCACAAGGAGGCCGCTGTACACTATCATCACTAGGGAAGTGATGGAAAAGCCTGCATCACTCTGGCTGCCTGGGACTCCGAGAGTGGGCAGTAGGTCTTCAATCATGAGGGCGAAGACCCCCACCATTATCCACGTTAGAGCGGCAGTGCTGAAGTACCATACAATCTGCAGGGAAATGATAAACTTGCGTCCACAAGTGTGATTGGACTCATAAATGCGGCTGAAGTCCCTCAGGAACTCGATCAACGCGAACCAAGAGCCGTTGATCCAGCGACGTCTCTGCATCAGAAGGACGTGGAAAGTGTCGGGAACGTCTGTTTCCGCTATAGAGTCGCGGACATAGCGGAGGATATTGGCGCGGTTCTTCATACTGACCAGGGCGAGGGTCAGGACTCGGTCTTCGGCCAGGTAGATGTTGCTGTAGTAAGCGTCCATTTCATGAGGGTGAGTCATAGACCGGAAGTAGTCATTCCACAGCGGCGACCCGTCCTGCTCATTGCCTAGCAACTGGTCCCAGCGATAGGCGCTAAAGGCTCCGGGCAGCACTGAGATATACCCACACAGACTCTCCAACGCCTTATCAAAGAGATGCGCGTACTTGTACTCAACGACCTGGGCCGGCACTACCCAGTTGAACATAGGCGGGTCCATGGGTACTATCTCCCCACAACAGCCTGCGAGGTTTTCGTCCCTGTCCATAGCTTCGTATAGCTTCCATAAGGAGGTGTCGTGTGGCTTGGTGCCGACGTCCAGCAGCATTACATAGTGGGGATTTATCATCTTGCAGAACCCGCAGAAGAACCATAAGTGCGTGTTGAGTTTGCGCATGTTCCGCTGCTTCATGCAGAAAATGAGGTTTAAGGAGGTGTCTTTGTACTGGTAAACCTGCTGAAAACAGTGCGCAATCTCCTCCCCGGCCGTCAGTTTGTCAGTGATTTCCTTTATTTCTGTCACATTAAACCTCGACTTTATCATTTCCGGGTCAATAAAGCGCTCAAAAGTCCCATTATTCTGCTTCCCGTCCTTGAAAGTCCTCATAAAGGCCTCATTTCCATCCACAATCACAATGCAGGCAATACGGTCTGTGGATATACTGTGACTATTGAACTCCTTGATGTTGGCCATGATGCCTTTTAAGGTGTTCTGGAACTCACTTTCGCCTTCGTTATACATAGTTACGCAAATAAGGAACTCAATTCCCCGGGTGTCACTAAGTCTTTGCAGCACTGAGCCCTCATAGAAGGCGTTATCCGGCTCCATAGGATCGATCCCTTCACAACTCACAATCGGCGGAATTGGACAAAGGTCGCCTGCAGCCGTCTTTTCACAAGGACCCATTTCCTTGCGTAGACGCACAGGCTGATACATCAGTTGATTGGGCACTACGTCCTCCTCTGTCTCGTGCAGTGCTCTCGGCACCTCTCTGTCCAGCATTATATTTACACCTATCAAAAGCGCCTCTCCAGTGCTTCAACAACTAGTACACAGGGATGTTAAATGACCAAGGGAGGGAGATTTCTACACGCATTGGCTGGTTGACTAGTGGGAAGGGAATGAGAAGGACGGAATTGGGCATATGAATACAGTGGTAGGGCTACAAACAGGCCAATTTGGATGTATGCAGACTTCGAAAGTCAGGGAAAATCTTAGTAGAAATTCCGTTTAAGGTCTAATTTGAAAGTTGGAAAAGCCTTTGAATCGTGAATTTCAGGCTAGCGCAATTTCCCTAGGGTCCTACTTCACTTCATTTCTTTAGTACCTCCTTTCCCTATTTGGCGCCCCGGAAACAGTCCGGGAAGGGACTAACACCCAGGAAATAAGCACTTAACTAGCTAAACTTCCCGATCTTCAAGGTCCAAAGCCTGAAAATTGCCGCTTTCTTCGAGTTGTGCAGGAGCCAAGGCCTTTTGTGCGGATAGCCGGGTGCATTCTTCCGCTGGTATCATCTCTCTTGGAAAAAGTAGCAAATGGAGCCCAAAAAACAAATAATCAGCGCAACAGTTGAGTAAATCCCACCAAATAAATCGCATTAAAGTGGTTTTCGCTTCCTCCAACGCCAATATGTTATAAAACTGTGTGGAAAGCAGGTTGCTGGCTGCCAACACGATTGCTCAGCGGCATCTGAAGAGGGAAAATTCGTCTTTTTGCCTCATTTCTGCATCGTTTTTGGTCGTGTCTCGGTTGACCCAGGTGCACTTGCGCCTGTTTATATGCCTCTAGAGGCTGTTTTTATATAGAGAGTTTAAACGGCAGTGTTGAAATACCCCGCGATCTGCAGTGCACAGACGAACTTGCATCCACAAGTGTGATGGGAGTCATTAATGCATTAGGATTTCTTCAGAAAATCTATCAAGAAGAGCCAAGAGCCATTGATCCAGCGACGTCTTTGCAGCAAAAGGACGTCGGGAACGTCTGTTTCCGCTATAGAGTCGCAGACATAAAGTCGCGTATTCCCTATATAGAATGAGGAAACACCTGACCCACAGAGAATGTTTGCGGTTCTTCATACTGACCACGGTAAGAGATAGCACTCGGTCCAGAAGGGTGAATAGGCCTGGGAAGGACCAGCGCTATATATTGAAATAGAAGGAAATTGACGGTGACACAGGTTTCAAAAGGCCAGCAATATCCTGCGAATCTAAGCCTCACTCGAAACTAGAAATACCTGCAAACTCGCGAATTCCTTACTGCCTGTTTGTCCCTTAGTATATGGCAGACCGTGTAAGTCGTCTTCTTTCCGAACAAGCTGCACTCATCAGAGACTGCCGCTCAGAAATCGAAGGGTCCAAACTGGCTCTGTGGCAGTTCAAGGCGGAGCATGACGACCTGCGCCTGCAACTCGCCCGCGCAGAGCGGCGCTTAGTAGACAGCGAGGGACAGTACGCCCGGTTCCTGAGTGAGTCGAAGCACTTGGGGAAGGAATTGGCAGCTGTGGGGGAGAGCTTTTCAAAGGAACACTGCAGGATGGTACTGATCGGAAGCGGCAGAACAGGGATCGTAGTGGACGTAGCCGAAGCACTATGCATAATGTGCGGCTTTTCCGAGCGCAACTGGGACTTCTTCAAGAAACTCATGAAGGAATTCCGAACTCTCAGTGAATCTCTACGAAACTTCGACTCTTCCTGTGCAGACCCAGACGAACTACCCAGAGTTCAGTTCCTCATCCACGCCCATCAACTCGACAAAGTGCTCGAAAACAGCAGTCTGGCCGAAGAACTCCAGCCCCTGGTCCAATGGCTGCTCCTCGCAGTCCGCAGCGTCCAGCAGGAACACTCCGCCTTAGCGATTTCCCTCAAACTGCCCCTACTCGCGAATGAAAAGAACGAGCTGTACACCCAGACCAAGGAACTGGAAGACAATATACAGGAATTAGAGGGGAAATTGGACAGGCTATTAGAGTGCATTGAAGCCGCGGAGAGGAACATCCGCAGGCTGAAGGAAGACCCGAGCTCTGACGAAATCGAAGAAACTGAGCATCACTGTAAGGAAGTGGGAATGCTGGCGAGAAGGAATGTGGGGACGGATAACATCATATCGCACATGGCGAAAAGCGAGGAGTTTAAGGCTTTTAGGGACTTGGAAGAGGGGGAAAAAGGGTCGAGTTCGGCGGCTTTGGTGAATTCTCTATACATTTCGCATGCGATTAGTCCGCAACTGCAAGGACAGTTGAAGAGCATATTGGAAAACCAGGGCGTGCAGATAGAGGACTTGAATGAGTCGTCAGTAGACCACACGGAAACGCTTCAAGTGCCGAAATCCTCCACAGAAGCCACGGCCAAGCCCGCAGCAGTCAGAAGTGCCAGCGAAAAGCCACAAGCCCAGCCAAAGTCCCAGGCCAAGCCCAAGCGTCGGAAAAACAAGTGCTGCGGTTTTGTTTAGTCCCGAATTTAAACCTCCCGCCTGTACATCTTAAATGGAAGCGGCGGAGGAATTCCTTCTAGTGGAGCACGAGGCTATTTCCACCTACCTGCGCTGTCCTATCTGCACCAACTTGTTTACTAGCCCTTTGAGACTGCACTGTGGTCATAGCTTCTGTCAGAGCTGTATTGGGACTTGGATGGAGAGGGAGAATACCTGTCCGGAGTGTAGGGAGCGGTTTAACATGAAGACTTCGCATAGGGATAGACTTATCGAAGGCGTGATTAGCGACATGAAGGCCAAGTGCAAGTACCGCGGCTGTTCATGGGAGGGGAAATTCGGGAATTGGCAGGAGCACTGTCAGAGATGCAACTTTCACCCAGACCACATAGAGAAGTGGATGCAGCAGGCTATGGCGGAGAACAAAAACTGCGGCATTTTGCAGCGGCTATACGAGAAGAACCCCAAAGCAGCTCAGCAAGTGCTTACTGCCATGGCTGAACCACCCTATGAAGGCTGGGCGCCCTTCACCTTCGACGAAAACAACACTCCTGACAAGCGGTTTAAAGCAGATAGGACTTAAACTCGTGTTAAAAGCTGTTTTTTCGGTGTAGATTGGCTGGGAGAGAATTTGCTTATATTTTAGGTCATAATTGTGGGATAATGGCATACTGAGGTCTATGGAAGCCGCCTAACCTCTCAAGTCCTATCCAAGACGTAGCTACGCCATATACAATGCTTCGACGCAAGGCGAAGGGCAAAAGCAGTCCTATCAACCTTGTAACTCCAGGGGACGTTGTATCATCCCAGCAGCTACTGAGAGCAGAGCAACACTCCCTGAAGCTTTTCTTCCAAAGAGGCTACAACTCATATACATTTCTGGGCCTTTATGCAGTTTTGACTATGCTAATAGGCGGAAGCTGTGTCTGGATCAGTATCAAGAGAGAGGTTTACGAGGGAAAGCCCGGCTTTCTAGGTCTCGAAGCGACTATATCGCTGTTAGCAGTGCTCGAATTCGTCTATCGACTCGGCCTCAGTTCCCTTTGTTCCTACATACGAGAACCCCTGCACTGGGTAGACCTCACCCTGCTCCTCCTATGGTTCACAGCCTTAGTCCCGCTGCACAAAGGCCAAGTCAAGTACCACATTCTCATCCTTTCCATCCAAGCAGTCTTTCTAGGGCGTATAGTAGTGCTGGGAGGCTGGCTATTGCGCAGTTTACGAAAGGCCTCCAAATACAACGTCCCGAACATCAATATCCTGAATATATCGCAAATGCCGGGAGAAGTGGAGATCCTGGCTTTCGATGAAAGCCAGGCTTCTCAGTTGCAGCTCAGTGAAAGACAGGGAAAAGACATTCGGGTGGACCAGCATCACACCTATTTTAGTCCTAAGCATACAGAAGCCGGGCTAAAGCTGGAAATCGACGATTAGATTTGTCTTAATTAGGCTAGTAAATAAGGTTATTCAAGCATGTCGGTGTGTCCAACTATTGCCCTTTTTACAGTTTTCCTGTATGCACTAACAACTGTATGATAATTTTCAGCTCCAAACTCCACAAAGCGGATTTCCAACTTCCCCTCAATCTCCCCAGCTGCAGACCCACCAGAAACCGATACTCCGGGTCCCCTTCCTTTATAGTAACAGTGTGCTGCAGAGAAGCAAGCACCAGTACTTCCTTCTGTCCTCTTTGACTAAGGGATAGAGTCAGCTCCAGGCCGTTCAGGAAGTAGGGCGCGTGTTGGTCCGTCACTGGGATTTCAATGATCCGTTGGGAGAGGAATAGGTCCAAAATCCGCGGCTTTAGGGTGGATTTGAAGCGGTCTGCGAGGCTTTCAGCCCAGTAGAGCTTGTGAGTGCTTGGAAACCGCCGCAGACTCTTTGTAATGAATCTTTGGACTGAGCGATGTGAGACTTCGGCCAGTATTGCGGTCTCTCGAAAGGACGTTTCTTCGATTTGAGGGACAATTAGGACTATTTGCTCAGGGCGCTGCTCTGCCCGGACAGACACCAAAGCCCCCCATTTCGCCCGGCAAAGGAACTGCAGGAAGTCTTGGCTGTGTGCAGAACTGTAGGAAAATGTAAGTTGTTTGTCTGGTCCGAGGCTCAAATAAAGCCTAGAATGGATGAATGAACGGATGTCCCATTCCTTCGCTGGGACGGTTAGGAGTGTTTTCTCGAGTTTTTGCCCTAATAGTGTTTGCCCTGTTAATGCGATTTGCCGACTTAGTTGGTTTCCAGTGACTTTCAGCAGGCAGAAAACTCCTGAAATCTGCAAAGCGCCCGCATAAAGTCGCTCAAAACACCAAGCGCCCTGATCAGTTTTTAGTCCATAGTCAACCCTCGCTCTCTGCTTCCCACTGCCGTTTTGCGGCCTTTTCAGTCTCAACTGATGCAGCTTTTCAAGTTGCCCGCCGATAAACTCCGCAAGTGTCTTTTCACTGTCAGTCACAAGCGCCATGGTTCTCGTCATTTGCAAGGACTGGTCAGCCACAGTATCCGTGGCTTCCAATACTTGTGTCATTTCGGTGTGTCGTCCTAAGGCCAGGTTATAGGTCGCCAGGTCTCTTTTCAGCTCCAATAGGTCGCTTTTGACAGTGCTGATTTCCGTCTGCACGACACTCACACTGAGTGTAGTCCATGGTACGTGTCCAGGCCCGAAGCTGAAGGAACTATTGACGGACTGGCACTTCCCTAGGCCGGACCCTTGCTTGGATATGAGAGAAGTGGACTGAGTGCGAGGCACCAAGCGGGTCGGAAGGCGGGTTCTGCTTTGTTTCCTTGAGTAAAGAGGACAGGCTTGCAGGACGGTTCGGTCGGCGAGGGACAGGTCTTCTGGCTTCCAGCGGGAACAGCTGGTGCCTGGCTTGGTGAAGAGACTGCGCACTGCGGGGCTTTGGCTGGAACGCTCCAGCTTGAAGCTCCACTCCATGGCTGGGTTGATTTACTTGTAGGCTTTGCACTGTGCGGATTAGGGAAGGAGGAGATAGGAGGGATATCAACTAGGCCTTGGATGGAAGAATTCGAATTAGGAAGAAAGTGGCGTATTTGCAAATTGTTGATTAGGAAGTTGCAGTTTTTATTGAATTTTAATAGTTGGGAGTGCTTTATTCTGCGTTTTCTTAATTGAGCGCCGAACTATCGCGGACTTTCACATATATGAGCAAGCACTAGAGAGGGTTGCGCCCATATCTAGTTAGGTAGACTGACTGCGCGCATGCCGGCAGGCACAAGCTTCCCCCCCTTCTTCTCCATCAACTCCTTGATCTTCAGTCTATTCCGCCACTTCGGCACTTCATCAATGAAGTACAGTCCCCAAATGACTCCAAAGACCCCCATCCAAAAGGCGACATTGCGCTTGAAGATAGTGCCCTTGTGGAACTCATAGTCCAGCTCCACTGGCAGGTAGGGACTGCGCTTGGTGAGTGTCTGCGAGTCAGTGTTCTTCATACGTTTGAACTGCTCGGCTTGGAAGTGGTCGACGGACTCGGTTTCTGGACTGGTGACGTTGGCGCCTTTATTGAGTTGGTTGATGACGTGGGTTTCCACACGGGAGCCGGGAGAGCCGTGTGCTCCCGCCCTGATGTCGCCGTTGTCGGGCTGCGGGACGCCGCCCCGGTAGCGGTAGAACTTGTCGATGTTGTACTTCTTCCTTTCCTCTGCGAGTTCCTTCAGCCGCTGGTAGCCGTGCTCGTGTGGGGCGAAAGCTGCAGATTGGTGTCCTTCTTTCTTCGCGTCCAGCACTTTGGCGACTTCACTGGTAGACAGCAGGTCGTACTTCACCCTTGTGTCGATGTTGGCCAGGACGGTGTAAGCCTCTGTCACCTGTCTGAATTTCTCCTCAGAGGCTGTTGTGCCGCCTACATCGGGGTGGTACTTCTTTGCGAGGGCCTTGTAGGCGACTTTGATGTCGTCAGCGGAGGCACTGGGAGTCACGCCCAGAGTCTCGTACAGACTGACACGGGCGCCGAAGGCCCTGACCATACATCTCAAGGTCAGCATTATATGCAGCCCGTAGCCACAAAGTGGCTCCGCTTGCAAAACCTGCCCTGGGCAATCACAACGGAGCAGCTCCTGCCCCTACTGCAAGCCAAGACTCCCTACATCCACACCGTCCGAATCAATCTCACTCGCGAGGGCCTGAACCGAGGCCTCGCATTCGCTGGTGTGGCGACCGAGGCCGAGCGACAGGCAGCTTTAGAATCCCTGCAAGACTTCAGAATCGGGCCCAGAAAGGTGAATGTCATGGAGTGTCACGATTCCCTGCGAATCGACGCACCTACGAGAGTCATCCTGGATAAGTCTGTGGTGTTCAAAACCACACAGCCTGCGAATCACCAGGAAGACTATTACCCCTAGACTAGAGTGAGCACTTCTCACATAAGGTAGCGGTTTTCTCGCGTTGGTATGTAGTCCGCACGCAGAGGTGACAGCATGTTGAGGTACATTTCTCGCACTCTCGTGCACAGTCCGGACATACATATCTGCAACAACTCCCACATTGCGTACTTGTCTCACTCACGATCGCTTCCCGTCTAGTGCCCGGAGACCCCAAAGAAACTCGCCCAACACACAACTCGCAGGATCGCAGTTCCGGCCCTACCTCAGGCACAGGCTTACTGTGGAACAGACTCTGCACGGTGCGTTCTGCATAGCGTTTACCGTAGTTGGACACTGGGGCGAGACTTGGGCGAGGCTTGGCTAGCAGCGGGTCTTCGAGTCGAGGGTTCATGCGGATGCGCGGGGGAAGGCGAAGCCCCATTAATATGAGTGGCGGCAGCTTCTACGTGGTAGATGTGGAGGACCAGACCGAGACTAGTCTGGCCGAAGCACTACAGGCAGAGAGAGCAGCAATTATCGCCTGGGAACTGGAGGAAAGGCAGTACCACTACGGGGAAGTCTTCTATAAGTCGCAGGCGGAGGCAACGCAGGCGTATAGGAAGCACTGTTCGAGTACTCGTCTGCTGCTTAAGGAGTCCAACACAGCTGTGTGGCTATCTGGACTGCCGGGCATTCTGTCTACTCGCGACCTATTCACCAGTGTGCGAGAACTGACTCCAGGACTGCTGTCCATCAGTGTGCCGAGAAACCCTGAGTAAGTGCTACGGCAGAGTACCTGGGCCGACTTCCCTCGGAGTTGCGATCTTTGTCTATGCAAGCCAGGAAGCAGCCGCTGAAGCCATCAGACAGCTAATCAACCCTGTCCGTCTCTACTCCCTCAGCTACAAGGCTTTAGTGGGTCGAGACCTGAAGATCCTTGAAGCCGCTCCCTTGTTCGACCTGCGCCGTGCACTACAGCAGGAAACTCGCCTAGTGCTCATCTCCCGCCTGCCTTACCAGGCGAGTATCAAGCAGTTGGAGCAGGAGTTGAACTGCTTCGGCCAGTTGACTCAGCTGAGAAGATACGCGAACCGGGCAGTCGCGACTATGCGAAGCGCAGCAGAGGCCAGATCCTTAGTAGCTTGTCGTCAGTTACTAGTGGACGGGCGGGAGTGGAAGCTAAGTGCAGGGTGCAGAGTGGATGAAGACCCCAGTCAGCCGGACCTGTATTCGCATGTGAAGAGACAGACTCCTCGCACTTCGTCGTCTTCCTCTTTCAACAGCAACCAACCGGTGTATGAACTGTCGGTCTTGCAGCTGTCCATCGCAGACCGCCAGCGGCTGTATGAGGTGCTGCAGAGTGGACAAGCCTTCCCCTGCAAGAAGGACGCTCTCGTCAAAGGCCTTTCCCTCGACCTACTGAACAAGGCCCGCAAGCTCCTGCAAGACTCCCGCAAGTCCGTGGAAGAGCCGCCGCCCAGCAAGAAGCCCCGCTTCTCCGGCGGCCAAGACTACAGCTACAGCGCCTACCAGCCCGGCCTACAGACCATGTCGGACGAAGAGAAGTTGCAGTACTTCTATGCACTCAACAGCAAGCCTGGCATGCCCCCTTATTATAGGTAATGGCTGAACGGACGCCTCATCAGCTCTTGGCCTCCAGCTTTCTGATCACTGATATTGGCGATCAGACCGCCCTACAGCTTCAAACCTTGTTGAGTGCTCAGCAGGTGACCGTGACCGCTTGGGACTTGAATGGCGCACAGCACCGCTATGCAGAGGCCTTCTATAACACCATAGCAGAGGCAGAAAGGAACTACAACCTCCACTGTGTCCAGTCACCTATGAGACTCTTCATCAAGCGAGCGATGACGACCATATGGGTGTCGGGACTGCCGGCAGTGCTGAGTGCTAGGGACTTGTTCACTAGTCTGCAGGAAGCCACGCCGGGACTGCACTGTGTGACAGTGCCCAAGAACCCTGAGTAAGGTCTACCCAGTGTGCCGGGACAGGCGACCCTGGGCGTGGCGTTGCTAGTGTACTTGAGCTGGAACCAGGCTGAGGAGGCCATGGCCGTGCTTGCGTCATCTGCGCGTCTATATGCGCTTACGTATAAGGTCTTCGTTGGCCGTGAGGTGCGGATTCTTTGGATGCAACCGCTGTTTGACCTAAAGGGTGCACTGCAACTGGAAACTCCCCACGTCATCATTTCCAATCTGCCTATAAATGTAAGTGTTAAGAGCTTGGAGCAGGAACTGACGTGCTTCGGAGGCATGCAGAGGATTAGGAAGTACGCCACTTGGGCGGTGGTCACTATGCGCTCAGTCGCTGAGGCCAAGTCTTTCGTCACTTGTCGTCAGCTCCCTGCGGACGGGAGAACCTGGCAGCTCCACCCCGGCAAGCGACTTGAAGAAGACCCTCCGCAGCCCGACCTTTTCCGCAACGTCAAGCGCACCTTGGCCAAAACGTCCTCTTCTGGCTTCAACACGAACCAGCCTATCTACGAACTTTCCGTCCTTCAGCTCTCTATAGCAGACCGCCAGCGCCTTTACGAGGTCGTCCAGAACGGCCCTCCTTTCCCTGCCAAGCGCGAAGAGCTAGTGAAGGGCCTCAATGCAGACCTTCTGAACAAGGCTAGAAAGCTGCTCCAGCATTCTCGTAGGCCTACGGAAGTCCACTCCTCTAGTGACTTCCTACTCACTCAGGATAACAAGCTAGTGGAGCCTGCGCCTATCAAAAAGCCCAGGATAATGGAGCCGCCGTCCTATGTGTCCAATAGACCCCTACTGCCTGACCAACTGCAAAGTCTCACAGCTGAGCAGAAACTGCAATACTTCTACATGCTCAACCAAGGCAAACAGAGCTACTCACAGCACCCCTACCGTCCGTAGACTAATAGTAGCGACTAGCAGACTTAGTTAGAGACTAATGGAGGCTAGTTCCAGGCCGATTTCCATACCTGCGGCTAAGTAGCCGGTTTCCACCTCCACATCATCTTGAAGGACGGAGAACATCAGGATGTGGCTGAGGGGTAGTGCCACTTCTCCCAAGTAATCATTTACCTGCGGGATGAAGCCAGATATCGCAGCCCTCAGGAAAGTCGCTAAGGCACTTAAGTCAATCGGCCCAATTGATGAACTTGCCACTTCGATACTGTCGAGTTCTAGCGACAGGATGGTGGCGCTGCCGATGTTGTTGGTGATCCAGGCCGTGAAGTTTCCACTCACTGCGACTGTGAAGGTTATAGCGGGCTGCCAGCCTCTGGTGTCAGGGTTGCACTTGATTTGGAGGTTTGCCGCCGCACTCATTGACACATTTCCGTCAGTCATATAGGTGGGCAAGCCTGCCTTTTCATTGGGAGTGATGAAGAAGGCCAGTGGCTTATCTGCTCCGAAGTGATTGCGGAGCTGCGGGATGAATAGGGTAAACTCGTCAGTGTTCATTTTCATAGGGAACTGGGGCGGCAACTGCTCCAGGGAGTAGGCGAGGGACCACCACAGCGAAGCAATGGCCGAGTTCACAGTGTAGTCACTCACTTGGGCCTGAATCGGCTCTGGCAAGGTCGCGGTTTGGTCAGGAATCTCCGCAGGCTGCAGTTGCGGGTTCCTCCAAGAGGGCGAAAAGAAAGTCCCATTGAGTGGCAAATACACCCTTTCCCCTACCACTTCCGCATCCCCGACAAACCCTAAATCCAGCTTCAGCCCTAGTGGCATTTCGAACTGCAGACTATAGTTCCCGACTAACTCATTCACCATTGGGAACAACGTGCCTAGCAAGCCTGGGGCCAGACTTTCCAAATACGGCAGGTTCTTATCCACTTCCTTCTGCACTAAATCCTGCACTTCCTGTCTAGTCGCTTACATGCTCCATGTCTGATGTGAAGGTCGCCTGGCCGACTACCAGACTTGCAGAGTTGTAAACGAACACAGGGTGGGACTGGTCTGAGTGGCCGATGCTCAGGTTAAGGGTCAGGTTCGACCCTGAACTGGTCAAATCCGCCCATCCTGTGGTAGTAGTGAGCACATGGAGTGAGTAATTGGAGTGGAAGTGGACTGATACATTGGAGAGGTAAAGCAGCAGGTTCTCAGGCGCTTGTAGCTCTATGCGCGTATGGTCGGGGTTGTAGGAGATGGTGACGAGGGTGATGTTTTTTAGGGTGAGGTGGGCGGTGAGGTGCAGGTAGGAGAAGTCCTTGGTGTAGCTGCCATAACCGCCTTCCAGGAGCGCCAGGCCCTCTCCCGCGTATAGGTTGAAAGCCGTAGTAAGGGTGGAATTGTTCAGCGAGACTTGGATGCCTGGGTTGGCTGCCTGTGCGCAGGTCAGGACGGAGAGCAGCCACAGCATATTTATTCGCCAACTTGGAAATCGCATAGAAGGCAGATAGGCTCATTTTCGAAATTAAGCCTTTTGATGCTCTTAGAAATCGCTTGGTTACCTTCAGTTTGCGTAGAAATTCGGCAATTCCAGTCACTATGTTAAAAAGTTTACTATCTAAAGGAAGGAAAAAGTCTCCAAACTGAACTTTTCCACTTTCCCATTGCTACTGCTAGCGATAAGGACCAGCGAACCCATAATAAGAGGCGGCTGACTGCTGGCACAGACTTTATTCGTGTTAGAAATGCGAAACTCGTTCCCACGCTCGATTTCCCAGCGAAGTAGCTGTTTCCGGTGAGTAATCAGGAACAACTCTCCACTAACCACAAACGCAGCCGAGTCCGATGGCGGGGCAAATAGGGCGGGGAGAGAAATCGACAACACTGCAAAAGTCTCTTGCACAGGGCAAAACGTCTCCACAGTTCTATGCTCCCTTCCGTCTAGCAGGTAGATGAGACCTTGGAAAGTGCAGGGAGTGAAGTCGCTCCTAGCGTACTGCATGCTTTTGATTGGCTGCCATTGCTTGTCTGATAGAGTGCACTTTTCGCAGGAGATCAAGTGGTTGGGAGGGTCGTACCCTCCAAAGGCGTAGATGTGGCCGAGAGCTTTGGCGAGTCCAGGGCGTTTCTAGGCACGCTGAGGCGAGGCAATGGATTCAGCTGAAAGGTGAGTAGGTTCAAAGCGTACACAGCTGCGGACGAAGGACGCGCTCCCACACAAAGCAATGTATTTCTATCCAGCTCCAGGAAACTGCCTCCAACACTAAAGTTGACAGGGAGAGCGTGCTGTGTGACCTGCTGAGTGCGCAAGTGTAGCACTTCCACTCCGTTGTTGTAGACTGCAACGAACTTGTCTCGGGCGATTTCCGCTGGTGAAAGGATGCGCGTAGTGAGTGTAGGAAGTGCAAAGGGCTGAGAACTGAAGACAAATAGGTCAATTGGCTGCGGACTCTCTAAGAGCTGTCGAAATGCGGCCCCGTACTTAGAATTGAATTGCGGCCAGTCCTCTGGGAGTGTCTGTTCCACTTCCTCCAAAGAGACTTGGACCTGCCAAGTCAGTTCAGTCTTCACTTCATTCAAATTGGCGACTATTTGCTGAAGTTGGGTCCGTAGGGCCTGAATAGCCTGCTCCACCTCGGCTGTATACTGCTCAATTAGCTGGCCCGCCTGCCCCACACTGCTCCAAGCCAGCTCTCGCACTTGCGCAAAAGCCTCAGTGCGGAATCGGGCGCGGTCGTGGTGGCTGGACATGTTGTAGTAGGGCCGATTTTCACGGTCCATATGTTTACAAAGGTCTACATTTCTCTTGTGGTCAATATGCGAGACCAAATCGCTGGGAGATTTAAGTGGGGCTAAACACAAAGACCTCGAGTTTACATTCAGCAAGCTTCCGCTCTGCATCAAATTGAGGCTTTAACCTTCAAAGGAATTTAAGACTAATTCATCTGATAGAACGATGAAAATATCAGTTCTGTCTCAGATTCGGTGTAGGGCATACGCCGAATTGATGCTTTTAGCTTAGTGCAAGCCTAGACTTATCAGTATCGCCCAGGCTAGTGATGCGGATTGCAGGTGCAGGGCGGTACGACCGTCCGTGCTTGAAGCTTTTCCACTATCTCCGTCGTTCCTATCATTGTTGGCGCTGTCTTGATCTTTACGCATAAATATTGCTTTCCAAGGTCCTGCAGCCAGGGACTGTGTCTCAATAAGAAACACCAGTCCTAGTTTAAGCAATTTCCAACTGGGACTCTTATGTCCTGGCTGCTATTCCATAACCCTGCGGAGGGAATTTCTTCACACATCCGATGCAAATCTCTTGTTGAAAAGTGCATGTAAAATACATTTTTAGCTATA
>Ga0247837_1002118_pt1 | contig 38675 bp, 25 predicted proteins | sample LaCtaG_2_FD_187115 | JGI IMG/M metagenome (GOLD analysis project Ga0247837, IMG submission 187115) | Freshwater microbial communities from meromictic Lake La Cruz, Castile-La Mancha, Spain - LaCruzMarch2015_14.5m | ecosystem: Environmental > Aquatic > Freshwater > Lake | place: Spain: Castile-La...
AGTTGTAATGCGGGGTGAAGATGGATAAAATGTCCTGTTGCGGAGTAATGTATTCGTACACGTATTCCACAAAGGTCCAGTTGAAGTTGGCCAAAGTGTTGCCGCTGATCCCATCGTCGAGGAACATAAACCCTCTGGAAGACAGCGCGTTGTCGGTGGCGATAATAAGCGTAATTGGGGACTGGCGCAAGTCACTGGTGGACAAGGCAGTGTTCGCCCCGTCCAAAGTAGGTACAATGTAGCCTCCTCGAATATGCACATTAGTGACCCCGGGTAAAGTGTCCGTAAGAGTGATCCACTGATTGGACCGGGAGACCTGGATCTGCTGTCCTGAGAAGAAATCGTACCAAATGTCGAGAGGGAAGTAGGCACTGAAGACACTCACTCCCTGGTCTAGGACTGGGTGCACGATTAGAGCATTTCCCACCATGAAGGACTTCGTCGCATAGGTCACCAGGTTCGAGTCGCCAGGGTAGATGAAGAACGCAGGCTTCCACCATGCGCCGCCGCCTAGCGCAGACTCAAACATGAGAGAGTAGTAGTAGTTCATGAGGGAGTACTTGAGGCGAATGGCGTAGTTGCTGGTGTAGAGTAGAGTCGTGCTGAAGGACCAGGGGTATTGGTCGATGGCGGATTCGTTGTTGTGGTTGCGGGAGAAGGGGTAGAGGGCGCCGAGCTGCATCCAGCGGGAACAGAGTTCTTCAGTAGTGTTGTTCAAAAAGCCACATATGTCCGCCCCGACCATGGGTATCCCGAACATATGGAAGTTGAAAATGCCTCCAATCGACGCCTCCATATACGTCCAATTGGACCAGTTGTCCCCCAGCCAGTGACTCGCAAAGGTGCCTTGTCCCGGGAACGTACTGCGCGAAATAATAAACGGCCGCATGCCCAAATGGTTGGTGAAGTAGTTACTCGTGGCATTGGCCATCATAGTGCCATACAACGAATGAGTATTGAACTCAATTTCTCCAGTGACATGACTGGCTGCCAGGTCCACGGTTTGGGTGTTGAGGTCCTGACCTCCAGGGACGAACTCTAGTTCTGCCATTTGGAAGTCAGGGGTGAGGCCGAAGCACTCGCCTACGCAGAAGTTGCTGATTTCGTTCATGTCTAGCCACAGGCCGTCGAAGGGGATGTTGAGTGTGTAGCGGAGGTAGTCGAGGTTGGAGCACCAGAAGCCTTGGGCGCTGGGGTGGAACCAGTCGACCCAAGTGGCGTTCCCAGGCCAGACCACTCCGATGAAGGGCTGGCCGGGGTTGTAGGGGTTCTGGATAAACACGTTTTGAGCCAAGCCGTCAGTATACGACTGACTAGCCTGGGCAATTCCGCCGTCTAAGATAGGGATGTAGTGCTTGCCATCTGCATGCAGCTGGTTGATAAGACTGGGTAAACCTGCGAAATTGACAGGGTCCAAAGTGAAATCCGCCTTATTATCCAGGTAGTCAATGTCGTTCCACAGTGCATCTAGTGGTATTTGCAGGTTGTTGTAGTGGTCGAAAACGTCCTGGGTCATCGAAGTGTTGTGGAGGCCCCAGCGGCACTGGTGCCAGCCCAGACTCCAGTAGGGAACTAGCGTCGGAATGCCAATTAAGCCGTGATACTGCAACACCACAGACTCAGGGTCCGGCCCTACAAATGCCCAATAGTCAATAATCCCTCCAGTGGTCTGGTAAGTCACAGACTCAGTCCCCACTATCGCATTCATAGCGTTGGAATTGAGCAAAAACCCGCCTGTCGCATTGCCATTGTTGTCCATCGCAATATAGAAGGGATGCACACCGTATATATTGGCGCCTACTCCCGGCTGCCCGTAGTCCCAAGGACTCACATTGTCCCTGGCAAAGAGCGTGTAAGTGCCTGGGTTCAGTGGGAAGTTGGTCACTCGCTCTCCCAGTCCCATCACACTTACCGGGTAGCCCAGAGTGTTCGTCCACACGATTTCCGTGTTGTCGTACTGCAGGGAGGCAGGCAGGATGCAGAGAATAACTCGCCCATCAGACACGCGAGTGACGTTAAGACTAAAGGGCTGCCCATCATCCGAGATTTCATAGTCGTACAGCAAGGTACTGACGGTTCCCGGGTTGAGATAGGTGGGGAAAGGCACTTGCCACCTAGGAGAGTCAGAAGTGGAGTTGTCCGTAATCGTGACTCTGAGCCGATTTTCAGTCTCGCACTTCAGCACGAACAGCAAAGGAGTGATGATTCTGCTGTCTCCGTCGATACTCGCATGGGGACCAGTTTGGTACTGCAGAACTGCGCTCATTCCGCCGTTGAAATGTTGGTGACTGGCCATGACGTAGTAGTTGTTGGTAGGGAAACTGGCCTCTGTGAGAGGGACTTCGGGGGAGTTGGAGAAGGAGGCGTAGAGGACTGTGCCCACTGCTATGGCGATAACGGTGGCGATGAGCAGTCCTCGAGGCTTGCGGGATGGAGAAAGCTCGTTGTACTCCATCGAAATAATTACGTCGCCTAGGACAGTAGACATAGACACAGAGCGAAACTAAGCCATCTGTCGAGCCTTCGCAGCCACCGCTTCAAACAGCTGCGGCACTCCCTGTCCAGTGCTGCCCGAAGCCTCAAAATAGTCAAATCTCCTACTCTCACACCAGCTCTCCGCTTCCTGCCTCGTCACTACTCTGCGCGACCCCATGTCCAGCTTCGTGCCGACCACAGCAGTGTACAGACTAGCTTTGTCAGCGCCGAACTTATTTGCTTCGCGGAGCCACATGTCCAAAGCGTCGAAAGTTCTGCGGTTCGTTATGTCGAACAGGAGACAAAGACCTTGGCAGTCCTTATAGAACTCGTTGCGGACTTCGAAAAACTCAGGGAGACCGCTCATATCCCACACACTCACAACGACTCCGCCTAAGTTTTTCGCATAGAAGTCCACTCCTACCGTAGCCTCGTACTTCGTGCTAAATGCGTCTTCCGCCCAGCGCCTTACTAATGCAGACTTTCCGGCTGTGGGCTCGCCTACGACTATGAGTTTGTAGCGAACGGGCTCCTTTGGCTGCGGGACTTGCACAGGCCTGGGCCCTCTCTCCACCATACTATACTGCTTTACTTTGTGCCCAGTCATGTTACCTACCTCCTATCGCCTTGATCACCATGTGGATCATTGATTGCGGCTGAATTTCGTAAAAGCCCACAGTGTTCGCATCTTCCAAGTCCGTTCCTCCGGCAATCAGTGCAAAGGATGGCACCGTGACTCCTGTCTGTTCACTAATTCTCTGCTTCAGCTGGTGTATCTTCATGTTATTGCTTGTTTCCACGAATATAGTCTCCAGGTTGGGCTGGTTGACTGTTAGTTTGAAGGTGTCGGCTGCAGACATTGCCGTGGTTAATATTCCTACATATTGGGACTGGGGAACTGGGAGTGGGCTGGACTGCACAGACTTGGGAGATAGTAGCAAGGTAGAAAACGCATATCTGTGTACTCGTCTGGAGACTACAAGCGTATTCCGCCAGTGCTGATTTCCTTGAAAGGGCTCGCAATCTCTATTAACTTGCAGTGAATTGGCTTATTTGGCTGTGACACCATTGATAGCGGCTATCTCGTAGTCCCCACACTTGCCTCTCCTTTCCTGATGCCATCAGTGTAAATGAAGCCACCTCGATTCCAGTCTGTTCACGAATTCTCTGTTTCAGCTGTTCTATCGTCATTTTTCTACCAGCTTCCACAATATAGTCTCCTGATTGGGCTGACTGACCGTCAGCTTGAAAGTGTCGGCTCCGGGCCGTGCAGGGGCTAATATTCATACATATTGAAACTAGGGGGATTTACTAGAACCGGTAGTCCGCACTTGCACAGACTTTCGCTTACGTCTTCCACTCAGCGCCACCAGAGTTGATTTCCCTATGTGGCCGCTACCACTTTGGGCTGGGAGTAAAGTGGTGCTTCGGCACAGGCCATAGACTACCCCCACTTTATTAATTTGTTTAAGTATATCAACCTACTAATCATGTGGATCATTGCTAGCGGCTCAAGCTCGTAGTCCCCCATAGTGTTCTCACTTGCCAGATCCTTTCCTAATGCCATCAGTATAAAGAAAGGGTCAGTCTGTTCTCAAATTCTCTGTTTCAGCTGCTCTATCGTCATAGTTACTTGCTTCCAGTCTCCTGGTAGGCTGACTGACAATGACTTTGAAAGTGTCGGCTCCAGGCATGGCTAATATTCCTGCATATTGGAACTAGGGGGATTGACTAGTACTGGTCGTGCGTCTTTGGCCGCTTGCGTGAGTCCGCACTCGCACAGGCTTTCGCTTCACTTGGGAGTAGTGCAAAGCCTGCAGACGTATCCTCTCCCCTTCAATCCTCTTCGAGCGGTCGAAGAACTCCCTCATAGTCTTGTAGCAGGAGTCATTGCGTTGACTAAAAGTCACGCAAAACCGCTCATTCCAGCCAATCTCCTTCCTCCTCGCAGCCACCGACACCGCCTTCGAAGCCCTCGGCATGCGGTGGGAAGTGCGGTCCAGGGAGGACTGCAGGTTGGGAGGGTCTAGAGAGGACAGGTGGGTGGGCGTAACGGTCCGAACCCAGCGTTTGCCTGAGGGCTTGTCGAAGAACTCTCGGTAGAAAGGGTGCAGAGAGGGGTTGTCTTGGCTGGTCGTGCGGGAGAAGTAGTCGTTCCACATTGAGAATGGGAATTATAGTTGGGAAACAGGGCAATTGTGGCCTATTTCGCTGACTACAGGGAACTTCTGCATCTATTGCTACTTTTCCTGTGTAAGGATGCACTATTTAGCTGTTTCCGCTTACTGACACTGACAAGAAACCCACTCCCAAGCCAAAGTGCATGCAATGAAGGATTGTAGGGACTCAGACTGTTCATTTCTCAGCACAGATCCCAGGGACAGCGCTTCGGAACTCATAGTTCCAAACAAACCCTTGGCCCGCTGTCCACTAACACTTGTATACTTGTGTAGTTTGGAGACAGTGGGCGTTGGGCCTGTTATTAAGAGGGAATACATGCTGAAAGGCCAAAATAGCCCTGAATTCAACATTTAGGATTGCTAGATTGTTAGTTTTAGGGAAATTTATGGAAGTAATTCTTTCACTCAAAGGACTTTTGCCCTTTTCCTTCCTTTCTACTAAACTTCATGTTAATAACGACCTAACTTACTTAAAGCACCTAAAAACCAACCACACCAGTCCCCCAATCGGCGGAACAACGATTCCAATAGCTCCAAATACATGCAAAAACACATACTCCCCCGCACTATAGTACACCTCCTCACTCAACACCACTTCCAAATAAGAACTGTGCGGCAGCGGAATTTCAAGTCTATAGCCAAGTGGCCACTGTGCAGGGTCAATGTCCCAGGCTTCGGGGGAAAGCGTCCAGTGGCAGGCCTGGATCTGGCCTGTGACCTTTTCTTTGCAGGTGTGACAGTCGCTGCAGTACCAGCGAGGCAGCATTTCCAGCTTGCCACAGGTGTCTGGGGCGGGGCAGCTGCTGTGAGCGTACGGATAAGCCCCATTGTGGCTGACTTCCCCCGTAAGTGCCTTATGGGAATTGGGCATCCCACACGCAAAGCCCTGCACCCAGCCAGTCTCCACCCTCACCAGCACACTTATAGAGGCGTAGTAGTAGTCCACATCCCCGTCATCACTAGTCACAGTCCACTTGAAAGTAGTGACGTCCTGCACGATGCACTCGGAGTCGCGCCAGTTCACTGAGAAATAGGGTCGCCAGATGCCTAAATATACGCCCAGCCAGACGGAGACGCTTAAGAGCCAGATAAAACCCAGGGAAACTCTGGAAAACACTTTCCAGCCCATTTATCTTTATTCGGGCTGATTCTAGCCTCATATTTGGTACCTGGAAGTGGAAACTTGTTGGACTGTTTGGGACGAAAGCAGTGTGCGAGTTGATTGTAGCCCATAAAGCAGAAAAATAGGCAAAGGAAAGCGTGAAAAATGCTTTGAAACATTTAAATATATAACTGAGAGACTCGGTTGGCTTCAAATCCTGTCAATCTGCGCAAAAAGCACCAAGATATGAATTGTCAATTACCCAGAGGGCTCAACTTGGTTTAAAAAACACATAAATTGTGCCTTCTTTTTAGCAAAATCCCTATTGCTAGAAGTATTGTCTCAGCAATAAAGAACAGCACATATCCGCAGAACTAACAGTTTCTCTCTATTACAGTACACTCCTATCACAGCAGGTCAGGGAGAAAGCAACTTCCCTTGGCGAATTCCCGCCTAGTTAGGTAAGCACTAGCGGGAATCCATATCTCTTCCATTCACAAACCATGCTATTCCGCGTCCTCAGCAAGTCCAAAAAGGCCAAAGTCGGGGACCACCTCTGCTCCGAAATCCACCGTCTCGAAGTCCACTTCGCCCACTCCTGCGACCTGCAGACCCTCCAGGCCCTCGTAGACGTCTACTCCGTATTTCCCACATAGCGCGCTGTTGAGTACTACGAAGCCTTCCGAGACGACAAGTATAAGCAGTTCGAAGCACGCATGCAGCAGTTGCTACGAAGAGAGGACGTGCAGGTGTTGCTGCAGCACTCGAGTCATCCACTGAGAAAAAGGAATTTGAAATCGGCGCCGTTAAGGGGAAATCCGCTGTTGCCTTTCAATACTCCGACTCCGGGGGAGGAGAAAAGCTGGGTCGCTAGAGCGTCGATTGAGGAGCAAATGGCGGGAATGCGGAAATCCCCAGTGTCTTTCGAACTTTCGGACCTGAGTTGGTCGAGTAATGAAGCGGACTCGATGATTGACTCTGAGATAAACTTGTCCGCGGCCACAATGAAGCACTTGCACCAGGACATTGAGAGTCAGAAGGAACAGTTGAGTGTGAAATTGCGGGCGAGAATCAAGCGAATGAGTCGCCCATCGATCGATTTCACACTCACTGGACTCCCAGAAGCCTGCGAAAACCGCCCAAACACAGACCGCGGCCCTTCCAGCCGAGACCTATACGAGGAAAAGCTCGAAAGCTTACTCGAGAAGTTCGTAACTGAAAAGACGGAATTGACAGTAAACATCAACGGGAAGTACGAAGAACAGGTAAGGGAAATGGAAGCTGCGGGGAACTCAGGGATAGTTGCGAGGGTAATAGCGCAAATGAGGGCGGAACAGGCGAGGGAGCTGAGAGAAGCGCTGGCAGACCTAGAGGCTAGGCGGAAGGTGGAGATTGCGGCCCTGCGGAAGCACCTTTTTCAGCGGGACGGCAGTTGTTGTTAAGCCTATATTCACATAGACAGAAACTGAACTGAGAAAGTGGTTCTTTGGGAAATATCAAAGCCTGCGCGATTAATACTGGATGGTATAGGATGGAATTAGAGACTTTCATCCCTGTATCTGTACTGTTGTTTCCTGCAACTCCGCTAGTGCAAAGTCTGGAGTAGGAATGTAGGAAACCTGGAGATTAGAGCCGACTGAAGTAGTACTTCTCAGAAGGAAACTATCCTTCCCCTCAATACCGCAATGCAGATCTGCATACAGCTAGCCTGTCCTTAGTCCTAGTCCTTTACTGGACTACGCAAGCACAAGCTATGTCTCCCTTCTGCCCACCCTCCGGCGTGCGTCGTTCAGAAGACAAAGCTATCGGCGTAGTAGTCTCCAAAGCAACGGCTGCCCTAGGCGGGGCCACTGGCTGAACTACTACCCGGGTGGAAAGACGTGGGAAAGCAGCTGGAACTGACTTGGGCAGTGCGCGGGTGGGGTAACAGCCCCACTGGGGGAAGGTAAGCAGCAGGGCTTGCAGTTGTTGGCTCACTGAAGGTAGTAGAGTTGTGTTTTCCTGGGCCATTATAAGTCTACAGAAGGGCTTAGATGCACTATTTGCTTGATGGTGTATTGCGAGTTGGGGGGGAAGTCCTGTGGATAGTGTTGGCTTTGGAGGCTTTTGGGTGAATATTGGTGCAAGTGAAGTGGAAGTGGGTATTTAACTGCTGCAATTTGGGTATTTAATCGCAAATTGGTCTGTTAATGCGAACTTTCCTTAGTAAAACTGTCTGAAATGCTAATATTCCCGCAAATTGAAGACTGCATACTTGCACTCATTTTTACAAAGCCTCTATCCCAATTCTTCCAATCTTCTGCCAGCTGCCCCAATTCACCGTCCAAACAAGCGCCCAGTCCCCCCCTCGCCCTTCCTTTCTTTTGAAGCCGCAGGTCGTTAGTTCCAAAAATGGCCCAAGAGACTCTTATCACAGAAAGCGACGTCCCCCGCTACCTAGAAGAATTCAGCGAACTGGCGCTCACTCAAATGGAGAACTCCGACTTCTCCTCTGCTCTGACCTGTCTGAACAAGAGTGAAGAACTGCTGGAAGCCATTGCGCTGCAGGGCGGCTTCATCGACCCGGACTACATCCTCGTGACTCTGCACAACTCCGCCTGCTGCCATCAAAAGTGAAATATAGACAGGTTGAGACAGTTGGAAGACGCTGCTTCTTACCTAGATGGATGCGCCTTCAATGCCAAGGCCAGGAAGCCGCAGCCTGCTGGAGAGGAAATGGAGCACAGGGGAATTGCCAAGGTCGCCGCGGAAAGGATCAAAAAGTGGCGCTATCAGGCCAAAGTCCGCATTCAGCTCTGCGCAATTTTGAGTCAATTGAATAAGCATGAAGCGGCGCAGTACCATGCGAAGAAGGCGGCCAAGTATGCGGATAATGTCATCGCGGAGACACATAAAGTGTGCAGCGAACATCTCAAACGTCACAAAAAGCTGCTCGCCTCCGGCCGTCTCAAGTCCAAAGCCCTCGAACGACCTCAATACCAACTAATGGAAAGTCCCCACTACCAGCAATTCCACGAAGCAGTCCAAAAGACCTTCCCAGTCCTCGAAAGCCTAGTCCAGCGCCTCGGTCCCAAGCGCCAAAACAGTGCCCAGCCGAAAGCGCCCAAGCTCGACATGAGGAGTGTGCTGGGCGTACAGCACTACAACGACTGGATCTACTCCTACAACATCGGAGACTTGATGATCGTGGAGCCGCTGGAAATGACGGAGTTGAAGAGCAACATGGGTCTACAGGTGGAACTAACTCGGGATATGATGTTGGATAAGGTGTGTCTGTTGGCGGCTGCGTATTTCTGTGTGGCGACTGAAGTTCGGTTTTTGAATAATCAGCATGGGAGTGGGGTGAAGGAGAGGGAGGGAGAGGCCTGGCATACCAAGGCACTGCGAGTGGTGAAGGACTTTCTGCCCCTGGAGTGTCCATTAGCCAATCACATCAAGCAAAGCTTCACCAGGAACTACGGAGACACTCGTCAGCCCAGCGCCAAAAAGACCCGCTCTAGTGTGCGGCCTATAGCCACTCACTTGGAAGGGTCAATTAGAGGCCGGAAATCCACTCACCCTGAGAAATCGCCCTTAGCTGCAGCTAAGGAAATCGTCAAGGAAATGCTGGGCCGGCCGCGCTCTACCTCTGGACGGGGGCAAAAGAAGCAGTCTCCAAAGAAGCATAATGGCGAAGTCTCTCCCAAACCGATGACTAAGCCTGTGCGTCCTGTCATCGCCTACCCTCCTAAGAAAGCAGTCCCGGAAGCCAAGGCGAAGGCTGACTTTGCGCCTAAGGACCTAAGGACTGAGACGGAGTATGAGGAGGAAATCGAGCAGCCCTACTTTATGCAGGGGGAAGGAGTGAAGAGTGTGCCTTCGTTAGGCGGAGACAACCCTATAGGCGTCGGGAATCGGGAAAAAGACACAACCTTGGAAACTGAGGAAGACGAAGAAATCCTAGTGGAGTCAGTGAGGCCGGAAACACTAGAAGACGACCCAGGGTCTGAGGACAGCTACAGGGACCAAATCGTGATTTCCTCCAATGAACTCTATGGAGTAGAGTCCGACAGTGAGGACTTTGAGGACGGGGAAAAATCAAGTTGGCAGGAGGAGGAGCCTGTGGACACGAAGAAGGAAAAGCGGTTTGAGCAGTTTCGGCCGATCAGCAGCACCGGTGGACATAGCTAATATGTAGCCCTCTAAGACTTGGCTGGTACTGCTGCGACTTTCGTAGTTTTCAGGTAACTGGACTGTAAGTCTTTTAAGCACACAAAGTAAGTTTGGAAAATTGATTACCTTCAAAGCGATTTATTTTCATCATTCCCTGCAATTATTGGGCTTGGAGAAAGACAGCAGACCTATTTCCAAGTCGCACTGACTGAGGATCATCTAGCGAGGACGAGTGCGTAGAATACTGAGGCTGAAGAAGTGAGGAAGGAAGTGTAGAGCCACTATGGCACTATATAAATCCGAAATTGAAGCATCGAGAAGCGGTTTGAAGGGGTAAACTTTGTATACTCATTTAAGTGGAACAACAATAAACAAGTGCTGCCAGACATAAGCGCGAGCTATATTGCATGCTAGACTTCTACCATGGTCTTGAGTTGGAGGTAGGATATATGCTGGGTTCGCTTTCAATGTCGGGGACTGAGCAGATGCGTAATCTTCAATCCGTCGATAGAAACTTCGGTAGCGCTGAAGCTGAAAATGAACAGTGTAGACTTGACCTAGCTGGCCTGTGATTTCATGTATATGGATCCTCAAAAGCCACGACCTTCCATCCTTCAAGCATCGAGGTGTAGATACTTTACAATATGTCGACGATTGCTATTCGGGCTGCTATCGTGACGCTGGGGAGGGTGGCGGGAACGCGCTGGGGTGCCGCTGCCATTGAAGGACTGAACGAGTTGCTGCGACGTGGACTGACTCGCTGTAATCTCAATCAATTACGTGAAGCGATCGAGGCCACTGGCGGATGGGGAGCAGCGCAAAAGTTTTTTGGAGACATTGCAGGCTTAATTGGATAGTCTACGCATAATTAGCTAGGGAAGCGCTAGACTTACCGTCAAAGGACGTGGTGACGTCTTTTCCTCATTTTTGTAGATGAAGGAAGGGTGACTAGCACCCATGTATCAGGGAAATCCTTGTCAATGTGTTGCAGGTACGAACCTCGATAGAGTTTATTACCTATTGATTGATCAGCGACACATCGAGGCGGACAAAACCGTGGCTTGTCCGCTTAGGCAGTGTATACAGACTGTATGATTCCCATACCCGTGCAGGACTTCGGAGGCGGAAAAGTCACTGGAGGAGAAACAGCCTCAGTGTTAGCAAAGAAAAGCGGTTTGAAGTTTCGCCTCATCAGACACAGCTAATATCCCCCTTAGCTATATGAACCTTTCTAATTCCTAACTACTGTGTAACTTCGACCAATACTGCAGCGCATCTCGCAGTTTCTCCGGCAACTCCAACTGCGCAGTCAGTGCAGGGACCCGTTTAACTAGGTGCAGTCGAAAGTCCTGAGCAGTGTAGGAACTACGCAGAAAACTGCACACAATCTGCGCACTTTGCAGGGGCCATAAATCGGCCTGCTGAAAACTCTGCTGAAAGAACTGGAAAAGAGCTTCAGAGCCTTGATTTCTCTTCGCAAATGCGTGGATTGTCAGTGCGAGTTTCGAGTCTGGAAGCCCTTTATGCGCCAAAAAGTAGTTTTCCGCTTCTTTAAACAGAGAACTGTCGCCAGGGATCGGAAATCGAGCCAAGCCGTTCAGTATAAACACGAAATCAAGCGTTGTTAGTGTAGAAATGGGTATGTTCTGGATCGCTTTGGCGATGACTGCCTCAGAGCACTCCAAAGGGAACAGGGAATACGCATACACGACATAAGCGCGTTCCTTGGAGGTTAAATCCTGTGCATTTGTGAGGAAAAAAGAGTGGAAATCGGTCAAAAGTTGGGCGAGCGGCACTAGGGAAAGACTGGATTTAGTGGCCAAATAGACCAAATTCGCCTTTTGGTGTATATCGAAATCCCCTCTTTTGGCCGCTTCGAACACTGCCGTATAGGCGGGTTCTGAGAATCTGCATCTGGTGTTGGCTCGAGCCAGACCTGTTAGCAGGCTGAGCAGTCCTTCCGCTGTCCCAGAGACTTCTCTTGCTCTGAGCTGCGTGTCCAATCTCCCACAAAAACTCCTCAATTTGCCTCCACTCACCTGCCCCAGGTACATCCCTACCAGCGTCAAATCCGCTAGTGACAAAAGCTGCTTTTCCCAGGCCTCCAGCAGCTCTCCCCCCTCCGGTCTATACCTCCTCACCACAGACAGCAGCGGGCTGATAGTCTGCGAACTCAAATGGTCCCGCACACCCTTCAACTCCGTCAAAAAGGCCTTCGCTGCCTCCAGGTCCCACCTCTGCAGCAAGGAATTCGCTCGATTTACCACAGCCGCAGGCTCCAAACTGGCCTGGGTACTAGCTCTCCTGAGCAGGACTCTAGTGATTCCCCACCAAAGCGCCATTTTGATATGCGTTAGGGGATTGCTAAGATAGATGAAGACGCTGGTGCTGGCTTTGCTCTGTGTCGTTGGGAACTGCTCACTGCTGAGGACGAGTCAGCAGCAGATCAGTATTGTGGGGACGGCGCAGGCACTTACTCGCCTCTTTGCGCAGACTTTCTTGAGACTGACGGAGTCGATGGAGCTGGAAATGCTGTCGCAGCTGTACCCGAACAACACTTTGGCCGTGCAAATCCAACTCGACACTTGCGAATCCAACCTAATCGACCAAACTGAGGACGCATTTGGCCTTTTCGAACAGGACATCATGTCCTTTCGTCTAGCCTGCGAGGACGAAGACCCCACCGCACCAATGATGAAGCTGATGCAGGACTCCATGCAGCTTTTGGCCAATACCGCGGCTCCTTGCGACAATTTGAGCGTAGATTTAGTGGGCGATATCGAGAAATGGATCGAAAATGCACTGGTGAGTGGCGCTACTTTTGCTTCGGAGTGGACCGGACCTCTGATCCAATTGAACTCCCAGGTTGTTTACTCCGCCTTTTCCTCTATGGAGCCGTATTTCGGGGCTGTGGAGGACCTAGGCGCCTCGATGGCTGTCTCCATCGGCCTCAGCAACTCCTCGATTTCCCAACTTCGCTCTGACATCACTCAAGAATCCAACGACTGGGCCGAGATCTTCCAAGTCCTATCCAGTGGGAATCTGCCCTCTCCCACAGACCTGCAGACCGCCCTAAACGACGCTATTTTGATAAGCAACGATATCAATGCGGAGTTGAAGAAGGCTGCGGAGATGGGAGTGGAGACGTACGGACAGGCGGCTAGTGCGGTGTGCACGTTTGCTACTGCTCTGGAGCAGACTTACCACTAATAAATATTGGCAGTATGGAGTTGTACTCGATAGGAGATGAGGAGGAAACGCCGGGGGCAGGGCTAAAGGCTGGGGATATAGAGACGTCCAAACGTCACCTGCACCCAGCCTTCCTGTCCTCCTCTCTGCCCATCCACCACCTCCCCAAAGGCTCCCAAAGCTCCTATCTCGGTCCCCCCCTGCACTACTCTCTCCAACTCACCCACAAGTCCTTCCTCCGGCGACTCCTCAGCAGCAGCAGTACAGAGTGGCAGCCCCGCGTGCTGAAGTTGCAGGAGGAGTTCCTGTATGTCTACGAACGCATACAGCAAGTGTGGACTTTACGAGGAGTTTATGACTTGACGAGGCTGATTAATCTGGAAGTTGGCAATGGGAGTGAGATCACGCTCGTTTTCCCCAATGCTTCGCTGAACCCGGTCGATCCTTTGAAGAAGAAAACCTTTCAAATGTCGGATTTGCCGTCGTTTTTCGACTACTTGCGGAATCACCTAAGCAAGGTGAACATCGACTTCGACTTTGTGCCTAAATTGGCAAATTAGGTAGAGACTCCATTATGCTGGAATAGTTATAATCAGATGGCTATTAATCGGATGTTCGGAGGGCAGATTTGGACAATTGTTGCTCTGGCGAGTTGGGGACGTGCGGAGATATTCACTGTGTCAGGAGAGGTGGAACGGGGATTTTCCTGGTAAGTGGGCGATTTCGGTAGTTTGGATGAAGCAATTTCCCAAACTGTGCAATTACCAGATATTCAACTGATTCTTCTAGGCGAGAAATTCGGCTATTTCATATCAATTCCAGCCTTCATTTTACACAATTTGACCATAAGAGGCCGAAAAAACACTATAACTTTTGCTAAAGTTCTGACTATCACCGAAAATGCCCAATTTACTATACTAAATGCAACTGTATTGGCTAAAAGTGACCCTAATTTGCATACAGCGATGGATTTAATGGGCTCAGGAGTCCTGGAAGATGTCAGAATTGAGAATTTTGGCCTGTCTTTGGTCTGGCTAACAGGGAAAATGGGTCTTTTTCGAGTGGAAATTCTCAATAGCAGTGCTATAGTGGTAATTTTGAGCAGTAATCAAGCAAAATTGGATCTTTCATCAGTGACTATTTCCGCTTTAAAAGCCACTTTTTTATCGCTTAAACTGGGCCAAAGTCCAAATTTAGCGCTTAGCGCAAAAAATTGCACTTTTGAGGGTAATTTGTTGAGTGCGGAACTGCCTTTGTTCGACTTAACGGGTCAAATCGGCACTTTACAGTTCGCAAATAGTAATTTCACAGGGAATATTGGAGTCCTTTTCCGATTCAATGGCTCTAAACTGACATTACTCCTCCAAAACAGCCAATTTACACATAACATCGGGACTTTAATGCACGGCTACTTGAGTACTTCGCAACTGGTCCTATCAGCAGTCGTATTTGCGAACAATTCCGAAGTATTGATAAATTTGCTGCAATTTACAGGCTATTTTACCCTTGAAAACTCTCAAATAAGCCTGCAAAAGCGTAAAGGTCTCTTCCGCTTCCTCAGCGCAGGTACTCCTGACCAGTGTTTCACCCAGATCCTCAATACGTCTTTTGCGGATTTCCATATCTCGGTGCAGGGGGATTCCCCTGGGATCCTGCACCTTTTCTACTGCACAGGAGTTCTATCCCATGTGACTATTTCCAATGTGACGATAGTGACGGATCTGCACTATCAGGTGAATTCCTTGATTGGGGGGATATTGTCAATTATGTGGATATCGAACATAAACATATTGAATTCGGGGACTGCAGGGTACCTGATTGGTATGAATATCGGCACTTTGTACATATCAGATTTCCGGTTTGACAATCCTCACACAGGCGAAGGGATCTATATAGCAGTCAGTGATGGGCTAGTCTGGGTCCGCAACGGCCTTTTCACAGGCGGTTACTTCTACCACCTCGGCCTATTACGACTATTCGACTACAACCCTATATACATCGGCACACTGGTATGCAGTCTGCGCATCGACAATGTCACAATCACAGGTGCAGACATAGACATGGGAATGGCTTTCGGAGTCTTCACCTCAACCTTTCAAGTCCGCAACTTAAGTATAAGTCAGTTATCCATTGGAAGTGCTTTTATCGCTTCTAGTTCCTCTGGAACGGTTACAGGCCTGGAGTTGGACCGTATTGAGATGGATATGAATGCTGTGCAGGTTGCAAGTGCGTCGAATGTGACTGTTTGGGGAATGGGGATGACGAATTGCAGGGTGAGCAGGCTGGATAGAGCCGTTTTTCAATTGTCTATGCGGAGTGTATTGACTATTGAGGGAATATATATGAAAAATGTTACTTCGGGCGCCTTTTTACGGTCCAAACAGTCGATATTTTCCCTAAATCGGACCACTATTTCCGATAGTCGCCTTGGTCTCCTCCTAAATCACCCAGTTTTCTCCTCCATTTCCCTCTTTTCCCTGCAAATAAGCCACTCTGAAACGAGGCTATTCGCTATTACCACTTGCAACGTTACTATTTCCAACTCTCTATTTGAGGACATTTTCTCACCTGGACTGACAATGATGGCCTTTAACGCCCATGTATCAATTGCAAATTGTGTATTTAGGGCATTGCGAACTAGCTCGGAAATGGGGAAATTCAGAGAACGAAGCCGAATTTGGGTGTTTAATTCTTCGTTTGATTTTATTAGTGCGGCTGGTGCTCAGGGCTGGTCCCTCTCCGAAAGCAGTCTTACCCTGGACTTCTGCCACTTCTCCAACTTCGACATCTCGCTGTTCCAAGGTCTTAACACGAATGTGTCAATCGCTCATTCTTCCTTCTCATATGGACGGAACCCTATTCAATCACTAAGGAGCAGTTCTGCCTTTGGTGGAGTCTTAGGCTGTGTCGACTGCCAAGTAGTGGAATTCGTCTCAGTGCGGGTAGTCAACATCACATCAGCAGTGGGAGGGGCTGTAGCAGTGCAGCGACTGAGGGAAAATGGAGAGCTGAAGTTGGGACTCAGTGGGAGTGTATTTGTAGACTGCAGGGCGAGGCAGGGCGGATCTGTCTTCATCAGTAATGTGTCTTTTATTATTGAACAATCTCGCTTTAGTGCGAATTCGGCTGTGGTCAGTGGAGGCGCAGTGGATGCGTCGATCCGCCCCTGGCATGTTGGAGAAGTCCGGAACTGCACTTTCAATGTGAATGCAGCTAGAGAAGGAGGTGGAATTAAATGGCACAACAGTCCAATTACGCTTACAGCAGTGCACTTCCGCAACAACTCAGCTCTGTACGGCCCTGATGTCGCCTCCTACGGCCTCTCACTGTCCCCCCTTTCCAGCAACTTGACCGGCAACGAAGTCAGCGGCCTGCCCTTGAGCCTGGCTTTCGAGCTGCTAGACCACTACAAACAGCGAGTGACTGTAGCCCCCTTCAAAGTGCTGGTTTTGACTACTACCGACACAGTTTCTTTCCGTGGAAATCAGATGGGAGTGCTGAATCAAGGAGTTTTCAACTTCTCCCTGTTTACGATATACGCTCCGCCCGCCTCCACTCAGCGAATTGCAGCGACTTTGAATGAAAGCCAGGGAGACATGCAGCTGAGTATGGCAGTGAGTGTTTTAGTGACTTTCAGAGATTGTGTAGCGGGGGAAATATCGCGAGTAGACCGATGCGAGCCCTGCTACCCTGGCAATGTATCCTTCTCCCCCCAAGACTCTGAGTGCTCTTTTTGCCCTGCACACGCCTTTTGCCCGGGGGGAAGCAGCCTGGACCTGGACTCAGGCTACTGGCGCAAGGACCTCAACAGCACCTCCCTTCTAGCCTGCCTCTTGCCCGAAAAGTGCCTAGGAGGAGTCCAGAGCACCTGCTTAGCCGGCTTCACAGGAGCTCTATGCAGCAAATGCACTGCAGACAGCACTAGAGTGCGAACTTTGGAGTGTGTGCCGTGCAGAGACCCCGGCTTTCTGGCCTTCCAAATTATCTGCCAAATAGGCGTTTTCGGGGTATTTGTGGGGGCTGTACTGAGGTTTGCAGTGGGGCGTCCCAATGCCGCCAAGCTCTACCTAGTGAAGACACTGCTCCACTACTCACAGTACTTATCAGTGCTGTCCTTTCTAAGGGTTTCCTATGCGGCTCCAGTGACTGGTTTTTTGCAGGGAATTGGCTATTTTTCGTCACTGCTATTGAGCGATTTCCCGCTATCTTGCCTGGGGATTAGATCGCCGGAGTATGGGAAAGCGGTCCTAGGGTCAGTCCTTTTCCCCATACTAGTACTGCTGTTTATTGCAATAACTCGACTCAGTACAGTCCAATGGAAGGCGAATTCCCTGCTTTTAGCCTCCAGTGCACTGCTCTACACTCCCTTCGTATCCCTCCAAACCGCCCTTCCCCTACTTATCTGCCGAGCCCTGGCCCCCTCTTCCTCCCAATACCTCTTATTTGACCTGGATTTGCCCTGCTGGGAGGGGCTTCATGGGAAATACGTTAAAATACTGGTGATTCCGTCACTGATTTGTAATGTTTTTCTGCCGTTTGCAGGTGTAATTGCCTGGAAAGTTACCCATCCGCAGGCCTTTCTGCGCTATTTTCCCTTATGGACCTGCGGGAATTCGTGGTCTTTATGGGAAATGTTTTCCTTTGTAATGAAGGAATTTCTGCTAACTGTGACAATAGTGACTATGACGAAGGCTCCACTCGAGCAACTGGGCTACAGTCTCACCATTCTCATCGTAAATGCAGTCCTTAACGTTGCAATGAGCCAATTGGCCTTCAAATCCGACCGCTTTTTCTTCTTTTCCCAAGGAAATTTACTGCTTGTGGCGCTATCAACAGGACTTTTGGGCTACTTTATCTTCTATAGGCCTGGGGAATTGGCTACAGAGTACCCGATAGTCACTTTGTTTCTGCTTTTGAACGCTGTTTTCGTGTTGATGGCTGTTTTTCTGCTAGTTACGCAGCGGGGAGCACAGTGGTTTGCTGAGAAAGCGGTACAGCAGGTGTATGTAGTCACTTCGGACCCGAGATATGAACTCCAAAACAGCCAAGTTGGCCCTCCGAACAACAGTTGTGCCAGTCTGCAGGCCGCATCTAGCTAATTCACTCCTTTTTAGACTAAAAATTGCCTATTTTGTGACTTTTCTGCGGTTTGCGCGCTTTTGGAAGTGGTAAATATCGCGAATCAGAGATTTTCCTATGTTTCTAGGGAATTAGGACTGGATCAGGCCGAAATCAGCATTTTTCGGCCCAAAACGAACAATATTCGCACTGGAGAGCCTTAATATAGGCAAAACCTAGAAAATGACCAAAAAAAAAGACCAGCATTTCTTGTGAAATCCTTGCTTTTACTAGAAATACAGCTCTTATTACTTACTGTGAGCAATCATGAGCCGCCACCAAGCCTGAATCAGCTGAATCGCCGCCAAAATACCTACATACAGTCTGCGCGTTTGGACCATACGCACCCAGGCCTGTATTTTGACAGTGGATTTGTGTCTTTCCTGGCAGTACTGCAGCGCTAGCATGGCTCTGGCCCATGCCTGCAGTCTGCACAGTGCCGCAGTGCGCAGTTTCCCTTCAGACTGCGTTTCAGGGATGACGTCGAGAAGGGCGCGGGACTTGGGGTTGCGGGGGTAGGTGCGCAGGGGAGGGACTCGGCCAGTGGGAGGCTTGGGCAGCAGAGGGAGCGAGGCCTCTTGGGCGGCCTGGCGCTTCAGTTGTTCCAGAGCTTGGATGGCGGCCTGGGCTCGCTTTTCCACTGCGCGGAGGCCGAGGTGCGGCGGCTCTTGCAGAGCTTCTAAGTCCCCCTCTCTTCCCTTCTTTCGGGCCTGGTACACCCTCAGCGCTTGCCTCAACTCCGCCTTCCAATCCACCACTTCCTCACTCACAATGTTCACGACTTCCAGTGGCCTTTTCAGCTTCTCCCTCAAGCTTTTCATAGTGTTCCTCACCTGCACTTCCCCTTTCCTCCGAAACTTCCTAGTCCCCCCACGCACATGCTCCATCCCCTGCTCAGGAGTCATGTTTCCCAGCGGAATTAACTGTATACCAGGTGTTACCCGTCTGACCTTAGGTCTCCGCTGTCTGTACTCCTCACTTGATAGAGTGCTCCGCTGCAGCCAGCCTTCACTGTCGTCGTAACTGTAAGACTGACTGTGCAGGTCGAGGACAGGGGAGGAGTTCGGCTTGCTGTAGGTGTCTTTGGAGGCGGAGCGGCGAGGCGGCTTCCTGGTGCCTTGGAAGCCTGCGGATTTGGAGGGGAGGGGAGTCACACTGGAAAATCGCTTCTTCTTAGATGAGCCTTTATCCAGCTTGTCCAAAGCCCCGTAGTAGCACTTCTGCAGGGAAGCTATCAAGGGGTGGTCCGGACCAAGACTGTCCTTTCCAGCCCTGATCCCGGCCTTATACATGTCCACAGCCTGCTGAACGAGCGCCAAGTGCTCGAGCTCCACAGCTGCATTGTGGTGCGCAATCACTCTCGTCGTGACTTGAGTTGTATTGGCCTCAGGCCCTTGCAGCAACTGCAGTGCTTCCAAGGCGTGGTCCAGTGCTTCTCTGTGTTGCCCTGCTTTGCTCTTTATAGCGCATATGTTCAGATGTGTGCCTGCCAAATTGGTCCTGTCAGTCGTCGAATGAGCATCAATATCCAGCGCTAAGGACAAGTACTCCAGTGCCTTTTGATACAGTCCCGCCCGCTTATAGAAACAGCCCAGGTTGTTGAAGGTCACAGACTTCATTTTGAGCGAAGCTGCACTGGGCGGCATAGTGCAGGCCTGGGTCTCCGCCTGCTGTAGCAAGGACAAGGCCTCGGGAAGCCGCTCTGCGTGCAGTAGGTCCATGGCTTGTTGGTTGCAGGCGAGCACGAGGGCTTCCTGCTTCCTGCATTCTGCCATTCTTATGCAATGCTAGCAGCACTTTGGCACTGCTAACTGCCTGAAAAACGACATACAGCCAAGTCTTACAAATGCACCAACCAGACTCGAACTTCCCATCTACAAACCAGCATATTAGTCGAGAGCGGGCATATGCGGACTGCCGTCAGACCGCGAGTAGCCGTCTTCCTCACTAACTTCCCCAACCGCAGGCTCTGCGGGTCTCTGCACATTCCTAGAGGTGGAAATAACGTCTGCTGGGGCTCTATTTGGGCTTCTTTTCCTGGTGGGCTGGACTCGCTGTCGCTTGGCTTTGATGTAGTCGTAGGTCGTCCTTCCTTTAGATCGGAGCCATATATGAAAGAGTATGAGTTGCAGCGTTACACAGCCTGTAACGGTGGCCAGACCTGTTACACTCACCAACAGCACCAGCTTCACTAAATTCAGTCCTTCCAGTGGCTGATTCACTCCTTCAGTAATCGTCATTGTCCCGAAAGCCACAAGCACTAGTTCTGTAGTCTCCAGCAGGCCTAGGAGAGCTGCAAAAAAGGGGTAATTGCGACCGCCGATGCAGGTGTTTAGCCACTTGCAGTGGTGGTCGAAGTGGGCGATGCAGCGGGCGCAGTGGGCGCAGTGCTTGCTGGCTTTGCTGACGTTCGTTTGACAGCTTGTGCAGATTAACTCATAGGCACCTTCGTCGAAAGCCCAGCCTTTGGCCATAGCGTTTTGGTGCTGGTACACCACTGGGTCTGTTGGGTCCACTAACATCACCACTAGTGCTAGTCCGCAAGTACCACCAAACGCTAGTGAAAACAAGCATATAAAGCCAATTCTTTCCCCAACATCCTCGATTTCCTGCATAATTACTCCATACGCGATTCCCGCTTGAAGCAAGCCCAATGCCCAACTTGCCACCTGCAAATAGTGCCATGGCCTGCTGAACCCCGTCCTTTTGGACAGCATATTAGTCCACGTGGGCTGGTAAAATGGTGTTGGGAGAACTAGGGAACAAGATCTCGGCTGCGCTGCGCAAGCTTCAGAATGCAACTAGCATTGATGATGCTGTCATAAAGGAGTGTCTCAAGGACGTCGCCTCAGCGCTGCTCTCCGCAGACGTCAACATCCGCTACGTCGCCCGCCTCCGCGACCAAGTCATGCTCCAAGTCAACATGAACGCAGACGCCGCAGGCGTCAACAAGCGGAAACTCGTGCAGCGAGCAGTGGTGAGCGAACTGCAATCTATGCTGGAAACTGAAAAGAAGCCGTATCAACTGCGCAAGGGCAAGCAGAACGTGGTGATGTTCGTTGGACTCCAAGGCTCGGGGAAGACTACGACTTGTACGAAGTATGGGTATCACTATCTGCGGAAGGGGTGGAAGGTGGGGTTGGTGTGTGCGGATACCTTCAGAGCAGGCGCATTCGACCAGCTCAAGCAAAACGCAACCCGCGTCAAAATCCCCTTCTACGGCTCCTACCACGAAACCGACCCCGTGAAAATCGCAGGCGAAGGCGTGGAGTACTTCCGCAACCAAGGCTACGAACTAATAATCGTCGACACCTCCGGCCGCCACAAGCAAGAAACCGCCCTCTTCGACGAAATGCAGCAAGTCGCAGCCACCGTCACTCCTGATGAAATCATATTCGTGATGGACTCCAGCATTGGTCAGTCGTGCTACGACCAGGCGCTGGCGTTCCGCACAGCAGTGCAGGTGGGGAGTGTGATTATAACGAAGTTGGACGGGCATGCGAAGGGCGGAGGCGCTTTGAGTGCAGTGGCGGCCACTCAAAGTCCGATCATTTTCATTGGGATTGGGGAGCAGTTTGACGATTTCGAGTCGTTTGAAGCGAAGGGGTTTATTAGGAGGATACTGGGTCTGGGGGATATTGACAGGCTGTTTAGCATTGTGCAGGAAGCGGTGCCGGCGGAGAAGCAGCCGGAGCTGCTGAATAAGATCCAGCATGGGCAGTTTTCCCTCAGAGACATGAAGGAGCAGTTCCAAACTGTGCTGAAAATGGGGAACTTGGGACAAGTGATGTCTATGATTCCGGGCATTGGAGCAGGGCTGCTGGAAGGCGGACGGGAAAAGGAGGGAGTGGCCCGAATTAAGCGTTTTCTATGCATGATGGACAGCATGACTGACCAGGAACTGGACTGCGAAAAGCCAATGATCCAAAGTCGCATCGTCAGAGTCGCCCGAGGCTCCGGCACCTCCACTCGCGAAGTCGATATCCTGCTGGAAGAACATAAGCGGTTCGCCAAGATGGTATCGAAGATGGGCAAAGCGAACCTCGGCAAAGCCAACGACATGCAGCAGTTCATGCGCAACCCTCAGCAAATGATGAAGAAAGTGACCGGTGCACTGGACCCAAAGATGCTCAAACAGCTAGGCGGCGCCCAGAACATGATGCAGATGATGAAGGACATGAGCAAGCTGGACATGCAGGAAATGATGGGCTCCCTGGGCAACGCAGGCAAGCGGAAAAAGGCCCGCAAGTAGCTAGTCTCTAGGTCTGGTGTCAGTCGGTTCGGCCTCAGAGCTTTGGTCCTCAGGCAAAGGCAGCGTGCGGACTTCGATAGAGCTGGAAACCTGGTGAACAGGGGAGCGGCACTGCGGCATTACTTCGGTGTCTTCAGGGTCGATGGAGTGCACGTCGCAGCAGCCGAGAGAGGACTGGCTGGGTGTTGGTTACAAGAGATGGGCGAGCATATTCATTAGAAAGGACTTCTGGGGACTAGGCGGCAGGCTGAACGCCGGAATCCCGTCTTTGTGGGAGGCAGTTTGCAGGACTTTTATAGAAATCGGCCTTATCCAGGCACTGCGTAGAGTATGGAAAGGGGCCAGCGTTCCAAGTAACCAAAGAGCTCATGTCGTAGGCTGCGTTTCCCTTGCTTTTCAGCAATTTGCTAGGCAAGTGGATGTCGAAGTTCATAAATTCAGTCCTTCCCAGCCTTTAAAGGCTTTTTATACTCCTACCGAATCCTGCCAACTATGAAGCAAGCCGAGTTTTTAGACCTCGCAGCAGACATTTTATAAATATTTCTCGAGAAAAGTTCCAGAAGAATCGATGATTTTAGCAAAACTCGCCCCTTAGATCCCCTAACCTCTAAGGTCTCGCCTATGTATTCCCCGGACCAGCCATTACTGGACCTCGTCTGGTCCGAGATTTTCAGTCATAATAACATATGGAAAGCCTTTTTTCCCAGTACATCTCAGGCGCCTCCCTGTGGCGCAAGAGCCAGCAGCCCCGGCCTACCGTCATTCTGCACAGTGGCAGTCTTCGAAGTGCCTCGGAAACCTCACTCTACCTCCTGGCCAGCCACTGCCTGTACCACTGCATGTCCCCTGAAGCAGGGTCTGAGTGCGACCAAAAGGCTGAGCTGGACTGGACCTTGCTGACTCCCTTTGAAGACATATCTGAAACAGGCACTCAGTTCGGATTCACACTAAAAGGAAAGGGAAAAGGAGTGGATTTCTTCACGAAAACGCAGGAAGAGCTGACGACGTGGATTGACTATTTGGAGTTGTACTGTGTGCTGACTGACATGAATGATGACTACTCCTTGCTTAGACAGATAGGAGTGGGCGGACAGGCACAGGTCTATTTGGGCGAGTCGGTGGCTAGCGACCGACAAGTCGCTATCAAGGTGTATGCGAAGTCCTACTTGAACCAGTCCGAAAAGCGACTGGAGTCACTCGTTGGGGAGATTGAAGTGCTGCGGAGGGTTTCCCACCCTCGAGTAGTGCAGCTGTACCAAGTATACGAGGACGCAAACTCGATTTCTCTAGTCCTTGAATACGTCCCAGGGGAAGAACTGTACCAAAACCTACTCCACCAAGGCCGCTTTAGCACCTCAGATACGAAGTTATTCGCCGCCAATATGTTGGACTTGTTGGAGTACCTGCAAAGTCTGCACATCCTTCACCGCGACCTGAAGCCTGAAAACATAATGATCCCGAACCTCTCCAATCGAGCGGATTTCAAGCTGATTGACTTCGGGTTTGCAGTGGAGTACACTGGTCAGCTGATTAGGAATTTTTGTGGGTCGCCGGGGTACATCGCTCCTGAGGTGATAACTACTCGGAGACATGGGGAAAGCGTGGATTTGTATAGTGCGGGAGTGATTTTGTATGTGGTGCTGTGTGGGTGTAATCCGTTCTATGCGAAGACGAAAGGGGAAGTGCTGAAGTTGAATGAGGCGGGGGAGGTGAGGTTTGGGGTGCGGAGACCTGAGGAGAAACTTGTCCAGCTGATCCTCAGCATGACCGCCTTCTCCCCTACCGCCCGCAGCCCAATCCCCCAGCTCCGACGAATCCTAGCCGGCTGTCCCCTCATCTCCCCTCTCTCCTAGTTGTAACATCATTTCCCTACCCACTTCCCATTGTTCAAAAATGAAAGGCAGAGTCGCCAGACCTCCGCGTGTTCCCTCCACGCCCAAGTACTCGGACAAGCTGGGAATGAGCAAGGCCAGACGAGGGGAAGAAATCGAGAAGAAGCCGTCTTTGAAGGGGGGACTGGAGCTCACGCATCCACTGACAGCCAGAGCTCCGAGTGCGGAATCGAGACTGAGCAAAGGCAGTGAGTTTAGACTGGGGGGCAGAGGGGTGGAGGGGAGTATGAGAGAGACCATTCGGTCGCTGTCGCCTGGAGTTCGGGAGGCACCGATTACGCCGGGTGCACGTGTATCTCCTGCGAGCAGTGCTGCCAAGGGCAAGCTGGAAAACTACGCGGTAGGCAAGCAGATTGGCCAAGGAGCCTATGCAGTCGTCCGCTTCGCGACGCACAAAACCACCAACCTGAAAGTCGCTATCAAGTCCTATGAAAAAACCAAGCTGTTAGACTCGCACCGGAAACTCTCCGTCAAACGCGAAATCGCAATTCTCGAGAAATTGAATCATCAATACACTATCCGACTATTAGAAACCATTGAAAGTCCCAAACATCTGAACCTGGTTCTGGAGTATGTGGGCGGGGTGTCTCTGCACAGTTACATCAAGCAAAGAGTCAACAGACGGTTAGAACCCGCAGAGGCGTGGAGACTATTTAAGCAGGTCTTAGCGGCCACGGAGTACTGCCACTCCGTCAATGTCGCACATAGAGACTTGAAGTTGGAAAACATCCTGCTGGATGAGAGCAATAATGTGAAGTTGATAGACTTCGGCTTTTCCACTTGTATGCCGGCGGATAAGCGCACATGCACGTTTTGTGGGACTCCGAGCTACATGGCTCCTGAGATCATTAGCAGGAGGGAGTATGCAGGTCCGCCCGTGGATGTGTGGGCACTGGGAGTGTTGTTGTACGCGATGTTGTGCGGCTGCTTTCCCTTCAAAGGCAGCTGCGACTCAGACTTGTACCGCAAGATCCAGCGAGGAGCCTTCAGCGTTCCTGAGCACGTCGAAGAAGGTCCCAAGCGGTTAATCAAGAAAATGATCCAACTCGATCCCACGAAACGCCCCACAGCGGCAGACTTGCTGGCTGAGGACTGGGTGGAAACTGGCGCTTCTCAAGCGCCGCAGCCGGACCCGGAGAGTCAGGACTCCTCTGTGAGCACTGCTAGACAGGGCCGCACTAGCAGCACTGCCGCCCTTTTCATCCGTCCTCTCACCGCCATTCGCAAGCCCGCCCTTCCCACCAGCTCTTCCAAGGCCCTACTCCGCCGCAACACCTCGCACGCTAGATAGCTGCTACTAACCCAAATGGCTGCCAATCTTCTCCCTCGCCTGCAAGAGTTGGAGCAGGAGAAAGACGACTGGATGCAGAAGTACTTTGCACTGCTGACGGAGAGAGAAGCTGAGGACTTGCGGGTGCAGGAGGATTTGGCAGTGTTGGAGGAAGAGGTGAATCAGCTGAGTGTGCAGGCGGGGGGACTGAGAAGTGAGAAGATGGAGCTGATGGGAGCGCTTGATACGCTACGGAAGGAGAAAAGCGGCTTGGAAAGAGAGTTGAAGGTGCAACAAAGTCGCTGGGAAGAAGATATGACGTCCTTACGAAGGGTACTGGCGAAGGAAAGGGAAGCCTGTGCGAAGGAACTGGAGACCATAGGCGGCCAGTTCCAGACAGTGAAGCGGCAGTTTCAGGAACTAAAGGCGCAGACCAGTCCCTCCCAGTCCCGAACACTCAAGCGGCCTGCCTCTGTACGGTCCTTGTCCTCGGGCAAACTCAGGACCACGCTAGGAACGCGAAGCTCTGGAGGGAAAACAAGCACGCGAAAGATATAGCCATTGTGCAGTCTTTAATAGCTATATATGGGCCTTTTCGCGTCTCGAGCGACCTCGCGGACTCTGGTGGAGCACACCATTCCCCTGGACCTGACCCCAGTGGCCGAAACTCCACACGCCCAAATCTGCTGCCGCACCGAGGCAATGCAGGCCAACAGCACTGTCCCCCCTTCCGAGAAGTACGTAGTTCGGCCGAAGGCAGGCATGTGCGTCCAGGCCAGGCCGAAGGTGTATAGCGGCAAGGTGTACTATGTCGTGGGCATGGTAACGCCTACATAGGGCAGGAAGCTGAACGAGTACTTGAACCTGCAGTTGGAGGGACAGGAGTCTTCGCGCTCGATGCAGCAGAGCAAGATGATGGTGGTGCCCAACACCTCTGTTGTGAATGAGGGACTCAATGCTTCGCAGGCGAAGGCTTTGGAGCAGTACTTGCAGGACAACCCCAGTTCCGTAGACTCGCCACAGCAGGGTGGAGCAGTGGAGTCGCTGGCGCAGTTTCTGCAGGACAACCCCAGCTCTCCAGAGCTAATATCTCAGGCCGACGAGCCCCAATCCGGCCTGCTCCTGCCTCCTGTCCAGCCTCAATCCGACCCAATTCCTCCTGAAGACCCGGAAGAACTCCAATTCGACCCAATTCCTCCCCCTGCCCAGCCTCTAGACCCACTAGTCCTACCCTCTGATGAGCCTCCAGCCCTACAGGTCTCTCCCGAAGCCCAGGAGCTCTAGACATGTAGTCACTAGAAGTACGACTTCCACCTATTGCTAGCAGTCTCGGAAAGGCAGCGCTGTCTTTCAGCCGGAACGACCCAAGTGCCGCTCCTCCCCAGTGCTCTGAACCTCCCCCGCACCGCCCTCTCCTCCAACTTTTTCACCCCTGCCTTCTCCCAAGGCCTGCAGATCCACATCTACTCCCTGCACTTCACCCCGGAACTCGCCTCCGACAACCGACTCAAGCGCAAGCAAGTCATCACTGCAAGTCGCGAACGGATCAGAGACTTAGTCGGAGGACATGTCTTGAGTGGGGAGAACTTGTTCGCTTTGAGGGAACTCCGAGAGGGAAGTGTACTGCCCTGTGGGGAGTTCACACTAAGACTGCAACTAGTACGGACTGTGCCGATGGGCCAGGCGCAGGGACAGTTGGAAGTCCAGTTGGTGCTGAATGTCATACTGAAGCGGGCGATGCGGGAACTGGGACTGATGCAGCTGACACAGTTGCCACGCTTCTACACGCCCAATCCAACCGCTTTGCCTAACTTCAGACTGGAGATCTGGCGGGGCTACGCAGCGGAACTGGTGTTCCGGGAGACTTGCTTCTATGTCAATATCGACTTTTCCTCCAAAATCACGCACACCCAGTCCCTGCACCAGGCGATTCAGGACTTCCGCAGTCAATTTAAGGGCAGAGACTGGGTGTCTGCCCTGCGCGTCCAGTTCAAAGGCCGCACAGTCATCACTAACTACGGCAACCGGAAGTGCTACAGAATCGAAGAACTCTGTATGGACAAAACGCCAAGTCACAGCTTTGAATGCAGGGGGGCGCCAGTGACCTTCATGGCCTATTACCAGACCCAATACAACCTTCTGATTAGGGACCCTGACCAGCCACTGGTCCGCTGTCTCGTCAAATCAGCGCCTGGGGAGGTCTACTTGGTGCCGGAACTGGTCTCTCTCACAGGACTTGACGAAGCCATGAGGGCGGACTACCGCCTGATGAGTGCAATAGCGGAGTTCACACGGCTCGAGCCGCAGGACAGGCTCAGCACCAGCATCAGTTTGCCTCGGAAGTGCAGTCAAAACGCAGCAGTGCAGCAGCTGTTCAGAGACTTCGCCTTCTCTCTGAGCCCGGAGCCTGTGGAGGTGCAGAGTTACCAGTTACCGAGGGTCGGAGTGGGCGCTCAGACGAAGTTCGTAGTGAGTGCGGAAGGGAACTTCAGTATGAGAGGGAAGGTACAAAGGGCGGTGGCAATGGAAAGGTGGGTCGTGATGGCAGGGGATAGGGACATGGAGGCGGGGAAACGCCTGGCGCAGGGCTTGCAAGAAAGACTGGAGGCCATCGGAGACACAGTCGCCCCTCCAGAGGTCAAGTTGTACTCGAAAGAGCTCTTCCTCAGGGCGATTGCAGCGTCTGATCGGCCCGCTTTCATCGTCATTCTACTGCACAAAAGCCAGAAAGCGGACTACAACGCCATCAAGCAAGCCAGCGTGCTGACCCACCCAGTCCTCACGCAGGTGGTAATGGGCCCGATCAACGACCGCCGGTACGCTTCTATCCTGGACAAATTAGCCCTTCAAATACAGGCCAAAGCCGGCGGCTTGCTCTGGTCTGTGAGCTGTCCTGGCGGCTTTGGGAAGTATGTGATGGTCGTGGGGTTGGACGTGTACCACGACACAATCGACAGGAAGAAGAGTGCGGTAGGCTTCTGTGCCACGATTCACCCGCAGTTCGCGCAGTACTACAACTCTGCAGTGCTGCAAACGTCAGGGCAGGAAATCGCACTTACGATTGGGTGTCTGCTGCAAGAAGCGCTTGCAGTGTTCAGAGAGAGAGCAAGGGGATACCTCCCGGACTCTATCGTTTTCTTCCGAGACGGAGTGGCTGAAAGTCAGGTCGACTGTGTGAAGCGCATGGAAGTGGAGTCAGTCCTAAAGGCCTGCGAAGACTTCGAGGCCAACTACAGTCCGCAGGTGATTTACACACTTGTGGTGAAGCGCATTGGAACCCGGTTCTTCACGAAGCAGGCGAAGGCAGGCAACCCAGCTATCGGCACCCTGGTCACAGCACTATGTGAGCCAGGCTGTTTCTACCTCCTCGCTCATTCGACTAGACAAGGAGTCGCTGCTCCGACGCTCTACAGGACTGTGCACGCTGTGCGGCCGTTTGACTTGGAAAAGCTGGCCAGCTTGGCGTATGCACTTTGCCACCTCTACTACAACTGGACGGGGGCTATCAAGGTCCCGGCGCCCTGCATGCTGGCACACAAGTTGGCCTATTTGGTGGGGCAGTCCGTGCACAGTGCGCAGATACGGCAGGAGATGAAGACTCACGCGTTTTACCTCTAACCAGTCCTAGCTCCTTGCACTAGCTATACACAGCACTCCAATACACAGTTATCTCAATAGCTCGATTCTGTGCAGTCACTACAGTAGTGCTTCCTTGTCAGTCCACATGTGGACTTCTTCAGTTGTATTTGACTTCTAGCATTCGCTGCATGCATTAATTATTACGAGGCAGGACGTGCAGACTGTGCCGGCTCTGCGGTCTGCTGTGGAATTGGAGGGAAACCTGGAACTTTGTCTGTTACATGGGGAAGGGATTTGGGGCGACTATGGAGTTAGTCCTGTTACGGCCATGAGTACTACAGCGTCTGAGTATGCGGGACGCTGAAGGAGCAAGAGAGCGATAAGGCCGCCGGGATAAAAATAGATGGAGGGCAAGCCACATATGGAGCTCACTACCCGCCAACTCCAAGGTCTGCACTGGAAACTGCCAGTGGGCTTCCTACTGCAAGCCACCGACTCCAGCGACCACCGCCCCTCTGCACCCCCTCCGCGGCGCTCTGATAGTGAGACTTTCAAGTCAGAAGCCAGCGCGAGTCTAACTGTCAAGAGACCTGCCCGGGTCAAGCGGCCTGTGCTGTATGATGATGAGGAAAGCAGCTCTACCCACTCTGAGGCGTATCGGAAGATCATGTCCATTCTGCAGCGGGTGAAGCGCCACCCTTTCGCGGGGCCGTTCCTCCAGCCTGTGGACTTGAACCTGGTGCCTGACTACGCGGACGTCATCCACGAGCCCATGGACCTGTCCACAGTGGAGCACAAACTCACCTCGGGCAAGTACAGCAGCGCCTACGAGTTCAGTGCGGACGTGCGCAAGATCTGGAGCAATGCATTTCAGTACAACGCGCAGGACACGGAGTTGTACCGAATCACTGTCACGCTCAGTGCTTTCTTCGAGGGACTCTTCAAAGGCTGTGAGAATTTGATGCTGACGGATAGGAACGATGCGATTGAAGGACTGTATAAGCAGGTCGAAGCGCTGAAGAAGGAAATAAAGGAAATCAAAGGGACGAAGACTGCCCCACGACAGAGTGTGGCGGTCGATAGGCCTATGACTCTGCAGGAAAAGAAGGCGCTGGGGCAGAACATCCGCGCTCTCCAGCCTCAACATCTGAGAGGCCTGATTTCCATCATCAAAGACTCCCTGCCCAAAGACATCCAGGGCACGGAACTGGAATTCGACATCGACACACTCTCTCCCAAGGTCTGTCGCGAGCTGGAACGCTATGTGAGGAACTGCTTGCCCTCGGCCGCCCCTCCCCCGAAGTCCCACACGAAGAAGAAGCCCAGCAACGGCGGAGTGTCCATGGCGCAAGATGTGAATACAAAGCTGGAGGCGCTGGCCACAGGCCTGCCGCAGAAAGAGGATTCAGAGAGTGAGAGCAGTTCGTCGGAAAGTGAAGAGGAAACTGGAGCGCTCGACCCCATGTTTGGAGGCGAGTTCTGGCCTGCAGATCCCCACCCCCGCTCAGACCACGCGGACAACTTCATGATGGACTTCGACCAGCCTTGACCTGTAGAGCTTAGCATAGAAGTACTCTTCTGTCCAGCTTACTGCTACTTGAAGGAAACCGCCTTCTTGGAGTCGCCCCGTCCTTCTCCACCCACTGGGGACAGGGAGGAAGAACGCTTGTGCCCGGCTAGTTCCGCTATCACCCCTTTCTGGTCCGCCACCAGCCTGTATACCTCCTCAATCTCCTTCTCCAGCGCCACGATTCTTGCTTCATTGTCCACAATCTGCCTATACAGCTCCGAATCCTTCGTAACTGCTGGAGACCCAGGGTTGGAAGTCAGCTGCTTCTCAATCTTCTTGTTAGCCCTGTGCTGTATGGACTCCTTAATTGCCTGCAGGTTCATCCCCTCGACCTGCTTTTCCTTCTTCAGCTTGACCAACTCCTTGTGCTCCATGATCGCCTTGAGGTTGAGTTTGTCTCTGGTCTCCGCCACAGCAGCTAAGTCTTGGTAAATTGAAGGGAATTCTTGCTGCACTGTAGCTAGCAGCTTTTTGCCCATGGTCAGCAGGTCACTATCCACTGCTGCCATCACTGTGTATTTCCGGGGAATGGACTCGATCACTTCGATGTCGCCGAAGTAGGAGCCTCGCTGCAGCTTTTTGACTAGGTAGTGTTCAGATCCATACACGACTCCGCACCATCCCTTCACAATGAAGTAAATCTCGTCTGCGTAGTCTGCTTCTTGATAGACAGGCGACCCGGACTTCACAAACAAGTGCTGGAGAAACGGCACCACTGTGGCAGCCAGCATGGGGTCTCGCTCTGTGAAGAAAGGCAGTTCTTTCACCACGCCTTGGTGCATGACCATGGCGACTTCGTGCCTGAGAGACTTGGGCAGTTCATAGAAGAGGTCTTGCTTGTCATTGAGGCTGTAGCCTTCTTTCTCGCTGTTGTACTTGATGGCTGTGCGCAGACGGTTCCGCATGCTGCGGTCTAAGTGGGCGTCTCTTACGAATTCATCGATGATAGCGAGTTTCGTCGTCAGTATAGTCTCCTTCGTGTCAATATTACTCAATATCGACGACAACGACCCAATAGTGAACGAAAAGAAGTACACTCCGAAGATCATCCACCCCACCGCCAGCAGTCTTTCCGCATCCGTAGTGGGCACAATGTCTCCGTACCCCACAGTGCATAGAGTAGTGAAGGCCCAGTATATGCAGGTTATATACAGTGTGGCTACGTCCTGGTCCAGGGCGTTGATATTGCCCACCCAGGTGTCAGGAGTGAAGTCCTCGACCCTTGCAGTGAAGTACCAGAGACATGCCACTAAATGCACACAGACGAAGACAGACAGGAAGAAGCTGCTGAGTCGCACAGCTGTGTGCTTTATGCTCAGGAAGTCCTGCAACCGCTCCATGATTTCACTTTCCTTCCCAGACTTGCACATCTTCACCACTCTCGCCACACGCAGCAGACGGTACAATCTCGGCAGTCGGATAAGTCTCAGTAGGTTGTTGTACTTGGTAGTGGATCCATCAGTAGTCAGCATATCGAAGGGAAAGCAGCCTACGATGTCCAGCAACATCCAGGACCGTATGTACTTGACGACGATTTCACGCAGAGAGACGACCAGCCGGCCATCCTCGGTGTAGTTGGCACTGAAGCACGTGATGATGATGTCGCTGAAGAAGAGACTGTCCAGCACCCATTCGAAGATTCGCCATTCTGCGGTTTCCTCGGCATAGTAGGCGAGTTTGAAGGGCATCACAGTGGCGGTGTATATGAGCAGCAGCACTACAATCACGTTCCAGCAGGAACGGAGCGGGGACTTGGGACTCAGCAGGTACCACGGCACTTTCTCCTTCAACTCGTCCTTTTCCAGCTCAGTCTTCTGGTCCTTCTTCTTCACTAGTCGCTCAATTTGCACGGAAAGCATGTCGTCCAGCTCCCCGCCTTGGTGCACGCCTGTGCCGAAGAGGAGGATTTCGCGGCCTAAACTGCCCAGCATCCGTTTGGTCCTGATTTTGATCCGCAGACGCTTCCAAACGTCTTTATACTTGGCATTGGCTACTGGAGTGTTGCGCACTTCCCACTTGCGTCTCTCTTCACTGTTCATTTGGTCTTGGTCGGTAGTGGTTGGCTTGGGAGAGATGTGTTGGGCAGGTGGGAAAGTAGTGGAGGCAGTTACGAGCAGAGGAGAGGACACCTGAGTCGAAGGTTTGGTTTTCTGGCGGTGGCGCTTGTGGATGAGTCTGTTCAGAATCTAGGTAATCGATACCATTTCAGTATATATCTTTGCACATCGGAGTGCAGTCACTTCGTGCACTGGTCAGCAACTATTTAGTCTGCCAATATTTGCCTATTTGTTCAGATTCATACAAGAGATGTCGCAAGATTGAAGTGAGGGAACATGGAAATGCCGCCAGCTGATATACGTAATACAAATATGAAGCGCGCTCTGGTCGCGGGCAGGCTTCCGCCCCTTTCGCCCACAGCGCCTTTCCCTAGCAGTCCTGCCGAAGCCAGCAGTCCCAGCACTAGCGACAAAGAGAACGAAGATCCACTGGGCCAGACAGTACGGAAGCAGGCGAAGGACGCCCATACCTCCAAGCATATGAGTGGAAGACTCGGCTGGAGGCAGTAACACTGTAGTGGATAGAGTCTCACTGGATACAAAGGTCTAGATCCTTTTTAGATAGCTGTTCAATTGCCTATGCAGAGTTCGGTGAGACTGTAGGAAAGGCAGAGGGCGCTGCGAAATACGCTAATAAGGCTAAGACTTGGCTGGTTTGGTAGTCTGGATCTACTGCTGGGGAAATAGGCTTAGGCGCCACTAAAATGGCTTTACATGAAATCACACTGTGTCGCATTACGCCCATTCCCCGTAGCATGTCTTTCTTACCTATCTCAACTGCTATTTCCGCTTTTCTTCACTTTCTACCCGCTTTCGCTATGCCTCTCTTTCCCACTCGCTGGCTTCTGTGCTTAGAAGCGCCCGCCCTAGAAAATCACAGTGTTTATGGAAATGAAGTCCAGTGCTGCAACTTGGGCTTTAAAAAATGTCAAGTCAGATGTAAAAAAATGAAATCGAAGGTTTTCCCCTGCTCCTATACTGCCTGCAGCAAGATTTACAGTTCCTTCGTCAACCTCAAGAGACATATGGACTGTATTCACCTCAGATTGAAGGACTTCACGTGCACAGTGTGCGGAAAGCGCCTGTCTTCAAAGCAGAACTATCGAGAACACTTATATATCCACACGGGCGAGAAACCTTTCTACTGTGTGCGCTGCGGACTATCCTTTCGCCAGGGCAGCCAGCTCTCTCAGCACAAAAAGACGCATAAAAGCAGCGGCTTTACTGAGAGATGTAGTCAGCTCCGACTCACAGACCTGCTGAGTGCCAGTCTTGACCGGTTCTTCAATCCAAAGGCCAAGCGGCAGCTTTTTGAAGTCTCTGCATGCATGCCCTGCTTCGCGCTCCCCGCCCTACTGCTCCCAGAGAAGCCAGACCCTTGCCTACACTCCGATTCCAGCACAGCTCTCTTCTAGCAGACTAAGCTACTGGAGTATTTAGATGCCTTTAAAGACCTCCATACCCATAGAGTGAGTAGTTCTGGTATCTCCAACTATCGCATTCCCATTGTCAAGTTCATGCTGTGGCTCATTCACCTGGCTAAGACCGTTGTTACTTTCGCATTGGATTATCTGGGTGTCTGCATTTGTCCATGAGGTTTGGACTTCCTTCTTTGCGAGACGTCGACAACAGCGGGTTTTCATGCCAAGGCAGTTTTCTGGGTTTCGTTAGGCCTGCTTCCAGCTTCCCCTTGGTGCATGTCTTGAAGTCAGTCGATCTGCCTCTTGGACGGCCTCTTGCGAGTATCCAGGTAGTAGGACTTTGGAGTTCCAATTGCCTGGTACCCTTATCATTGATTCAGAGTCTGCATCGAAGCCAAGAGCAGTACCAAGCCACCATTCTTCCCAGTCTCTGGAGAGTGCGCTGCGGGAACACTGGAACTAGACCGGTCAAGCCCTTCCTCATACATATAACAAGATGAAAGCACGGCCTCGCCACTCCCACGCTTCCTCCTCAGGCATCTTCCACTTCACTGAGACCACCTGCTCTCCAGAAGCCACCCAACTGCCCGTGCTCCTTTCTTCCTGCAACGAACTGCAGGACACTGTGGCTTCCTCAACCAAGCACCTCAGCCACGACGTCTGGAAGGCTTTGGAGGAGTACAGCGAAGCCGGCAAAGCCATGAAACGGCCATTTGTGCGGAAGTGGAGGTCGCAGGCGCGATACTCAGATGGCAGAAACCGGATCCTGACCTTGCTATCAAGCAGGAATAAGTCTCACGACCTGAAGTCGCAGGAAACCTTCAACTCGCTCCTATTCGCCAACAAGTCCGCAAACAAAGAACTGGAGCAGCTGTTTAAATTCACGATTCCGGAAGTGCTGACTCCGCGCATGCTCCAGTTTATCAAAGTGCACCGGCGTCCCTTCGGCTCGCACTTCCTGGCCCCCGCACCCTTCAGACACCCCACTACTCCCTCCTCTCCCAGCGACCCTGACTCTGTGGTGGACTTCCTCAAGAGCGAAATCGGCAAGTACCACTCTGACAGAATGGATCGGCTGCTCAGAATTCCCAAGAGGAAGGACTCACTTTTAGACCCGGTGGAAATGCGCAGCCATCTTAGCAGTCCCGCACGTCGCAAGAAGTCCATCATGGTGGGGCCACATAAGCCCATCCACATAGGCTCCCACCACGACCGTCACATTTCCGAGCCGCAGGACATGGAGCAGTCTCTAGTGATGGACATCAGGGAGGTGAGGAGGGACGTGGCAGGCTCGTACAGAGCGGAGAAGCTGTTGGCTGGTACTCAGCTGGTGAAGTTGGGCCGACTCAAAGCCTTCAAGTCGGGACTGAAAGATGTGAGGGAGTCGAGAGTGTGAGCTGTTTGTGTTTAGATGTTAATGGAGGATGTCAATAGCTTCGCTAAAGCTCTGCTTCACAAGACTGCACAGCGCATTCCGCTGCGCTCTACGACGAACCCTGCCTTCTACGACCTGCGGCAGTTGGACTACCAACTCAGGAAGGAGGCGCCTAGCCCTGATCGTCTTTCCGCTCGCAATGTCCTGAAGGACTTCTACGCTCGACACATGCTGGGTCCCAAAGCCAAAGAAACCCTCACAGAGTCCATCCCTCTCCTCCATCGCCGCTCTGACCTTTCCCCAGACTCCCCTATCTCCCCAGCCAAATCTCTGCTTCACCCCTACCCCGTCCCTTGCATTGTTCTGCACCGCTCCTCCAAGAGTCCTTTGCTGCGCTCGAAATCCGCGCAGAGACTTTGGGAACTGGATGGACTGAAGCAGTTGTGCGGGTATGCGAGTGAGACACTGGACAGGGAAAGGGAAAGAATGAAGGAGGTGAAGGGGACCTTTGTGAGGAGGATTCGAGGGTGTGGGGAGAGACTGAGGGAAATGGAGAAGGCTGAACTGAAGGGATCGGTGCCGAAGGCGCTGCTGGAGCATAAGAAGAAGATGGCTGAGACTCGGTCGAAGTCCACAGCCCGTCTGAAAGTAGCCCCAGCAGACAACCCTGACCAGCAAGTGATCCGGGAGTACCGGAAGGCAGTGTTCAGCAAGGCCTCCCGCTCGAAGCTGTCCAGACACATGCGGTATGTGTATACGCTGGGCTCCACCTCCGCCAAAGACTTGCCTAGGGCCTGTGCTTAGCTAAGCTGAGTAGCTCTTCACCACTTGGTAGGAGTAGACCATGACCGCGATCGGCTGTCCGATGATGCAGAAAGTCACCCAAAAGATAACGTTGCCAATCTGCGTTTCACTGAAGAACTTCTTATACCACTCCATCCTCACCACCATCGGAGCCTGTCCCATCATGCCGAAGAAGGCCACAACCGACAGCACGTGGCAGCTCCCGCTTATAATGTACTCGTGTGCGAGAGCTGACACGAAGAACACGCCGTAGGTAGTTTGCCCGCCGTCCAGACCTACTGAGCGCAGAGGACTGTAGAGGTGGCGGAGGATCCAGTTGTGCACAGGCAGGTTCCATAGTCGCCAGTACTCGCCCAGGGTCAGTGAGTTCCACCAGTCTTGGTAGAAACTCCGGTCTCCGAAGCGGAGCAGCTCTGCAGTCATGTTCAGAAAGCAGTGGAAGAAACTGAAGAACATCAAGAGCCACAGGTACAGGTTGGGCAGGGAAAGCTTCAGCAGTCTCTCCAGCAGTGCGAAGTAGTTGATTTCCTCCGCTGTCACGATGGGGATGGTGTTGCGGAGCAGAGGAGCGATGTACTGCTCCATGAGGATGACCATCAGAGACACAGACAGCAACAACTCAATTAGTCGCTTCAACAACCAGCGCTTCCGAATGCGGGGAGTGAGCGGGTACGAAAACTGGAAACACAGGGTAGGTGCGAGGAGGAAGTACACAAAGTGCCTGGCGTTCAGACACTTCGGGTACTTCTCAATTGCGTCCAGAGCTTCCTTGTCCAGTCCCTCCACCTCTCCAGTGGCTTTGCGTCGCTTCACATCGTGCAGGACGTGTGCGAAGCTGATGAGTTTGAGGACTATCGTGGCTGACAGCATCAGTGCGCCAGCCCCAAGTATCATGTCTGCCTTGGACGGGTAGGTGACAGCGAAGGGCGTGACTCCACAGATGACAATGATAATGGTCTGAAGCAGGTCTGCCTGGCGAATAGTGAGACTCAAAGCCATGCGGGCCTCAATAGCATAGCAGAGGTAACAGTACAGGACCAAGGAAAGCATCGCCCCAAATATCGGCCAGTTGACTTCGTCAGTGGCAAGGCGCAGCGGATTCGGCAGGTGCAGCAGCACTCCGTACTTGAGGAAGTTCTCAATGATGAGGCGGAAGTTGGTGACGACCAGCACTATGCCTGCGAGGTTGAGGAAGCCTGGCTAGACCCTACCGCGGTAGTTCGTGCCTCCGGTTTCGGTGCTGAGGAGAGAGGACGAAACTTGGGAGTGGGCTACGAAGGTCAGGGAGTCGCGGCGCTTCTTGCCTGACATTTTCCAAGCGATGGGAGGTCCAATTACGGGAAAGGGAACAACGGCCTCGGAGATGATTACTGGTTGCCAAGCAAAGGTATACGGCTAGGAAGGAACAGTCGTTCTTCTCACTTCTTCAGTTCTTTATACAAGTGCTTGCTAGAGTAATCATGGTGTTTGAGAGCTGGAGAGGATGAAGCTAACAACTCCCTTCTTTCGGTTTTGGCTGTTTATGGCCGTTTACCAAAGCACAAAAGCCGAGGAAGATCACTGCTCGTATTCGCCAAACTATTGAAAAACACACTATAAGCCTTTTTGTATTTCCAGGGGTCGAAACATGCTAGCAGGTTACTAAGACAGGCAGTGTATTTTTCACACTGAGGGAAGAGAACGCCTCCTGTGCTTTTCCGCAGTACTCTATTACTTTCATACGATATCCATGTAATGCATAATTCAGTGCGAGTCCATATAAGCACTTAGCATAGCCAAGAGTGTTTTGCAAAGATATTATAGGCCTCTGCAAAGTAGTGATCCCCTCTACGGCATTGAGACTAACTTTCCGCCGCTTCGTAATACAGACAGGCTGTGATATATGAGTAAGGCAGAGGGCTCTTCTGCTCCAACAAGGTTTCAAAAGGACTGTGTCTGATGTCCTTGTGGCGATTTTCGTTTGCAATGACTAGCTGCAAGAGATAATGACATCGTTGCAAGTTGTTTCAATTATCTTCCATTCCTTGACTAGAACAAATGCCCGAATGTGCTGCCCATGTTCATAAAGGGAAGCAGTAAGATAGTACCTCGATTGAATCAGTGCAGGGATTCCATAGCACATCATTTGCTCACAGGTGATCGCTGTGTCTTGCCAGCGACCTGCTTGGTAATAGGCGAGTGCCAAGGCATTGCTCAGCTGCAGTCTCTTCGAGGAACTGTAGTCAAGGCGAAGTATTGG
>Ga0247837_1002125_pt1 | contig 38637 bp, 31 predicted proteins | sample LaCtaG_2_FD_187115 | JGI IMG/M metagenome (GOLD analysis project Ga0247837, IMG submission 187115) | Freshwater microbial communities from meromictic Lake La Cruz, Castile-La Mancha, Spain - LaCruzMarch2015_14.5m | ecosystem: Environmental > Aquatic > Freshwater > Lake | place: Spain: Castile-La...
TTAATACTTAAATGACCTCTCGGTCTAATAAGGTTTAAGGCTCAAAGTTCTTACCAATATTCGAAATAAGCCCGGAACTCACTATTTCGAGGCTTGAAGACAGTTAAAAACAGATGGAAAAGTCCACACGTACACACTCTCTATACTTTTCAAGCAGGACTGGGAGTTTTAATTCCCACAAATAGCGCTACCAGAGTAATTAACGCTAATGGGTCTATTTGCTGAAGCTGGCACTTCGTTAGGCTATTGATTGAGCCAACCCAGAGGACTGAAATCTCCCTAAGGAAGTTACAGAAGGGAGGTATTCTCTACCTTCTATGCACCTTATAGTACCAATTAGGCCTAAAATACCCATTTTCTCCTTTGCAATGGCTGCCACAGTCCCACCTCCTCAGTATTCCCCCCGACCTACTCTGAAGCCGCCACTCCCCGGTCCCTCCAAAGCCTCTCCCCCAAAACAATCGGCCCTACCTCCCAGGAAACCAGCCCAGTCCCCACTCCCAGAGTCTGGCAGACCACCGACCCCTCCATCCAGGACTTATTCGTGAAAGAACTCCCTCAGAAAGCCAAAGGAGTCACAACTATTAGGCAACTAGTGAGGAAACGGCCTCCAGAGTCTCTGCAAAAGTCCTCAATTAGCTCAGAAGCAACCTCGCAGGGAGCCAAAAGGAGCCTTGTTTCAGTACTGAACGAGGTAGTGGACATCCAAACGAGTGAAGTCACGATTCAAAGGCGGGTCGGAGTCAGAAACATCATACAGAGTGAAGAAAAGCCCAGGGAACCCAAGTTCTTGGGACTGGAGAGGGTAGTGGCTGAGAAGGAAGAGGAGGACAGGCAGGTGTATAGGCCGAAAAGGAGGATTTCAGCCCTCAAGAAGCTAAATACGCTGTATTTCCTGCAGAAACAGACCACTTCCAGGTCCAGTGAGAGCCGGGCGGAGAAGCAGTGGCTGTGGACGGGCAGTCTGGGCAAGCACGGAGACTCTGAGCAGTGAACTCGGCGAAAGTGCTGTTCCTATGCTAACTTTTAGAGCTGATTTCTGTTAATTTAACGAGATTTTGTGAGGTTTTTATAGCAAAGCCATGACAAAAGCTAAGTTTAGCCTAATTTCCCATTCTACTCTTCACCCTAACCCCAACAGCGATTTCCTCACTCTCCGCCTTAGTAACCATTGAACTTAGGCCAAGAACCCTCAATTCCACAAAGCAAACGCATGTCCAGTCCATATTGTCCAATTGAGGGAAGAAGGGATGCTGAAGTGCGAGTTATCTAGGCTAGAAGCACTTCCGGTGGACGATAGCGGATCCAGCTTCCTCGTATTCCGCCTTAGTGATCCACATTTGCTGGAAGGTCGAGAGAGAACTGAGGATGGAGCCGCCGATCCATACGGAGTACTTGCGTTCAGGGGGAGCCACCACTTTGATCTTCATAGTGGGAGGCGCCTTGGAAGTCACTTCCTTGGTCATGCGCTCCCCAATGCCAGTGAACATAGTAGTGCCGCCGCTCATCACAATGTTGGAATAAAGGTCCTTGCGGATGTCAATGTCGCACTTCATAATGGACTTGAATGTGGTCTCATGGATGCCGTCCAGCTCTTTGCCGATGTAGCCGGGCTGGAACAGCAGTTCTGGACAGCGGAAACGCTCGTTCCCGAGAGTCACCATACTGCCGTCTGGCAGCTCGTATCCCTTCTCGAGTCCGGCGTTGCTGCTCGTGCCTGTCATTTCCGCGGAGAAGTCCTCTGCGACGAAGCACAAATTCTCCTTTATGTCCCGAACTGTTTCGGCGCTGCCTGTGAATGAATTATCGCGCTCCAGCATAATCGTCTTCAGGTAGTCTGTCAAATCTCTGCCCGCCAGGTCCATTCTGAGAATCGCATGCCGCAGTGCATAGCCTTCATAAATAGGCACAGTGTGACTCACACTATCTCCCGAGTCCAGCACAATCCCAGTAGTCCGCCCCGAGGAGTACAGGGAAAGCACTGCCTGGATGGACGCGTAGAAGGCTGGCACATTGAAGGTTTCGAACATTATCTGGGTCATTTTCTCTCGGTTCTGCTTGGGGTTGAAGGGCGCTTCGGTGAGCAGACAAGGTTGTTCGGCGGGAATGGTGCGGAGTTCGTTGTAGAAGGTGTGGTGCCAGATCTTCTCCATGTCGTCCCAGTTGGTGACGATTCCGTGCTCGATGGGGTACTTGAGCGCCAGGATGCCGCGCTTGGCCATGGCTTCATCACCCACGTAGAAGTCCTTCGCGTTCATGCCAACAAAGATATTCGCAGATTTCGGTGTCCCCAGGATACTGGGAAACACGGCTCTGGGCGCGTCATCACCAGCGATGCCAGCCTTGCACGTCGCGGAGCCGTTGTCAAGCACAATTGCTGGTGCGTATGCTTGCGCCATGCTATTATTATTTGCTCTCCATTCCTTCTTACCCGTCTACTGCCTGCGGGCTTTTCTGGGATTGCTTCTGGCTAGCTCCGTATACCCTTGTGTTGGACAAATCTCATACTTCGTGATAGAGTCTTAAGCTGCGGGAAGACTTTAAAAGAGGTCGGTTGGCTCATTGATTGAACTCAGGCAACTGTCCAGAGCAGTTGCAAGAATGCAGGCAAGCAGCATATATCCGTGCAAGCGGAGAAAGGGATAGAGCAGGAGTCCTGGCTACTTAGTTCGTTTCTACTTCTAAAGCCTCCAAGTCAGCATTTCCCATACTTGCCGCACAGACTCCTTTCCCAACCTCCAATCCCTGCTTTGGACTCCTCATACTTTCTAAGACAAAGCGCTATTCGTCCTCTTCCCTCACTTCCCATCTTCTCCTCCTCCGTCTGCTTTCCGGCTCCTCCCTGTTGCTCCTCAGTCGCAACCCCGCAGTCTCCGCATGCATCAAAGACTCCGAGTCCTGCTCCAGCGATTCTCGACTCGGGTCAAGGTTGCTGTCCCAGTGAGAAGTCCCTTCATAGCTGTTAGAGACGCCTGAGGAAGATATGCTGAATTGGTCCATGGAGTGCTCTTCTTCCCTATACGGAAGTGAGACTTCGAAGGAGCTTGTAGAGTCAGAACTGGAGAACTCGTCGAACTGGCGAAGGAGCAGTGGGTGCATTTCCGACAGGTCGAAGATAGGAAACACGAAGGACTGGGGGTCGGTCCCTAGCTCCACTCTTACAGCCTGGCCAGGAGTCTGCAGGCCAATGGCCGGGTACATCTTTTCCCTCATCCGCAGGTCCAAATCAAACGGCCTTCCCAGCAACTCCCCGTTCTTGGTAAAGAACACAGAGCCGGTGCTCGGCTCAAAGCCGCAGCCCACGCTGTCTCCATCATCAAAGGCCGGGCCCCAGTCCCTCTCCTCAGAGTCACGGAAGAGCGAGCCGCGGTCTGAGTGGTAGGCGAGACTGAGGTGGTAGTACCCGGGGTGCATCTGAGGGTAGTCGTCTGAGGCCAGGCCCACTGATATCTTTGCACTTTGAGCGTCTTCTATGTACACTTCGAAGAAAAAGAAGGAGGAAAGCTTGATTGGGTGGTTCGCTCTGATCAGAACTCCGCTCAGAGCCGGCATTTCGCCTACGAAAGCCGCCCTCAATCCCTCGACATCGATACTCGGACTCAAAGCTTCGAGACTATTGGGCTTGTTTCTCATCCGCAAGTAGCAATTCCTGTAGTCGAAGTTGTTCTTCCTCGGTACTGGGAACTCCAGCGGCAGCAGAAACTTCCAATGTTCCGAGTAATTCGCCATCCTCAGGAAGGATTTGTTCACTTGGCCCATACTCAGCATGTCCTCAGGCCCAAGGAAGCGCAAGCACCTGCGAATTACGTCGTCCGGCAAAGCCGCTAAAGCCAACTCTCGCCTGTTGTCCTGCACACATAGATCTCTCACTCGGTCTAGAATGAAGCTAGAGTCTGTAGCTCGTAGCAGGGCGGGTTTGCCTTTGATGTCCTTGATGAAGAGGAGCAGGTCTCGGATTACGTGTGCGACTGTGCGTCTTCTGCCCTTGCTTCTGCCTTTCATTCTATAATGTCGGGACTGGGGCAGTGGCTGAGGTGGAGTTTGGGTCCACTGCAAGGCTTTGTGCCTGGACTGAGCAGCTACCGCTTCTTCACTATCCTGGAAAGAAACGAAAGCAAAGCCATTCGCCTCATCCGAAAGCGCCGCAACCTCCTGGCTCTCCAGCAGCTCGAAACCGGGTTCAGCCCCCTACACGTCGCCGCCAACACCGGCCGTCTCGAGCTACTCAAAGCCGTGCTAGCCCGCAGCGACCACAAGCACTACCTCGACCTGCAGAACAACGAGAAGCAGTGGACGCCTCTGCACTGCGCAACCCGCCAAGGCAGTCTTGAGGCTGTTTCCCTGCTGTTGCAAGCCAGTCCCAACATCCATCTACGTAACAAGGACGGCTGCTCTGCCCTGCACATTGCAGCGGGACATGGTCTTTTGGACATGGTGAAGATGTTGGTGGGGCGGGGACTGATGGTGGATGAGGCGGACTCGGGGAACCAATGGACTGCTTTGCACTATGCGGCAATGAAGGGGTATTTGAACTTAGCGCAGTGGCTGGTGGGTGCGGGGGCGAAGCCTGGAGCGCTGGATAAGTCCGAATTCACCCCTATGTTGCTTGCGATATTACATGGACAGTATGAAACTTTCGAGTATTTGTTCCAGTTCAAAGACAGCTTCAAGGCTAAAATCAAGCTAAAGCCGGTCCACCTGGCTGCCCAGTCCCCGACCAGCACTATTCTGGACTTCCTGCACAGCAAGCAGCACAACCTGCGGGAGCTGGACAATGCAGAGACCCAGGCACAGCCTATCCACTATGCTGCCTACGGCCGGTCCCTCGCCTGTCTCCAGTACCTACTAGAGAGAGGAGTCGACCCCAACACAGTGGACAAAAGCGGGTCTACAGCTCTGCACATAGCCGCTATAAACAAAGACTTGAAAGCAGTGTCTCTACTGTGTGACATGGGCGCCGACCCCACCATCCTCAATGAAAAGAACCTGACTCCCTGCGATATCGCCGAAAGCCTCAACCACTACCAACTCCTCTCTTCTCTCCGGCGCTTCCAGAGTTCGAAGTCAGACTAGTAGTATTGGACCTACATAGGCTATTAACTGCGGGTTAGGAGGCTACCTGTAGGTGTGCAGCTTCCGCTCGAGTGCTTCACGTTGCTTCCTTTCGGCTTGCACCAGGGACTTCAGTTCCTGGATGTAGCGCTGTGGGGGCGCTGCGGTTCTAGGCCGCTGGTCAGTATTGACGCCTATCGACTTGTGGGGTCTCGAGTCCGTCCCGCAGTCATGAGTGTTATACACAGAAAAGGAAGCAGCACTCGAGTCCTTAAACGCATATCTCGCAGGGGTGAAGCCTCCAAAGGTGTAGGCCAGGTTCACTTGACTTTGCTTAATTTCTGCACTGGGAGCAGTGGGTTGGAAGTTGCTGGGCACAGAGGGCCGGCTGCTGGCGGAGGAGTGGGTGTCTCGGTGAGAGTCCAGAAAGGCTGCAGAGCTGGTTAGTTCCTGCCGCACTCGCTGCTTCCAGGCCAAGTGCTCGACTTGGTAGCTGAGAGACATATTAATGGCCAAGCTAAGACTTAGTGGCTGTAATATACCACTTACTTCCAATGAAGTCCAATTTCCTATTTCAGCCTTCCCATCTACCCCAAATCTCCTACCCCACACAGTGCTTCCATAGACTCTATTGGAGCACGCCCAGTGGCTTTGCTAGCTATGAACTGGTTATAGTGCTAGAGGGTTACAGCCAATAGAAGGTCCTCACATCCGCAGTGCCGAACTTCGTCTTGCACCTTGGACACTTCCGCTGCCTCTTCTCTAGGTTTGTATCGATGCATGACTTGCAGAAGGCGTGGAAACACTTGTTTATCACCACATCCTTCAAATTGCTAGAGCACAGTGAGCACCTGACCATCGTCTGTCTAGTCCTTACCCTGAAGCGGTCCAGCTGCTGGTTGAGTCGCTCATCAGTGGACCTTTGGTTCTCCGCACTGTCCTTTTGGAGTATTTCCTCATTCAAATGGACGAGTTCTTGGTCTAACTGCTGCACTTTTTGGGCTCGCTCAGCACACGCTTCGTGGCTTTTCCCGAGTTTGGCTTCCAGCGCTTTGCACATTTCGATGGCTTTGTCTTTCTCGGATAGGGTCTCTTCGCGCTCTTTTAGGTTGTTTTCGTACATCTGAGTGGCGCGGGCGAGCTGGTCCTCGTTTTCCTTGATTTGCGCCCTGCACTCTGAGATGCCCTTGCGGTACTCCTCGATGAGTTTGTTCTGTGCCTCGAGTTCCGCCTTTAGCTTGGTTGCGACTTCATCCTTCGCTGCCAACAGCTGCTCTGTCGCGAGTCTCTCAGTACCCACCAGTCTCCTTTCGTCCTCAAACCCCAGCTTCGCACTTAGCAACTGCGCGATGTCTTTATCCTGCTGCGCCATCTGCTGTGTAAGTGTCTTCACTTTCTTCGCTTCCTTATCAAAAGCGGCCGCAGTGGCGTCATACTCTTTATGCATCATGTTAAAAGCCTCTTGCTCCGCCTTCAATTTCCCAGCGTATTCATTCAACTTGGTTTTCAACTGGTGCAACTCCTCATCCCTTGCCTTCAACTTGTGTATGAGGTCTTCCCTTTCCTTCTGCAGACGGACTGCTCTGGCTTCAGGGTTGGGCTCCTGGGACAGTCCGGCGGTCAACTCCGCTATGTGCTGATTTAAAGCCGCGACCTTTTCTTGCCTGTCTGTCAGCTGCAGCTTGGTTTCAGTCAGACCTCGCTCCATGTCTTCGCATTTCTGCTTGAGGGTGTGGTTCAGTTGGGAGTACTCGGCTACCTTTTTCCTGGCTTCGCCTAGCTCGCCCTCGAGGCGCTCGGTCAGCTTTGTGAACTCCTCCTCGTGCTCCTGCCACTTTGAGATTCTCATTTGAAGTTGGCTGATTTCGGCATTCTTAGCGTCTTTTTCTCGACTCAGCCGCTCCACCAGTCTCAACTGCTCATTCGCCTTCACAGTCAAGTCATGCTCCAAGTCTTTGTACTTACTGCGGAAACTTTTCATCTCCGACTCATGCTCTCTGCGCTGTTTGTCGAACTTTTTATCGAGGGATTTGTACTGTCTGCGTGCGTCTCCGAGTTTGTCAAGCAGCGCTTTCGCCTGGTTCATAAGGCTTTTATAGGCTTTGCAACCGATAAATCGCTCTTCGGAGACGTTTACTTCGAGGTCCAGGCGAATTACTTCTTGCAGCTTAACGTCGCGGTCAGCTTTTAAACGGTCGCATTCGACCTGAATATCAGTTAATTGCTGTTTCAGCAGTTTCACGTCTTCCAAGTCTTCCGCCATAGAAATCGCCCTCGCTCCACATTTGCAGTGGCAGATACAAGAAGCCGCCTTCTTCGCGTTTTCCCACCTTAAGTACAGATTTTCCTTCTCGAATTTGGAAGTTTCCAGGTCAGCTGAGAGAGTTTCCAAGTCTTTCGTCCTTTGAGCCAGTGTGAGTTGCAAGGAAGTGCAGTGACTCTGTAAGTCACTGCATTGGGAAGAGTATTTGAGGGTGGTTTGCATGCAGCTGGGACAGGAGAGGTCGGCCTGGCCGGGGCTTTGAGGGTCTTTGAGCAGGGCCTGTCGCAGAGTGTCTCTTTCAACAGTTAAGGCGTCTAGGGCGCCTAGGAGTCCTTTGAAAGCGCCCACTGTGAAGACATGCAACACATCCAAGTCCTTCGCGTTGACATACCTGCCCAGCATCTCAAAGATAGGTCCAGGACTGACCGGCTGCGTGCCAGGCAGACAGTGGCACAGGCCCTCGATATCAGCCAGGATCTAACTAGCGCTTACCTGTGTCCATGTAGACTGGATAGAGGTCAGGCGGGCCTCTAGGCCGTCCCTTTCGACTCGCGTTTGGGCCAGCTGGCTTGCCACACACTTTAACTCTTCGTTCCGAGCCTCAAGACGCGAAGCCAGATTATTTCGTTGGAAGTCCTCAAGCCACTGCTCGGGCTCGTCGGTGGGCATTGGGGACTCCACCTTACGCCTCTTGTAAGGCTCAGAGGCGTCTTCGGACATTTTTACTAGGGCTAGGCCTCTGCCCGAACCATCCATTGTCCACCCTGCGACGGCAGTCATCTCGATAGGTACTAAGATACAGTCTGGCTTTGACTGAAACGCCCCAAACCCGCTAATCTCCCCTCAGTTCTGATAGCTGGCTTTCCACACTGTTTTGCCATTTTTCCAGCTTACGTCATCTAGGCGATATATAATGAAGTCCGGGTCTCGACCCAAGCACTTCCACTTCCCCAGCGTAGACCCCTCCCTGGACGTGTACAGGACACGTGGGGCGGAGTTCAATGAGAAAGTATTGAGAGATTTGGTGGATTTCGCGGCTCCTGAGACTTTCTATCGCTTTGTGGAGATGGTGAACTCTGTAGCGAGTATCAACCACAGAGAGTGCGAAGATAGGTCCAGGGAACAGCTGCGCGAAATAACCGTCCAGCAAATCAGCGACTTAATGGGCGTAATGAAGCTATCCGTGGAAGACGACGATGCCGACCTGATAAATAACTACTGCCGAGCCAAGGCTATACTAACCTTCGACCTAGGCCTCGCCACTCGTATAACCGTGCACGCCACCCTGTACTACGACTCCGTGCGGGAACTCGGCTCAGCCAAGCACCTCCCATTCGCCCAACGAGCCTATCGCTTCCAGGACTACGGCTGTTTCGCCCTCACAGAACTAGGCCACGGCAGCAATGCGAGTGGTATTCAGACTAGGGCGGTGTATGACCACGCCTCGAGGTCGTTTGTGCTGCATACGCCTGATGGGCTGGCTGCGAAGTTTTGGATTGGAGCGGCGGGGAAGACGGCGAATATGGCGGTGGTGATGGCGAAGTTGGTGATTGGAGGGAAGGACTATGGACTGCATGCGTTCTTAGTGCCAATCCGCGACTACGAAACTCACCAGTCCCTAGAGGGAGTGGTACTAGGCGACTGCGGGCCTAAAGTGGGCCTCGACGGAGTAGACAATGGCTTCATCCTTTTCCAGCACTACAGAGTGCCTTACGACGCTTTACTGGACAAGTTTTCGCAAATCACTACTGAAGGGAACTTCAAATCAGCAATAAAAAACCCGAATAAGCGCTTCGCAACTATGCTTACGAGTCTAATTCGAGGCCGGGCAGGGGTTTATATGGGCGCTTCCGCCGCCCTCCGCAAAGGCCTCACAGTAGCAATCCGCTTCAGCGCTGTCCGCAAGCAATTTGGCCTCAGTGACGGTGTCGAAGTGCCAATCCTGGACTACCAAATGCACAGATTCAGACTGATGCCCCACCTTGCGAACTTCTTCGCAGTGCAACTAGCGAGTGAGCAGTTCGCTCTGGACCTGAAGTCAGCCCGGCAGACCTTCAGGACAGACCCAGAGCATGTTTCGAAGGATGAAATCCACGCTATGGCGTCTGCAGGGAAGGTGCTGTCCTCTATGTACGGGATGGCGGGCTTGCAGGAGTGCAGGGAGGCTTGTGGAGGCTTGGGGTACTCTGCGTTCAGTGCCTTGGGCGGGATTAGAGCGGGATTGGACGTGGCTACTACGTGGGAAGGCGCCAATCACGTGCTAATCCAGCAATCCGCCAAGTTCGTTATGAAGGGTTTCCAGCGCATACTAGGCGGCCAAACTCGCATCTTCAGCAGTCTGCAGGAACTCACTGCTGACTCTGCAGCCGTCACCACAGCCAGACTCCCCAGTGAACAGCTTCGAGACAACCCTGACCTGCTAGTGGCTCTGGCAGCGCACAAACTCAACCACTTGGCTCACTTGAGTGCTGAGAGACTGAGAGAAAACGTGGGAAACGCGAAAGATGTGGTAGACGCATGGAACCGCACACAGGCGCATTTCCTATACGACACCGGAGTAGCCTACGGAGAGCTAGTCTACACGAAGATTTTACTTAGAAAGTGGAAAGACGTGCAACTGATTTGCCCGCAAACTGCCTCTCTCCTGCTGCGACTCACAGAACTGTACCTCTACACCAAGGTCGAGAAAGACTTAGTGCTGTACAGAGACAATGACTACCTTAGTACCAAGCATGCAGCGGCAATTAAGGACTATGTGGTGCAGCTTTGTGAGGAAGTCGGGGAGTCCTCGGTGAGAATCATTGATGCGATTGCTTTGCCTGACAAACTGCTGGGGTCGGCGCTGGGCTGGAGGGATGGGCAGGTGTATAGGCACTTTACAGAGGCGGTGGAAGGGGCGAAGGACGTGTATGCACAAGCTTCCTGGGTGCATTTGCTCAAAAGGATGAGAGCGGTGGGTAATAGCAAGCTTTAATCAGTAGACTTAGGCGTATGCTTCCTCAGACAATATCCATATAGGGGAGAAGTATTGCGTATTTTACCCTAGTGAAAACCTCCTATTTCAATGGTACTCGCAAGTGAGGGAAATTACTGTCCCGCTTCAAGTGAGTTCCTGGGCGACTCGTTCTCACTAGGACTCACGAAGAAAGGGTAGAGGTAGGCCTCGTCCAGCCAGGCCATCCAGTGCTTGAACTTGCCTCCGCACTCTTCGGGGGCCGCTAGTTCTGCGTTCCTCTCCTCCTCTTCCTTGCTCCCTAACAGCCGCACCAAAGGCGCGAGTCCCACTCCCACCACCAGTATCGAACCCACCGAGAACACCAACGTCAGACTCAAAATCACATCTCCGTGGCGGAAGTCATGCAAAGAACTCACAGCCAGTGCAAAGGCTATGGCTCCTCTGGGGCCTGCGAACCACATCGGCACTTGCACTCGCCAATTCAGCTTGTTTTTTTCTCTATACACATTCACTAGCGCCGAACAAATGGCGATATTTAGCATTCGACCGATTAATATAGCGATTGAAGAGGTGATAATGAGGGAAAGACCCATTTCCCGGAAAGGCAGTTTGAAGCTGAACACTCCCATGCCCAAAAAGATGAAAACAAGGTTCTCAGCTGCGTGTGAACATATCGAATAAGCCTTCCCCACCACCGCCAAAGTCCCTGCACTCAAGTTCGGCCTCGTGTAATGCGCCATGAACAGGCCACATAGCAGAATGCTGACAATTCCAGACTGGCTGAGAGCCTCTGCGATCAGATAGGAAATCCACGGACCGAAAATGACGCAACTGGCTTCCAAATTGTGCCTAAGGTCCAAATTCACCCTTCCAATTCGCTTCAAAATCTGCTTATTGGTTACGAAGGAAACAACAAATGCGACTGAAATTCCCACTAAAGTAGACGCAAGGAAAATCAGTGCGAACTGTCCTGCTGCTTTGGCTATTAAAGCAGTACTGCCCCCTTCTTCATCTAGCAGGATAATGGTGCGGTAGAGGGATATCACTACTGCATCGTTAAATATTGACTCTCCCAGTAGCATATTGTAAAGCACTCCTTCAGCCTGCAAATCCTTCAACAGTGCAAGAATGGAGACTGTGTCAGTGCTCGATATCAGTGTAGCGAAACTCGCACACTCCAAAATGCCGAGTCGGAGGTCACTGTTATGCCCTGCAAGTCCCACAATCAGCCCGATTGACAGGGCGGACAGCAGTGTGCCGAGGAAGGCGTAGATTAGGGAGGAGCCGATGTTCTGGTAAAAGGCTCTGCGGTTGAGGTTGAAGCCGCTTTCGAATATGATGGGAGGCAGGAGGAAGAGGAGGAAGAACTCCACGTTGAATCGGGTGACGGGCTGTAACACCTGGTTTTCCCCGATGCTCTTTAATGCTGCTCCGCAGAGCAGGCCTATGATGACTGCGAGTCCTGCTTCTTGTAGGTATTCGCACTTGCAGGATTTCAGCAAATAGCCGCCCACTAGACTAAGGAAAAGCAGTAATAGAAACAGCAGAATGCCGTTGCTCATCACCACCTCCTCATCTACCATTATATGGGCGGCATCCCTGCCTATGTGCCGTATGCGCACAGAGCCCGGGCCTGGGCCCTGTGGATTATGGCCAGGGGCCAGTGCAGGCGACTGAGTCGAAACGTGAAGAGAGAAGTGTGCGGGTATATCGGACAGTCGAAGCCTGAAGTGGTTTGCTCAGTACTGACAGAACTGATCATTGTGTACGATTTTGCAGGGAAAAGAGGCCTGAAGCTGCCTCTGGCGACTGGCTTTGGAGAAGGAGTGGTTTGCTGTCCTGTGGACTCTGGGTCGGTGCTATGTGTGGGCGGGACTATCCCTACATCCCAGGCACATGTGGTCCTATTTAAGCGTGAAACTGTGCTTAGCATAGCACCCTGTCCTGTCTCCCTTTCCCACCCAGGCCTGATTCTGCACGACAATAGTGTATATGTATTCGGCGGCAGTCCTCCAGAAAACCGCAATTGCGAGCAGCTCTGTTTCCCTTCCCCGCGCTGGCGCTCTCTCCGTCCAATGACCCAACCCCGCAGTCACTTTTCTCCCTGCGCCTTTCGCCAATACATCTACCTCACCGACCTCTTCAACAACAGTCGAATCGAAGCCTTCGACACCGTCTCTGAGAAGTATAAAAGCGTGAAACTGGACTTCGTGGTCGACCCTGACTACAGCATTTCCTGGACGGACCAAGGGGAAATAGTGCTGTTGACGCGGGACGAAGTGGTCACTTGGCGACCTGGCGGGTCCTACACGAGCGGCTTATTTGTGCAGTGCAGCCAGGAAGTGCTGAGTTACTGTCCTCCAGTGGTGCATAGTGGCAGGACTTTTTGGGTGTATAAGGAAGAGTTGATGGTGTTTGAGAGAGATGTGAGGCGGGTGAGAATCGCCACTGTGGAGGACCTAAAAGGCATTAACATGTCTCTTAGTTTATAATCCCGGGGTAAGATGGCAGTGTCCAAAGGCGCATTTCCGTCTCCACTCAGAGAACAGTCTCATCTCACCTCCTTCCAAATCGCAGACTGGATATTCCGCTACGACGAACAACACCACAAGCGGCCGAAAAAGCGGCCTGAGCCGTTCTACAAGCCTAATGACCAGCCCAGAGACCCGCAACACACCTTCTACCTGCACAAGCGCAGAGCTTTCCTTGACCCCCGTCTGATTCCGAAGCAGCATTTCGCGACTTTGGCGAAGCTGTCTGAGGCTGTGCCGAGAAGGACTGGGCGAAAGCAGTTGCTTCATCCCTCACATCATCGAAGCGAGTCAATGCGCGAAACCCGTATCAGCCAATTGTTGGCTTGGTGTGAAAGCGGCCGTTCAGAGCTAGTGAAGCTAGGAGCCGCAGAGAAGGCGGAGAAGGAGTCGCTGGTGCGGTGGAAACGTCTGCAACGCCTGCATGAGAAAATGAGGAGTTACGACCCGGCCTTGGTCGGAGTGATGTACCTGCAGCATATCGAAACTGAAGACTTGTATGAGAATCTGCTGGGGAAAGTTGGCTAGACTAAATACATTAAGGGAAATCTCTGCATTTTTGGTGTCTTTTTCAGCTCATCAGGGGAAATTGCGAAATCAGCAATTCTTTGTTAGGACTAATCTAACTTCTGAAAGCCTTCGAAGCCTTGGCTAAGACATAGAAGGCTAATGCATGCACCACCAGTGTTTGTCCAACCGCCACTCCTATATTCCCCCATAACGATAACTCCAGATTGTAAAAACCCACTGCGTCACATTGACTTTGCATAGTTGGGTTTTCTAGCTTGCAAGCTTCCATATCAAATGTGTCGAACTCATTTATCATCACTGCGCTCCAGGTGTATTTGTATATGGAAATGTAGAGAAACTCGTATAAGTAGTAGGGAATGTTGGCGTAATTTATGAAGAATCCTGCGAATAGAAACTGAAGGATGCTGATAAAAGGCGTAATTGATGCGGAAATAGCTAAAGAGTCGAAGGCGAATAGGAACATAAAGCACCAGCCTTTGCCGTTTACGAACATTAGAAGACACACGAGGATAAATATGAAGATTTGCTCAGGGTTTTCGAAGCTGAGGCCAATACCCGCATACACAATTGCTTCGAACACTGCCAAAATTGCAAGGTCAAGCGGCACTTCACTGAGCATTTTACTGAGGTAATAGGCCAATGGCGTATAAGCGCGGTTAGCCTGTTCCCTCACATATTGTCCCTTTTCATCGTAATAGCCGCCCACTGACCCCACAGCATCGAAGGAGGAGGAAGCGAGGAAAAAGGCCAGAAAACCGCCTCTGTCCAGCACTGATCTGGCACTATGGCCGGAGGCGTTTTGCCAAAAGGCACTCAGAAAGATGAATATGAAAAGCAGCTTGGCAGACAGCAGAAACTTCAGTAGCAGTCGGTTCCGCACGAAGTTCTTGAAGGACCGTCCGATTAACAGACCTAACTGAGCGCAAAAGTTGCGATGCGACTCAGTAATACCCTCTGGTAAGCTTCTGATTTCCAGTACTCCGGTGTCATGTATAGGTGGGAAAAGCTCAGTGTTTTTATCATTGCTGAGAACTGTGATTACGTGCTCAGCTGGATTTGTGTATTGGCCACAAGGGTGACCTTTGCTAGCGAAGTAGGGCACTACTTGGTCGTGAGGGCCGTTGTAGACGATCTTGTGGTCTGCGAGGAGGATGATGTTTTGGAACAGGGAAAAGATGAAGGAGTTGGGCTGGTGAATAGTGCAGCACACAATTTTCCCCAGCTCACTCAGTTTCTTGCAAACGGAAATCACGTTTTCAGCGTTGTAGGAGTCCAAGCCTGTAGTGGGTTCGTCCAGAAAGAGAACTAGCGGGTCTGTGAGTATTTCCATAGCGATGGCCACTCTCTTCCTCTCTCCTCCTGATATTCCGCGAGACAGAATACCGCCTACTCGGGAGTCGAGGATTTTTGTGAGTTCCAACTGCTCCACTATTTCCATCATCTTCTTCATGCCTATGTCTGGCTTGAGTCGCATTTTGGCTGCAAAGGTGAGGATTTCCCTCACTGTCATGGTTTCGATTAGCACATCGTCCTGCATCACATATGCTACATAGGTGTTGAAGTTCAGTTCCGAGCGACTTCTCCCATTTAAGTACACTTCCCCCGAACATTTGACTTTTCTTAGGTAAAAGCGACGATTGGAGAGGAAGTTAAGCAGAGTAGTTTTGCCCGACCCCGAGGCTCCCATAATAGCTGTGAAGGACTCAGGAGCCAGGTGCCCCGATACACTATCCAGCACATTCTTGTGAGTAGGTGGCTTTCCCTCTATTTGCTTCTCTCGGTTCTCAGTCCTCAGGCGCTGCATTTCAGTGCGAGAATTCGGCACGTCGAAGGACACCTCCCTCCAGCTCAGTTCCAGACCTCGACTAGTCCTTGTCGTACCTTCCTCGTCCATATATATTTGCCTACGTCACTCTCGCTCTTTTTCCTTCCCCTTTTATGTCATCCTAATAGAAATCCAAAAATTGTCGAATACAGAATACCGGAATGAAAATACAACTTTTAGCCAGTTTCCCGTATCGAAACAATCTCTAATTTGATAATTATATAATTGCTTTGGAATGTGTGTTTTTGATCTTTTGCGGGAATGCAAACGCTGTATATCCCTCTTAAAATACTCATATATGCAACAGTTTCTATAGATGCAAGGACTAAGAATCAGTTTTCGCAGCTTTTCTGTGCCATATTCAGTCTACTAACTAAGAATTAGCTTCTAAACGCCTTGGAAATGCGCGCTAACATCAAATACGCCAGAAAATGCACTATAATCGTATGTCCAAACGCCACTCCAATATTCCCCCACAGCGGCAGCTCAATGTTGTAATAGTCCACAGCGTCACATTGGGCTATCATCTCATTCGGAGACTCCTTTATGCAGGCCTGTTGGTCAAATGTGTCGAATTCATTGATTATCACTGCACTCCAGGTATATTTGAATATCGAGGTATACATGAATTCATACAAGTAGTAGGGGATGTTGTTGAAGTTGATGAAGAACCCTGCGAAAAGGAACTGAATGACCACAATAAAAGGCGTAACGGCGGCGGAAATAGTGATGGAGTCAAAAGCGTAAAGTAGCATGAAGCACCATCCCTTGCCATTCACGAAAATCATGACACAAACGAGTATAAAGATGAAGATTTGCTCGGGGTTTTCGAAGCTGAGGCCGATTCCTGCGTAGATTATTGCTTCGTAAATGGCAATTATCAACACGTCAAATGGCACTTCACTGAGCATTTTACTGAGGTAATAGGCTAAAGGCGTATAAGCGCGGTTAGCCTGTTCCCTTACATATTGTCCCTTTTCATCGTAATAGCCGCCCACTGACCCCACAGCATCGAAGCAGGAGGAAACTAGGAAGAAGACCAGGAAGCCGCCTCTGTCAGTCACAGATCTCGCACTATATCCATCTGCGTTCTGCCAAAACGCCGTCAGAAATATGAATATAAACAGCAGTTTCGACCCAAACGCGAACTTCAGCAGCAGCTTGTTCCTCACATAGTTCTGAAAGGACCTTTTGACCAACAGACCCAGTTGAGTGCAAAAGTCACGGTGAGTCTCCACTGTATGTTCCGGCAAAGCCCTGATTTCCAAAATGCCAGTGTCCTGGATAGCAGGGAACAGCTTGGTGTTGTCAGGGTTGCTGAGGACAGTGATGACGTGTTCGGCGGGGTTGGAGTACTGAGGACAGGGGAAGCCTTTGTCGGAGAAGTAAGGCACTACTTGGTCGTGAGGACCGTTGTAGACGATCTTTTGGTCTGCGAGGAGGATGATGTTTTGGAACAGGGAAAAGATGAAGGAGTTGGGCTGGTGAATAGTGCAGCACACAATTTTCCCCATCTCACTCAGTTTCTTGCACACGGAAATCACGTTTTCAGCGTTGTAGGAGTCCAGGCCTGTAGTGGGTTCGTCCAGGAAGAGGACTAGCGGGTCTGTGAGTATTTCCATAGCGATGGCCACTCTCTTCCTTTCTCCTCCTGATATTCCGCGAGACAGAATACCGCCTACTCGGGAGTCGAGGATCTTTGTGAGTTCCAATTGCTCCACTACCTCCATCATTTTCTTCATGCCTATGTCTGGCTTGAGTCGCATTTTGGCAGTAAAGGTGAGGATTTCCCTCACTGTCATGGTCTCTATTAGCACATCGTCCTGCATCACATACGCTACGTAGGTGTTGAAGTTCAGTTCCGAGCGACTTCTCCCATTCAAGTACACTTCCCCCGAACATTTGACTTTTTTCAGGTAAAAGCGACGATTGGAGAGGAAGTTGAGCAGAGTAGTTTTGCCCGATCCCGAGGCTCCCATAATAGCTGTGAAGGACTCAGGAGCCAGGTGCCCCGATACGCTATCCAGCACATTCTTGTGAGTAGGTGGCTTGCCCTCTATTTGCTTCTCTCGGTACTCTTTCTTCAGGCGCTGCATTTCAGTGCGAGAGTTCGGCACGTCGAAGGACACCTCCCTCCAGCTCAGTTCCAGACCTCGACTCGTAGTTTCCATTATAAGTTTCCGGCCTAAAATCGCTGACGTATGCTTCGCCATTTTCCCAAAAGATGGTTTCAGCCGCTTCTCCCTGCGGCATTCTAAGGCACGTGGCTGCTGTGGAGGAGGGAAAATACTCTTTGTAAGTGGCATATGCTTTTTCTTATTCTCAAACTCTAATACAACCAGTACGAGCAAAGATATGCGCAAAGCCAGTTCCGAGCACTACAGTTTTGACGCTTTTTAGGTCGAAATCACTTCTATATCCCCTGGGTCGATTCGCCCTAATGACTGTATGAGATTCGCCCATATTCGCTACTACAAGAGGCAAAATTGCGAATTTACTTTCGAAAGTGTTACTAGTCTAACTCCTGAACTTCCGTGAAATGCGCGCTAGCACCAAATACGCCAATACATTCACCACAACCGTGTTCCCAATAGCAACCCCTATATTGCCCCACAGCGATAGCTCAATATTGTAATACTCCACAGCGTTGCATTGGCTTTGCATTGCTTTATCCTCTTTCATGCAGGCATCGATATCAAATGTGTCGAATTCATTGATCATCACTGCACTCCAGGTATATTTGAATAGCGAGGTATACAGGAATTCGTACAAGTAGTAGGGGATGTTGTTGAAGTTGATGAAGAACCCTGCGAAAAGGAACTGAATGATCACAATAAAAGGCGTAATAGCGGCGGAAGTAGTGATGGAGTCGAAGGCGAAGAGAAGCATAAAGCACCATCCCTTGCCATTCACAAAGGTAATCAGACATATGAAGATAAAGATGAAGATTTGCTCTGCCTTTTCGAAACTGAGGCCGATTCCTGCGTAGATTATTGCTTCGAAGACTGCAAGTATCATTAAATCAATAGGAATTTCACTGAACAATTTACTGAGGTAATAAGCCAGAGGCGAATAAGCGCGGTTAGCCTGCTCCCGTACATATTGTCCCTTTTCATCGAAATAGCCGCCCACTGACCCCACAGCATCGAAGGAGGAAAAGATAAGGAAAAAAAGCAAAAAGCCGCCTCGGTCCAATACAGATCTCGCACTATTGCTATCTGCGATTTGCCAAAACGCCGTCAATAAAATGCAAATAAACAGGAACTTGTTTCCAATCATAAATCGCATCATCAGCTTATTACGTGCGAAATTCTTCACAGACCGCCCAATTAAAAGGCCCAGCTGGTTGCAGAAACTGCGATGCGACTCATTAATGCCCTCCGGCAAAGCCCTGATTTCCAAAATGCCAGTGTCCTGGATAACAGGGAACAGCTTGGTGTTGTCAGAGTTGCTGAGAACAGTGATGACGTGTTCAGCGGGGTTGGAGTACTGAGGACAGGGGAAGCCTTTGTCGGAGAAGTAGGGCACTATTTGGTTGTGAGGACCGTTGTAGATGATCTTTTGGTCTGCGAGGAGGATGATGTTTTGGAACAGGGAAAAGACGAAGGAGTTGGGCTGGTGGATTGTGCAGCAAACTGTCGTGCCCATTTCACTCAGTTTTCTGCACACGGAAATCACGTTTTCAGCGTTGTAGGAGTCCAGGCCTGTAGTGGGTTCATCAAGAAAAAGTACAGGCGGGTCTGTGAGGATTTCCATAGCGATGGCCACTCTTTTCCTCTCTCCTCCGGATATCCCGCGAGCCAAAATGCCGCCTACTCGGGAGTCGAGGATTTTTGTGAGTTCCAACTGCTCCACTACCTCCATCATCTTCTTCATACAGGTTTCCGGATGAAGTCGCATTTTGGCAGTGAAGGTCAGAATTTCGCGCACTGTCATGGTCTCGATTAGCACATCATCCTGCATCACATACGCTACGTAGGTGTTGAAGTTCAGTTCCGAGCGACTTCTCCCATTCAAGTACACTTCCCCCGAACATTTGACTTTTTTCAGGTAAAAGCGACGATTGGAGAGGAAGTTAAGCAGAGTAGTTTTGCCCGACCCCGAGGCTCCCATAATAGCTGTGAAGGACTCAGGAGCCAGGTGCCCCGATACGCTATCCAGCACATTCTTGTGAGTAGGCGGCCTGCCCTCAATTTGCCTCTCTCGATAGTCTTTCCTCAGGCGCTGCATTTCAGTGCGAGAGTTCGGCACGTCGAAGGACACCTCCCTCCAGCCCAGTTCCAAGCCACGACTAACAGTTTCCATTATTTTTTTTTCTTATACTCTGACGTAGAAGCCCGCAGCCATACTTGTTCCACGCTTTTCCTCTCACATAGGTCCTTCTTTCTTTCCCAGCCTAAAGCTAGTCTCAGCCTACTATCTTCCCTATTCCCATCGCCAAGGCTTTCTACCTCACTAGCGTGCTAATCCCTTGCTATCACAGAGGAAATGGAACTTGGCGGAGCCACGTTTCAGCATTGGCTATATCTGCAAGAATGCCTCAAGTTCGAGAAACTGCACGCATCCCACGGTATTCCTTACCCAGAAACTGAACAGCGGCGGTCTCTACTGGACAAACTGCGCACTTTGCTAGCCAATTTCTACGAAGTGCAGCTAAACATCCGAGAAAGCTTCACCAAGTCCGGAGTTAAGAAGGTCTTAGAGCGGAATCCCAGAGAGACCTTGGGAAATGCGTTTCCTGATATTGAAGCGTTCGTTTTGGGTTTGAGGAACTCACATACAGCCTTTACCATCCTAGTGGACAGCATTAATCCCGCCACTACCAATGTGGACTTGCTGGTGGAGTCCTTCGCTTTCAGCTTCTTTGATGACTTGGTAAATCCTCACAGTTCCGAGCGAGAGCTGCTGCAAGCAATCAACGAACTCGCCCGTCTGGAGTTCATCCGAAGACCGCACATCACCACAATGTTCCAAGAGAACTCAGCCAGCATGCTCAGCAAAATGCTAGTGTTCTACACCAAGCGCAAGGCGCAGGCCAAGTACTTGAAGCTGCTGTTCAAGAAGCCACTGGCCAAACTGGCGGTTGAGCACACTGAGGACTGGGTGCTGGATTTGAAAGGAGTGCAGGCACTGGTGGAGAGCAGGCCTGCGAAGGCTGGAAGTGTCGATGACTTTTACTCGCATTTGAGTGCGAAAGCCTTAGCAGACACTGAAATCGACCCGAGTGAGTTCCTCGAGCAGGCGGAAGTGAAGGACATGATTTCGCACTTCTGTCAGCAGGTCTGCACCTACACCCAGCTCTTCCTCGACTCCATTTACTCGAACCTCAAGGCCATGCCGAATGGCCTGCGCGGTGTCTGCAAGGTCCTGAGCGACCTGAGCAAGACTACAGGGCCGTATGTGGAGGAAACGAGGAATAGGATGCTCGGCACTCTGCTGTTCCTCATGTGGTGGCTGCCTGCTATAGTCCGTTCCGAGGAAAACGGCCTGCTGCAGACTTTCCATATCGGCGGCATTCGGAAAAACATCAGTCTCGTAGCGAACGTCATAAAAAAGGTATTCAGAGGCGAGCTTTTCCCTTTACCACAGTACTGGGAAATCAACGAATTCATCACCCACCACATGTAACCCCCATACAGTCCTCTAATGAAGTCCTATTTCAACGACTTAGTCCAAATCGACGACCCGCTGCAACTGCCCCCAGTCCACACTCCCTCTCCCGCCTCCCAGTCTGTCGCCAGTCTCAGCGACTTGCAGGCGGTTATGAGCGTTTACTATGAAGAAACGCTATCGAAGCCCAAAGAATCGCAGTTATATAGGTCTGAGGACGACATTTCTGCCAAACTCAGCATTCAGGCGGTCATGATTTCGCTGCCGGAGGTGAAAACACTGGTGGAGTTGGTGCTTAGCAGAGAAGTCCGCTTCAATGAGAGCGAATTGGGCTATTTGCCGCAAGTCGCGCACAGTATTAGGAAGAAAATCGAGGCGCAGGCGTATGAAAGGACTCAAAAAGAGACCAAATATATACTAATTATCAAGGAAAATATGCCGGATACGACGGATAGCGTGGCTTTCCTGTCCCAAAGCCACTGCGTACTAGCGAAAACCGAGTTCAAGCAGCGGAAAGTGCTTTCCAGGGTCAAAGAAGCAGTGAAAAATCTGCTATTCGGACTGGACTCCTTCTCCACCCTGTTTGAAAGCAAGGAAAGCAGCTCTTTGGACCAAATTGTGGACTTCGTGCTGAAGTTTTCTTACTTGTTCGAGTCGAGGAAGGCACAAATTCACGATAAAATGCCGCTGCGGATGCTGGCGCAGTACTTGCAGACCCACCTCGGCCAGCTGCCCGAGGACTACCGTGCCTCCGGCTACCGCAAGCTCTACTACGAACTCGTAGCTGAGTTCAAGCCCAGACCTCCTTCCCACTTCGCCCAGCTATTACTCATATGTAAGCAGTACTCAGCCATCAACTCCATGGAAAAGGACATCGCTTCAATCAAGCAGGAACTGAAGCTGCTGCAGAGCTCGCAGAGGGATAAGAGGTTTTTGCTGTTTGTGGAGGAGGCGGTAGTGCAGGCGTGTGTGTTTCATGAAGATTCGGGACTGGTGCTGGTCACTGCGCAGAAGCTGTGTCCGCACAGTAAGTTCGAAAGCACACTGGGATCGGGCAAAAGACGCCAAAGAAGGTCGAGTTTCTTGTCTCACTTGTCCTTCCGGAAGTCGCTGAAGAACCCGGCGCATATCTTCGGCCACACAGAGACGATCGAGGAGTTCATCCAGGAGTTCGGAGCTTTGGAGTCAGTGCAGACGTGCTTGAGGCAGGACAGGGATCCCCACTCAGTCAGAGCAGCTTTTTGCGTCTACATGGAACTAGTGAAGGAGTCGATGGACGACAGCGAGATATATCGAGGGAAAAAGCCAGAGGAACGGGCGGAAATTATGGAGCAGGTGGAGGCCTTTCTAACCCGCAAGCTCTACAACTCCGTTTTCCCTAAGGAACCCTTGGAAGCGGACCGCCACTTTCACAGTGTCACTATGGAGCTGGCCTGGGTGCAGCCGCTCCACCTGGGCATTTCCTTCGTGTACCCTGCGGAAATGTGGGTGTCTGCTATCGGAGCTCTCCGCGACTTAGACGACCGGCGATCCGCTGCGGGGAAACTGGCCTGCTTGGAGGACTGTTTCCGGCAAATCATCGCAGTGCTGGAACTGTGTGGGAACTCGGAAACAGGCTCCGGAGACTCAGTCCCTATTGCGATTTACCTCCTACTGCAGACACAGCCAACACGCATGCACTCCAACCTCAATTTCATTATGTACTTTCGCAACCCTGCGAAGATGATTGAGGAAGGCGGCTTCTGCTTCACAGCGATTCAGTCCGCAATTGCGTTTATAGAGAATATCAGTGCTGCTTCTCTGGGGATTTCCGAGGACGAGTTTCGCTTTCGCATGCTGCCTCCCGCCTTTTAGCAGATTAAAACTAAGCTTTGACGACTTTGCAAAGTTCACAAAGCCCGAGAGAGTTGTTTTTATAGGGAAATGGGGTCAAGTAAGACACATATTAGTCATCGCGCCTCCTCAGCCCGAACTTTCGCTTCAAGAAATACACCGACGGGTAGACGAGCAGGACACCTTCCTGCTAGAGGTGTGCCGCTTGCTGCTTGGACTGATAGCTGCTGGAGAGGCGGTGGAGATGTCGCAGGCGGCTGCGGAGTTCCATGAGGACGGCTTTCTTAGGAAGAAATGGGCAGTTCAGCCTGTCTTTGGCCCTGCGACTCCTTTGCCAATACTGGTGTTTGAGACAGTCAGAGCCCAAACCAACTACCCCACTCCCAGCATCCCCGACCTCCACTCCTTCCTGGAGTCTCTCTTCCTCCGTCTGCGTCTGCCTCGCGAAGTCGTAGTGCTGGCAGTGGTGTATATCGAGAGACTCATAGCCGCAGGAGCTGAATTGCGGACTTGCACTTGGAAGCCAGTGCTTCTGTCCTGTCTCTTGATCGCTTCCAAGACCTGGGAAGACGTTTCCGCGCAGAATGTGGACTTTAGCGACACGCAAAAGATGTACACACTGCAAGGGATCAACAAGATGGAAAGAGCGCTGGCGATACAGCTGCAGTGGCGTTTCTTTGTCAGTCCTGAAGAGTATGCGGACACTTTCTATGCTCTGAAGCACCGACAACGTACTGAGCAGCAGCGACAAGTGTTCAAACGCACTGCTCCGAACCTGCACGAATAGCGATATATCCTAGAATTAACTGCTTACCAGACCTGTTTCCATTGAAAGTAGCCTATTGAGTTATCTAAGACGCTTGCAGAGCAGGAAGCCATCTGGCGGACTGATGTCCTTGTAGTAGTCCGCGACTCGCTCGAGGTTCTGGAAGCCCAGGCTGGAGTAGAAAGCCAGCGCTTCCTCATTAGTGACCCACACATGCAGGTAAACAGCTGCAATTAGAGGGTCCTGCGTGGCTTCCTTGATGAGGTTGTGCATGAGGGCGGTGGCGATCTTGAGTCTGCGGTAGGCGGGCAGCACACAGCAAGTCATGATGTAGACCGAAGCTTCCCCTGCTCTTTCTTCTACTCTGGCAGTGAGGCCCCCCACTGTATAGTCGCCGAAGTAGGCGAAGCGGGAAAATCGGCCCTGTTCTGCGACTATCATGTGGTAGAAACTGGAGGAGTACTTAACTGGCAGAGACATTTCGTTGATCTTCATCAGCTGGCCGTAGTTCTTCTCTGTGACAGAGCCGAAGGTGGCCTGCTCCATACTATGGCGCGGGCTCAGTTCCCCAACTACGACTACCTCATCAAGTTGCTGGTCATTGGGGACTCGGGGATAGGCAAAACTTGCCTCCTGCTGCGCTTTGCTGACGACACATTTACTACTTCTCACCTCCCAACCATCGGCGTAGACTTCAAAATCAAAACCATTGAAGTGGACCGCAAGCAGGTGAAACTGCAGATTTGGGACACAGCTGGACAGGAACGCTACAGGACCATCACTCAAACTTACTACAAAGGCGCTATGGGCATCATCATCGCCTACGATTGCACAGATGAAGAATCCTTCAGCAACGTCCCAATGTGGCTGGAGCAGATCCGGAACCATGCAGACGAAGAGGTAAGGAAGGTTTTGATCGCAAACAAGTGTGATAGGCCAGACCGCAAAGTGAACACAGAGCAGGGCCAAGCCCTGGCCCAGCAGCTAGGACTCCACTTCCTTGAAACCAGTGCAAAGAGCAACATCAACGTGTTCGAGACTTTCCAGTACATCGCCAAGGCTGTTAAGGACGCCAGAGCTGCTTCGCAGACTGAAACTCCGGGACTACGACTGGGCCAGCAGCGCAAGAAAGATGGGTGTTGCTAGCTAATTAGTACTCCGACTAATGCTGTAGGCACAGACCTATTCACTCACCTACATAGAAGAACTGAATGTCGCTTTTGCTTTAAACCTTTACATATTAGTCTTGAGATGTGCATAAACAAGCCTCAGAAACTGGTCCGCCGCCAGGCTGCCTACCGTTCCAAGCAGTAAAAACAGAAACAAGCACATCAAGCTCATGTAGCCTAAGTACACTTCTCCTGCTAGTTCACTAATCTGATTGTTGTATAGGTAGGTATAAAGCACAAGCAGGTATATATATCCAGCCGTGCTCCCTGCTCCTAGGAAACTCACCCAGGGCCAGCGATAGTCCTCCAGACATATCATGCAGTAGGTCACTGCAATCGCACAGCTGGCAATTGCGACAAGGAGCAGCAGGAAGGTCGCTAGGCCGAAGCCATATATGCAGAATAGCTTGAAGTCCCATAGACTGTCGAATTGTAAGTAGACAATCAGTAGTATGGAAGCAAAGGGAAGGAAACCGATAGGGAGGATGAGAAAAAGTGGCTGTTGGAACCAGCGCTTTTGGTAGCGAATAGATGGCTGCACAAGATTGACCTTGCAAGGATAGTGCGGGTCAGCGAAGCATCTTCGACCCAGTATTGTGCCAACTATATGCAGTGGAATTGCCACTAATAGGAATATTTGTCCTTCCGCAGTGTTTATTCGGGGTAAAGAAGCTGAGGATTCTTGAAAGCGCACCACTATCACTGATATTATGGAGGGAATGCTGAGCAGCGATAATAGTAGTACCTGTATCCAATTCCGTCCCCGCTGCTGACGGTAGTAACTTCCGCTGCGCACTCCCCCTAACAGTGAGAACAGAGAGTATAGGACGGGCAATAGAGACATAGTGTAGCCAGACTCCGCATATACTGGGTACAATATAAGCAGAAACAGCATTGAGAGCGTCACTGCCAACAACTGTGTACCTGCGCTTATGCATACTGTAAATAGCAATATGTAGCTGGGGGCTCTGAATACCTCTCCTGCCATTTGCTTGAAGGCAGCCAGGTAGTTGTCCATTGAACCCAATGTTTTCATCTCTGGAGTGGGCTCTTCTATATAACCCTTGCACAGCATTCTACATAAAATGAACTGAACCAGTCCGTATAATGCCGCTGCTACAATAAAAAAAGTAAAAGGTCGTGATGCAGTACAGAGTGCCTTTGAAGAAGCCATCGTCGTGGTACACATTGAGGCGGGCTTCGAAGGGAGTGATTGTTGGAATCCAAGTAATGGAGTATGAGAAATCCAGTGATTGTTCTGAGATCTCTAGCTTCACAGGAGCTGTTGGCTGACCAACTACTTGGATGATGTGACTATTGTTGTAGTGGATTTCGAGGTGGAAATGAGAGTATACAAATGTCTCTGTCGTGGTTTGCTTCCCAAGTGGTTGCCACGCTGGCAGCTCGTCCACAAACAGCTGTAGCCAATAGCGCTTTTGCACTGCTTCCTTCAGTCGCAGCAAGTCTGAAGTGGAGAGCTGTACTGAGCACAGTCGTTTCTGCTCACTTTCTTGCAAAAAGCGAACCTCCATACGACTGTCCCGCATCTCATAGCCCTGAAGTATTTCGCTGAAACTCAATGCATGTGCAAGGTCTGAGGATGAGAGTTCCCCACAGCACAAAGGAAGCCAACTGAAGGGGTGGGTCAAGATGGGAGTGTAGTGGACAGCCGCCTTGTTAAACCAGACTATCACCGCTTCATTGGCTCCGTAGGTATGGGAAAGCTCGTCGGCTTGGACAAGACTTGCGAGTAGCAGCAGCCAAATCATTATTAGAGTAATTCAAGAATGGCTGCTAAATCCCTCCGAGGGCAAATAGGCTAGTCAGGCAGATATACGAGTGTGGGACCACTGCATTATAGTTTCAATGGTCTGCAGATCGAACGTATTAGCATAACCTAACCGCCCCATGATAACCTAACACTGCCAAGGAAAAACGTAGTAGGCCGCCAAATGCATACAGGCACTTAGAGTCCCCTGCTAAATATAGAGAAGGGAGAATTGAAGAGTTTGCCAAATTGCCCTAACTTAGACCCTCTAATCTGTCTTGGAAAGTAGCGGCAGGTCGGCAGGGTTATGTTTTATGCACCTCTGTAATAGGTGCTACATCTATAGAATATCGATTCCGCTGTGGACTCTTTTTACGTCTTCCCTAATACTAACAAACTAAGTATATCTCGCTTACATCTAGCAATCCCCTGAAACACATTCAATAGTGATGAACACTCTTTTTAAAGTCCGTTTGACTGTCATCCTGTTGAATCTCAAATATGGGGTTAATGAGGTGGGCGGAGAGTGACTGTGCGCTCCAATTTTCCCTTGTTTTGAGGTGATGGGCTCTACTCCAGTTCACTGAGTGCGATAACTCACTCAATTCAGTGGGAAATCGAGTTACTGAGACAGCTAATTGGAGTTAATGGTGCCGGGCTGGAACGGATGTCCCCTGTAAACTGAGTTGATAGAGAGGGCTGGAGAGAAGAAGGGTAACAACAGATGCAATTTAGAGAGGTTGCTCGGTCTATAAAATGATAATGGCTTTACATCTAATGAGTACATACAGATCTGCGCTCCATAATTCAGCTTGCAGCCTAAGTACCCAGGTATCAGCCCACAACTTCCCTTATTAGGCTATGCTTCTTCTAGCTAAATACTGTAGGATTGCATTGTAAACCCTTTCACTGCGGAAAACAGGGCAAATTTCCCTAGAAATATGTCGCGCGTTGGGATTCAAGGAGCCCCTGCAGCTCAGACAGCCCCTCAGTCGCTTCCCCAGAGCTGTTGGTCGGCTATGCTTCTCATACTGATTATAGTGGGTGTTGGTTTTTATACGTCTTGCTATTTCTTGTGATATGGGACAATTACAGCTACGAGGGAGTTGGGTGTGTGTTTTGAAGTTGATGCCTGAGAGGGGAAAAGTGTATGTGTACATACAGTTTGGAGGTGCATCGCTATTGCTATTCTGCTTACTACTAGGAGCTCGGCTCAAGCAAATAGTAGCTAAGTGTATAGCCTGTCAACAGCTATATCGAGACTTCCTTAGGTCCTGAACTGTTATCTACTGGAAGTAGAAAGGACGTTTGGGGTTCTCCTTCTCAAAGTCCTGTTCCTCCTGCTCCTGCGTCTTGACGTAGAGCTCCGAGCTCGTATCAGCTCTTTCCCGCTTCATCAGCTCGTTGAAAGCTGCAGCCAAGTCGTTCATCTCCAAGGTCTCGTGGTCCGACATACCCAGCTTCTGCCGCTTCTTCTTGCAGAGTTCGAGGAAGTCGTTGACGAAGGTCTTCACGCTTTCCTCCTGCGCCTTGGTCTGGCCGTATTTCTTTTCGCAGTAGGCGTTGAAGATCTCGTAGATGTCGTGCTGCAGAGGGTGTTGGTTGTAGGTCATGGCTTCCCAGTGCCGCTCGCCCTTGTGCACCAACATGTCCCAGCCGCCATACCTGTAAGTGACCATAGCCTGCGGCACTCTGCGGTAAAAGCTTCTCAAAGCTAGAGTGAAGCTCTGGTCCAGCAGCTTATTACCCTGGAAGAACTGGTTGGAAGCACGCTTAATCGTCCTGTAGACGTGCAGTATGCGGAAGGGGAAGTAGCTGTAGTTCTTGTAGGTAATGAAGTACGTCTGGTCCTTGGGCGGCATTACCGCCTTGATGAAGGGGTGGAAGTTCTTGTCGTAGTACCCGAGACCCGGGGAGAAGTTCCACAGCCCCTTGTTTCTGAGCTTATAGACCATTATTTTCACTGCGCTGAGCGCACAGCTGTCCGCGGCTTAATGGAACTGCAAGAGCACACATCTACAGTCGCCAGACTAGCAGGAGTCCTAGCAACCTGGGTCGCAGGAGAAACTCTATGGTAGAGCTGCGCCTTGGAAAGGAAAACTACCGAGTTGAAATCCAATGTCAGAATCTGCCTAAAAACACTCGAATTGGACGGTTGGAGAGCTAATGGGGACTGTACAGACCTTGTGGTACAGCTGCTGGGGGAGTCCTCTTGTCTCTGTGTAGCGCTGCTTTCTGCTGAGGATTTTGAGTGGTATTTCGCTTTTGTCGGACAACTGGCAGTGGGAGGGTCGAATTGGAAGTTCAGGGGCTAATTAAGGCGCAACAAAACCTCAGTAGTTAGTATTCTGCAGTCCAATTAGTTAATCCGAGTTTCTGGGTATCTAAGTCCTAATAGCCTTCTGCATCAGCATAGATAGTAATTCCTTTCCGGTCTCCCCTGCCTCATCTCTATCAGTATTAATAGCAGCCGCCACCCCTAGAGCCACCACCTATCAACCAAGCATCTTGTCCGATATACCTCCATAATGTCCTTCAAGGCCTCTCCTCGACTAACACTCCCGCTGTCTCCCAGCCACAAGTACACCCTTTCCACCTCTTCCCAGGCCAAACACAGCCACCAGTCTCTCCTCCCCTTGGCTGTTGCTCTCGGAACCTCGCCCTACGCTAGTCGCTCCCTCAAGAACTCGCCCCGTGCACGCATTTCCGCCCAGCGCAGGTCTCCGCCCTATGCTATCTCCCCTACAGCGCATTTAACCAGAAACCCCTCCTTGGTCTCAGTGCAGCCAGAGAGGAAACAGTCCCCTCAAGTCACGAAACTTGGGAGATGTCGGCAACTGCTCGAGGAAGTGATCAGCACAAATACAGGCTGTGCGCAGGACTTGCAGGAGATCAAAGCAGGGTACGAAGATTTGCTGCGGCAGACTGAGGCGGAGACAGTGCGAATTGCCAGGGAAAGGGACTACGGCTCTGTGGATTCTTTGGAAGACGGCTTTTGTCAGTTTCTTATACAGGAGAACCAGCAGCTGGCAGCGGAGTGCCAGGGGCTTCGACGTCTGGTTCAAGAGGCGAAGCGCGAAAATGACCGATACAAGGCACTGCACTAAGCCTGTTAATCCCCTTATTCACACCTAATGGTCCTGCTGAAGTATCGGAATGGAGACATTGAAAGGTTTGATTACGCTACTTAGCGGGCGAGGATTGGTCTGCGTCACTGAGAGTCTCCAAGAACTTGCAAACCGACTGCAAGAACACTTCCGAAGTCTTCATGACACTGGATGTGTGTTCTCCCAAGTGAGTGGTGAAACTGGCAGGACTGACCTTGGCTTCACATAGTGCGCACTGCATTTTGCCCTCTGTCCCTATTTCTTCCTGCGGCTTCCTTCTCTTGTGCACATAGGACGCTTTCAGCTTCGCCCAGCCCTGTGGCTTGGTCTCCTTCCGGTGTTCCTCCATGTGCTCCAGTCGCTCGTCTACTGTGTCGAAGCGCATGTTGCAGTAGCGACAGGTCATAGCGACATCGGGCCTGAGTTCAGAGAGGGTGGTGCCGTGAGACTTGAGGTGGGCGTTGAGGTTGTAGTTGTCCCTGACGAAGTGCCCGCAGATGGGACATGCGAACTCCTTGATGTTCTGGTGGACGGTTTTGATATGTCGACGTCGACCCATATCAGTGGCGAAGGACTGAGTGCAGCCTACCGGCCTGCAGCTTCTCCGCACTGCAGTCTTCGCAGGAACGTGAAAATAACTCTGTAGGATGCCTGTAAAGTTACAGTGCCAACGAGCCTCATACATATGCCTATTTCCACCTTGCCATTTATGTGGCTGTTCAGGGCGAAATGACGGGTGACATGGCGGACTTTCTATGGGGGATAATAAATGCTGGGCTTCTCTGCACGTCGCAGCCTGGCTTTTCTGCCCAAGGGCGTAGTCATCACTGCTGCCCGGCGCACTCCTATTGGCTCTTTCATGGGCGTCCTAAGCAAAGTCTCAGCAGTTCAGCTGGGCTCCTTTGCCATCAAGGCAGCCCTGACTCAGGCTCGTCTGCTGCCTGCTCAAGTCGAGGAAGTCATTATGGGGAACGTCATTCAAGCCGGGACGAAGCAGAGTCCTGCTCGCCAGGCAGCCCTAGGCGCAGGTCTGCCCCATGCGACTATCTGCACGACTGTGAACAAGGTCTGCGCATCTGGAATGAAGACCATCACTTTGGCAGCGCAGAGTGTGGCTTTGGGCCATGGGAACGTTATAGTGGCTGGAGGGTTCGAGTCCATGTCTAATGCTCCCTTCCTGATTCCCAACTTCCGGAGTGGACAATTGATGGGCAATGCCACGATTCTGGACTCGATGATGCATGATGGACTGATGTGTCCATTCACCAACACGCCTATGGGAAACCTGGCTGAGAAGACCAATGAGAAGTATGGAATAACTCGCCAACAGCAGGACGAATTCGCTATTAACTCGTACAAACGAGCAGCGGAAGCCTGGAAGCGAGGCTTCTACCGGGCGGAGGTGGAGCCGTTCGTAATTGAGGACAAAAAGAAGGGAAACACCACAATCACCGAAGACGAAGAGTATAAGAAGGTCAAATTCGACAAAATGACCACTCTCCGTCCTGCCTTCCTCCCAACCGGCTCTATCACTGCAGCGAACGCTTCGAAGATCAATGACGGCGCATGTGGAGTGGTGGTAATGAGTGAAGAAGCTGCTAGAGCCGCAGGCTCCATCCCAATTGCCCGCATCCTAAGCTTCGCTGATGCTGAGACCGAACCCACTCACTTCGAAGTCGCTCCCAGTCTGGCTATCGAGAAGGCACTCCGCTATGCGAACTTGACTAAGGAGCAAGTGGACCTGTTTGAGATCAATGAGGCGTTCAGCTCTGCGGGCCTGGTGAATATGAAGCTGCTGCAGTTGCCGCATGAGAAGGTCAATGTGAATGGAGGAGCGGTGGCGCTTGGGCATCCGGTTGGGGTGTCGGGAGCTCGTATTGTCGCCACGCTGATCTACGGCCTGAAGGAAAAGGGCAAGCGCATCGGCGTAGCAGCCATCTGCAACGGTGGCGGCGGTGCCACGGCCATCATCGTCGAAGCTCTCTAGTATAGCCTAATGAGCGCCTTACACGGCTTTTCTGAGTCACTGACTTGCCAACTCGCCCAAACCGCTACCAATGTCCGCTTCCGCCTGACTCAGGACGAGTCCTTTTCCTACCTGAACCCTGCCAAATCTGTGACTCTACTGGGGAGAGTTATCACAGGAGGGGACGGGGAAACACTCAAAACTGCGCTCAGAGAAGAGTTCCAGCGACTTCCTTGGAGTTCCTATCGCAGCCGCTTCAGGCCTATTCAAGGCCCAGGGGAGCGGTCCTACACGTCTGACGTGGGCTGGGGATGCACAATCCGCGTTGCACAGATGTTGCTGTTGCATGCCCTTTCCCGGCACCTCCATGTCCCCTTCGAGGCGAATCCCTTCCTTCTGGCTAGCTTTATAGCAGAAGCAGGGGACAACTGCGTCTTCGCCCTGCATCGATTCGTAGAAGTGGGAGAGAAATACTTCGGGAGAATGCCGGGCGACTGGCAGTCCCCCGCAAGTGTTTCCTACGTTCTGCAGCTCCTAGTGGCTCAGAACAGCTTAGTGCAGGGCCTATCAGTGCACGTGGCGAGTGATGGGGTGGTTTCCAAGGCGGAGCTGCTGGCGGATATGAATGGTCTCTCCGAGGAGGATATCACTTGTTTGTGTAGTGTGCAGGAAGGGAGTTGTCCTCTTTGTTCGGAGTTCCTATGGCTGGGGTCGGCTTTGGTCCTAGTGCCGGTTATGCTGGGTCAAGAGAAGATTGCGAAAGGCTATTACGACGCGGTTCGACTTTTTCTCAGTTCTCCCTACTCTTTGGGTATCATTGGTGCAAAGCCTGGAGCTGCTCTGCATATTGTGGGCTACCAGGAAGACCGTTTGTTGTGCTTAGACCCGCACTATGTGCAGAAAGCAGCTCTTTCAGAGGATAAACTATTGAAGCACATACAGACTTATCAGTGTCCTTCAGTGCGCTGTTTGCCACTAGTGCAGACGGACTCGAGTATGGCACTTGGCTTTTTCTTTGCGTCTTCAGCGGAGTTCGAGACATTTGCAAAGTGGCTGAGTGATAATGATGACGTCCTTGGAGACCTAGTGCATGTGAAGGAGCACTCTCGACGTCCCGCGCCAGACCTCCTGTTCATAGACTAACGCTAATTAGCTCTGCTGGGCATGTCCACTTGATACACAGCCAGTACCTCCCTCGCATACTCGAGCAGCACTCTGTAAGTGTCAGGCTCCGTATCAAGACTGTGCTTGTTTTCCAACTCCTGCAGACCGTCTTTTTCCAGCCACTTCCGGAACTGCAACACGAAGCCAGGACGGCCGAAGAGATGGTCTTTGTAGCTGCGACTGTATGAGGAAAAGCGGTTCGTCTTGCCTGGCTCTCCCTCTTTACTCAGGTATTCCCGCCAGAAAGACCGATCTCCAGTCGCTAGTTCCTTCTTGATACGGTGGAAGTTCTTTTTCATAGCGCTTCGGAATGCTCGCAGCCAGAACTTGTCCTTTTCCTCAGTCTTTTTCCCTCCCTTCGTAGACGCTATTGAGTTGGGTTTGCGGCTTTTTGGCGGCCTAGCAGTCTGCGTGCTGATTTCTCGCATTAAACAGGCGCGGTAGCGGGGAGAGGACTTGGCCTCCTCTTCGTGCTCTGCTCCGATAAAAACTGCGTCCAGTTCCTCCACCATTACTATAAAGGACTGCCTACTTCAATTTCCACATACCCCTAATTTCCTTTCCTGCAAATTCATTCATGGTCGCTACTTTCTACGTCTTCCCTTAGAAAGGCCAAATACATACAGAAAACCCAGAGGTCTGGGCTTTGAATCTACACTAGTCTCTGGCGTCTGAGGCCGGAGATGGGTCGAGGGGGAGTTCGGAAGGGTTATCCACCTTGCGACTCCAGGTTGCTTTGTTGCTTTGCAGGGACTGGCAGGGCGCTTCAAACTTGGGAAGGATTTCCTTGAAGGCTGAGAACACTGGCGCCACTATCACGTCGATAAAGCCAACTTGCGACTTAGCGACATTGACAGCGTACCGATCCATCATAAAGGTGATCGGCAGTCCCAAACTCCTCTCTCTATCCCCCTGCGTCCAGAACTCCTCCATCACCAGCTTCGTCCACCTCTGACACACCGCCCAAGGCCTGCTCGGGTTGCTGATATCCGCTGCATGCAGCAACAGCGACAACGCCAAAGTCCTGTCCTCCATTTTCATCTCGCTCGGAGAGTCCACAAACTTCGCTCGGAACTTGGATAGAATGGTGAAATGCTGGGCAATGTCAGTGGCAAGGACCATTTCTATCATCAGTTCCCGCATGTGGCGGTAGTCCTCTTTGCCTTGCTCGACGAACAGGTCCTTGTCTTCTTGCAGTGTGAGTGCGAAGGCGCTGGCCACGTGGTGGCTTTCGAGCACTGAGCGGTCGTTGTACCGGAGAGCCAGTTCGGCTTGAGTGCTGACTAAATAGCCGTTGTTTAGCCCGGGGTGGTCGTAGTCATGCACAGCTGCTGCAAGGAAGCAGCCTGCCACTTCCACCGGCGAAAGCGCCAAGTACTCCTCCACTTCACACCCTACTAACATAAAGTTAATAAACTGTACGACATCAGCTGCATGAGTGGCATTATGATACGGGTTATCCGCATGATACCCCGCCTGAATCGCCCTAACAAAGTTAGCGAAATAGGTCGAATTCACCTGTCCAGTCACAAACAAGTCTCCTCGTGTGAACAATGTATGCATCACCGTCACAAGTTCATTGTCCTCCGTGACTTCCTTAAGTCGAAACACATCAAACAGACCAGTGTCCAGCTGGTTTAGGCAGGCCAGGACGCTGTTGGACACATCCGAGTTCAAGTCTTTGAAGGGCTGGTCACTGTGCATGCTGCTGGCTCGCTTGCGGTAGACGGCGGGGTGGGTTTCTGGCTTGGGAGTGACGGAGAATATCTTGACGAGGTTGATGAGGTCTTGCTGTTTGACGGACTGCGACTCTCGTCTGATGGTCAGCACGGCTTCGTACATTTTGTTGGAAGACACTGCGTCCAAGCACCACTCGATTTCAGCCACCAGCACAGCGTTCGTCTTCACCCACGGCTCGAGCAGGAAGGAATGCAGCAACTCCAGAATCCGTTCAAAGGCCATGTCTATGGAGTAGTCCTGTGACTGCAGCTGTTTCCGCAGTCTCTTCTGTATCCGTCTGAACTCGTTCGCCTTCCGGAAGGTGAAAACAAGCCGGAATAGTCGCAAAACGGCACTTATTTGCAAGAAGCTGAAGCTGGAGACGTCTGGAACTAGCTCCAGCACAGTTAGCACTATGCTGACACCCACAATCAGGAAGTCAACGACGTTCCAACAGTCCTTGAGGAAAGTCTAAGTGGGAAATACGCAGCCCAGCGCTGTCAGCTTCAGTAGTAGTTCGAGCAGGAAGATCACGAGGATTACCAGTTGGACGATGAGGAGGTACATCTTCGCATCGCCCAGGTCGTCTTGCATAGCCACGCTAACCACAACAAGGCCTGCGAAGATGACAATCAGCAAGAGGATGAAGCGCTCAGCCAGGCTGCTGAACATCAAGTGTCCGACCCACACTCGGCAGGGAGATTTGGCCGGGAAGAGATTTCCAGGTAGCTGCTGAGCAGAGGCCCGAGTATGCAGCTTCCGCTCCGTCTTAGGCTGAAAGAGAGTATCGTGGTACACCACTTTCCCTGGCTTCTGGATAGATGCATCCAGTGTGTCTACGTGCAATTCACCATCAGAGACCTTGTTGCCAAGGCGTACAGGCCTGATCATGCGATTATGAGGGCTAATATGGGCTCGTATTGCTCGAAGAAAGACGATTCGAAGCTGCAGTCTGCTTCGCATGACAGCAGTCGAGCGGAAGAGCCTGATTTCCAGCTCTTCAAACTCCAAATATTGGATGAAACGCCGCTAAGTGACGAGCATGAGCTAAACCGTGCAGTGAGCTACTACGAAGACATGGTGCAGCGCGACCCTGACAACCCGGACTGGCACGTGAAGGCTGGCTTTTGCCTCTTTGCCAAGGGACAGACTGCCCCCGCGGAGGCTCACTTGCGCAAGGCACTGACCAGAGGGGAAGCAGACAGCAACACGCACTACACACTAGGACTGATTTGCCAACGATCTGGGCGCTTGGAAGAAGCCAAGGCCCACTACAGTCGGGCTGTCGCTCGAGACCACGCCTTTGCGAAAGGACATAACAAGTTGGGGGAAGTGCTGGCTGCAGAGAAGGACCACGAAGGTGCATTGCGGGCTTTTCAGCTGGCCTGTGACTTGCAGCCTGCCAGTGCAGAGATGAGGAACAACCTGGGAGCAGCCTTGTTGGCACTAGACAGAGCCAAGGACGCCACTGTGCACTTACAGACTGCTGTAGCCTTGGACCCGAGTCTCGCCCGGGCGCATAACAACCTGGCCAACGCCTATCGGAAACAGGGCAAACTCAACGAGTCCATCAAGCACTACATCCTAGCTATTGACAAAACACCTCGCAGACACTTCGCTGCCGCTCACCTCAACCTCGCAGCCGCCTACTTCGACTCAGGAGACACAGCCTCCGCCCTCAGGCACTTCGAAGAAGCAATGCACATTGGCACCCACATTCACAAGGTCATGGTAGCCAAAGGCTATCATCTCCTCTTCAAGCATCCCCGCATTCGCGAGGCTATTGAGTACTATCTCTCGCAGAAATATGAAGGTGCGAGGGATTTGCTTACTGAGATACGCAGTGGCGACAAGAAAAACCTGATTGTGACGTACTACCTGGCTTCTGCAATGCTCAAACTAGGCAATGAGGAGAGAGCCAAGGCGCTCTTTCTGCAAGTTGTGAAGCTGGGAAGGACGCGAGGCAACTTGGACAAGCATTTCCTACGTCAATTCGTGCACAGAACAGAGAAGGTGTTAGCCTCCATCGAAGGCGACTTCGACGAGCAAGACAGCGAGCAGCCCTCCATTCTCGAGCGCTCCGAGCTACTGAACGAAAGCATCAACGTCCCAGCTCTGCCTCCCTCCGACTCCAAGCGGCCTGTCCTCGACTCTCCAGAAACCGCTGAAGAAGCTCTGCTCTAATCAGCTATTTCCGCTGCTACGCAAGCTAAGGTGTTAGGCGACAGTTAGTGAGTGGCTTCCTCGGAGAAGCTTATGTGAGTCTGCAGTTCTTTATGCAGACGGGCGTTTGCTTGGGCCAATAGTTGCTTTTCGGTGTTTGCCTGCTGGAGAGATTGCAACAGACTTTGTAGTTCTATGGCGGTTAGGTCTGTTTGCAGTGCTACTGAGGGTCGGGGCTGCTTTCTGCTCTGCTGGCGTTGGAGCCATTCCCTGGTCTTTCTTTGCAGTACAATAGCAGCTTTCCGTTGCCTTCGGAACTGACTACTGCTTACCTTGTTCCTCAGCCACCAGGCCAAAATGGTCCTCGCAGCGGTCCTTTTCCGCTTGTTTTCAGAAAAGCCCAGGCGCTCTGGTACCGTGGACTGAGGGACACTGATATCAGGAGTGCTGGAGTCAATAGAGGAGTAGCTACTCTTGCGGACTGAAAGAGCCTTGTCCATCTCTTCCATCTGCTCTAATGAGAGAGAGGACAGAAAGCTCAGTTCTTCGGGGAGTTTGTCTACGACCAGTCGGTTGTACCAGGCAGAGTCTTCCCGAACACAGTCTTTTAAGGGATCAAATGTGAAGGAGCCATCCACCAGGAAACGATAGAAATAGAGCCCTGGACGCAGCCAAAACACCGCTGTCTTCTCCTGCTCTCCCACCAACTCCGTCATTGCGAAGGCATTCAAGTCTCCAGTGACATACACCTCCCGCCCCGGGTACTTCCACACCACTGGCACTGCCACTAGTCCCTCTTCCATTGCTATCTAACTGCTTGCACTTGGAGCCTTGGCGCCCTGCGCTTTGTTTCGCTGAGCTGCGGAGAGCTTGCGAGTTGTGCGCTTCTGGGAACGGTCGTTCGCCAGCTTGGCCTTGGATTTCACTCGCTTGTTGGATCCCCGGAAGCCTTTACGCTTGCGACCGCCTGCCATTATAAGGACAAATGGAGCGCCTGCACTCGCTCTCAGCCAATTTCCTCTATTTCCGCCTGCAGGATCTTAGTTTTATCCCAAGTTTACAGCCTGATGAAGTGACGTTAAATGGACTTGAAGGAGATGTTTCCCATTATAGAGGGTTGAAGATATCTAAGGGGAAATCGATGGAAGACGTAAATAAGAATCTACGACGGAATGGACATTCTATAGCTGTAGTGCCTATTACAAAGGTGTAAAACATAACCCTACCTAATTTAGGCACTCCCAGGACTGATTAAAAGCTCTATGGTAGAGCTGTGCAGATACGTAAGTTGCTAGTGACATTTCAATAGGAACGAGTCCTCTACTCTCCCTACTGAAGCCTGAACTCACAGAATCATAACTGATATTTGGCGACCTGCTACGTTCGATCCTACAGATGATTGAGACTATAATACAGTAGTGAAAGTCTGTAAAGCACTTAGCCATAAATAGCCTATCCGCTAGGAGGCGGACTGGCAGCCATTCTTAAACTACTCTAATAATGATTTGGCCGTGGCTACTAGCAAGTCTAGTCCAAGCTGACGAGTCTTTCCACGCCTACGAGGTCAACGAAGAGGTGATAGTCTGGCTTAACAAGGAGGTGGAGCTCTACAGTCCTATCTATACCCACCCCTTCAGCTGGCTTCCTCTGTGCAGTGGGGAAGTCTCCTCATCAGACCCTGCGCATGCACTGAGTTTCAGCGAAATACTTCAGGGCTATGAGATGCGGGACAGTCGTATGGAGGTTCGGTTCTTGCAAGAAAGCGAACAGAAACGACTGTGCTCAGTGCAACTCTCCACTGCAGACTTGGGGCGACTGAAGCACGTGGTGCAATATCACTATTGGTTACAGCTGTTTGTGGATGATTTGCCAGCATGGCAGCCTCTTGGGAAGAAAACCAAGACAGAGGAATTCGTATACACCCATTTCCACCTCGAAATCCACTACAACAATAGTCACATCATCCAAGTAGTTGGTCAGCCAACAACTCCTGTGAAGCTAGAGATCTCAGAACAATCACTGGATTTCTCATACTCCATTACTTGGATTCCAACAATCACTCCCTTCGAAGACCGTCTACATATCAGTCACGATGAGAAATTCTCAAGAGTTACTTTATACTGCCTTATGACCTTCATTTTTTTAATGATAGCGGCGACTTTCTGTGGCCTAGTTCACTTCATGTTGCGCAGAATATGCGACAATTGCTATATG
>Ga0247837_1002127_pt1 | contig 38633 bp, 32 predicted proteins | sample LaCtaG_2_FD_187115 | JGI IMG/M metagenome (GOLD analysis project Ga0247837, IMG submission 187115) | Freshwater microbial communities from meromictic Lake La Cruz, Castile-La Mancha, Spain - LaCruzMarch2015_14.5m | ecosystem: Environmental > Aquatic > Freshwater > Lake | place: Spain: Castile-La...
AACACCCTAGTTCCTTCTCCTGGTCATCCAAAGCCTCGAGTTGCAGCAAGGACCGGGCCAACTCGTGTTCCTGCCGCAGACGTCTCTCCAAACTAGGGGGCACGATGATGTTCCCCATATTACGAAAACCAGTCCGGCAGCTGCTTCCTGGGAATAGGAGTGGACAGACCCTCTATAGTTCTGTTGGCAGGGAAAGAAACGGTCCTGGAAGGAGATCAGTTGGGTGGAACTACTGAAGTTAGGAGTACGGGAGGCTTTTTGATACAGGCAAAGGCTATTCTTTCAGTAAATGGTCTGGACTGGGGTTTGCCAATGTGCCAAATACAAGGCGCATTCAGGGAAGTAAAGGCGAATTACCGCTTTTTATCAAGCAGAAATCACAGATTTAGTGGTCCTCAGTGACTTAATTAGTGCCCTTGCAACTCTCCAAATAGCCAACACTTTCTCCAATTTCTCTATCATAGCGTCTTTCCTACTCACCTATATGCGGGTTTTTTCTTGGGTCTAATATACAACATAGTGACCGAAATAGACCGAATATCTGAATCGCTAAGAGGAGCGTGAAAACAGCGAAAGAACTGATTTCCTCTCAATTTCAGTATGAAGTAATCTGAAAAAAGGGAAATTTTGGATTAATTGTGACTTCTGCCTACCTAAAACCTCGATAAATTCCCTCTCCAACCCCCTTTTTCACTCAATCACAACAAAAAGCCTATTCAAATATTGTAGGAAAAAATGCCAATATGCCTTACCCTTTATAAATGTCCGCCACTCTACAACTGGCCGCAGCTCTTCTCAGTCAACTGGGCTTCGAAACAGTGGGCAGCAACACTGTTATGCCCAGATTAAATGCAATTACGCCCAATGGTGGCACTGCTATGAGGGACTCCTTGCTAGTGGGAGTGGGCCTGATTCTCAAGCTGAACAGTGCCTTGGGGGAACTTGGGGAAGCGGAAAGGTGGAACTTCGTGTATATTTTGATAACGGATGGAGAAGATTCAGAGTCGAAGAGTATTTTGGAAGACGCTGCTAGGCTGTGTATTTGATAGGACAGACCATACCTGTGTCCCGCTGCAAGACAATTATCATCGGAATAGACCTGGAAAACAGGCCTCAAGCAGATGGAATTAGTGGTTTTGAGTGAGTTAGGCGGGGAAAACTGCCAAATTCATGAAATTTGGTTAGTGAATATCAGCGATTTATTCAGTCGCATTCAGGTGGAATTGGGAATGAGCGGCAAACAGGTGTAGGCGTAGTGCAGACCACCTCAGGCCAGCGGGCCGTAGTAGTAGCTCAGCGCAACCAGCCAGTTATGCGTGTTTCCCGCACTTCATTCGCTGTGAGTATTAAAGAGGACAATGGCGACGCCTACTGTTTACACTAAGAAAGCCACTGGCTACGAGAAAGAGAAACCTGCCTGAATAGTAAGGTTTCCCATAGTGAGATAAATCAGACTTTTCCCTGCAAAACACCTGCTGAGGCCTCTAGAGGAAGAACCTGAAAGTAGTGATTTCCGACCATCAAATCCTGCTCTGGGCGGTCTATTACAAGATGGAAGCCACACTGATTCACCAAGGAAGTTTTTTCCAGGTAGCCAAAAGCTTCCTAATAGTACTTTTGCCTATATATTAGAGGGAATTACCCTATTGGTACTCTGTGATGCTGCTGAAATCGGTGCAAGTGAGGACGACCCCTGCACTGCCTGCTCCCAGACCTGCCCCTGTGGTATTTAGGCCTGCTCCTGCTGTATCCACTCCTAGTCCTGCCTCTGCGAGACCTACTCCTCCTCGTCCTCAGAACATCTCCTCTTGCTGTAGCACCTTTTAAACTACGTAAGCTCTTCTATCTTCGCCTGCTAAAGTTCAGAATTGGATAGAATAAGCTTTTCCCATAAATGTGCCTGCAGAAGAATTGGCACTACTGAATTAGGGAAAACCATTGTACCTAGAAATAGCCTTTTTAGCTATTTTCCCGAGTAAGTTCTCCACTGCATTGCGCTCTGCCAGCAGTTCCTCAGTAATGTTCTTAATTTCTCTGCGTCGAAAGCGTTGATTGACAATTCCCTAACCCCTCGTCCCAATCGACAGGGTAGGAGAAGACCAGTCCCTTCGGTACTCCGTGCTCCTCTTTGAACTGGCCTGAGTGGACTACCATACTCATCCACTCTCCCCGGACTTAACACCCAGTCATGCACAGATCCACTGCAGCACTGGACAGCTAGCCTGGTCAATCGCCGCTCATCATTATCCACTGTAGGAAAAAGTGGCTGGCAATCCAAGCACAGCTAGGATTGTGAGCATGCGATCCTTGATAGTGGCATTGGAGACGTCTTTAACACCCTTTAGACAAAAGGTTGCTCACTTCATAGTAGGAGTTCCCTTTAGCTGCAATTTGGACACTTGAGGTACGAAGTGGCCCATATTAGCTTTTTATCTTGGGCCTGATCTATAGCACAGGACTGAAATGTCCCGAATCCTTCCGAATCGTTAGGAGGAACACTAAAACAGTGAAAGAGCTGGGCTTCCTCTCATCTTCTGGAGGAAATGCTATGTAGAAATCTCCAATATGCCTTACCCTTTATAAATGTCCGCCAATCTACAACTGGCCGCAGCTCTCCTCAGTCAGCTGGGCTTCGAAACAGTGGGCAGCAACACTGTTATGCCCAGATTAAATGCAATTACGCCCGGTGGCGGCACTGCTATGAGGGACTCCTTGATAGCGGGAGTGGGCCTGATTCTCAAACTGAACAGTGCTTTGGGGGAACTTGGGGAAGCGGAGAGGTGGAACTTCGTGCATATTTTGATAACGGATGGACAAGATTCAGAGTCGAAGAGTACTTTGGAAGACGCTGCTAAGGTTATGTATTTGATAGGACAGACCATACCTGTGTCTCGCTGCAAGACAATTATCATCGGAATAGACCTGGAAAATAGTCCTCAAGCAGCTATGGAATTAGTGGTTTTGAGTGAGTTAGGCGGGGAAAACTGCCAAATTCATGAAATTGAGTCAGTGAATATCAGCGATTTATTCAACCGCATTCAGGTGGAATTGGGAATTCTGCGGCAAACAGGTGTAGGCGTAGTGCAGAACTCAGAGGGCGAACAGGCCGTAGTGGTAGCCCAGCGCAGCCAGGCAGTTATGTGTGTTTCCCGCACTTCCTTCGCTGTAGTATTCAATATAGACATCAGTGGCTCTATGTCAGGCAGCAGATACCGGCGGGTGAAGGAGAGTGTGGCGCATTTCCTTGCAAATACCCCTGCAGATGACTTAGTGGCGAGCCTGTGCTTCAACAGCTCAGTGATGATGCTGAAATCGGTGGAAGTGAGGACGGCCCCTGCACTGCCTGCTCCCAGACCTGCCCCTGTGGTATCTAGGCCTGCTCCTGCTGTATCTGCACCTACCCTTGAGAGATCTATTACTACTCCTCCTCCTCAGAAGGCCCCTACGAGATTTTCTAAGCAAACTTCCGACAAGAATTGCGTTTGCGTCGTCTTTTAACTAGATAAAATCTCCTATTTTCACCTGCTAGGGCGCGGAGTTCGGTAGGAAGTCTCTATGTTAGTAAATATCCTAAAATTGGTACAACGGCTATATAACAAGGAGAATACGGAAAAAGATAGGAAATATGTATGACACGTATATGGAAACAGCATAATTTCCCAGACATTATGGTCATTCAGGACTTAAACTTTTTTGATGAATCTAGAAATAGCTCTTTCAGCTCGTTTTCTCTGCGTTTATAATAGTAATGCTTGGATGAGCCCAAGTCTGATGTCACTGATTTCTCATCTTTCCAGCCTAGACACTAGATACGGTCTAGTGGCTTGTGGACCCTAACACCTTAAAAACTAAGGCAGAAATCTTGACTGCCTAAACATATGATTGTCTGTGCATATGGAAGTGCCTTTTCTCGTTAGGGAAACATCTACCTAGCACCACTTCCTTCTCTTTGCTTTTGGACCGCAGCACTGTATAGCTTGCGGACCTGGGTAATTGCCGCTCCTCTATTAGCCACTGTAGGAATAAAGTGGTTGAGGGTACAAACACTGTCTAGGACTTCGTCGGCTACGATCCTTGATAGTGGCATTTGAGGTACAAAGTGGCCCATATTGGCATTTTATCTTAGGCCTGATCTATATATAGCACAACACTGAAATGTCCCGAATCTTTCAGAATCGTTAGCAGGAAAGCAAAAACAGCGGAAAATCTGCATTGCCCTCTCAGTTTCCGCAGAAAATATAATAAAAAAAGAGACATGTCGGTTAAATGTTGGTAAATTCATTTCTGTTATCTGAAAGCCGAATAAAATTAATCGCAAATTCCTATCTTTATTCAACCGCTACAAAAAGTCTATTCAAATATGTAGAAAAAAACCACAATATGCCTCTCCTTTATAAATGTCCGCCACTCTACAACTGGCCGCAGCTCTCCTCAGTCAACTGGGCTTCGAAACAGTGGGCAGCAACACTGTTATGGCCAGACTGAACTCTATTACGCCCAGTGGCGGCACTGTTATGCGGGACGCCTTGCTTGCGGGAGTGAGCCTGATTCTCAACCTGAATAGCGCTTTGATGCAGATTGGGGAAGCGGAGAGGTGGAACTTCGTGCATATTTTGATAACGGATGGACAAGATTCAGGGTCGAAGAGTACTTTGGAAGACGCTGCTGGGGCTATGTATTTGATAGGACAGACCATACCTGTGTCCCGCTGCAAGACAATTATCATCGGAATAGACCTGGAAAACAGTCCTCAAGCCGCTGCGGAACTAGTGATCGTGAGTCGTATAGGCGGGGAAAACTGCCAAATTTATGAAATTGGCTCTGTCAATATCAGCGATTTATTCAACCGGATTCAGGTGGAATTGGGAATGACGCGGCAAACAGGTGTAGGCCTTGTGCAGACCGCCTCAGGCCAGCGGGCCGTAGTGGTAGCACAGCACGACCAGGCAGTTATGCGTGTTTCCCGCACTTCCTTCGCTGTAGTCTTCAATATAGACATCAGTGGCTCAATGAAAGGCAGCAGATACCAGCGGGTGAAGGAGAGTGTGGCGCATTTCCTTGCAAATACCCCTGCGGATGACTTAGTGGCGGGTCTGTGCTTCAACAGCTCAGTGATGATGCTGAAATCGGTGGAAGTGAGGACGGCCCCTGCTTCTCGGTCTGCCATAGTGGCGCCCACTCCTAGAACTGCCACTGTAGTGCCTGCTTCTAGGCCGGCCATTGCAGCTAGTCCCTCTGCGAGAAATGCTGCTTCTAGAAGGACATCCAGCAAGAGCGGTTGTTGCTGTGTCACCTTTTAAGCTGGTTAGTTCTAAAATTAAGTAGAAAAGTCTCTATTTGGATGCTCCTATGGCTAGTTGATACGGGAAATGTAGGCCGTAAACTAGGGATATAGACAAATATAGTTGCTTTTCAGGCTCAAACTGCCCAGATGGACCTAGAAATAGCCTTTTTAGCTATTTATCTGAGTAAGTTCTCCACTGCCTTGCGCTCTGCCAGCAGTTCCTCAGTCGTTTTCTTAATTTTCTCTGCTTCTGTAGCGTCTGTTTCCAAGTCCCTGACCAGGCGATATTGTCCCTCGTCACAAATGACAGGGTAGGAGAAGATCAGTCCCTTCGGTACTCCATACTCCTCGTTGAACTGGTCAGAGTGAACTGCCATGCTCACCCAGTCTCCCTTAGACCCTAACACCCAGTCCCGCATATGGTCCACTGCAGCACTGGCTGCGGAAGCAGCACTGGACAGCTTGCGCGCCTGGATGATCGCCGCTCCTCTATTGGCCACTGTAGGAACGAAGTTGTTGGAGATCCACGCACTGTCCAGGACTTCGCTAGCCGGGCGACCCTTGATTGTGGCATTGGAGACGTCTGGGTACATCGTGTTGCTGTGGTTGCCCCAGATCGCCAGTTTCTTGATGTCGGTGACGTGGCAGTGCGCCTTGGCAGCCAGCTGTGTGAGGGCTCTGTTGTGGTCGAGTCTGGTCATTGCAGTGAAGTTGGCCTTGGGGATGGTGGGTGCGTGGTGCAGACAGATCAGGGCGTTGGTGTTCACGGGGTTGCCCACTGTCAGAACTTTGACGGTCTTTCTGGCCACAGTATTGAGCGCTTCTCCGACCTTAATGAAAATTTCGCCGTTCTGCTTAAGTAGATCAGCGCGCTCCATCCCAGGCCCACGCGGTTTCGCCCCTACCAAAAAGGCATAATCAACCTCCTGCATCACCGTCCCCAAACTATCAGACGCCACAGTGCCTTTGAGCAGTGGAAACGCGCAGTCCTGCAGCTCCATCAGCACCCCTTTCAAGTTCTCCTGCATGTGCGGCAAATCATGCACGTGCAGGATCACAGGCTGACTCGGACCCAGGAAGGCTCCCGAAGCTATACGGAACAGCAAGGAATAGGCAATCTGCCCAGCTCCTCCTGTCACCGCCACTCTCACAGGAGCCTTTGCGGAGAAGAGCCGTCTGCTAGCCAGGCCTCTGAGCATTTTTTATCCATCTATTCCTACGTACTTTGCTAGTGCCGGTAAATTAAGGCGAGGATGGGTCCACTCAAGTTGTTCTGTCCGTTCGCCATTTCTCCGTCTGCCACCTTCGTGGTTTCTTCGAATTCCCAGAGCAGCCCGTCGCTGCCTTCCCACATGTCAGGACGGTTGAAAGGGTTGCCTCTGTAGATCTCACAGCCCTGGATAGGAGGGTTGGCCGGGGGCGCTATCAGCCTGATCTTGAGGGTCATTGGAGCCATAGCAGGGAGTTGGAAAGGACTGCGGAGATTGACGTAAGAGATAACTTGATTTCCGCCCTCCAAACGGTCATAAGCCTGGTGAACTGCCACAGGGTTGCCAGCGCCTGCACGTCCATTATAGAGAACAATTGATTCCACTATAACCGCTTTATCACGCTCCACAGGGTTCGCTATACCGATTGACACCAGGAAACAGTTATCAAAGGTCGTCATCGTGACTGCGTCGACTTGGTTTCGGGCGAAGTTGACGAACCAGCCTTTATTGTTGCCTCCGACCTCGCCCTGGGCTGGAAGCACGGAAGGAAAGCGAATCAGGTGACCTAGGCCTGGGTCGAGTTGTGGAGCAGGCAAGGACACGCCTTTGATGGAGGAGGAGACACTAGAAGGAACTTGGGGAGTGACGTAGGGTGGGGTGGCAGGAGGGCGGGGCTGGACTGAGGGAGGTTGATAAGGAGATTGAGGCATGGAAGGTGGGTAAGAAGGTTGTGGCATGGAAGGTGGGTAGGTAGGTTGGACAGGCTGGGGAGGTTGGTAGGGAATTGGGTAAGCGGATGGGAACTGCGGAGCCTGATTAACAGGAGGATACTGCATTCCCCCTGGTCCCCCTGGGGGAACACCTTGATAGGGTCCAGTAGAAGACCGCATAGGCGGCATGCCTGGGATTCCTGATTGTTGCAGTCCTCCAGGTCTAATGATAGACGGACCCGCATTCATATGCGCTACTTCTGGAGGCAGCATTCCTGCAGGGCTTCCAGCCCCTGGCATAGGGCCGTAGTTAGCGCTCTGACTTCGTTGGGGTGAGGCCACCCCTAACCGCTCCAACTCATCAGGCCGTCTCTTATACGTCATCAAGTCCAAAGGACACGTTACACTCATCGTACTAGACTGTACACAGACCTCGCACAGGGCGTGTAGCTTCGCGCAGGGCAGGATGTACATCATACAGGTGGCTTTAGACTGGGGCCTCTTGCAGCCAGGACATATGAAGGAATCAGGCAGCCCCGCGAAGTCGGTTTTCCGGGCTTCCAGCCCGACTATAGTTTTTCCCAGTTGCTGGATATCCTGCATATTCAGGGCCGCTCGACTCTCATACAGGTCTAAAGTCTCCCTGGAAAGATGACAGAAATTGACCCCTTTGAGCAAAATCGGTAACTTCGTTGCCAGCGTTTGCTTCAGCTCCCTCTCCTCCTTTCCAGCCAGCATTACCAAGAACTGTCCGTCATCCGGCGAGTACGTAGCACAGGCTTTGCAAAAGGCTTCGAAACTCCGCAAGTCAAAGTAGTTGTCAGCAGGTTTTCGACAGGTGAGGCAGGAGAGATGATGGTTGGTTTGCAGCAGGCCTTTCAGTCTTTCCAGCAGCAGTATATTCGCCTGAATTTGGGCCTTAAAGCGCTTGTCGATGGAGGCTTTGATGTCCGGGTTGAGAACTGACGCTGGCAATTCCCTTGACATTCTGTCGAGTTCCGCCAGAATAGCGCTTGAGATTTCTGTTGAGTCTTCATATAAGTCCTTTTTCACACATCCAGGACCTCTACCGTCATGAGCACAGGTCGCGCAAATGACACAGAAATGTCCGAGGCAGAGAAACTCTACGATGATATCTGAGTGATGAGGACAACGTACTTCATGCGCTTGCAATATATCCTTAATAGCCTGGTTATCCGGGATGTTTTCAATCTCCACCCATAGTATCTCATTGCAATTGGGACAAATCATCCTCCCCTGATGCTTCTTCCAGTTCTCCACACACTCCAAACAGAAGGTATGTCCGCACTGGAGAGTCTTGGGCCGGCGGCCTTGCATGTTGTAGCGTTCCATACAGACCTGACAAGACAGCGCCTCCATTGCTTTATTACAAGTCTACATCTCTAGGGGGTCTGCATATACACTACAGGTCTTAGTCCTGTCGGAGGTAGGTGAATGTGGGGGAGAGAGGTGTGTGTGGGACAGGAAATTGGGTATTTGGGTTGATTATTACCCTAACTACTGCCAATTACTCCGGCTCTAAGCGAATTCACTAGTCCACTGAGGCTTTGCGCAGTGTCGTGCATACAGCCCAGTTCCCACGCTGCCTTTTCATAGTACGCCACGATGATATCGAACTCAGCAGATGTAATCGCCAGCTGACTATGGTGTGTGGATAGGTCTGCAGGGGGCGTATCGCCCTGAACCATGGCCTCAATATAGGCCTTCATACTGGATTTGAGGGTGGGAACGCTAGAGACAGGGAAGCGGTTGCAAATGCGAGGGTCCTCCAGCAGCTTTTCAAAGACTTTGTCCACAATGAGGCCCAACTTCTCGCTGCCGCCAAGCTTGACCAGCAGTGTCTCCTCAGCCATTTCTACTATCCTCCAGGAACTGCCTTTCTGCCTAATCGCTAGATTTCCTTATTAAAGAGCTGGGCGGACTGTCCGAAGGCAGCAATGGCTGCGTCTGAAAGGCAGTGGAAGGCAGGAAAAGCGAAGTCGTGTGGCGGACGTCTCCGTAGGAATCCGCGAAAATGTCCATTGCCTTAGCCAAGTGTCCTTTCTTCCAGGCTGTATACCGCTCCAACGTCTCATCCACTAGCTGTCTCCCCCTAGCACCCTCACTCCCTATCATTTCTTCCTTCTCCATGACCTCCGCCACTTTCACCAGTCTGACCCTCATTTCCTTGAGTGTCTCTATGACTTCATCGAGAGCTTCATTGGGTTCTTCCGGACTCCCCACTGCTATCATCTCATTAGCCAAGTTGATATGTTCCCTCACCACCTCCAAATCTCCCCGTAACTTCGCCAAGCGGGACGTAGGCAGCACGCTGCTCACAGACCTGGGACGAGAGTCTTCCGCTTCACTGCCATAACTGCGGAGTTGGACTTCGCTATACGGCCTGTTCCCGGCTTCTAGCAGTTCTAAGAAGCCTGGGATAGTCCCGTACAGGCCTCTGTACCTTTCCCCCCACTTCCCCACCAGGCCTTCCAGACGCTGCTTCACATCATTATCAGTGCCTTGGGCTTTCAGCAGGGAGATGAAGAGGCTGATGAAGTCCTTGGAGAAGACTTGAGTGTGCACCTGGAAGCCGCAAGAGTCCATGGCTCTGCTGAGAAGTTCGAGGGTTAGGAGTTGGATTTTTGGGTTGTGGTTCTGCAAACGACGTTTAATCAGCTTGAAAGCGTCTTTCGGCCTATATCACTAGTACAAGTCGGGCCTATTCAGCAGGTCTGTGCACCCTTGGTAAAGGACTGGGTCCGGGTGGATGAGGTATTCGCTGGTGGATTGGTCCAGAAGCACTTGGAAGGACTTGCTCATATCTATGTTTTATCATGTCTCTGTACTAAAGACGGAATATATAGAAAGGACAGGCTTAACTGTGGGATTTTGAAGGAAGGTGTCGACTATGAGAGGAAAAAGATTGATGAAATTGAGGGAAATTCGATCTTTTTCAGACAATATCTGCATAGAAAAGTAGCAAATCGATGGATTTCGCATTTAAAACCGCCCTGGCCAGCCCTACCTCAGCAAGGCGGGAGCGCCATTTTCACCTAATAGAGCCTGACATCAACCCTATAATGGAGATACAAGGCAAAACCGACTACCTCGTGAAGCTCCTCATAATCGGCGACTCGGGCGTGGGGAAAACCTGCCTCTTACTGCGCTTCGCAGACAACAGCTTCACCACTTCCCACCTCACGACTATAGGGATTGACCTGAAGGTCAGGACTGTCAATGTGGAGGGGAAGGCGCTGAAGCTGCAGGCTTGGGATACGGCGGGACAGGAGCGTTTTCGCACGCTTACTCAGACCTACTACAACGGTGCAGCCGCAGTCCTCCTCGCCTACGACTGCACCGACCGCCAATCCTTCCAAAGCGTCCAGCACTGGTCCAAACAGGTCCAAACCCACACCTCTCCCACCATCCTCAAAGTCCTCATATCCACCAAGTCCGACCGTCCCTGCAGAGAAGTGTCCACAGAGGAAGGCCAGACACTGGCAGCAAGCCTGGACATGACTTTCTTTGAAACCAGTGCGAGGGACGGAACCAATGTGGAGGCTGTGTTTCTGTACATTGCGGGGAGGGTCAAAGCCGCCAGAGACAAGGAAGTCAGGCTCATGGCGGGGGAGAGGCTGAAGCCGCTCATAGAGAAGAGGAGGAAAAGGCTTTGTTGGTTCCTCTAGGCTAGTTGCATGTTGGCTGAAATTTGCAGTAAACTTTGACTTAAAGTGTCTATTTTGCAGCACTAATGAGGGATAAATTGGACTGAAAACTGCTGTTTTATCGGTAGAATTAGCCAGAAATTACAAATTCAGATAAAATCTCACTTCGTATTCGCTATTCGGTTAATCTTATCACTAGTGCACAGTCGATAGAGATGGAACAAGTACTGGAACTGCTGGTTTGTACATAAAAAGACTGCGAAGAGAAAAGCAGGCCAAAGTAAGGAAAATGTTCCCTATATCTACTGCAAATTCAGTCCTAAGTCCATTTCCCCTCTTCCCCCTTCTCTGTCCTGAATTCTCATTCTTTTAATGGCACAGCCGAGTCCTGAAGCTAGCGACAGTGCTCCACACCACAGAACTGTGGGCACTGCAGGCAACTCCCTGCCTTCCGCTGTATCTGAAGGGGAACTACAAGTCCCCAGCTCTGCCGCAGAGTCCCGCTCACCCCTGCGCAGTAGACAGCAGCCCTGGGTGCGTCGTCTCTGCTCCTGCTTCTACCCACCTACTCCCGAGGTCAAGCCGCCCTCCCCTCTGCGTACGCCCCGGAAGCGCCTCACCCTAGTCCTCGACCTGGACGAAACCCTCATCCACAGCTCCCCCAATTCCTCCGCATTTGTAGACTTCTCCATCCCCAGCGAGTCACAAGACAAACAGACCCTTACCTACGTCCGTCTGCGGCCCGGAGTAGCCACTTTCCTGCAACGCGTCGCCCGTATGTACGAAATCGTGGTCTACACTGCCAGCGTAGAGACCTATGCCCGAGCGATTCTCAAGCAGTTAGACCCGAACTGCCTCATTTCAGCCCTCTACACTCGAGAACAATGTCGAAAAGTGGAAGGAGTCTCAGTCAAGGATTTGAGCATTATAGGCCAAAGCCTCGCCAATATCGTGCTAATTGATGTAATTCCCACCTAGAACTCCCCTGCAGCGGGCCGCCTGCAGCCTGATAACGCCATTACAGTGGGGTCCTGGATCGGAGACCGTCGCGATACAGAGCTAGAAGTACTCGCGGAGGAGCTTGAAAGGCTGGGAGAGGCGGAGGACGTGCGGAAATTGGTCCCAGCGATATCGGAAAGACTGCAGAAAGGCAGGGAAATGAGGGAAAAGGAGAAGTATATCAAGGATGGGGTGTATAGGACGGTCACGAACAGTGTGCCGGCTAGTCCCAAGACTCATGCGAGGAAACGCTTCCCGACGCCCATTGCGACCTCCTCTGAGTTGATAAACTTAGTGCCTTCTTCCTAAATACTTCCGAATTCCGGCTATTTCAGCCATTTTCCCATTTCAAGCCGCAATTTCCACCGAAAAATCCCACTTTTAACACTAAATGTATGCAAACTCCAGGCCGACAAAGGCCGAAAGGGAAATAAAGGCCTAATACTTACTCGTAATATCCCTAATCCCCATCTTCTCGAGTTCCTTGGTGATATCCAGGTCGTCCTGCGTGATCGTGAAGTCTCGCTGGGGCGGCGGAGCCACTTCACGGTCCAGTTCCGGGGTAGGGACAGGGAGGGCAGGGGGACTGGCCTCAGCCTTGCTGTAGAAGTCCACATAAGCGGAGGTCAGGTCTTCGTCACTGGGCTTGGAGGTGAAAAAATTGCGGACTTTCTGCAGTGTAGACGTCCGCTGCAGATTCCCCTTTTCCGCCTGTCTCTCCAGCGCAGTAAGCCTTTCAAACATGATTTCCTTGGCCTTCCTTTCCTGTTCCAGCTGCTGCTCCCTCTTCTGCAGCCTGCCTGTGGCCACTTGGAGCTGTTCCTCCAGGTCTGCGATGCGTTTATCCTTCTGGTCGATGAGGGAAAGGTGCTGGGAGAGCTGCAGGGACATCTCCTTGAGTTGGTTTTCGCGGTTGTCGAGGGAACGCTTGAGACGGTCGAAGTCACTAAAGGCCATTTTGTTAGCCTACTTCTTGTGAGCTGCCAGATGCTAAGTGCATGGAAGCTATGTCAAATCTGCAGTAAATTTAAGGATTTCGCTGGATTGTTCTAAAAACACCTTAAGAAGGGATGTAGATTTGTGCTAACACTGATCTGGCCAATAACGCCCTGAATTAATAGAGAAATCCGCTATTCGACTGAGTGTATTTAAAGAAAAACACAGTTTTATATGACAAATTAGACGAAAACCTTCATCGAAAGTCTCTATTTCCTCACGAAAGACGAGAATTACCTACTTGTTAAAGGCGTTTCAGGTGAGTGTAGACGTACTGTAGGAAACACTGAGCCGCGAAGTGGCCACTTGCGCCTAACAGCAGAAAAAGGCCAAAACACGCAAATCCTATATAGCCGAAGTAGGTGAAATAGGGAATCCAGCCACTTATTCGCGGCTTACTTGCATACAAATCCGCGTAGAGCCAAAACAGGTACCCAGAAAAGCTCCCAGCACTCAAGAAACTCACCCAGGGCCACCTGTGGTCTTCTATTGTGATAAGGTAGTAGGTAACTAGGACCGCTAGGCCAGCGCAAGTGCCTATTAAGGACAGGAAATAGGCCAGACTGAAGCCGTACATGCAAAAATACCGATACTCCAATACATTATTCAGCAGATCATTGGCCGTCACTTGAATTATTAGGAAGGGTACGAAGCCGGTCAGGACAATGAGTATCAGGGAGTGCTGAAACCAGCGCTTTTGATAGCGAATACACTGCTGGGTGCTGCTTTTACAGGGACGACTGAAGGGAGTGGAGTACTTGCGTCCAAGGGTTGCGCCTACTAGGTGCAAGGGTACTCCTAGGAGTAGGAACACTTGCGCTTCGGACTCACCGAGTAAGGGCTGTATGGTTAGGACCATTGCAGTCACTAGTAACGGAATGCTGAGTAGGGATAGGAACAGGGTCGTTAGCCAGTAGCGTCCGCCCTGCTGCTGGTAATAGCTTCCACTCCGTAGTCCGCCCAAAAGAGCAAGCAGGGAATAGACTAGTACCAATACTGGCGCTCTGTGAGTTCGCTCCATGTACACAGGACACAGGAGGAACAGCAGTAGCAAGGCTAGAGTGACTGCCAGTAGGTGAGTGCCGCCACTAATACACACTGTAAAGAGCACCAAGTAGCCAGGTGGGCGAAACACCTCCCCTGCCAGTTGCTTAAACGCAGCTAGGTCGTGTCCCAGGGTGCCAGATGTGTTGGTGACTGGAGGGGCGGACTCCAAAAATTCGTTGTGCAGAATCAGTCTGCCTACAATCAGCCGAATAACCGCAATAGGACCAATCATCAACATAGTAATGGAAAAGGCGATCATAGAATGTGCTAAGATGTGAAAGAATGGGTCTTCGGAAAGGCGAAGGCGGGCTGCGAAGGGAGTGGAGGTAGGGAGCCAAGTGACTGAATAGGTAAAGTCCATAGTGCTTTCTAGCTTGACGAGGTTTTCCGGCTTATAGTGCACTTCGGTGATTTGGTTGTCGTTGTGAGAAATGAGTAGGCGGAAATGTGTGTACACGGAAACCTCCCCGGTGGCAGTGGCTTTTCCCAGTGGTCCCCAAGTAGGCAAATTGTCCACAAATAGCTGTAGGATGAACTTGTCTTGCACTGCTTTCCCCAGTCTCTGCGACTCTTCAGGGGAAAGTTGCACTGAGCACAAAGGTCTCTCATTTACTTCTTGCAGAAAGCGGACTTCCATACCACTGTCCTGCAGTGCAAAACCCTCTATCACTTCGCCCACACTAAGTGTTTGGGTGTCTTTGGGAGGGAGTGCACTGTGGCAAAGAGGAAGCCAGCTGAAGGCGTGCGTCTTGTAAGGTCTGGAAGTGATAGCTACCTGGTTGAACCAAACTCTCACAGTTTCGTCAACCTCGTAGGTATGGGAGAATTCGTCAGCTAGCGCCAGGCCTATAAACAGCTGGGCCCAAATCATTATAAGACTAATTGCTCGGACCCTTGCACCCATCTTCAAAGAAGTCAGCCATAGTGTTTAGTCTTAGACTCCGCAGCCCGCTTTAATCCACTAAGTATCTTCACTAATACTATGCACCCAGCCGCTTCGCATTCCAATTGCCAGTCGACCCAGAAGTATCCAGTTCAATATCACTCCAAATCCCTGAGCCCGCTTCACTTCAACCTACTGCCCAGGCCAATGCCACTGCTCAGCCTACTCCGCTTACACGATAGAGACAAGGCCATCACGATCTTGTTTTACGATAGGAGTCTTGACTACAGATGCTATGCTGGCCGCCCTTATCTTGATGAATCCGAACATCGATAAGGTTGGCTTGGGACTGGGTGGTCTCGTTAAGTTTGCGATATATAAGCGCTGACGGCGTTATCCCCTATTGGCGTACATACTTGGCTCCTTGGTGCTAATAATAGCGACTTTTATCTACCTGGAGAAGTCTGTGTAGCACAGGTAGCGAACAGTATAAATATCTCTAACACCCGGAGTTACAAAAGATAGAATACGAAAAATCCACTATTTTCTCTTTCACCAGCCTGCAGATTCCCTTTTCCGCCAGTTTCTTCCCTTTCAGACCTAATTTCCTTTGCCTTCCTTTCCTTTTGCATCTGCTGTTCCTTTTTTTCAGCCTGCCTATGGCCACTTGGAGCTGTTCCTCCAGGTCTCCGATGCATTATCCTTCTGATTAATGTAGGAAAGTTGCTGGGACAGCTGCAGAGACATGCCTTCGACTAGCTTTCAGTCACCGCAGGTTGCTTTAATCGCTAAAGCTTTTTTAGCCTACTTCTTGCGGGCAGCCAGTTTTTCAAACTGCTTCTTCATGTTCTTCAGCGCATTCTTCTCGAACTCTTCTCTCTGCAGCGGCAGTGCACTATCTCCCTCCTCCTCCCCTTCTTTGGGCTCAGGGATGGGCGGCGCTTCGATTTTGATGTCTTTGGGTGCTTGGCTCACTGCGCCGGCCTGGTGGTGGTGTTCGTGCACGGGGGCTGTGTGGACTGCGCTGTACATTTGAAGGATTTCATTGGTACGTTGCTCAATAATCCCCAAGTACTGCATCATGTTAGTCTCCGTGACTCCCTGATACCCCAGCATTTCCTGCGCCGCCTCCGTGTTGCAGCCAATGCGTTCGAATATGCTCTGGATGCCTGCCTTCAGTGCATTAATAGTCTGCATTGTTTTCTCGTAGTTGTGCTCATATTGCTGCACTCGAAGGTCGGTTTTTTCCAGTCTGCGCTCCAGGTCGCTCACAATTTGCTTGCGCTGGTCGTCGGTACGGACGCCTTGTCCCCTACACTGCTCGATTTCCCCCCTAATATCCTTGATCTGCTGCTCCAACTTCTCCATCTCATTATTCAACTCATTGACATAATTGAACAGACTGTAGTTGTGCTTCTCCGCCTCCACGAAGGTTTTCACGATTTCATCTGGGTCACTGATGCCTGTGGCTTTCTGTATCTTTTCAAAGGCTTCGGCGTAGGCCTGCACTTTGTCCATAGACTGCTGAATGCTGGCTTTGTCGAATACAATGCTCCAGGCGCCTTTGGCGGCCTGCTTGCGGAGTTGCTGCTCTTCGCTCAGTTCGTTGGCGCTGGTTTCGTCCTGGAAGCTTGGCCGTTCCCTCTGCTTGATAAAATCCTTCATTTTCTTGTCCTGCTCTATGAGTCTGCCCAGTTCCCTCCACTCATTCTCGAACTCTTCCTGCTCTTTCTCACTTTCCCGCCGCAAGTCCTCCATTTTCCGCTTGGCTTCTTCCCGGTCTTCTAAGGCCTTTTTGCCCCGCTCGGTGATGCGCTGCATTTCTTCCTTCTTTTCTTGCAGCTCGGCTTCGAGCTTTGTGTATATGTTGTCATATACAACTCTCTCCCTCCGCAGCGCATTAATCTGCTCCCGGAGCTGCTTATTGTGCGCAATGGCCTCATTATACTTCTGCAGCGCCTTATCCAGTTTATTCTCCAGTCCTTTGATTTTCTTCCCAATGCTTTCATTGGTCTCCTTCGACCCCTTGGCCCCGCCCATCGCCGCCCTCTGTTCCTTTATCTTTTGCTGCACTTGCACTATCTGCAGGTCCAGTTCCTCCAGTTTCTTCTGCTCTTGCTGGATCTTCTTGGCGTAGGCGTCGCCTTGGTCCTGCAGGCGGGCAATCTGGGAGCCTGTGGCTGCATTGGTGGACTGGAGGGAGTCGAGGCAGAGCTGCTCGCGCAGACTTTCGGTCTCTTTCTTGATCTTTTCGATTTGCTGGCGGTAGTTTTCGCTTTGTTTGGGGATAGACTGAGCATCTTCTCCCTTCCTCTTCATCATTATTACTCAATCAGTTACTTCCAAGGCTTTTCTCAGTCCAGTGTATCCCAATTCCCGCAACTGCTAATCACCCAGAGCAGCAACTTTCTACCCAGACCAAACTCCCTCGATTGCGGAAAAGTGACGAAAGTCCCTCGAAAAGCATAGTTTTAGGACTGAAATAAGCCGAAATGTGGCGATTTGGGCCTCGAAAGCCAAGAAAGTCTCACCTATGGCTATAAATAAGCGCCAATCGGCCGTTAATTCCCTTCTATCAGCAATATATATGGTGAGTGGGAAGCGGCACAAGCGAGGTCGGCCCAGAGCGACTGCCAGAAGCGTGAAATCAGACCTAAAAGCGCCACCAGCCCGCAAACTTGCCCAAATGCCCGTTTCCGCCCTACTAGCCGCAATTGCAGAGTTCAAGCCCGTCCCTGTGCGGCCTGCTGCCGGCCTCAAGCTGGACCCTGAGATGGCTCCCAAGCGACTCTTTAGAACTGCGCGAATTCGGCCTTTTTCGCTGCGATTTGACCGTCCTGAGAAGATTGTGGGGTGTAGGGAGCAGGCCGGGGAGTACCACTACGTAGTGCAATTCCGCTGCAAAGCGCCCCTATACGCAGGCTTCACAGTGGCCACACATGAAGAAGTGATGAGGACTGCCCCATGGCTGCTCGCCAACTACGTCCTAGCCCAGTATCATAGCTAAATCCACCCTCTATAATGGACTCCACTGTCATTCGCTCTCGGTTCTCCCTGGAGGAAATCGAGTACTTGACGCAAGGAAGACACTTAGCAGGCATTCCTCGGTCCTCTGCCACTGCGCTGACGTTTTCCCTGGGCCCTAGTAACGCCTTTTACGCCCTGGCAGTGGGGGAAACAGGCCTTTTCCAGCCCTTTCTGAAGACGCGGGAGCTGGATGTGGAAGTGGTGATTGCAGTGCTGAGGAGAGTGAGGACTGTGATGACAAGGGAGGAAGTGAAGGGAGAGGACAGGGATGTCCTGTCTATCCGCTTCCTCCAGCTCGCAGCCTTCTTCTTCCTCGTCTTTTTCCTCCTGATAATAGCCAGCGGCTACTACTCCGACGCTACAGGGCTCTGGATAGCCGCAGCAGTCCTGTCCGCCCTGGGACTGGCCATATTGGCAGGACTGCTGGCTACTGGGGGGAACTGCAGGAAGATTGGCAAGAGACTGGGCAGTACTGGGTTTGTGCTTTCCAATGGGAAGAGGAAAGAGATTCTGGACTACTTGGCGGTCGCAAATCGAGAGATAGTGAGCAAAGGAGTGGAATGGCGATTAGGCAAATCCGGCTTTTACCTTCAAATACACGTATTTCAACCTTAATTTAGCCTTTTTGCTCCAATTTGCAGTCAACCGCATAATTTCCCATACCAACTCACTCACAAATAGGCAGAAAACTGCGCCTTATCAGCCTAAAAGACCTAAGTAGCTCCTTAGTGGGAGGACTCCTGAGCGGACAGGAAGTCGAGTTGGTGCGGGGTAAGGGAGGAAAAGGAGGTAGGCTGGGGCGAGGGCTTGGCTCGAGGGTAGGCGTTCACTAGGTTTTCGATCGGGAGACGAGGCTTATGCACCGATTTCTGCTTCACCCCGCCTTTGCCCCTTTCTCCCACATCCCCCTGCCTCCTCACACACCTCATAACGACCTCACCCAGTCCCTCCCCCTCTCCCATCTCCCGATACCTCTGCTGCGCCAGTCTCACAAACTTGAGCAAGTCCTCCCTCTCTATGCGTCTCAGAGCTGCCTCCAAGCGACTAGCACTGCTCCAGGGCAGGTAGACGACTTCACTGATAAGTCTGCAGTCCTCGGCAGCCAGCAGGAACACTTCATGGACGAGTCGCTTGGAGTCCCCTTTGAACAGGTCCTCAGCCACGTGGAAAGCTCGAGGGACCTGATTGGTGCAGATTAAGGCCTTTAGGTACCATTGCCAGGCAGTGGGGATATCTGGTAAGACGGCTTCGGACCATAGCAGTAGCTCTTCCCAGTCCTCAGCGCCTAGTTCGTAATAAGCCTTTAGCACCCATTCTTTCTCTTGGTCAGTTAGCAGGCCTGCCGAAGCCACAAGTTGTCTGCATATTGCTTACTTGAGACTGTCTGTTAGCAGGGGCTTTCGGTCCTCGGGAGCCAATTCGTAGGAAACGTCGAGCTTCCAACAGCCCTCCGCCCTCGCAACTACCTGATAAGCCAGGCCAAAGGCTGCGATATAGCCCTGTCGCAGGTCCTCTAGCTCCCTATACGCCTGGTCATCCTCTTGAAAGCGGTAGGCCAGGTCTAGCATTAGATACAGCAGAGAGAAGTGGACAGTGTCCTGCTTCAGCGAGAAAATAGGCAAGAAGTCTCCTAGAGAAGGCGGCGGAATGGCCAAAGGCACGATATTCGCATATAGTAATTGGTCAGGAATGTAGGGAAACCCTAGGGAAAGCAGTCGATTTTCCCCATTTGCCCTGGCAATAGCCTCTCTTTCCTTGCCCTTTCGCCTGCGTTCCCAGCCCCAATTCACCTCCTTCACCATTTTCGCCAAGTTGTCATGCCGCAGAGTCCACTCCAACAGACTCATTTTCAGGCGCAAAGCTTCACTCCGAACAGCGGCTTTGGACAGTAAGTCTGCATCAGTCCAAGTCACCACCGCCGAAACGAATTGCCGAATTTTGGCCTGACTGTAGACTCCTCCAATGCCCGGGGAAAGGGGGGAATTGGGCCATTTCCAGGCTTGGAAGGACTGGACGAGGACGGAGCGGTCTATTGAGGACGGGGAGTAGAGCTGGGCGCCCCGGGCTTGCAGGGCGGTTAGGAGTTGAATTGCAGCATGTAGGCGCTTTTGCCCGCCTTCCAGTCGGGATAAGAAGGCTATTAGGTCCCCTTCGAGGCCACTGACCAGGGGACCGAACTCCGCCTCCAGGGAGTCTAGGAGTTCTTCGCATTTCCCCAACTCCGCGTCGCAGAAGTAGAGGAAAACTGTCAAATCACGAATAACAAAGGCCCTTTCCCCCCTTCTGAGCACGAATTCACAGGCCAGTTCCATCACTCCCAGTGCGGAAAACAGCTCCAACAGGCGGATTTTATCAGGCTCGGGCGCGTACTCATACTCCCCTGGAAAGGCTTCCAAGTCAGGGGTGTGTAATACATGATTGAGCGTCTCCGGCTTGCAAATCAGTGGGAAATCCGCAGAATGTAAACAAACTGCCTCCCTCAGGACCATTTCCACCCTCGGCTCTACTGTGGCAAGGACCAGACTGGCGCCTCCTTCGTAGAAGTAGAGGACGTCGAGGTGGGGAGATGGGCTGAGGGACAGGGAAGTGGCGGGGAGGCAGATGTGGAGGAGGGAGGACCACTCGTATTCGGTAAATTGGTAGGTGTAGATGGGTTCTTCGTGGATGAAATCGGGGTAGGAGTACCGGAAAACGAATAAAGAGCCGCGACAAAGGACTGAAAATACAGCGAAGGTTCCTTCGATGGCTGTGAGTCTGTTGTAGCAGTTACTGGACCAAACTGCCTTCCTTTTGAAAGCCCTGCACCTGGTCGAAGCCGCTCCGATGGATTTCCCCCAGAGCTCCGCCACTAATGCTCACTACAGACAGGGAAAAGGGCTGTTCCCGAATGACAAGCAGCTGATTTGCCTTTTGATCGAGGAACTCCACCCCTGTCACCGGCGCCAGTTCCCTGTACTCCGGCTGGTCCTGCAGCTCCAGCATCAGCTCGAACTCCAGCGAAAAGACCTTAATCGCCCCCGTGCTCAGTCCCACCACCACCGCCTTCGCACCCACCAACTCCTTCTGTCTAGTCCTCACAATACAGGTCAAAGCAACTGCGTCTCTACTATGGATCTTCAAGCATCTCACCACTTCGCTGTCCTTGGCCACTAGTAGTTCAGACCGGTCTGTGCCGAGCAGCACTTCGTGGGACTGGCTGAGGACTTCCACGGACTTGCAGCGGTACTTCTTGGGCAGGCAGAGTTCGGTGGGTCGCAGGGAGTGCAGGGAGTGCAGGAGCAGGGTGTGTTGGTTGCGCTTGTCGTAGAGCACTACGAGCTGGCCGCGCTTCACGCAGGCGAACTCGATGAGGTGCTGGGTGAGGAGTACGGGCTGCAGACTGAAGAACGCCACCACTCGCTGTTCACTAACATCCAATACACTGTATATCCCTCACTAGACCTCGGACTGAGCAGTGTAAATGACTGTGTGGAGAGAGAAAGGGTCGCAGTAGCCGCGTACCTCGGAGCCTGGCAGCTTGCGGAGGTGGGAAAGCCCGGGGATCTGGATGGCCATTTTATAGGGCTGTGGGGGGCGGGATAGGGTATTTGCCTAGGTATGGACTAATGAATGCAGATAGTACTGAGAGAGAACTGGGGATGTCTAGGGGAAATAGCGCTACTTAGCATATAGAATTGTTGAGATAAAGACTTAATTACACACTTCCTATAGATTACACATATAGCTAGCAGTAACTACCCAGTCCCTCGAGTCTCCAAGCCAGCAGTCCTGCCCACCCGCCCGACCATCTCCTTTACATCTGCAGGTCTGAATGACACTTACAGGCTCAGGCCAGTCTGCGAAAGCGCCACTATGAGTTTCCTCACTTCCTCTATACTGGGCAGGGGCTCTGGGGAGACTGGTCTGGACCTGCCCAGCTGCTCGTAGTCCTGCAGGATGCGGCTGAAGGCTAAGGTCACGTCTTCGAATTCTCGCATGTAAGGCTGCACCAAGGCTTCTAACTCTCGATACACGCCTAGTCTTCTGCCTGTTTCTTCCCAGTCTTCCCCTTCCCTAGTCCAATAGCACTGCTCAGGGCCTTCTCCTCGCAAAGTCCACAGCACGCCCTGCAGTCGCACAGTGCCAACGACCCTCCTTTCCCCTGCAAACAGCGAGTTCCCTGCCGATATCGCAGACTCCTCGGTCCGCACGACCTCAGAAGCCTGGTCCCAAGCCTCCAACTCCAGCACTTTCTCTATCTCCCTGAGCTGCAGTTCCTTCCCATCCATGTCTGTGAGACTTGCATTGGCACTGGACAGCGCTGTCACTGGCAGTAGGCGGCCACAGAGGATTTCTAGGCGGCTGTATAGGCCTTTTAGCTGGAGGTACTTGGCTTCGATCCCTGGCCATCGATCGCTATCCAGCATTTGCTGTAAATCCTCGTTTTCTCTATACAAATAGGCGATTTGCTGGGCTAATTCCGCTACTTCCCGGGTCAAATGGTCCCTATCCGCCCTCAGCATTAGCCCGCCAGTCCTCATCCCCAGCCTTTCCCGGTCCCTCACCATAATCTCCTCTGTACCCATTTTCCCTCTCTCCACAGCCTGCGAAAGCGCAGCTTCTCGGTCTTCTAGCTGCAAGTGAAGGCTGGAAATCACCATTTCGAGTTCCTTTTCGTGGGCTTGCTGCTTCTTTAGAGCCTGCTGTATGTCACTTAAAGTCGAGTTCAGCTCCTGGAGGGATGTAGTTCCGTACTTGTGTCCTTTCTGCAGTTCGGACTTTTCATAGGCCAGAAAGGAGTTTTCATGCTCCAAAGCCGCGTTTTCCTCCTCCAATGAAGCCATTTTCCCTGCTAAGTCGCTCATTTCCTTGCGAATTGACTCGACTTCCAGGCCTTTATCGAGAGCGCTCTTTTCCGACACAGACAAACGGCGCTGGACTGAGTTTAATTCCGTCCTGTACAGTTCTATATGTCGTTCGTGCGCCTTTCTTAGCACTTTCAGCTCTTCTTCAGACCCCGCGGCCTGTTTTCTCAGCAAATCCCCATCCAAAGTAAGCGTCTTCGCCTGCAATTTCAGCTCATTCGCCTCCAAAGAGACTCGAAAGTACGCCTTCGCCTTCACTTCCAGTTCCATCTGCGCACTTTCCAGCTGCTTCTTGAGGCCGAGGAGCGTATGGCCCTGCAGCTCCCGCTCTTCCTCTATCATTTTCTTGCGAATAAGGAGGAAACTGAGCATAGCGGCTATGAAGCTAGGGGCCTGGATATGACTGCCCAGCCCCCCACTAAGGCCTTTGTAGGCCTCCACTAGGTAGCTTTGGTCAGGGTCCGCAGCCTCCAAATTGGCAGTTAGGTACGCAAACAGGTCAGATACTGTAGCGAACTGAGTCCCTAGCTGTTCCCCGATACTGTGGAGGTGGGAGAAGGGGGAGGAGGACAGTTCCTGCTCTAGTTCGAAGATGCGGAGGCGGGAGGACTCGAGGGAGCGGGTGGACTTGGCCAGGTCTTCGGTGATTTGCAGTTTTTCGCAGGATTCGAGATGGAGTTGCTTGCGGAGAGTGGTGAGTTCGGACTCGAGTTGGGACTTGTCCTTGGTGCAGGACTGCAGGGAAAGGCTCAGACGGCTGTAGGCCTCTTGAAGTGCTGTTTTTTCCCTCGCTGCGAGTTTGCGACTCTCTTCCAAGGACTTGAGTTTTTGGTCTAAAGCCTGTTGGTGCTCGGCTTGGGCGCTTCTGACGCTTTGGAGCTCTAGAGTCAGGGCTGCGATTTGGCCTTCTAAGGTCTCTTTGGAGGCGGATTGGAAGTGGGACTCCTGCTCTCGCATTTCCGCTAATTGTGCGTTTTGCTGCTCTAATAAGGAGACCAGGAACTCTCGATCCGGCTCCTCCCTCTCCTCCTTAGTATACAGCCTCAGTGCCTTTTCAGTGAACCGTACCAGCACTTCACTCACAGCACTATCACTCAGGTCGCTTTCCAGCTCCACACACAGTGTCAACGCCTCCGTCTCCCTCTCCGCAGTCACCGACACAGCCAACAGCTGCCGCACCAGTTTCTTCCATAGCAGCCGCTCCACACCTCTTTCCTGCTTCGCAATGCGCCAAGAAGTCAGGTCATTTCTGCGCTCTGCAGGCTGCCATTGGGACTGGTTGAGCGACTGAGGCAGGGAAAGTGGGAGTTGGCTGGGAGACAGGAAGGACAAAGCAGGGACTTCTGGAGGCTCTAAGCAGGGAAAAGGAGTACTGGAGGACTGGTAGGGCTGGGGAGCAGGCGGGTATGACAGGGAACTGCTTCTAGCGTGGCCTGCCTTCTCGCCTATTTCCATACTACTACTCTGAGGCTTCGCACTGTGCACTTGCCTTATAGAGCTAAATATTATCACTATGTTGAGTTTGGGGCTGTAGGGGGAAATCAGGACTGAAGGGAATCGAAGCGTTTCATTGGGGCTTATTTCTTTGTAAATTTCCCTAACAGTATCGCTAATCTTAGGAATTATCGATTGCTTGCGATTTCCCAGAGTCAAAAAGGCCAAATCAGTCTAAAACTGCCTCTCTGTCTTCCCACAAGAAGTCCACTAAGTAGCCACTGGTGGCCATAATATGCTGCTGCGGACAGCTCTGAAAGCCACTACCTCCGCCTACCGCCTCCGTAGCTTCGCTGCGCCTCGTCTAGAGAGCGATTCCTATACTACAGGCGACGAGGAGCCGCGCTTCCTGGAAATGGTGCTGATGTACTTCGACCAGGCCTGCAAGTATGTGGACATTCCCCAAGACGTCCTAAACGTATACAAGCAATGCGACTCCGTGCTCCGCATCAACATCAACCTCCGTCGTGACGACGGCACCATCGAGTGCTACCCAGCCTACCGCGCCCAGCACTCCAAGTACCGTCTGCCAGTCAAGGGCGGCACTCGCTTCGACCCCCACGTCAACCTACAGGAAATCGAGGCCTTGGCCAGTCTAATGACGCTCAAATGCGCATGTGCCGGACTGCCTTTCGGAGGCGCGAAGGGAGGAATCAGAGTGGACCCGAAGCTGCTGAGTGTGCGAGAGCTGGAGAGACTGACGAGACAGTACGCAGAAGCTCTCTTCAAGCACGGGTTTTTGAACCCTGCAGTGGACGTGCCAGGCCCTGACATGGGCACAGGCACCAGGGAAATGGCGTGGATGATGGACACTTTCAAGTACTACAACCCTACGAATATCAATGCGATGGCGTGCGTTACAGGCAAGCCGGTGCAGGTGGGCGGAATTGACGGCAGGGCGGAGTCCACAGGACTAGGAGTCTATTTCACTCTGAGAGAGTACTGCAAAGACCCGGTCTATATGGAGCCATTGGGGCTGAAGACTGGACTGAAGGATAAGACTTACATCGTGCAAGGCTTTGGCAATGTTGGGTATTGGGTATCTCACTATATGCATCACAACGAAGGAGCGAAGTGTGTGGGGATAATTGAGCGCTCTGGGGCCATTTACAACCCTGCGGGGATTGATATTCCTGCAGCCAAGGCGTACATTGACCAGCACCATACTTTGAACAACTTCCCAGGCGCTGAAACCTTCCTTGATGTGCAGCAAGTCTTCTCCAAGCCCTGTGACATCCTCATCCCTGCAGCAGTGGAGCGCTCCGTCAACGCCTCCAACGCGCCCAACTTCAAGTGCAAAATCCTCGCAGAAGGCGCCAACGGCCCCACCACTCCCAAAGGTGAGGAAATCCTCCTAGGGAAAAACGTCCTCGTTTTGCCTGATTTACTGACAAATGCAGGTGGAGTTACAGTTTCTTACTTCGAATACGTGAAGAATTTAGGCAAAATCAAGCCTGGCTTACTCACACGCAGGTTTGAAATGAAGATAAAGACGAAGCTGCTGGAGCTGATAATGAAGCGACAGGGAGAAGTCGGAATTCCCAGTCATTCCCCCACTGAATTGGAACTTGCAGAGGCTGCCAAGGGCGCAAATGAAATCGACTTGGTGACTTCGGGGCTGGAAGATGTGATGTGTGAGGCGGTGGAAGAGACGAAGCGCACTTCTCAGCAGAGGAAAATTGGACTGAGGATGGCGGCCTATGTGAATGCGCTGCACCGCATACATGCCACCACACTCAAAGGCGCAATAGGAGTCTAAGTAGGTAGCAATCGCTCTCTATGTGGGAAAAAGTACCTAAAGCCCGTCAATATTTCCCTAATGTATGCGTACAGAATTAGCGACTATCGAGGTAAAGTCGGACTGTCTCCTCGTTGACTCCCTGCTCTGCACTGACTCTGAGCAGCGCTTCCCTACTCACTCCTCTCTCCACACTGCCTAGAGCCTACTTGCGGTCCAGCCACTCCCTCCACTCTGCCTTCAGGTCGCCCATGATGTAGTCGAAGAGGTCCTTGTAAGTCACATATCCGTCCTTATTATGGTCCAAAAACATGTAACTTTGAGCGATTTCCTCCACTTCTATAGGCGAAAAGCCTTCGAAAGTCAATACTTTCCGCAGGCTTTTCTTCGTCAAAAGGCCCTTTTTTTTGTTGTCAATGTCGAATTTCTTGAATTCTGCGAGGACGTTTAGTTCGCATTTCCGTCTTTCCAGCCGCATGGCCCGAAAGCTAACGTAGTCCATCCGGTCCCCTCCTGCTTCTCTCAAGATATTGGCGATAATCCTGGGGCCGGGGACAAGGCGCATGGATTGGAAGATGATTCGGAGGTCGCCGCTGGATATAAGTCCGTCGTGGGTCTGAGTGGGGCGTACGACGTCTAAATGCGCAAAGACGTAGTTGGAAATGGGCTCCGGCTCCGGGTACGCAAAAACCCTACTCGACCTCATTATTACCTAGTCGACTTCTTGCGAAAAGGACTGCTCCTTGATCTCTCGAATGACCACCTGCACTTCCGCCTTATTCGCAAACCTAGTGAGAGTCCTGGGCAACACAGGTCTCTGAAAGGAGTCTTTTTCCCTATCAAACTGCTCTTTCACGGACTTATGTCTGAGGGAGTTCGGACTTTCCCCAAGTTCCAACTTCGTGCGCGACCTTTTCCCGAGTTTCCGTCCAGGGAAGGACTCTGGCAGTGCCTGGCGGACAGGGGGAATCGAGCGGATCACGAGAGAGCCAGACGGGAAGGTCTCAGTGACCACGGGGTCCAGCCAGAGGGAGGACTGCAGGTCTCTGGCGGTGGGCTTGGTGGAGAGGTCTGTTTCTGTGTCTTCTGTGGAGGGAAGTAGAGTGGTTTCAGGGGGAAGGGAGAGGAGGTCGGGACTGGAGGGCTCTGGCTCTGAGGGGAGAGTGGGCAGAGTGGCGGATTTCTGCAGGGAGACTGAGGCTTCGATGGAGACGGTCTGGGCAGGAGAGAGGATGGGGGAGGAAATGGAAGGGGGCGGCGAAGGCGGATTTACGTGTTCTTCCTGCCTCTTAGTGCACTGCCTGCTTTCCCACTCCCTGCCCAGCCTCCCAAAGTACCTATTCCTCCTCGTGTCCTCCTCTTCAAAGTCCATGCCCTCCCTCACTCTCTGCTGCTTTTCCTGCAAGCGCTCATACTCCCTCGTCAGCATCTCATACTCCCTCAAGTCCGCCATCGGCTCCATAGCCTGAAACCGCTCTCCCAAGGCTAAACTGGGCGGGTGCAGCTGCCAGCCCTTCCAATTCCTCCCCTCCGTCCTGTTCTCCTCCACTTTAATGGTCCTGTGGCAGGCCGGCCCGTCCTTAGATACAGTTGAGTCCATCATGCATCTCTTCCTTACGCTGTAGACCATGGACTTGGCCTTGGAGCAGCCGTCTTGGCGGAGTTTGAGGTAGATCATGGCTTCTTGGATGGAGCTGGAGGTGGTGGGGGAGCGGTCGAGTTTGAAGCACTGGCCTTTTTCGATGTCGTGGGAGGGGGACTTGGGCTGGGAGTCGAGCCAGGACTGGGTGGCTGCTCGTGCGGAGAGAGGGCCGATGTAGCCGAGGAAAGGGTTCCAAGGAGTGTCGGGCTCGCGGGATTTCAAGCTTTCCCGGCCTGAAAAGAGCGGATGCAGCCTCGCGCCCGCTGCAGATTTCGTCCACACACGGGCTCCGATCTGGGTAAAAGTCGTAGCTTTGGGCGTGCTAGGGGAAACGACAGAGGCCTTGGCCAGGCCCAGTGTACGTAGATAGCGGTCTGCTTGTCCTTGGATTTCCCCACTTTCCTTTTGCAGTCCTCGCTGGATTTCGGCCTTCCGCCGGTCGTACAGGCGGAAATTGTACGCATACGTGCCCTCAGTCCGTTCCCTCTCCAACCTCTCCATCTGCTTCCCATACCTCTGCTGCACTCCCTTCAAACTCGTCCTCACTCGCTCCTCCACCGACTCCCTCGTCTTCACATATATAGCCTTCGCGAAGGTCGGGTCCATCCTCAGTAATATAATGGGATCTGAGCTAAACAAGCCGGCCCTAGAGCAGCGCAAACAGACCCCAGGGTCTTCGGACTGTGATGAAGACTTGAATGTGCTTACTGCGTATCAGCAGTTTAACCATGAGAAGCTGCTCATGCGCTTTGAGGCGATTTCCAATGCACCGGAGTTGACGGCGATGGAGGCGAAGTTGCCACCCTTCGAGTTCCGCTACAACTACTTCTACGAGCGCAGAGAGGAGGGCTGCTGCCGACTCGCCCTTGACTACGAAAGCCAGGAAGAAGGCAGCAAGCGGGAAACGGTGTCGCCAATACTAGGGAAATCGCAGGATGCGACTTGGGTGTATATCGGCGACGTCCTGAAGGGCGAAAACGTGCGCGACGGCAGAGGGTTCGCAGTGACACTGGACGAAAAAGGCAAATTCACAGGCTATTTCCACAAAGGAGAGGCTAACGGCCATGGTCGCTACGTCACAGAAAAGCACGTGTTAGAGGGGGAGTGGGCGGAGGGGAAGTTGGAAGGCGAGGGCCTGGAAACCATCTTGGGACATGTGATTTACACAGGCCAGTTCAAGGCAGGACTGTACCATGGCTTGGGAAAGGCTTTCTATAAGGACGGGTCGTACTACTCGGGAGAGTTTGAGGAGGGGGCGAGGCAGGGGTATGGGGAGTACTGGTGGAGAGGGGGAGCCAGCTACCAGGGAGCCTGGCACCAAGGGAAGTTCAACGGCTTTGGAAAGTACCAGAGCGGGGAAGGCGACTGCTACGAAGGCAACTGGCAGGACAACAAGTTGCAGGGCTACGGGGAGTTCGAGTGGAGTGACGGACGCAAGTACAAAGGCAACTATCAAGCAGACCGCAGACAAGGCTATGGGGAGTTCTATTGGCCGGAGGGCAGTGTGTGGAGAGGTAGGTGGGTTGGGGGAAAGCAGCATGGAAAAGGCGTATTTGTGAGTACGGAAGGCGAGAATAAGGAAGGATATTGGCACAATGGAGAGTTTCTGTCGTGGAATGTACTATAAACACATCTATTTCTAGGCTAAATCTAATGAAAGACACACCCTCGCTCCCTCGCAGACTGCTTTCCCTCACTGGTATTTGCCTGCTTTCCAGTGTACTGTCCACACAGCTCGCTGGCTACGCTCTGTCCTGGGGCGCTATCACTGTGTACCTGACTTCTTACCTGCACTCCTACAACTCCGCTGCCTCCTTGTCTCTGCTCAGCACTGTCTTTAACTACAGCACTCCCGCCTATTCGATAGGCTCTCGTGACCTCTAGATAGTGGCGGGGACGTGGATGTACCACTGGATGGGTCCAAGGATAGCGCTGGGCATGGGACTGGTCATCGCCACGAGTTCCCTAGCGCTTTGTTCCTTCATCACAGAGCTCTACTGGGCGGTGGCCGCACTGGCCGTGACTATTGGCGTCGGGCCCGGCGTGCTCTTCTTCTGCCTGCTGTTCTGCAGCTGGACAGCCCTGCCAGACAACAAAGGCCTGGCCACAGGACTGACCAGCTCCTCCTTCTGTCTGGGAGGGACGCTCTACGGCCTGCTCTTCACCTTCCTAATCAACCCGGACAACCTTTCCCCCAGTGTGCGGGTCACTACAGGCACTGAGACGGAATACCTGTTTCCGCCTTATGTGGTCACTAGGGTGCCGGATGTAATGAGGTGGTCTGCTGTGCTGGGCTTGGTCATCGGAGCGGTCGCTATTCTGCTCTTATATGACCATACGAGTCGATTGGAGCGGAAATCCATTGTGAATTCCATTGTGTCTCGGGACAGTATTAGGAAAAGGCCAGAAATGAATGGATGTCCGACGCTGGGGATAGCACTGAAGACCTCTGCCTTCTGGGTGCTGTTTGGGGTGATGGGTCTGTCTATTACATACCCCACCTTCATGATAGTGCAGTACAAAAATTATGGTGAGCGGCATATCGACAACGACCAGTACCTTTCCGGAATCGGATCCATAGGCTTAGTGATAAACGCCTGCGCAAGACTGCTCTGCACCTGGCTCACTGACTTCCTCCCCTACAAGCCTGTGGCCTTCACTTTGTGCTTCCTTATGTCTGTAGTCGCTTGTACTGTCACTCTCGTAGCGCCTTACCACTTTCTATATGTCACCTGGGTCTTTATCTCCTTCTTCGGCCACGGTAGCGTCTTCGCTCCAATCGCAGTAGTATGCGGCAACATCTTCGGCACAGCAATCGGCGGGAAGGTATTTTCACTAGTAGCACTGGGGTCAGCCTTGGCGTTGACCTTACTGGGCGTAGTGACTGTGCCCATGGTGCAGGTTCGAACTATATAGATGCTGGGGTATCAGTGGGCCTTTGGGATTTGTGGGGGGATGGCAGTGGCGGCCACAGTGTTAGTAGTCGGACTGAAAGTCAAATACGACTGGGAGGCTGAGGCCGAGTCCCGGCCTCTTAGTCTGCTTAGGTAGATCTATCTCGTAACATACAGTGTTTACACTGCTCACATAGGTGAATAGAGCCAAGCACAGGCAGTTGATAAAGCGTCTTACCAATAGTATCGACAGTGCTCCGCTATAGCATCTTTCCAGTCTTTAGCCTTAATCCACCCTGTCTACCTCTATGTTGCCATCCTACAAGGTCCGTCTCGGCGACAATCGACGTCTATGTCACGGCCGAGCAGTAGTGGGGCCTGACTACCCCAGAGGCTTCCTCACTTTCCTACTGCTCCTAGCCCCCTGCGCAGTCACCCTAGCCTTCCCCTGTCGCTACCTGCTCTCTACCACTGCAGCTCCCATGGTTCTGGTCCTCATCGGCACCTGTGCTTCTTTGCTGCTCCTTGCACTCACAGCGACTGCGAACCCGGGAGTGCTGCCGAGACAGTTGGAAGGCAGTAGCAGCGGACCGAGGCATGTGAGTGTGCTGGGAAGTCAACGACTTGAGTTTAGTGGGAAAGGACAAGATGTGACTATCCGCGGGGCTCTTTGCAAGCTCAGATACTGCGACACCTGTAAGTCTCAATTAGGCCGGATTTACAGGCCACCTAGAGCTTCGCATTGCAGTACTTGCGACTGCTGTGTGGAGCGGTTCGACCACCACTGTCCCTGGCTCGGCAATTGCATCGGTGCTCGGAACTACGGCTTCTTCCTGGGCTTTATCGTGTCTACAGCTGTTCAGTCCTGCTTGATTCTGTCTGTGTGCATTGCGCAACTCGTGGAAGTCGCGGGAAGCAAGGGACTCGCAGGACTGGGGAAAGAGTACAGTCAAGTAGTCCCGGCTTGGACGGTTTTGGTGTACACAGTACTGGGAGTGTGGTTCGTGCTGGGACTGTGCAGCTTTCATGTCTACCTCAGCGCTTCCAACCAAACTACCAATGAATTCCTCAAAAAGACCTGGAAGGGACCTCGGCCGAATCCATATAAACGTCCCTACTACCCATTAATCTGCCTTCGCCCTCCCAGCCGCTTCCTTCCCCGGCTCCTTGCCATTGACTCTCACTCTGCTTTCTCAGTCTATGTCCCTAGCTTCGCAGCTCTGAAGCCTGTGGACTCCCACCTCCACTACACCCGGTTGACTCAGAAGTCCTGCACCGCTCCCAAGGAACTCGACTACGATGTCAGCATTGTGCCCACAGGAAGAGAGTAGTAGCTTCTTCCAATCCAAGGCTTTCTAGTCCTATCTACTCGCTGAAGGTCAGATTAGGGAAGAGTACCGAGAGAGGGTCTGCTGGTCCAGTAATATGGGGTGTTCTTGCGGGCGTACGCGGGTGACCAAGGACCCTAGTGGCCCTGGAATAGAAAGGCAGCCGAATAGCGACTTTATCTCAGAACCTACAAGGACCAAAGCCACTCGCCCTCCACCCACTACTAGCACTGAATCCACACCTAATCCAATCAATCCACCCAAGCCTACTGCAAGCCTGTCCCCCCAGCAGTTCCCCAAACCTCCTATTGAGCTACACATCCCTCCAATACCCAACTCTAAGGCTGCTCCCGCACTGGACTCCCAGCCGGTCACTAGCAAGAGGAAGTCAATACTGCAGACTGAGCAGGAGATGAGTCTACTGGTGAAGGACAACCTGCAGAGTTTATACGCCCGAGCCATAGAGTTAGAGAGGCACTAGCATTGCTAAGGAAATGGACAAGCGGGTGAGTCTCAGGGACCGGCTCTATATGCCTCCGGTCAAAAAGTATGCGCGGTATGGACTTTATCCCTGGAAAATCACAATTCACCTGCTTATAGTCATTTTCACCTCTATTCAGGTCATTTTGGTCATCAATCGGGCGGCTATGTACTCCCTCGGTCACAACATCCTTTGGAACGTGCTTTTCCTCGACATGGACGCGAACGGAGGGACAGAGGTGCTGACTATCAACTCCTACAACTTGTTTTCCGAAGCAGAAATCCGGAAATACGTGCAAAGGACCGTGGATGTGTACTACGACGTGAACGGAGAGACCTTCGGAGAGTACAGTTTTCAATGGACCCAGGGGGAAAAGCAGCCTGTGAAGCTATGGGCGGAGTACTTAGACGAAAGCTTCATGCAGGAAGAAGGCCTGCTGCACGAGTACCCGTTGACTCGGCTGGACCTCGGCCCGCTGGACAAGTCCCAGTCCAGGCGCTTTCTGAACTCTGTGAGGATGTTTCAGCTGGAGTTCTCCCTGGAGCACCACATCCCTCACAAAGTGCCGCTAGCCTCGACCTGTTACACCTGGAAAGTCATACAGATTTACAACTTCGCTGCCCGCGGAGCAGTAAACGTGTCCCTAAAGCTAGACCGCAGCCTGTGCAAAACACTCAGCGGCAACCCAGTCCACCTCTTCCACCACTACCAATGGGTCAGCCTAGTAGTGGCAGCCCTCGCACTCCTTTCCTTCGCAATCGTCTGGAAAAGCCTAATGCAGCGCGCTGTGATCTTAGCGAAGCTGCAAGGACAGTCTGTGGATGACACCACTTCAGCGTGGGAGCGTCTGGGCCTCGGGGACAAGCTGAAGTTCTTCAACTTTTGGGTGGTGGTGTGTCTGCTGGGGAACCTGCTGCAGCTGTTTGGAGCCATTGTGGCTTTGGAGGACGAGGACAATACGCTGGAATTGCATGAGACTTTGGTGGGCTTTGGGTGCTTTTTCGCTTGGGTGAACACAGTGGGCTACCTGCCCCATAGTTCCGCCTCCTACACAATAATCAACACCATGAAGCGCGCCGCCCCGATGCTCTCCCGCTACATAATCGGCGTCCTGCCCATCTTCATGGCCTACGCTTTCCTCGGCATCGGCCTATTCTGGTCCTCCGGCTACTACCCCAACGTCATGTACTCAATGATGATGCTGTTTGCAAATGTCAATGGCGACAGTCTCTATTTGATCCTGTCTGCTACGTCTAACCAGTACTTCTTCTTCGGCCAGGTGTACTACTTCACTTTCCTCGTGTTCTTCATATGGTAGGAGTCAGGCAGCTGTGTGCAGAATGTGTTCTTGGCGATGATTAACGAAGGCTTCTTGTCGCTCTATATTCGCCCGGTGCTAGCGGGAGATGAGTCAGATGAGGAGGACGAGACAGACTTCCGACCCGAGCTTTACTCCTATTCCGTCCAAAACGTGAAAACTCGCGTAAGCGACAAAGAGTTGCAGGCAGCCGCGAAGCAGCGAACTTCTCAATCAGCCTTTAAAATGATCATTCTGAGAGATAAACCGAACTCTGCGATGGAGCGGGAGGACAATACGCAGGCGATAAAGGAGGAAATGAGTGGAATTGAGCAGCAAATTGTGGACTTCCTGGAGGATTTGGCGAAGATCTATGCGAAGGGGGAGGGGGACAGGACGGCTCTGAGAGTGCGACTCATAGAGTCACTGGAAGTGGAGATTTCGCAAGATATTGAGCCTTAGAAACGCTTTAATTCCCGCTTTATTGTGGTTTCCTGGTTCCATCTAAAGGGACAGATAGGCGGAATTAGCTCCCAGGCCAGTGCATAAAGCCCCTTAGAGCTAGGCACACTGCAGAGTTACGAACGGACAGGACACATTTATATAGAAATGGACCTGAAGACTCAACTCGACAACTGGTCAGCCCAGCTAAACGCTGGCCTAGCAGAGCGCAACGTAGAGACCTGCATGGAGGCCATCAAACAGCTCAAAGCCCTGGGCGCCAATGTCACTTTCTCCCTGGCTCCTGAAGAACCAGCCCAGCAGCCCGCCGATCCCCAGCCTGACCAAGGCCACTACTACCAGCCTCAGGCCTAGCTAGCCTTCCTAATGAGTTCCTTCTTGGAGTCCCTCAAACAGCCCTTCGTACGAGTACGAGGGATTTCTCTGTCCACGATTCAGCGCAACCAATACGACCGCTGGAGGTACGGAGAGTTCCTGTCAGCCGGGTTCTCACTGCTAGGACTGATAGTACAGACCATTGACTACGAGCGGAGGTACAGTCCGGACCGTGAGCATTTCAACTGCGTGGAAAACAGCGAGGACCAGTACTACCGCTGGCTGTGTGTGGGGTTCAGTCTGGCAGCAGTGGCCTTTCAGGTCCTGCGACACACGACCAAACATCAATGGGAGCAGTTGAAAGCGAAGCAGAGACTCAGTAGTGACACAGGCTTCAAAGCCAAGCCCTCCCTGCTGACTATAGGCCTGCTGCTTGACCTTTCCGTGCTGTGCATTTTCCCCTTCCCCTATGTGAGCGGCAGAGTGGAGCAGCCGGAGAGGTACTTCCTCAAGGAAACTGGGGAGTGGGCGGATACGACTATTTGCTATACCTGGGCGGAGGTCCTGTATGTGTTGATGTTCCTGCGAGTTTACCTCATTCTGCGCTGCTTGTTTGTCTACTACAGTCTTATGGACCGCCACTCCCGCTTTACTGCTTCGCATTTGAATGTAAAGGCAAATATTCGCTTCACTATTAGGTCGCTGATTCGTCTCCGACCTTATACGATGCTGTTCCTGTTCTGGATCCCGATATCGGTCATTCTGGCTATTATGATCCGAGTTTTCGAGCGTCCCTTCCAAGACTGCACCAACCTCGACTTCGAGCCCTACTACAACGCCCTCTGGATGGCGACCATGACCATCACCACAGTGAACTTCGCCGACTTCTACCCATCCACTCACCTCGGCCGAGTAGTGGCCCAAATCGCAGGGATCTGGGGCCTGTTCCTCATCTCCATGATGGTACTCGTCATGACTAGAAGCTTTAGTTTGACGTGGAAACAGCAGGAAGCACTGCAGAGAATCAGCCTGTCAAGACAGGCAGCGAAGGTTATTATTGCTGCCTTTTTGATGCTGGTAGCGAAGAAAAGACATGGGGCTTTTAGTGCGCATTGGAAACATCGGAGGGACTCGCTGGAGACGGAAGTAGCGAATTTCAAGCAAATTGAGCAGGTGTTGGACGGCTTGCAGGAGGAAAACAGCTCGGAGGTAGCGGAGTTGAAGCCCATGCTTGCATCTCTTCAGCAGCGTATGGACCGTCAAGAACACCAACTCAAAGCAGCACTGGAGGTCCTCTACTCCATCCAGTCCTCTCTAAATCCGCACTAATTCAGGTCTCTCTAGCAGCTGTCGCTATTTGCAGGAAGTTCCTAGGTTGTGTAAGAATGCGAACAAATGGACATTTTTGCATATCCAGAGATTGTGAATTGTCCGAAGTCAAGCCAATACTAGTGATTTACTCAGTCAGAAAGACGCTTTACTATTCCACAGTCCGCATTAGAAGCATTACAAGGCAGTCTACACATCCGTGCCCTCATCATCCGTCTCCTGCTCCCTTTCCCGGCTATTCGCACCTAGCAAATTGGCTTGCGCAGGGTCATGTGTGGACTTGGAATACTTGATTAATTGCACAACTCGCATAAATTGGAGTACTGACCGTAACGTCACAATTACCGCTGTCCCTATATGCCCCATTGTACCTTCCACTGACCCTTCGATTTCCGTGATCAGAGCGAACCAGGAAACCACTTGAACTAGCAGGTCCAGGAAGTTACCCAGAGAACAGCAGTACCGGGCTGTCATCCAACAGAGGCGGAGACTGTAGTCCAGCAGCAGGAACACAATAACACACACTGCCAGTGCTCTGAACCAGTTCGAGTCCGCGTACATCGGCCACTTCGACAGACTCCAGCACACCGAAAAGAGCGTAATGAGCAGCAAAAGCGAGTAGAAGGCCTTGGAATAGGCCGAGTGGAAGTACCGATTCAGCCTCTGTCTGCCCACCGACACCTGCAGCACCGGCAGGCCCAGCATGGACTGGCGGGACGGCGGCGCGAAGAACTCACTGCTGAATGACTGAGATTTGCTCTGCTGCATAATGGGACTACAGATCTGGGCTATTAGTGGGGAAATGAGATATGACTCGCTTCAGATCTCGCACCCAGACGCTCTTGCTTTCTGCATCGTCCGCCCAGAGGTGCAAAGTCCTGGTATCGGTGAGGACTGTGAAGTGGTGTGGGTAGCGGTAGTCGTCAATTGTCCATATGCGTGCTTCTTGCAGGGGAATTTTCCTTATAAAAGCCTTACTGCGGGCGTTTTCATAGTAAAACAGCCCTGTCGAGTAGAGCACAAACCAGCGAGTTTTGACTGTTTTGAAGAGAGAGCCTTCCTTGCGCAGGTACCCTTCCTTTACTTGGGCGCCCATGTAGCTGCGGGAACTGCGCACGTTGCAGATGTGCTGGTCTGCTGCAGGGACTGGAAGCAGGGGGAAGTCCTCCACTCCGAGGACTTTCAGCATGTATTGGGTGTGGCGCAACTCGGTGAACCACTCTAGTAGTTCAAACGCACTTTCCGCCCATAGAGTGAATTCGTCCACCGGAGACACAGCCAAAATCCCCAATTTCCCCGCCTTTTCCACCAAGTTGAAGTGAGTATTGGACAGCGAATAGGTGCTTTCAGGTATGACTTCCTGCGTCAATGTGTTGACACTAAGGGAAATATTGAGCAAAATCAGCCACTTCACTGTGAGTTTCCCTCTGCTTTGGCACTTCAGCGGCCCTCGCAAGTGCGGCGCCCGCTGGCGAGTCAAGTGTCTCCTCATCTCGTAGAACCTGCACACTTCCTCGTCAGAGGCAGACCCAGGGAAGCTAATAAGGCCTGGGTGCAGTGCTTGCAAAGTCAGCCACTTCGCCCCGAGCACAGGGTGCCACACGAACGTTTCCTTCCTTATCGAGTCTCCATAGGAGTGCGCAGTCCTGAGGACTGATAGAGAAACTGGGCCTTGCACTGAGGGGGTTTCTTCGGAGACTTCGTCGATATAGAACCAGTACTCCTCTAGGCTCCTACAGCCCTCTAGGGACTCCGCTTCCCCGGCAAATAGCAGCCATTTGTACTTGGCCTGGATATACATCCGTCTGACTGCTTGGTAGGGGAACTGCTCAGGACTGGGGAACCACGGCTTCGGCAGGCCACACAGCTTCAAGTTGACAGTGCAGTTCCCTAGCTGGGAGAGCTGGAGCAGCTCTACACAGTGGAAGTGGTCTGAGAGCGGGCGGACTGGGAAGTTCAGGTCTTTGTGTACTGCTGCGCAGTCGGGACAGAGGAATACGCAGTGGTGCAGGTCGACGGAGGAGACTGTCAAATCGCCGCAGTCCGCACAGCCGCGGTTTAGCGGGATCAAAGATTCCATTCTATTAGACGACTGTCCAACTGGTCCTTTATATGTTAGGAATCGTGCATATGAGAGACGCTACATGTGCCAGTTTGGTATTCCAATCCTATATGATTTGCTCGCTTTCTATAGTTGAAGCATTGTATGCAAGGTGGAAATCCCTCCAGTCCCTTCCAGATTTCGCCAAATAGTCAGTTTTCCTCTCATTGGCAGGTTGGTAGTATATACAATGGGGTGGGTTGTTTTCGCTTACTTGTGTCTGCTAATCGGCTCGGAAGCAGACAAACTACACATCCTTAGTCCCTTTGATGCTGCTGTTTTCCCCAATTCCACCTCCCTTTCCCTGTCCTACCTCTCCTGGACCACCCAGTCCTTCCCCATCGAGGACTGGTACGTGTCTTTCTGGGTGCAACTAAAGGCAGGCACTCCCTCCAACACCCGACTGCTGCAAGTGACTACATCATATAGGAAGCTTTTCTATGTAACTTGGCCAAATGCAGCTGTGCCGACATTCACATATGACGGGCGCAGCCACCCGGTCACAGGGACAGTCCTGCCCCCATTTCGACAGGAAAACAAGTGGATTCATGTGGTATTTGGGTACAGTTGGGGGAGAAGCTACGGAGTAGCGTCCCTGCGAGAAAGCTTCAATAACCAGTTTATGGTCAGTTGGTCGGAAGTGGTGGGGGTAACCAGTGAGTTTGCACTGCTAGGGCCTGTGAGTGTGGAGAACTTCTCTGTAAGGCCTAGGTAGGGTTACTATGTGGATGTCGTGGTGGGGTTTGGGGAGTCTATGAATGACGTGGAGGCGCAGGATGTGGTGGGCAAGACTTTCTTATGCTCGAACCCGGCAGGCGGTTCTACCTGTCGAGAATGTCACATTTCCTGCGCTAGCTGCGACACAAACTCCCTGTGCACCGCC
>Ga0247837_1002128_pt1 | contig 38625 bp, 26 predicted proteins | sample LaCtaG_2_FD_187115 | JGI IMG/M metagenome (GOLD analysis project Ga0247837, IMG submission 187115) | Freshwater microbial communities from meromictic Lake La Cruz, Castile-La Mancha, Spain - LaCruzMarch2015_14.5m | ecosystem: Environmental > Aquatic > Freshwater > Lake | place: Spain: Castile-La...
CGGCAAGCGCTTTCACCCGGTGCTGAAGACCACCCGCAAGCATGAGGGCATCGACTACGGCGCCCCCGTCGGCACTCCCATCTGGACCGTGGCCGACGGCGTCGTCGTCGACGCCCGCTACTCCAAGGGGGCTGGCAACATGGTCACCATTCAACACGTCAACGGCTACAAGACCGAGTACTTCCACATGTCGCGCTTTGCCGAAGGAATGACGGCCGGTGCCCGGGTCAAGCAAAAGCAGGTCATCGGCTATGTCGGCTCCACCGGCTTGAGCACCGGCCCCCACCTGCACTTCGGCATGCTCCGCGGCGGCCACCACCTCGACCCGATGCAGCAGAAGTTCGCCAACGCCAAGCCCATCCCGGCGACGTTGCGGGGCGAGTTCGACGCCTTCGTCGCGCCCCTGCTCGCCCAGCTTCAGGCCCTCACCCGCGCCTGAGCCGCCGTTGGGCGCGCTGACGGGTCTGCCAGACGACATACAGCACGCCGACGATGGCCACGACGTCGGTGGGGTCGACGACGTTGGCCACCGGCTGCAGGCTTGGCACCACGTCGTCTGACCAGAGCGCCAGCGCCGCGCGAAACGGCCATTGCAGCACGGCCCAGGTCATGGCGTAGACGTGCCCGGCGACGGTGCTCACCTTGGTGAGGGTGAACACCACCGCCACGAGGGAAGCGACGGCGACGGCGACGGAGGGCATTGGGCCCGGAAATGACCGCCGCCATTGGCGCATGAGTTCAATGCCGGCGACGACGAGGATGGGGAAAAACACCATGCCGGCCACGTCGGAGAGCTTGCCCGTCACGACGCCGAAGGCTGTCCCCCTGGCCGCTGCCTTGAGGACGTGATCGTTCACCACCAGCAGGGCCAGCGCAGCGATGGCGACAGGGTCGAGCAGGCCGCCGCCCGCTTCGTCGTCGGCGGCGAGCCTCATGGTGGGGTCATGCTGGGCGTATGGGTCCGGACGGCCATCAGGCAATGGTGACCCACTTCCGCCGCGAGATGCCAGGCGGGGCATCACGGGACGCCCGTTGTCGCAGGGAAAGAAGCCGGGCACAGGAAGCCCGTGCCGACTGTTGCTGCCCGCCTGTCCTTGCGCCTCGCCGGACGCGTCCGCGCCCTGCGCAACCAGCAAGGCATGACGGTCCGCGACCTGGCCACCCGCAGCGGGCTGTCGCCCCGGCTGCTGGCCCTGGTGGAGTCCGGCCAGGCCAACCCGACCCTGTCGTCCCTCGGGGAACTGGCAACGGCCCTGGGCGTCGAGGTGCAAGACCTGCTCATCGGCGAACGCCAGCGATCCGTGGCCCTCCTCGGCCTGCGCGGCGCCGGCAAGTCGACGGTCGGCAAAGCCCTGGAGAGCGCGCTCTCCTGGCCCTTCATCGAACTCGACCGGCGCATCGAGGCCGACAGTGGCCTGAGCCTGACAACCCTCTTTGAACTCCATGGCGAACAGCATGTCCGTCACGTCGAGGCCCGGGTCCTCGCCGAGGTGGTCGGCGAAACCCCCGTCATCGTGGCCTGCGGTGGTGGCCTGGTGACGTCCACCGAGACGTGGGCCACCTTGCGCCACCGTGCCTTGACCGTGTGGCTGCAGGCGACACCCCAGGAGCATTGGGACCGGGTCCGGGCCCAGGGCGATGAGCGCCCGATGGCGCGGCGGTCATCCGCTCGGGCTGAGCTCGACGCGTTGTGGAGTGCCCGGGCCCCCTTGTATGCCCAGGCCGAGCTCCACATCGACACCAGCACCTTGTCCGTCGACGAAGCCGTCGAGCGCATCGTGGCCGCCGCCCAGGGCATGAGCCCGCGCTGACGACGGCACGGGCCCGGGCGCTATTTGTGGTAGGGGCCGCCACGAGCAATCTCGCTGGCCCGATAGAGCTGCTCGGCGATGACACAGAGGGCCAGCCGATGGGCGAAGGTCAGCGGCGACAACGACCAGCGGGCGTCGGCGGTGTCGCGCACACGCTGGTGCAACCCGGTGGCGCCGCCGATGAGGAACGCCAATGGTCGCCCACGGGCCATCAGGCCCTCGACGGCGTTGGCAAACGCCTCTGACGACGGGTGGATGGTGCCGGTGGGATCGAGGGCAATGCGACAGCAGCCATCCGATGCTGCCAACAGGGCGTCGGCTTCGACGGCGCGGACGACGTCGTCGACCGCCCCCTTGCCCCGCTTGGTGGGTTTGAGTTCCACGAGCCCGGCGTCGTAGCGGCGACCACAGCGGGCCAGGTAGTCGGCTGCGGCCACCTGAACGGGATCGCGGGCGTCGCCTCCGAGGAAGATGACCTTGATGCGCATGCTCAGCCCCGTGAACGACGGCGCCGACGCCACAGCAAGAGGCCCGTGGCCCAGGGCAAGCCTGCGCTGGCGGCGCCGCAACCACCATCAATGGCCGCGCGCGCTTCATCATCCGGTGGCTCATCAGCGGCCGGCACAACCTGGAGCGTGAGTGCCTCGGCAGCCGCGCCCTCAAAGCGGGCTTCGACGATGAGGTCCCCCACCGCCGTCGGGGTCAGCTGGGGAGAAATGGCCAGGCGGCCCGACACAAAATCTGCCTCGGCATAGGTCAACGTGACGTCGACACCGGCGCCGCTGAAGACGACGTCGACAAACTCCCCTGCACGGGGGTTCGCCAGAACCTCGATGCCAACGAGTTCCACGGTGCTGCCCAACGGGATCCCATCTCCGCCGATGTCTTGCAGCGTGACGGCGTCCAGGATGCGCACGGGCGCGACGATGACGGGTTCGGTGGTGACCGGCGCGCTGTCGAGGACGGCTTCGTCGAAGACGTCGGCGGTCCCGCAGCGGACGGTCAAGCGGGCCATCACGCGAGCGCCGGGAACCGCCGCGTACCCGTAGGTCCCCGAGGCGCCGTCCGCGATGGCGTGCACGGTGGTGTCGACGCCCACTTCGAGGGGCTGCTCGGGTGCGGCGAAGAACCGAAGGTCCTTGCCAGCGGTCGTGAGGACGGCGTCGACGGCGCCATCGGTGACGTCACACGACGCGGTCCACACCTGGGTCAGCCCACCCGCATCTTCGAGCACCAGGGTGTTGCTCCCGCTGACGACGTAGGCCTCGGCCAGGGCCGGCAGGGCGCCAACAGCCGAGGCACAGCCGACAACCACACGCAGGAAACGACCAAAGAGCACCGGGGGACCATGCCACAGGCATTCCCCACCGCCAGCGACGTCGCGTGCGACGGGTGCGACATTGCCACACATCCCACCAGAGGCAGCCGCCCCCGACCTCGTGCTAACGCGTTCGCCATGTCCATTGCCGACCCCACCCTCGACAACCCACTCAGCAACGACGACCTCGCGCCGACCACCCCGCGGCAACGGACATGGACCGTGTGGAACATCGCCGCGCTGTGGGTGGGCATGGCCGTCTGCATCCCGACCTACACCCTGGCATCCGGCCTCGTCGCCAAAGGGTGGAGTTGGCAGGCCTCCGTCGGCGCCATCGCCCTCGGCAACCTGGTGGTTCTGTTGCCGATGGTGTTGAACGCCCACGCGGGTACCCGCTACGGCATTCCCTTTCCCGTCCTCGTGCGGGCCAGCTTCGGCGTCAGCGGCGCCAACCTGCCCGCACTCCTGCGGGCCTTCGTCGCCTGCGGGTGGTTCGGCATCAACACCTACATTGGCGGCGCGGCGCTGGCCCAGGTGGTGCGGGCCCTCTTCCTCGACGGGGCGGGACCCGGGGCGCGACTGCCAGTCCTCGGCATCGAACCGCTGGAATTCATCTGCTTCCTGGTGTTCTGGGCAGTGCAGGTGGCCATCTTGATGCGAGGCATCGAAAGCCTGAAGCACCTGGAAACCTGGAGCGCCCCGTTCCTGATCCTCATCGGCGTCGCGTTGCTCGCCTGGGCGGTGGCCAAGACCGGCTCGTTCACGGCGCTGCTCGAGAACCCACCCGCTGTCGCCGACACCAAAGCTGGATTTGGATCGGTGCTTGGTGCCGGACTCACCTCGGCGGTGAGTTTCTGGGGCACCCTCGCCCTCAACATCCCCGACTTCTCCCGTTATGCCCGCAGCCAGCGCGACCAGGTGATTGGCCAGGCCCTGGGCCTGCCGCTGACGATGGCGTTCTTCGCCTTCATCGGTGCCGTCGTCACCAACGCCACCATGGGCATCTTTGGTGAGCGCATCGCCGACCCGGTCGTGCTGCTCGGTCGCATTGGCGGCTCCTTCACGACGGTGGTCGCCATGGTGGCGCTGTTGCTGGCCACCCTCACCACCAACGTGGCTGCCAACATTGTCGGCCCCGCGAACGACTTCTCCAACGTGTCGCCCTCACGCATCTCGTTCAAGATGGGGTGCATCATCACCGCCGTCATCGGGCTCATCATCATGCCATGGCGCCTGTACAACGACGCCGCCGCCTACCTCTTCACCTGGCTCCTCGGCTATGGCGCCATGCTTGGCTCCGTGGCTGGCGTGATGATTGCCGACTACTGGCTCATCCGACGTCAGCAGCTCTCCATCGATGACCTCTATCGCCGGGACGGGCAGTACCGGTTTGCCGGGGGCTGGAACCCCATCGCCGTCGTCGCCCTCCTCGCGGGCATTGCCCCGAATCTGCCGGGCTTTCTGGGGGCCCTTGGCGTCGTGACCGACCTCGGGGACTTCTGGAAGGGCCTGTATGAGTGGGCCTGGTTCGTCGCCTTCTTCGCCGCCGCCGCCGTCCACCTCGTCGGCACGGCCATCTTCGGGAAGCGCCCGTGAGCGAACAGCCAGAAGAAAGCGGGACCGACGACGTCCTCGACAACCTGGTCAAGCAGTTCACCGACCCCCTGGCCTGCCTGCGCGAGCTCATCCAAAACGCCGTCGACGCCGGCTCGGACACTGTCGAAGTCAACTTCGGCCGGGAAGGCGAACTCGGCATTCTCGAGGTCAAAGACCACGGCGAAGGCATGGACAAGGCCGTCATCGAGTCCAAGCTCGTCCGGTTGTTTTCGTCCAGCAAAGACGGCGACCTGACCAAGATCGGCAAGTTCGGCATCGGGTTTGTATCGGTCTTCGCCCTCGACCCTGTGGCGGTGTGCGTCGACACGGCAAAGGCCGGCGAGCGGTGGCGCGTTGTCTTTCACGCCGACAGAACCTGGACCCGGGCCGCACTCCACGAACCCCTCGAGGGCACGCGGGTCCGCATGTTCGTCAAGCGGGATGCGGCAGCGTGGCAGGTCCTGATGCGTGACGCCGACGCCGCCGTGCGCAAATGGTGCCGACACCTGCAGGCCGAGATCATTGTCGACGGGGCCACCATCAACGAACCCCTCAATCTCTCGGCCTGCGACGTCACCGCAACCCGCGATGATGGGGAGGGGACCGAGGTCATCGTCGGCGTCGGCGGCGCCCCCACCGTCGGCTTCTACAACAAGGGCCTGACCTTGATGGAGGCACCGTCGTGGGATGACTTTCCCGCCGGCGTCAGTGTGCGCTTGTCGTCTCGCTGGCTTGAGCACACGCTGACGCGCGACTCCATCGTCAAGGATGCCCACTACAAAAAGGCCATCGCCCTCGTCTTGTCGATCATCGACGAGGAACTTGAGCCCCGCTGCATCGAGGCCATGACGCAGCTGCCCCTCGACAAGCGCAGTGCAGTCCTCGGCTGGCTTGCCGAGCGTGCCGATCGCGCGCTCCGGAAACAGCGGCTGCTCGTCGACGTCACCGGCGTGGCCCGGGCCCCGGTCGACCTGACGGCAACGGTGTTTGTGACGGTGGAGGGTTCGCCATCGTCGGCGCGCGTTGCGGCCACGGTTGCCGCCGCAGGCCACATCGTGCTTCCGGTAAGCGCCAACGCCGCCGCCCACGACCGCGCCGCCATCGCGGTGCTGCTCGGCAAAGACGAGAAGGACCTCGTCGACGTCGAGGACGCCTGGGTGGCCGCCCTGCCGGTGGATGCCGCCCGCCGCCCCCGCGTGGAACGTCTTGTGGAGGCAACATCGAAGCTCCTCAGCGCCTGCAACATCAACGTCGCCGTCAGTGCGGGCCAGGTCATCGGCCGACAGTGTCGGTCTCGACTCGCCTGGAGGACCGTGGCCCGAAAGGGCGCCCCGGTGCTGGCGAGTGTGGCAGCCCCCGTGCCCTTGCCGACCAGCGAGATGGGGAACAAGCCCGGTGGGTTCCTGGTCGACGTTGACCACGGCGACTTCGAACCAATCTTCACCCTGGCGGCGACGGATACCCCCCTGGCGGCGTTGCTGCTGGCCCGCCTGGTGCTGCCCGTCCACCTCGTTCAGGAACACAACGTCGCGCTGGCCCTCGCCAGCTGGCGCGGACGCAACGACGGACCATCGACATGAGTTCAGCGCTCACCGACGCCCTCCTCAAGGGCACCACCGACGCTGCCCATGGCGGCTTCACCGTCGACGTCGAAAAGGCCCGCAGCAAGTTCGAGCGCTTTCGCCTCGAAAACCCCCTCTTGTATACTGTTGAACTCGTGCAGGCCGCCGTGCTGTCCGGGGCCACCCGAATCGACATCGCCGTCGATGCCGACGACTTCTCCCTCCGGTTCACGGCCAAGCGGCCCATCCGTCGCAAAGACCTCGAGGACCTCGAGAGCGCCATCCTGGTCCGTCAAAAAGATGGTCACCCCGCACGACTCCAGCTCGCCCTGGCCGTCTCGGCGGCCCAGGCCTTGAACCCATCGCGCATCGTGGTCACAGCTGACGGGGTCTGCCTCACCATCGTCGACGAGGTCGCCACGATGACGGACGCACCCGCGAGCAGCGAGGTGGCCTTTGCACTCCGCGAGTCCGTCCGGGTCGGCCATGTCCTCGAGTTCCTGAAAGGGTTGGTCGGACGCACCGATGAAGAGCGACTGCTCCGTGATCGTTGCCGTCACGCGGCCTGCGAGGTCTTCGTCAATGGCACCCGGGTCAGTGGCCAAAGCTGGCCTGGCGCGCCCCACGTCGATGTCATCGGCCAACGGGTGCGCGGCGCCGTTGGCTTCCTTGCTGATCCCCACGGGGCATCACGGCTCATCCTGCTGCGCGCTGGCGTCATCCAGGAAGAGCTCCTGTGGGCCGAGGTCGCAGCATCAGCGCCTCCCACCGGCATGTTCGCCGTGGTCGACGGCGACGACCTCGCGCGGGACGCCAGCTTCACCCGCTTCGTGCGCAATGACGCCTTCAAGTCTCTGGTCCAGTCCCTGGAACGCCATGTCGAGGAGTGCGCCCGCCACCTGGAAGCAGGCATTCTCGCCGACGAGCCGTTGGCCCTTGAGCGGGCCGCTGCGATGGCCCGCGTTCTGGGGCGGCGGGTCGTCAAGCAGGGCAAGGGCGCCGGCGCTGCGGCCGTTCTCGCCGAGGCCCGCCTGTTGCGTGACCCTGCTGGGCGCCCCCTGTCCCTGGCCCGTATTCACAAAGCTGCCGGCAAGACCGGGGTGGTTCGGACCCATACCGGACGCGACCTCATCGATCGGGAGGTCCTCGACGACGACGTCGTCGTGCACGTTCGCGACGACGCCGACAGCCAGTTGATCGCTGCCATGGGATGGACCGTTGCCGACTTCGCTCCCGAGGCCTCACGACGCCTGGAGCGCCGCACCCACTATCAGAACTTTCTGACCCGACGCGCCGAGCAGCGTCCCGACAGCGACTTCTTGCGTCGCCAGACCATCACCCAGGGCGAGGTCACCATCGACGTCGGCTTGCGTACCGCCGGTCCGGCGGACCTGGAACTGTGCGTCAACGTCGACGGCTGCCGGTTGGCTCGCCTGCAGCGACCATTTCCCATCCCGGGTCTGTCGATCACGCTCACGGGCCCGTTTTCGCCGGCGGCCATGTACGACGACGTGGTGCGGGACGCTCGCTTTGGCTCGGCGCTGCGCCGCGCGACCCAGGCCCTGCCATCCATGCTCGATGGTCCGTACCCGCGGGCCGTCGAAGGGAACCGGCGACTCAAAGATGCGCTGCTGCCGCTGCTGGCCCTGACCCTCAACGGCAGTGTCCTGTGGCGGGCCGCTCGGGACGCCTTCAATGCCCCCGTTGAAAACGCCGGCGAGAGTTTCTCCCTGCTGGTGGTGGATGGTCCAAAGGCCCACCAGTTGGTGACGGTGCCCATGATCCCGCGCTTCCCCCAGGGCGCCTTCAGCCTGGCGGCCTTGCGCAAGGACGACGAGCCCCTGGGCTTTGTTCCGCCGGAAACGCCAACGTTTCGTATGCCATTGGCTGACGTCGTCATCGCCGGCGACACCCTCGTGGCGGTGCTGAAGAAGACGATCCCCGACCGCCCCCTGGTGTCGTTGAAGACCGAAGCCGACCAGGTCGCCCGCCGACGGCGGGTGCTGGAACGATCGCCAACCACGCGCCAGTCCGAAGGGGTTGTCGTCCCCATCGACGACGCCTTCGAGGTTGGCGGCGAGAACTACCGCCGGGTCGGGTCCGTTGGCTTCGCTGCCAGCGCCACCAAGGCCTCGACGCGGCTTCGGCTGCTGTTTCGGGGACGCCTGCTGCAGGACACGGATGTGTCGGGGCCGCTGCCCGGCCTGACCGCGGTCATCGACGACGAATCTGTCATGCTCGACGCTGACCTCAACGTCAGCGATGTCCGCCCCCTGGCCGCGCGGGCCGAAGCCGCCGTGCCCGCCTTGATGGAGCGGCTTGTTTCGGTGCGTGATCCAGCCCGCTGGTCGTTGGCGCGCCGCTTGGTGGCCATGGCCTTCCCGACGCGAAGCGCCCACGCCGCCTGGCGACAGGTCGTCAGCACCGGGAGCGCAGGCGCCAAAGAGTGGCGGTCCATCCTCGAGTTTGCCGAGCGGGTGAAACCCGAAGAGTTTGAGCGGGCACTGCTTGGGCTGCTGCCGAAAAATGCACCGAATGACGCTCCCAAACCTCCGAATCCAAAGGACGCGGCGACGTCGCCACGCCCATCGACGGGCAAATCGGTCACACGGGTTTCACTGAAGGCGCTGTCGCACCTCGCGTCGGCAACGCGTGCCGCCACCGGCACCACCGCGTTTCTTGGCGACATCGTCGAGATCGGCCTGGTCACAGGACTGCTGGAGACCTTCAAGCTCGGCGGGCTTGCTGTCGAGTGCCTCGACATGCGCCAGGTGCCCCTGCGGGATCTCATCAGCGGGCGCACCTCCGGCGCGGTCAGGACGGTCTCTGCCGCCGGCACGGCGCTACCGGGCTTTGAAGACGCCATCCTCGTGACCGAAGACATCCTGGCGGTTTTGGTCGGCCTGGGTATCGCGGTCACCGATGCCGACGAGGACCTCGCCGCCGCGCGGGCCCGCCAGGCCTTCGAGGCCAGCAGCACCAGTACGGCAACACTCGCAGCCACGCTGACGACGGTGCTGCGCCGACCAGTGGACGAGCCCGGCATCAAGGGGGAGTGCGCGTTGCTGGCGGGTCCGCCCACGTTGAACCCCACCGCAACCATCGAGGTCCTGCACCGCGGCCGCCGTCTGGACATCATCGACATCGGCACGACGATCGGCGTGAGCATGGCAGCCATCGTCGACGTCGAAGACATCCACCCCAACGCCACCTTCACCGGCATCGTCGCGGACAAACGTCGAGAGGCGCTGCTGGACGTGCTGGCTGACAGGGCTCGCCACCTGGTCGAGGAGGTCGCCAATGCCCCGGGCATGCGCCTGAGCGAGCCCGGGCGGGCCCGGCTGCTGGAATACATGTCCCGCGAACGGCGTCGGCCAGTGGAGGTCAAACTCGCCGCTCGCCTGATGGGCCTGGACCTCTACCGGGACGTCGGCGGTCGCCCGGTCGGCCTCGAAGGCTTCAGCAAGCAGCGGCCCATGCGGATCATGACCCAGCCGCCGTCGCCGCCGACACCGTCGGGCTTTGACGACGTCGTGGTCGTCGCGTCGCCGATGGAGCGTCACGTCCTCGAACGCATCAAGCCGACGCTCATTGCCGACAGCGCCTGGCAGGCGGCGGTCGAAACATCGAAGCGCCGCAGCCAACTGGTTCCGTTTCCAACACGGCCTGCGGGTGCATCAGCGTTCGAGCGCGAAACCGCCATCGGCGAAATCCGACTGCGGTTGGCGGTGCCCACCATTGGTTCGCCACCCCGCTTGTGGGTCGGTGCCGAGGGTTTGGTCGTCGAAATGGTCATGTGGTCCAATCCCCTGCCGGTGGTCGGTTTCGTCGAGGGAGCCAGCGCGGTGACGGCTGATTGGCGTGAAGCGAAGCTCACGCCCAAACTGACGGCCTCCATTGCCCGCGAGGTCGTGGCCATGTGGACCGCGTTCGCCCACGCCATCGACCTCGAGGAAGACCCAAAGCTGCGCGACATCCTGACCAATACGGCCCTGCGACTTGCGGCCACCGAAGCCTCGTCGATGGCTTCGGACGCGCTGGCCCTGCGTGGACAGCTGAAACGGATGCCACTTTTGCAGGCCGACTCGGGAGGTTTCATCAGCATCGACGACGCCGTCGAGCGACGCCCAACGGAACTGCTGCCGCTGCTGGTTCGTCATGGACTCTTGCACAAGGATGTCCTTCGCCCGCCACCGGCGCCTCCAGCGCCGTCCCCCGCAGATCCCCCGCCATCGACGAAATCGTCACGCCTTCCCCTCCGTGGTGTGTCGCCCACTCCGGAGCCGGTCCCGCCACCGATCACCGACGCTGTGGTGCTGCGTGAGCGCATCACCGACGAGATCCGGCTGATCCGTCGCGACCCTCGCCATCTGCTCCTTGATGTCGAAATCGAGCGCATTCACGTCATCGAGGGACGCGGGAAGTCAGTCGTCGTCGTGGGCCGCGGCGAGGTCACTGTCGACATCAAACACCCCCTGGCGGCCGCAGCTTTGCAGTCGCCGGCGGCGCTGATCATCCTGGTGATTGCCGTCGTCAGCGCCCTCAACACCCTGCTGGAGAGCTTCGACGACGACGAGGAGCGGACGCTGCTGCTCGGGTTGGCCCGGCACCTGGGCGCTGGCCGGAGGACCAACGACCGCGCTTGACTGAGGCAGCGTGCTCAACGACACGCAGCCCATGTCATTTGGTGAAAAGCCCCGTCGTTCGCGCCTCCCCCTCGTCGCTGTCGTCGTCATGTTGGGCCTCGGCGCTGGTGGCTTCGCCATCTGGAGCGCGGGCGTCGTCGGTGACGCGCCCATCATCGACATCGTCGTCCCCGCCGCCGTCGGCCAGCGGGCGGAAGTGACCGTGACCGTTCGCGAACCCCGACGGGGCCTGGTCGACGTCGTCGTCGAAGCCAGCGGCGCGGGACTCGGCGCCACCACGCTCGCTGAAGAGCACCACCCGGCGCCGCCACGCCCATGGACCGCCCCTGAACGCACGGAGACAACCCTGAAGGCGTCCGTCGGCAAGGCCGTGCAGCCGTCGCTGACCGAGGGAACCCTGACCATCAAGGTGACGGCGACGGTCGCCGGCAGTTGGTGGTCCAGCCCGCCCCCGGTGGTGGTCGAGCGCGCGGTGGTCGTGAAGCTCACGCCGCCGACGGTGACGCCGATGTCGTCGTTTGTGCACGTGGCCCAGGGTGGCGCCGAGGCCATCGTCTACGAGGTCGGCCCCACCTCCACCCGTGATGGCGTCGTCGTCGACCGCGTCGACGGCACCAGTCCCCCGTGGGTCTTTGTGGGCAGCCCCCTGCCCGGCGGCCCGCCGTCCCGGCACTTTGTGCTGTTCGCGGTCCCCTACGACGACGCAGGCCCCGAGGCTGACGTCCGTGGCCGGGTGAAGCTGTTTGCCGAAGACGACGTCGGCAACCGCGCCACGGCACCCTTCATCCACAAGTTCATTCCGCGCCCCATGCCCAAAGACACCATCGTGTTGAAAGACGCCTTTCTCGCCAAGGTCACCGGGGAGATTTTCGGCCAGACACCCGAGTTCACCCGGGCCGGCGATCTGTTGGCGGACTATCTCGTGCTGAACCGCGAACTGCGTCGCAAGAACAACGCGTCCCTCGTCGAGCTCGCCAAGAGCAGTGCCCAGAAATTCCTGTGGTCAAAGACGTTTCAGCCCTTCGACAACGCCAGCATCAAGGGGGCCTTCGCCGACCGCCGGACCTACCGCTACAACGATGCTGACGTCGACACCCAGGATCATCTCGGCTTCGATTTGGCCCGGGTGGAGCGGACCCCCGTCAACGCCGGCAACGACGGTGTCGTCGTCCAGGCCAGCTACTTCGGCATCTTCGGCAACTGCGTCATCGTCGACCACGGCTATGGGTTGATGACGCTCTACGCCCATCTGAGCGCCATGAGCGTCAAGGTGGGCGACGCCGTCACCCGGGGCCAGACCCTCGGCAACACCGGGGCCACGGGCCTCGCCGGTGGCGACCACCTGCATTTCACGACGCTGCTGCACGGCCAGGCGGTCAACCCCATCGAATGGTGGGATGGCCACTGGATCGCCGATCGTTTGAAGCTGAAGCTGGGAGACGCCCTGCCCTGGGCGCCCGACCCCGCCGCCGAACGCCCGGCCCGCAGGCGCTGAGGCCCTGCAGGTCCGGCACGGCTCGCTCCAGTGGTCGTTTTTTTGCGCCGGACGTTTTCAGGTCGGATGCTGGAGGCAGAATGCGACGCTTGTCTCCACCACGCCCCGTTCGCCTCCACCGCTTCTCATCGCCGGCCCCCGTGTGGCGCCGGCTGATGCGGAAAGCCCAACGTTTGCCGCTGCTGGTGCCCCTGTGCGCCGGCCTGTCGGTGGCAGGGCTTGTCGACGCCATGCTGCCGTCACCGGAGCGGCCCCGGCTGGCGACGGTCACCGTCGCGGCAGAGTCGGATGTTGCCGTACCTTTCCCCACAGTGGCGCCCGTGACGGTGTCGGCCTCGCCGTCGGCACCGGACCCCGCCGAGGCGGTTGTCGCCCCCACCGTGGTGGCCGCGCAGGTGGCGCCAGCGGCCGAGGTGGAGCCACCGTCGGCTTCGTCCGCACCGTCGACGCGCAACCTGGCCCTGGAAGCCCAACTCGATGCCATGCTGAAAAATGGCCAGACCCCCTACGGGGCCGTCGTCATCATGGAAGCGGCCACGGGTCGCGTCGTGGCCATTGCCGAGCACTCCACCCGTGGCAGCAGCGAGGGCCTCGCCCTGCGCCCCATGGCCCCGGCAGCGAGCGTCTTCAAAGTGGTGACGGCGTCGGCCCTCCTTGAGGCCGGTGTCCCCGCCAGCGAACGGGTGTGCTTCCACGGTGGCAAGACCCGCATGAAGCCGAAAGACCTGAAGGACAGCCGCGCCGACAACCGCTGCGTGACCCTCAGCGACGCCATCCCCCAGAGCGCCAACGTCGCCGTCGCCAAGCTCGCCACCAGCCACCTGACGCCCGAACTGCTGCGCGAACACACCCGGCGCTGGGGCTTCGGCGACACCTTCGGCATCAAGGGCATGCAGCCCTCGTTTGCCCATATTCCCGACGAGCCCTTCACGTTTGCCGAGGCCGCCGCCGGCTTTGGCGACGTGAAGATCTCGGCGATGCATGGGGCGGTGCTGGCCTCCATCGTGGCCAACGACGGGCTGCTCGTGACCCCGACGTGGGCCCGCGGCCAACAGGGCCGGGCCACCCGCGCCATTGATGCCCGGGCGGCCCGCTCGCTCCGCCGGATGATGGCCGACACCGTCGCCACGGGCACCGGTCGACGGGCCTTCCACCAGAAGCCCGCCCTTGGTCAGACCGCTGGCGGCAAGACCGGCTCGCTAACGGACTACAAGACGGGGCTCGACACCTCGTGGTTCGTCGGCTTCGCACCGGCGGAGGCCCCCGAGTTCATCGTCTCCGCCGTCGTCGTCAACACCAGCAAATGGCACATCAAGGCGCCGTGGCTCGCCAAGGAGTCCCTCCGGCTGGCGTTCAAAGACCGGGGCGCCACGACCCGCGGGGCCCGGGTGGCCACCCGCTGACAGCCATCGCCGGCAGGCAGGTCACTGCGCTGGTGGTGGCACTGCCTGGGCAGATTCAGCGGGGTCGAGAATCGGCGGCGGCCCGTCAGACGGATCAGCCAGGGGCGGCGGCGGTGTGGTGGTCGACGGCGGCAGTGGCAACGGCAACGGCGACGACGATGGCGCCCGGACCGGTGGCCCCCGACCGATCTGGGCCCGGACGTCGCTGGCATGGGCACGGATGGCGTCGGCGAACAGGTTGCTCCACCGCCCCTCCTCGCTGACGGCGACGAAATACTCGGCGGTGGAATGGCCCACGTTGAGCATCAGCCCCCCGAGCAGCGCACCGATGAAGATGCCGCCGGTGACGAAGCTCGGCTGAAAGATGAAGAAGATCGACGAAATGCCGGCGGTGACGTCGAGGACGGTGCCGCCAACGCTCAGGGCGGTGACCATGCCGTACTCAAGACCGTCGTCGATGTTGCCGATGACGGGGGCGCTCTTGACCACCGTCCCGTCGGGCAGCGTCGACGTGAGGCCAATGGTGATCTCCTTCCAGGTGCCGATCTGCAGCGCTGACGGGCTCGCCAAATCAAAGCTCACAACGGTGCGGGCGACGGGGGCGTTGTCGTCGGTGCCGAGGGCTTCGTTCATGGAACTGGCGGTGTAGTTGGCGACCTCGCGCTGCCAGCTGCGCGACGGCGACACCGGCATGCCGGGCTCGCGCAGCTGGGTTTCCTCGCCGTCAAAGCGCACGCCAGGCAGGGCCGCCCCTTCCAGCACGATGGCCGTCGATGGTCGGGTCGGTCGCACCACCGTCGAGCAGGCCGATGACAGCGCAACAAGGGAAACCAACAGGGTGAGGCTGAACCGGGTGGGCATCGAGGGGGACGATAGCAACCATGCGGCCGCCGTCGAGCGCTTGGGATGCGGCCTTGACCCTGTTATGGCGTCGCCATGAGTGTTTTTGACCGCATCGGCAAAGTCGTGCGCGCCGAGCTCGCCGCACGGTTCAGGGGCGAGCACGACACCAAGGGCGACCAGGGTGCTGGATCAAGCGCCGAACAGCGGTCGCCGGCAACAAGCCAGGCCCCCACCGCCCGGGCGCCGATGATCACCGACGTCGACGGCGCCTTGCGGGCCCTGGAGCTGACCACCACGCCGACGCTGGAGCAGGTGCGCGCGCGCTACCGCGAGCTGGCCCAGCGCTACCACCCAAAGACGCGATCCCCCAACGCCGACGAGGCCCGCAGCGCCCACCTCTTGCAGGAGACCCTGACCGAGGCCTTGGAGCTCTTGGAGGAGCACTTGCTGCCGATGCCGCCGGCGCCGCCGTCGTCGCCACCCACCATCGTCGGCTGACGACTGGCTTCACCGTCGCCAACGTCACGACACCACCCAAAGAGCTGAATAATCAGGGCTTTTCAGCGTCGTCGCCTTCATCGACTGCGATGGCGGCATCCACGTCAGCGTTGTCGTTGAGCTCACCGTCAGCGTCGACATCAAGCTCACCCTCGGCCTCGACGAGGCCCTCGCTGGCGTCGTCGCTGTCGTCGGCGCCGTGATCACCGTCGGCAACGGTGACGGTGAGGGCTCCCTTGATGCGCTCGGCCAATGCCGGGCCAACGCCGCTGACGGCCGCCAGGGCCTCCGGGGTGGCGACGGCGACGCCCTCGGCGGACCCAAACGCCTTCAGCAAGGCCCGGCGCTTCTGGGGCCCGACACCCGGGATCTCGTCGAGCACCGACCGGAGGGTGCGCCGCTTGCGCTTGGAGCGATGGGCCGTGATGGCGAAACGATGGGCTTCGTCGCGCAGTTGCTCGACGAGAAAACGGTCCGGCGTGTGGGGCCGCAACACCAGGGGATCTTTGACGCCGGGCAGGAAGAGACGCTCGGGACTCATCTGCATCTCATCGTCGTCGGTGGCGAGGCCGCCGCGATCGTCGCGGGGGGTCGACGGCCGCGCCCCCCGCTTCTGGCTGCTGGTGTTGAAGGTGCGGGCCTTGGCGATGGACGCCAGCGCCACCGCCGGTCCGCCGTCATCGGCACGGCGCGCGTCATCGGCCAGACCGTTGATGATGCGCACCCCGACGTCACGGAAGGCCGCCATGGCGGCGTTGAGCTGGCCTTTGCCGCCATCGACGATGATGAGGTCGGGCAGCCCGCCGTTGTCGATGCCGCGCCGCAAGCGCCGGGAGATGGCCTCGTGGAGCATGGCGAAGTCGTCGGTGCCCTCGACAGTCTTGATGTTCATGCGCCGGTAGAGCGACGCGTCCTTGGCGCCGTCGACGAAGCAGACCTGGCTGGCGACGGCGTCGGTGCCTTGAAACAGCGAAATGTCGAAGCACTCGATCACGCGGGGCGGCGTCTTGAGGCCCAGCCGCTCGGCGAGGGCGGCGAGCCCGTTTTGGCGCACCTCGGTCTTGCGCAGGCGGTCTTCAATGGTCGTGAGGGCATTCTTCTGGGCAATCTCCACCAGCTGGTTCTTGCGACCGCGTTGGGGCACGGCGACGTCGACACGACGACCACGGCGCTCCGTCAGCACCTCGGCCAGCGGCGCCTCCCAGCTGCCGATGCTTTGGCCGAGCAAGATCTCGTCGGGGATCGTCGTCGGCTCGACCTCGTCGTACAGCTGCGACAGGAACGATCCCAGCAGGTCCTCGGTCTCGAACTCGGCCCGCTCGAAATCATGGGTCTCGATGCCCTGCATGCGCCCATCGCGCACCAGCACCCGCACCACCACCAGCAAGCTGCCCCGTCGTTCGACGGCCCAGACGTCCTGGTTGCGGCGTTGTTCGACGTCGGTGACAACCTGCTGATCGAGCGCGGTGCTGATGGAGGCCAGTTGGTCCCGGACCCGCGCCGCTCCCTCAAAGTCTTCGTGCTCAGCACAGTCGAGCATGCGGGCCCGCAAGCGGTCCGCGAGTTCGGTGCGGCGGCCAGACAGGAACAACGCCGTGTCCTGCAACGCCTCGGTGTAGGCGGCCACCGGATACACGCACGGCGCCGGGCAGCGGCCGATCTGGTGTTGCAGACACGGCCGCACCCGATTCTCGAGGACGGCGTCACGGCAGGTCCGCAACTGAAAGTGCCGATTCAACACCCGCAGGGTCGCCCGCGCCGACGTCGCCGAATGGAAGGGCCCGAAGGTGCGCACGCCGGGCTCGGTGGTGGCCGCCCCGCGGACCACCTCGACCCGCGGATAGCGTTTGCGCAACAGGCCCGTCCCATCCGTCGTCGGCCGCGTCTGCAGCCGCAGGTGGATGAAATTCTTGTCGTCGCGCAGCTTGACGTTGAAGCGAGGCTGGTGCTGGCGCACGAGGGTGCGCTCGAGGAGCAGGGCCTCCTTCTCGTTGCGCACCACAATGATGTCGAGGTCATCCAGCAGGTCATCAAGCCACTCGACGAACTGGCGGGTGTCTGACCCCGAAAAATACGAACGCACCCGCGAGCGCAGGTCCGTCGCCTTGCCGACGTAGAAGATCTCGCCGCGCCGATCCTTCATCAGGTAGCAGCCGGGCTCCGTCGGCAACGAGCGAACCCGCTCGTCAATGCGGGCCCGCCGCTCGTCGCGGGTCTCTCGTCGAGGGGTGACGCCTGTGTCACGCACCATGGGTGTTTCCGTTCGCGGTGGGAGTCGCTAGACAACGCAGGTCGGTTTCAGTGTCGGTTTCATGCTTCGGAGGCCCCATGTTCGACCCGTCCAAGCTCTCGGAGATGATGCAGCAAGCGCAGCAGATGCAGGAGCGTATGCAGCAAGAACTGAAGCAGAAAGTCGTCGAGGGACAAGCGGGCGGCGGCATGGTCAAAGTGCAACTGAATGGATTGTACGAAGTCCAGAAGGTCGCCATCGACAAGGCGGCCGTCGACGTCAACGACCTCTCCCTCCTCGAAGACCTCGTCCGCGCCGCCTTCACCCAGGCCCTGGCCCGGGTCGAGGAAGCCCGCGTCGAGAACGCCCGCGGCATGGCGGGTGCCATGGGACTGCCCGGCGGCATGTTCTAGTGCTGTGCCCTCGCGGGCGGCACTTCTTTGGCGCCAGCCAAAGAAGCATCAGAACTTCTTTGGCGCCAGCCAAAGAAGCATCAGAACTTCTTTGGCGCCAGCCAAAGAAGCATCAGAACTTTTCGCCTCGCTCCGCTCGCGATTTCTGATGTTTCTTCGGCCGTTCTTCGGCCGGCTGGCGCCAGCCGATCCATCCGGACCCGGGATGACGAGCACACCGGATATACTCGGATTTTCGGCCACTTACAGATAGACAGCCCACACATTTCGAGCCCCCGCGGCGGTCGGCGATGAGCAGGACAGCAGACCCCATTCGAGCCCTTGTGTCCCAGCTGAGCCGCTTGCCCGGCATCGGCGAGCGCACGGCCATGCGGCTGGTGCACCACCTGCTGCGCCAGGATCGGGCGTTGTTGCGGGCCCTGGCCGAGGCCCTGGTCGAGGTCGCCGACCACGTTCACGAATGCCCCCGCTGCTGCACCCTGACGGCCAACGCCGGCGCCTGCTCCGTCTGCGACGACCATCGTCGCGACGACACCGTGCTCTGCGTGGTGTCGAGCATCCAGGACATGGCGGCCATCGAGGCCACCAGTGAGTTTCGCGGCCGCTACCACGTGCTCCACGGGACCATCTCGCCCCTCGACGGCACCCGCCCCGACGACCTGCGCCTGCAGCCCCTGTTGGCCCGCCTCCACAGCGACGACAAAGCCGTGCGAGAAATCATCCTGGCGACGCCGCCATCCGTCGACGGCGAGGCCACCGCCCTCTACCTGGCTCGACTGCTGGGGCCCCACGGCATCAGTTTGTCGCGCATCGCCTCAGGGGTCCCCGTCGGCGGCGACCTCCAGTTCGCCGACAAGCCCACCCTGGCCCGCGCGATCGCCCTGCGCCGCTCCATGTAGGCCACGGGGAGCAGTGACAACGAAGTCCTCCACCCCCTCTCCCTTCAGGGAGAGGGTCCGGCCGAAGGCCGGGGGTGAGGTCTGCGCGGGCTGCGGCGACGTCGTCGTCGTCGTCGTCGTCGTCGTCGTCGTCGTCGTCGTCGTCGTCGTCGTCGTCGTCGTCGCGACGCTCAGGGGCGGCCGATGCCGATGTACGTGAAGCCGCGGCCTCGGAGCATCGCCGGCTCGTAGATGTTGCGGCCGTCAAACACGACCTTGCTGCGCAAGCGACGCTCGATGTCCGCCCAATCGGGCATGCGGAACTCGGGCCACTCGGTCATCACCACCAGGGCGTCGGCGCCGTCGCACACGGCGTATTCGTCGTCGCCAAAGCGGACCTTGTCGCCGAAGCGAGCCTTGGCGTTCTTCACGGCGGCGCGGTCCCAGGCCTTGACCGTGGCCCCGAGGGCGAGGAGCCCCTCGATGAGGGGAATGGCCGGCGCTTCGCGAATGTCGTCGGTGCGCGGCTTGAAGGCGATGCCCCACACCGCGATGGTCTTGCCGGCGACGGCGCCGTCGAAGTGTTGCACCACCTTCTCGAGCATCACCCCGCGCTGGCGGAGGTTGGCGGCGTCGGTGGCCTCGAGAATCGACATCGGCACGCCGTGGGCGCGCCCCGTATGCACGAGGGCTTTGACGTCCTTGGGGAAGCAGGAGCCGCCGTAGCCGACGCCCGCGTACAAGAACGATTTGCCGATGCGGGCATCCGACGAGATCCCACGACGCACGTCGTCGATGGAGGCGCCGACCACCTCGCACAGGCCAGCCAGCTCGTTCATGAAGCTGATGCGGGTGGCGAGCATGCCGTTGGCCGCGTACTTGGTGAGCTCCGCTGACGTCGTCGACATGAAGAACAGGCGCGGCTCGCGCAACAGCAACGGCCGGTAGAGATGCTCAAGGACCGTGCGGGCTTCTTCGTCGTCGGCGCCAATGATGATGCGCTCGGGCTTCAAGAAGTCGTTGACCGCGTCGCCCTCTTTCAGGAACTCGGGGTTCGACGCCACGAGGACCTGATGCTTGGCGGTGGCGACGATGGCCCGCAGGCGCACGGCCGTCCCCACGGGCACGGTGCTCTTGGTGGCCAGCACCAGGGGACCGGTGGCGGCGTCGGCGACCGAGCGGGCCGCTTTTTCAACCGCGCTGAGGTCGGCGGAGCCATCCGGCGCCGACGGCGTGCCCACGCACAGCAGGACCACCGCGCGACCATCCACGGCAGCGGCGAGGTCGGACGTGAAGTGCAGGCGCTTGCTGGCCGTGGTGCGGCGGACGAGGTCTTCGAGACCGGGCTCGTAAAACGGCACCTCCCCCTGACGCAGGCGGGTGACGCGGTCCTCGTCGATGTCGACGCAGGTCACTTCAAGACCAGCGTCGGCGAGCCCCGCGCCGGTGACAAGTCCAACATACCCCGTGCCAATGACTGCAACCTTCACTGCATGCTCCTGCTCGCCTTGTCGACATCGACGACCACGTCGTCGCCGATAACACTCTCACGCACCAGATAAATCGGTTTCTGTTGCGACTCATGATACGTTCGGACCTGTAACTCGGCCAGCAATCCAAGCATCACGCTTTGCACGCCAAGCAACATGAGAAACGCGCCCAACAGTCCCAACGAGAACGTGTGCTGCCAATAGCCGTCGAAGATGGCCTGGTAGAGCTTGATGGCGGCCACGCTGGCGCCGCAGGCCATGCCGAGCCCGAGCAGCAAAAAGCCATAGAAGCCGAAGAAATAGATTGGCTTGGTCGCATAGCTTCCGAGCAACTTGACGGTCAGCAAATCGAGCAGAACCTTGAAGGTCCGCCCCATGCCGTACTTCGAGACGCCGGCCAGCCGGGGGCGATGGTTGACGACGAGCTCGGTCACCCGGGCGCCGGCCCAGGCCGCGTGAATCGGGATGAAGCGATGCATCTCGCCGTACAGGCGCACGTTGTCGAGCACCGAGCGCCGATAGGCCTTCAGGGTGCAGCCGTAGTCGTGGATGTCGACGCCGCCGACGCTGGCGATGAGTCGATTGGCGAGGACCGACGGCATGCGCCGGGACCAGAGCTTGTCTTGCCGCTGCTTGCGCCAGCCCGACACGACGTCAAAGCCCTTTTCGAGCTCCGCCACCAGGCGGGGGATGTCGGCGGGGTCATTCTGCAGGTCGGCGTCGAGGGGGACGATGACGTCGCCCGTCGCATGGTCGAAGCCCGCCACCATGGCGGCGGTCTGACCGAAATTGCGCCGGAAGATGACCGCCCGATACCGCCGGTCCCGCTCGGCCTGGGCCTTGATGAGGGCGGGGGTGCTGTCCTTGCTGCCGTCGTCGACGAAAATGACCTCGAGGTCATGGCCCAGCACCTTCCCCATTTGATCGATTTCTTCGACCAGCTTGGGGATATTGTCCTCTTCGTTGAGACACGGGACGACGAGGCTGACCTTCATGTCCCATCCGTTAGCACGCCCCCGACAGAAAACGAGCACCTGCTCCGCCATCGTCCCCGATTGTGAACCCCCGGTCACCACGTCGTGAAGCCCCCCTCCCCCGATCCAGTTCACCCCCTGCGGCCCGCGGGCACCGTCAGCCTGGCCGGCGCCATGGCCGTGGCTGGTGGCGTCGTCAGCGGTGCGGTGGCGTCCGTCGGCGGGGCCATTGCCGTCGGCACCAGCAGCACCGGCAACGCTGTCGACGTCGCCTTCCTGGTGGGGGCCCTGGCTGGCGGCCTGGTGGCTGGCCTCGCCTCGCGACGCTGGCCAGCAGCGCGATGGCTGGTGGTCGCCGCCATGCCGGTGTTGTGCGCGGCCCCACTGGCCACCCGCTCGACGGTGGGCGCCGTCACCGTCGCCTGCCTGGTGGTCGCGATGGCCGGGCTGTGGCTGTGGCACAGCTTCCCTGCCCCCGGTGATGCACCGACACCGACACCGACAACGACAACGCCCCCCCCTTCCCGGGCGGCATTCCTGATCGGGGCAGTTGTCATCGCTGCCGTCGCCGTCGTCGTCTACAGCGTCTTCGCCATCGAGCGACACGAGCGCTTCGGCTCCGGTTCCTGGGACTACGGCTGCTACCTCCACAATGCCTGGCTGTTCGCCCACGGCGACGCCTTCAGCCTCCACGCCCGCTCGGCAGTCCTTGGCGACGTGGCGTTCTGGGGAGGCACCAACCACTTCATGCCCACCCTCGTCCTCACAGCGCCGGTGGCCTGGCTGATGGAGGCGACCAACAACAGCGCCTGGCTGCTCGTGGCCCAAAACGTCGTCGTCGCCGCTGCGGCGATCCCCATCGCCCTGCTCGCGCGTCGCCGGGGCCTTGGCCTGGCAACGGCCCTCGTCCTCGCTGGGGCCTGGTGCTTTCACATCGGGGTGCAGTCGGCGCTGCTGTTCGACGTCCACGAGATTGCCCCGGTGCCCCTGGCCTTGTTCGCCTTCCTCCTCGTCGTGGAAGACGGCCCGTCGGCACGTCGCATCGGCCTGGTCGTGGTGCTGGCCGCCCTGCTGGCGGGCACCAAGGAGTCCGCCTGGCTCTACCTGGTCGGCATGGGCGCGCTCCTCGCCATCGGTCGCCCGGGGTGGCGGGTCGTGGGCGTGGCCCTCGGCCTGTCGGGACTGCTGGGCTTCGCCGTCGTCGTCGGCGTTATCCAGCCTGCGCTCCTTGAGGAAAACAGCCGGGGGATGATCCACGCCGCCCGCTTTCCGGGGGTCGCCGACGTCCCCGCCCACAGCCTCGGCGAAGCGGCGACCTCCATGGTCATCCACCCCGGACGGACAGTGGCCCTGTTGCTCACTCCCTCCACCAAGGCCGCCACCTTGACGACGCTGTCAGCGGGCTACGCCTGGCTTCCCGTCTGGTCCTGGGAGGCCTTGGTGCTGGGGCTGCCCAACCTCGCTGAGCGCTTCTTGTCCGACAAACGAGAGATGTGGGGCACGGCGTTTCACTACAGCCTCGTCACCGCCGCCTGGCTCGCCTGGGGAGCCCTGCACACCCTGAGCGTGCTGCAACGTCGTCGACGACAACCAGACATCCTCGTGGCCCTGGCCATCGCCCTTGGCGTCGGCGTCAGCTGGGTCACCGCCGAACGGTCCCCCGACCTCGCCCGTTTCGAGCAGCCCTATTTCTCGTCAGCCGACGACGTCGCCCGCTACCAGCGAGCCCTGGACCACATCGGGGCCGACGACGCCGTCGTCGCCCAGAACCACTTCCTGCCCCATGTCGCCCTGCGTCGGCACATCTGGCTCCCCGAGGCCCGCTTCGTCGACCGCGCCGACGCCGTCATGCTGGACACAGCGGCCTCGCCCTGGCCCCACAGTGCCCAGCACGTGGCCCGCCTGGTGGCGGCCCTGCAACGGGACACCAGGTTCCACGCGGTGTTCCACGAAGGCAGCACCTGGGTGTTCCGCCGCGGAAATTGAGCCACTTTCCGCCATAGAATCAATGCGTTACGAGCTCTGCCGCCACTTGATGCCGCAGCCCAGGGACGGATGCTGGGGCGACGCCGGGGCCTTGCCTGCAAGCGTGGCCACCACCGCGTCGCGCAGCTCCTGGCGGGTGACGGCCTCGGGGCGCTTCCAGTTGTCGTCGATGCGGCCCCGGTACACGAGGCGCCCGTTGGCATCAAAGAGGTAGGGATCGGGGGTGCAGGCCGCGTCGAAGGCCCGGGCGACCTGCTGGGTCTCGTCGATCAGCGATGGGAAGGGGTAGGCCCTCTCTTCGGCCCGGGCGCGCAGGGCGGCGGGGGCGTCCTCGGGGTAGTCGGCGGGGTCGTTGCTGCAGATGAGCACCGTGTGCAGCCCGGCCGGCCCCAACGCATGGTGCAGGGCGATGAGTCGCGCCTCAACGGCCTTGGCGTACGGGCAGTGGTTGCAGAAAAACACCACCAGGTTGGCTTTGCCCGCCAGCACCTCGTCACGACGGCGGGGGACGCCGAAGACATCGGGCAGCGTGAAATCGGGACAAGGCATGCCGGGGACTGCGGCGGGGGAGGCGACGGGCATGTCTTGTTCTCCTCGGGGGAATGGCTAAGTGAGGACCTGCCATAGCTCCTCCTCCTGCCGACGGCGACACCATCATGCAACTCAAGCCCCGCCTCACGCCGTCCGACCTCGTCGACCTCCTCGCCAGCCGCATCGTCGTCTTCGACGGCGCCATGGGGACGCAGTTGCAGGAGCGCAACCTCACGGCGGCAGACTTCGGCGGCGAGGCCTTTGCCGGCTGCAACGAGCACCTGGTCCTCACGCGCCCCGACGTCATCGCCGACATCCACCGCGCCTATTACGCGGCGGGCGCCGACATCGTCGAGACCAACTCTTTCGGCGGCACGCCGCTGGTCCTCGACGAGTATCAGCTGGGCAGCAAAGCCCTCGAGATGAACATCGCGGCCGCCCGCATTGCCCGCGAGGTCAGCAATACCTTCACCGACCGGCAGCGCTTCGTCGCTGGCAGCATGGGCCCCACCACCCGCACCTTGTCTGTCACCGGCGGCCTCACCTTCGACGAGCTCGTCGAGCATTACGCCGTCCAGGCCCGGGGGCTGCTGATGGGCGGCGCCGACCTGCTGCTCCTCGAGACGAGCATCGACACCCTCAACGTCAAGGCGGGCCTTGTCGGCATCGAGAGGGCCGAGCAGGAACTCGGGATCGCCGTCGCCGTCATGCTGAGCTGCACCATCGAGCCCACGGGGACGATGCTGGCCGGCCAGAGCGCCGAGAGCTTCCACGTCTCCGTCGAGCACGCCAGCCGTCGTCGCGGCGGCCTGGTGTCGGTCGGCATCAACTGCGCCACCGGCCCCGACCCCATGGCCGACCACATCCGGGCGTTGTCTGCGTTGTCGCCGTTTCCCATCTCGTGCATGCCCAACGCCGGCCTCCCCGACGACGAAGGTCGCTACGGCGAAACAGCCACCAGCCTCGCCGCCAAGCTGGGCCGCTTCTGCGACAACGGTTTCTTGAACATCGTGGGCGGCTGCTGTGGCACCACCCCCGCCCACATCACGGCCATCGCCGACATGGCCCAGGCCCACAAACCGCGGCACCAACTCACCCGGCTGCGGCCCATGGTGGCGGGCATCGACTTCATCGACCTCGACGAGACGCGGCCCGTCATCGTCGGCGAGCGCACCAACGTCATCGGGTCCCGCGCCTTCAAGCGGCTCATCGTCGAAGGCAAGTTCGAAGAGGCCGCCGAGATCGGCCGCAAGCAGGTCCGCGGCGGCGCCCACGTCGTCGACGTCTGCCTGGCCAACCCCGACCGCGACGAGCGCGCCGACATGGTGGCCTTCATGCACCACCTCACCCGCAAGGTGAAGGCGCCGCTGATGATCGACTCGACAGACAGCGAGGTCATCGAGGAAGCCCTCAAGCACTGCCAGGGCAAGGCCATCATCAACTCCATCAACCTTGAAGACGGCCGCGAGCGCTTCGACGACGTGGTCCCCATCATCCGGCGCTACGGCGCCGCTGTCGTCGTCGGCTGCATCGACGACGATCCCCAACAAGGCATGGGCGTCACCGTGGCCCGCAAGTTGGCCATCGCCGAGCGCAGCCACGCGTTGTTGACGGGCGACTACGGGCTCCCCGAAGAAGACATCATCTTCGATCCCCTCGTCTTTCCCTGCGGCACCGGTGACCAGCAGTACATCGGCTCCGCCACAGCCACCATCGAGGGCGTCCGCGCCATCAAGCAGCGTTTCCCTCGCTGCCGCACCATCTTGGGCATCTCCAACGTCTCCTTCGGGCTCCCCGAGAGCGGGCGCGAGGCCCTCAACACGGTGTTCCTGCACAAATGCTTCGAGGCCGGCCTCGACATGGCCATCGTCAACGCCGAGAAGCTCGAGCGCATCACCCACCTGCCCCCTGAAGACGTCGCCCTGTGCGAGCGCATCATCGTCGCCGACGCCGTCGACTACGACGCCGCCGTCGCCGCCTTCAGCGCCCACTTCAAGGCCCGGGGCGCCGCCCCAAAAGTCGGTCGCGACCTTTCGCGGCCTGCCGAAGAGCGCCTGGCCACCCTGGTCCTGGAGGGCAGCAAAGAGGGCCTCGTCGAGGACCTCGAGGAGGTCCGGACCCGCAGCACGCCGCTGGAGATCATCAACGGTCCCCTGATGGCGGGTATGGCCGAGGTCGGCCGCCTGTTTGGCTTGAACCAGCTCATCGTCGCCGAGGTCTTGCAGTCGGCCGAGGTCATGAAGGCCGCCGTCAGCCACCTTGAGCAGTACATGACCAAGGCCCAGGGGGCCGCCAAGGCCCGCATGATCCTCGCCACCGTCAAGGGCGACGTCCATGATATCGGCAAGAACCTCGTCGACATCATCTTGTCCAACAACGGCTTCGACGTCGTCAATCTGGGCATCAAGGTGCCCGCCCAGGCGTTGGTGGCGGCGGTGAAGGAGCACAAGCCCGACTTCATCGGCCTGTCCGGGCTCCTCGTGAAGTCGGCCCAGGAGATGGCGGCCACCGCCGAGGAATTGCGGGTGGCCGGCGTCGACATTCCCATCCTCGTCGGCGGCGCCGCCCTCACGGAGCGCTTCACCTACGGCAAGATCGCGTCGGCGTATGCCGGCGAAGGCCGCGCTGCCGGGGTCTTTTACGCCCGCGACGCCATGAGCGGCCTCGACCTCGCCAACCGCCTGTTCGATGCCGACAAACGCCCGGTCCTTTTCGACCTGTTGGCCACCAAGCGCCAGGAGGTCAAAGACAGCAACGACGCCGCTGCCGCCGCTGCTGCCGCCGGGACGACGACGACGTTTGCGCCGCTGCCGCCCACCCCCCCCACCGTCGCCATCAGCCATGGCGCGCCTCCCCGCCCCCCCGACCTCAAGCGCCACGTGCGCGATGACATCCCCCTCGAAGAGGTCTGGTCCCTCATCAACCCGACCATGCTCTACACGCGCCACCTGGGCCTCAAGGGCAAGCTCGAACAGCTGATCGCCGCCGGCGACCAGAAGGCCATCGACCTCAGAAAGACCGTCAAGACCCTCGAGGACGACATCCTCGCCGGGAATTGGCTGCGGGCCCGGGCCACCTGGCGCTTCGTGCGCGCCGCCCGCGTCGACGGCACAGACACCGTCGTCTTCAGCGACGCCGCCGGTGAAGTCGGCCGCGCCGCCTTCCCGCGCCAGCCCTCCGGCGACCAACGCTGCCTGGCCGACCTTGTCCCGACGGTGTCGTCGGGCCTCGTCGACCACGTCGCCTTCTTCGTGACCTCCTGCCAGGGGCACGGGATGACGGTTCGCGAGCGCGCCGAGCAGTTCAAGCGTGATGGTTCATTCGTGCGCATGCATGCCCTGCAGGCCATCGCCATCGAGACCGCCGAGGCCCTCGCCGAGTGGCTTCATCGGACCCTGCGCACGGCCTGGGGCTTCCCCGACCCACCGAACCTGACGCCCCAGGATCTGTTCTCGGCCCGTTACCGCGGCCGTCGGTACTCGTTTGGCTATCCGGCCTGCCCGAACCTCGAGGACCAGGCCCTGGTGTGGTCCATCCTTGAGCCCAAGAGCATCGACGTGGAGCTCACCGAGGGGTTCATGATGGACCCCGAGGCGAGCGTCTCGGCGATGGTGTTTCACCATCCCCAGGCGACCTACTTCGATGCCCGCAGCGGCGCGCCGTCGACGGAGACGGGCCTCTAGCTGGCCCCGATGGGCGGTGGCTGTTTCGGACGTTGACCCGCTTTCCCCACAGTGCCCGCTGACGTAGGCGCTGCGGACGGAGGCATCATGATCAGGTCCGTTGTCGCATTGCTCGCCGCATCGTTGTTCGTCGGCGTCATCGCTGGCCCTGTCCGCGCCGATGAAGGCATGTGGACCTACAACAACTTCCCGTCGGACGCCGTCGCCAAGAAGTACGGCTTCAAGCCCGACCAGGCCTGGCTCGACAAGGTCCGCCTGGGTTCGGCGCGCCTGGCCCGCGGCTGCTCGGGCAGCTTCGTCTCCAAGGACGGGCTGGTGATGACCAACCATCATTGCGTGCGCCAATGCGTCGGCGACCTTTCGTCGAAGAAGGCCGACTACGTCACCAACGGGTTCCTGGCCAAAGACACCAAGGGCGAACTGCGCTGCCCGAACTTTGAAATCAACCAGCTCACCGCCATCACCGACGTCACCGCCCGCATGACGGCCGCCACCGCCAACAAGACGGGCGCTGCCTATGTCGAGGCCCAAAACGCCGAGATGGCCCGCATCACCAAGGAGTGCGCCACCTCTGACGATGTCCGCTGCGACGTCGTCACCCTCTACAAGGGTGGCCGCCACGACCTCTACACCTACCGTCGCTACCAGGACGTGCGGCTGGCCTGGGTCCCCGAGTCCGCCATCGCCTTCTTCGGCGGCGACCCCGACAACTTCAACTTCCCCCGCTACGACCTCGATGCCGCCTTCGTGCGCGTCTACGATGCCAGCGGCAAGCCCCTGCAGACCCAGAACTTCCTGCCCTTTGCCAAGGCCAACGCCAAAGCCGGCGACGTGACGTTTGTGTCGGGGCACCCGGGCCACACCAGCCGCGAGTACACCCTCGCCGAGCTCGCCTTTGAGCGCGACTTCTCCCAGCCCCGGCGCCTGATGCGCCTCGCCGAGATGCGCGGTCGGCTCATCGAGTTCGGCAACCGGGGGCCGAGCAGAAGCGCATCGCCGAGGGGGACCTGTTCGGGGTCGAAAATGGCTACAAGGCCCGCCTGGGTCGTCAGCAGGCGTTGACCGACGCCGCCTTCTTCGCCTCCAAGGTCAAAGCCCAAAACGACCTCGTCGCCGCCGTCAAAGACCCCAAGCAGCGCGCTGAGCTGCAGGCGGCCCTCGCCGACATCGAACGGGCCCTCGGCACGGCCCGCGAGCTGTGGCCCGCCTACTTGAACCTGGAGGCCGGCTGGGCCTTTTCGTCGTCGACCTTTGGTCACGCCCGCAACCTGGTCCGCCTCGTCGACGAGCTCCCCCTGCCCAACGAGAAGCGCCTCAAGGAATACAGCGACGCGACCCTCCCGGGCGTCAAGTCCGCGCTGGCGTCGACGGCCCCCATCTACCCCGACCTCGAGACCCTCAAGCTCGCGTTCAGCCTCTCCAAGATGCGCGAAGTGCTGACGGCGGATGACCCCCTGGTGAAGAAGGTCCTTGGCAAGCAGGCCCCCGAAGACTCCGCCAAGGCCCTCGTCAAGGGCAGCACCCTGCGTGACCCCAAGGCCCGCAAGGTCCTCGTCGACGCCGCCCTCGCCGGCAACCGCAAGCCGGTCGACGACAGCCGCGACCCCATGATCATCCTGGCCCGCCTCGTCGACGCCGATGCCCGTGCGTTGCGCAAGCGCTACGAAGACGAGGTGGAGAGCGTCATCGACCGCGCCAATGAGGTCGTCGCCAAGGCCCGCTTCGCCGTCTACGGCACCAGTGTCTACCCCGACGCCACCTTCACGTTGCGACTGTCGTACGGCGCCATCGCCGGCTGGAAGGAGCGCGGTGTCGACGTCAGCCCCATCACGGTGGTCGGCGGCGCCTTCGAACGCCACACGGGCGCCGACCCCTTCATGCTGCCCGCGTCGTGGATGAAGGCCCAGAAGTCTCTCGACAGCGCCACGCCGATGAACTTCGCCACCACCAACGACATCATCGGCGGCAACTCGGGGTCGCCCGTCATCAACACCGACGGCCACGTCGTCGGCCTCATCTTCGACGGCAACATCCACTCCCTCGGCGGCGAATACGGCTTCAACCCCAGCAACAACCGCGCGGTGGCGGTCCACGCCGCGGTCATCCTGGAGGCCCTCCGCAAGGTCTATGGGGCGGGTCGCCTCGCCGACGAACTGGCAGGCCCAGCGCCCGGGAACTGAACAGGATGCGCTCGGCAGAGGTCGGGCCGCGTCAACCGACATCTCCGGAATCCACCGACACCTCCGGAATCCGCCGACACACCACTGGCGTGTCGGCGGATTGCCCCGAGCCTGCTAGGAACGCCGCCATGGCTGCCAAGAAGACGACCACGGCCCGCACGGCGCCCGCCAGGGCATCCGGCACAGCATCCGCCACAGCCTCGCGGGCAGTGCCACGACCAAAACGAATCACTGCCGCCGTTGGTCCCGTGGACGACCAGGCCAAGGTGCCGAGTGAGCGACCCGGGCGCCCCGGGGGTCGCCGGGACACCAATCGCAAGGAGCGCACCAAGGCCCTCACCGACGCCGCCCTGGAGCTCTTCCTCGCCGACGGCATCGAAGCCGTCACCATCGAGGACATCACGACCCGGGCCGGCGTCGCCAAGGGCAGCTTCTACCGCTACTTCGACGACAAGGTCGCCATCGTCGAGAGCGTCTTTGCCCCCGTCTACGCCGCCGTGGTCGACAGCTTCGACAAGAGCCTGGGCGCCATTGCCCGGGCCAGCACCCCCGGGGAGGCCGCAGCCGCCTACGAGGTCCTCGCCGAGGGGCTTGTCGGTCTCATCCTGCACCAGGGCGACGCCGCCCTGCTCTACCTTCAGGAAAACCGGGGGCCATCGCGGGGCGCCCGCGCTCCGGTGATTCGCATCGCCGACGTCCTCGTCGAGAAGGCCATCTCGCACACCGAGGCCGTGCGCAGCCACGGGCTTCTCATGCCGTTCCCGTCGGAACTCTCGGCCCTGGCGGTCATTGGTGCCGCCGAACGTCTTCTCTACGCGGCCTTGTCCGGACAGTTGAAGACCGAGGCCCTCGAGGTGCCGGGCCTGCTCACGAGCCTGATCCTCGACGGCATTCGCGATCCATCGGCCAGGGGCTTGCTCGGAAACGTGGCCTGATCATGCGCATCACCGAATACCGCGTCGTCGAAACCAGCACCGTCACCGACGAGTCCCTGACCCGCGTGTTGAACCACGAGACCAAAGCGGGCTGGGTCTACGACGGCATGACCTTCGTCCCCAACGAGGCCAGCAAGCGCCCCCGCATGGCGTTCATCATCTTCACCCGCGAGACCGAGGTGCCCGACCCCGCTCCTGTGGGCGAACAGGCTCCCGGCGAACCAGGTCCGCCCGCCGTACCGGGTCCTCCCGGCGAACCGGGTCGTCATGGCTGAGGCACGCCTCGACTGCCGCCCGGACCTGACGCCGGCCCTCGAAGCCCTGGTCGGGCTCGTGGTCAAGAGCACGCCGGCATTGGCAGGCCTCAAGGCCGAGCAGATCGTCGTCGTCGCCCTCGGCGCCCATGGCCCGGCGGTGGCCAGCATCAGGCCCTTCACCGGCGCCGCCCGCAGCGTGAAGATCGATGGCCAACGCCGCACCATCGAACTGGGGCTGCGACCGGCGTTCTTCCTCGACGGCGACGGTCCCCGGCGCCTCGCCACCCTCTGCCACGAACTGCTCCACCTGGACCCCGCCCACGACGGTGCGCTCCTCGAGGGCAATCGGCACGCCACCCGCAGCCCCCGGTCGTTGGACAAGCAGGCGCGGGCCATCGCCGAGCACGTCATCGCCACGGCCCCGCCGTTGGCCGTGCTCTGCCTCGCCCACCACGGCGAGGTACGCCTGCGGGCCTGGCGTCGACGTCCCTGCGATACGACGGCCCGAAGCGCGTTTACCGACGCCGATGTGTTTTCGTCGACGGTCACCATGCACACCCCCGCCGATCGCCGTGGTGGCTGGTGGTGAGCAGCGACCCCGAGGCCGCCGACACCGCCGCCCCCAGCGCCCAGAGTGCCCGCTGGCGGGCGACGGTCGTCCTCCTCGAGCACCACGCAGGTCGGAGCCCGGCGAGCGTCTCCGCCCGGCTTGGTGCGTGCCAGACGCTGTCTGGCTGCCTGGGCCGGCGCGCCCTGGAGGCCCTGGTGGCCGGCCTCGACGACAACGCTCGCTCCGTGCGCGTGGCTGCCGGCCTGGCCCTGGCAGCCTCGGCGTGCCGCCCCGGTGGTGCGGGTCGCCTGGCCCTGGCAGTCTTTCACCGCCGCCCCGACGTCAGGCTCGACGCGGTGCTCAGGCCGTCGCTGTCGCCGTCGTTGCTGGTGGAGGCCTTCGCCGATCCGATCCACGGCAACGGGGCTCGCGCCGTCGCCCGGACCCGGGCCCCGCAGCTGCCGGCCCTGGGCGCCGCCATCGTTGCCGGCCGGCGACGGGGGCTGGTCGCCGACGACGACGCGCGGACCATCCTGGCGGCGTTGCCGTGGCACAGCCAGGCCATGGCCATTGTCCGGGCCCTGCCCGCCCCGAAGGCGCCGGCGGCGGCACCTGGTCTCGAGGCCCAACTCGCCACCCTCGGCGACGACCACCTCATCGACGTCCTGAGCCTGGCAGCCCACGCCGACGACGGCAGCGCCGGTGCCGAAGCCGAAGCCACCCTGTTGGCGGCCCTCCTCGACGGCATGGGCCGCGCCATCGTGGCCCGTCACGCCGACGACGACGACCGGCGCCGCTTCGCCCTGGCTGTCGTCGTCGCCGCCACGATGGTGCCTCCCGTGGACCCGGCGCTCCTGGCCCTCGCTGCCACCGGACTGGGGGCGGTGTGGACCCATGAGGCCCTCGACCTCGACGTGCGGCGCCAGGCCTGCCGTTCCCTGGCCTGGTGGCGCGGCACCTGCCGCTCCCCCCTTCCCCTCCAGGGCTTCCGCCAGGCTGGCCTGCTGCACCATGCGGGCGGTCACGTCGACGTCGATGCGGTCGCGGGCGCCCTGCGCGCTTGCGGAGACCGCCCCTTTGAACAACTCCGTGCCGCCGTCCCCCTCGCTGACGTCGCTCGGGCGTTCGCCCTCCGGCCACGGGCGGCACTGCTGTCGTTGCCGCCAGCGGGCACATTGGACCGGGCCGCCTACACCGCCCTCATCGCGGCCATCGGTACGGCAATGGCCGAGCGCTCGTCGATGTCGTTGTTCTCAACGGTGATGTCGACGTCCGGTGCCGCGAACGACAACGCCAACACCACAGACGACGGCAACGGCGCGAACGACGACGGCCCCGACGACCACGAGCACCGGGTCGACATTCCGGCCCTTGTCGATGTCGTGTTGTCGTTGCCGGCCGACGGCCTGCCCCTGTTTGATGCCCTGCAACAGGCACCGGCGGACCTGCTGCCCCGCATCCTGGCCGCCGTCGTCGACCGTGAACACCTTGGCGGGCACGACGACGATGTGGGGCACCGACGCATCACGCGAAGCCTGGATGCCCTGGCCCGGCGCTGTGGCGTCACGACCCTGGCGGGCATCGTGCGGTTGGCCATGGACCGCATCATGCTTACCGAAGGGTCTGTCGCTGATGTCCAGGCCCCCCGCGCCGTCGTCGCCGCTGTGGCCCGCACGCTGTCCCTCGGTGACCTCGCCCAGATCATCGACGGTCTCGGCCCCGATCGCCTCGACCGCGCCCTGGCCATCGTCGTTGACGAGGCGCCCTCGGTCTGGACCGAAGGGGCCCTGCCCATCGTGCGCCAGCACCCGGCCTCGCCCACCGTGCAGGCCCTTTCGAAGCGGGACGCGCCCCCCACCGACATCGCCGACGATCCGGTGCTTGGTGACCCGGTGACGACGGCTGCGGCCTTCGCCGAACGGGTGCTGGTGCTGGCCAACCGGCAACGCATCCGCGGCGTGGCGTCCCTCTTGCAGCGTCACCTGGAGATGGCGGTGGACGCCGACCCCTGGCGTTCTCCGTCGATGGCGGCCGCGATCCTCCTGTCCCATGATTCGATCACCTCCGCCGACAAGGCCCTGGGCCTGACCTGGCCCCGTTCGTCACCGACGGCGCAGGACGACACCAGCGACACGGACAGCGAGGTGTCCCGCATCATGCAGGCCCGCAGCGCCGCCGCCCTGTGGCCCTTCCACGCGGCGCTGTTTGGGCCGCCGCACGTCGTGGCCCCCCGGACGGCCCAGGCCCTGTCGTCGTCACCGACGGGCCTCAAGGGACTCCTCGAACTGTGCCTGAGCCTGACTGGCCCTCTCGGTCCGGCCCTGGCCAATGCCCTCGCCGCGACCATGGCGGAGGTGGTCGCCGGCGATGCCGCCCGCGCCCGCACCCTGCTGGGGCCGGCGGTGATGGCTGTGCTGCTCGACGTCGACAGCGGCGTCCTCCTCGACGACACCGACCCCCGCCGCCCGGCCTTCGGACGCTTGTTGAAGACCGCCAGGGCCGTGCACCCGCAGCCCCCACCACCACCGACCGCCCCACCACCCACCGCTGGCGACCATCAAGGCCTGCTCGAGAGCGCCAGCGACGATGACTTCACGGCCTGGGTCCACGAGGCCAGCGACGATGACCTCAACGCCGTCGCCGCCAGCGGACTGTGTCTCGGGGTCTCTGTCAGTCGTGGGCACCGGCTGGAGCACATTGTGCGCCGGCTCCCACCGTCGAAGCGGGAACCCCTGGTCCTGGAGGCGTTGCGCAGCACCGACGACGCCGATGGGCTGAAGCGCTGGCTGGCCCTGCTGCCCATCACCTCGTCGATGTCCTCTGCCATGGGCCGGTTGCGGGAGATCGCCGGCTGGGGCGCTCGCCAGGGATTGGCCATTTGCCACGCCCGCTTCGGCATCAGCTTCATCGCCGACAGCCTCGGCTACACCCGCCTGAGCGCCCACCGGATCTTCGTCAATCCACTCCCCATGCTCACGGGACAGCAGGGCGGCGACGACATCGTCAGGGGACTCATGATCCATGAGTTCGGGCACCACCGTTTCCACGCCGACGAGGCCGCGCGGGCCATCTGGGAACAGGCGCGCACCGAACAACTCCATCAACTCCTCAACCTCGTGGCCGACGAGCACCTCGAGCGGAACCTTCGGGCCGAAGCCCCGCGTCGATGGGGCGCCCCCCTCAAAACCCTGGCGGCCTGGGCTTTCCAGCACATGCACAAGGAGTTCCCTCTCGAGAAACTCCTGACGTCCCTCGGGCCCCGCGCCTTTGCCGTGTTGTCGGGCCAGCCCCTGGGGGTCGGCCGCGGCCACCGCGGCGTCGTCGTCGACGTCGGCACCGCCCTGACGGCCCTTTCGGCGCAGGGTTCATCGTTGGCACGTTTCATCCGCGTGCTCCGCATGGGCAAGGCCGATGCCACCGGGGATCCCCGCGTTCAGCAGGCCATGGCCCTTTTTCCCGCCCACCGGTTTCGCTCGTCGACGATGGCCGAGCTGATGGCCATCACCCGCCAGCTGCGCGAGATCTTTGCCGACGATGTCGGCTTGCTGGGCATGCTTGATTTCCATGGCCTCACCGAAGCGTCGGCGGCGGACCTCGCCGCCGATGGCGTCGATGGTGAAGACCTCGACGTCACCCCGGGGGTCCGGCCCCGTCGACGCTTCAGCGGCCCCACACCACGGGGCCCCGGCGCAGCGGGAGGCACCGGTGCTCTCAACGACGGCGCCGACCTCGCCTTCGACGACATCACCACCGTGGAGCGCGTCACCGCTGACGCTGTGACCCACCGGTCAGTGGCTGTCACCGTGCGAAGACCCGCCGCCATCTTGCGCGCTTCCCTGCGGGATTTCGGCACCACCGACGTCGTCGAGCGACGTCGACTCAGTGGCCGGCGCGTCGATCGATCGGGCCTCGTGCAGGCCGTCATCCGTGGTGACCCCCGGTTGTTGGCGGCGCGCCGCACGGTGCCGTCTCCCGACGTCTTCATCGGGGTCCTCATCGATTGTTCGGGCTCCATGGCGGGAGACAACCTGGAGCGGGCCAAGCACTTTGCCGTCGTCATTGCCGAGGCCGCCCGGGGACTCCCCGCTGTCGACGCCCGCTTCTTCGGCTTCACAGACACGGTCATCTTCGACGCCGGCACCGCCCGGCGCTGCGGTGTGACCGCCCTGGAGGCCGACGGCGGCAACAACGACGCCGCCGCCCTCGCCTGGGCCGCCCGCGCCGCCCGGCACAGCCGACGGCAAACCGTGTTGCTGGTGATGATCAGCGACGGCGCCCCCACCGAGTGCTCCATCGATGCCCTGCGGGCCCTGGTGCGATCCGTGAGTGCCCGGGGCATGCTGTGTGCCCAGGTCGCCATCGAGACACTCGACGACGGCGACATCTGCTTCGACCACCACATCGTCCTCGACGACGGCGACCTCGATGGCGCCAGCCGACGCTTCGGCGCCGTCATCGAACGCCTCCTGCACCTGACCCGCGCCCGCTGACCGCCATTTGGAGAACCCATGACCGGACGATTCAAGGTTGAAGAACTGCACACCGGCGGCGTCCACGAGGCCACGTTCTACCCAAACCCCCAGGGCGACTCGGGCTTCCGCTTTCGGGCCACCCACCTCGACGGCAAGCGGGCCCCAAAGGTCGTGCTCTGCAACGACGACGGCATCCCCGCTGGCATCCCCTGCCAGGTCCGCATCAAGGCCATCACCCGCCCCGATCGCACCGACCGGGGCGTCATTGAGGTGACCCTCGAAAAGGCCCTGCCCTTTCGCCTCGAAGGCGTCTGGCTCGACCCCATCGTCTCCAAGCGCCTGCAGATCCTCCTCGAGAGCGGCTTGAACGTGCTGCTCGACGGTCCCCAGGGCTGCGGCAAGACCGTCATCGCCCGGGCCATCGCCACGGCGTTGTCGATGGAGTTTGTCTTCTTCAACTGTTCTGCCGTCGTCGAGGCCACCGACTTCCTGGCCACCGTGCAGGTGCGGGCGTCGCCCTCGGGGGCCCCCGTCACCGACTTCATCAAGACCGAATTCCTCGTGGCCCTTGAGCGGGCCCGCCTGGAGCCCCAGCGGCGCTTTTTGATTTTTCTCGACGAGCTCAACCGCTGCCACGAGATGGCGCGCAACGTCTTGATGCCCGCCCTCGACGCCACCCGCCGGGTCTACAACCCCGTCGACAATGTGTTTCTCGCCATCCCTCCCAACGTGCAGTTCATCGCCGCCGTCAATCGTGGCACGGAGTTCTCGGGGACCTTCGGCATCGACGCCGCCCAACTCGATCGCTTTGCCCCGGTGCAGATGACCTACCCGCCCCCCGAGGAGGAAGTGAAGCTGCTGGCCACGCGGCACCCCGAGCTGCCCCGCTCCCTCATCGAGACCGTGGTCGGCATCGCCCACAAGGTGCGCAGCAACCCGGAACTCGCCGTTGGCCTGTCCGTGCGGGCCACCGACGAAGCCTGCATCATCCTCAAGCATCCCCTCGCCGACGGCGTTGAGCTGCAGATGCTCCCCGACGTGTTGCGCGGCAGTTTCTGTGGTCGTTTCAGCGGCCGCACCGACGACATCGGCAGCGATGCCGGCATCGTCTGGTCCATCGTCGAGAGCGCCTTGCCCTGAGCGACGCGGCGTCAGCCGAGCAGGTCTTCGTCGTAGCTGCGCCGACGGCGCTCGTCGGAGAACACGAAGATGCCCTCCTCGAGGGTGGTCCACAGCTCCCGGGCCGCCGGCATGGCCGGGCCAAGGGCCTCGTTCTTCAGGGCCTCGCGACCGACCTCGGTGTTGAGGGCCGTCAGGCGACGAAGCACCTCGGCGGTGGCGGCGTTTGGGAGCACGTCGACCAGGCGATAGAGGTGGGAGCCCCGGGCCCGCAGCACCAGACCGACCACCCGGTCGACGGTGGCGGTGTTGACGACGCGACCGCCCCCCTGGGACGCCAGCGCCTTGGGGAGCGCCAAGGTGGGACCTTTCCCCCTACCGACAAGAACCAGACCAGCCACCCACAGGGCGTGGATCTCCAGTGGGTCAGGCGTACCCAGGGACATCACCGAAGCCGCGCCCGCCAGAAGCGTAGGCGGCAGCAACGACTGGGGCCGCAACCGAGCGAAGGCCACCAGGCCACTGTCGAAATCGACGCTGCGTTCAGCCAGGTTGCGGCCGTGGGTGTCGACGAAGACGGCGGCGGCCACCCGATGCATGGGGTCGAGAGAGGCCGCGAGGATCTGTTCCACGAGGTCGATGGCGCCCACCGCGATCCGTCGGGCCCCATCGATGCCAAGGGTGGCCCGGGCCTCGCCGTGCAGCAACAACGCCCGCCGCAAACGGCTCTTGGCCTGGGACTCCATCATCGCCAGGGCCTCGGGCCCCGTGACAAAGCCCAGGGCCAACAGCGCTTCTGCCACCCGCTCATTCGTCGACGTCAACCGGGCATCCAGCGCCGTCGCCTGGGCCGCCGACAGCCGGCCTTGATTCTTCAGCCAGGTCCCGAGGGCATGCTCTGGCAAGGTGTCGGTGACGCCGACGACAACGCCACCGAGGAAGGCCACCACCACGTTCGACGCTTCACCGTGCAGTTCGATGACGCCGTCAAAACGGGCCCGCGAGGCGTCCAACAAGGCCTGCGCCGTCGACTTCAAGCCAGTCACGACGGTGACGGGGGGCACCACCAGGGCCGACTTGCGACGGGCCTCCGTGAACGGCTGAGGCTCTGACGGCGCCACCGACGGACGCGACGACGACGACGACGACGGCGACGATGCGCGGGCCGCCAGCTTCAGCAGGCCGTCGCGGAGGTCGGTCAGCACAAACGGTTTGGCGAAGTAGGCGTCGAAGCCGGCCTGGGCGGCGTCGGCCTGGGCCCGGGCCCCCCGAAACGCCGCCGAAAACAGCGCCAGTCCAACCCGCGAGCCGGCGGTGCTCGCGCGAATGGCCTGGGCGACCTGGAAGCCGTTTTTACCCGGCAGGAGGCCGTCGGTGAGGACGACGTCGAAGGGGTGGTCCGTCTTCGACGCCGCCAGAAACGCGTCGACCCCCACGGTGCCATCGCTGACATGGGTGACCTCCACCCCGTATCGCCCGAGGTAGCGCACCAGCAAGAGGGCCAACTCGGCTTCGTCTTCAATCAGCAGCAATCGCACGGCCGCAACGGTATCATCCGGCCATGCGCACCGCCGTTCCCGCCGTCGTTGTCCTGATCAGTTGCACCCTCGGATGCCCGGGCATCGACATCGCCCCGCCTGAGGGCGACCCCCCGGAGAACCTGGGAGACCTCGAACAGGCCCTTGTGGACGCCCACAACGCCGCCAGAGCGAGCGCCCAGCCCACGCCTTCCCCCGCCCTGCCCGAAATGACCTG
>Ga0247837_1002131_pt1 | contig 38584 bp, 40 predicted proteins | sample LaCtaG_2_FD_187115 | JGI IMG/M metagenome (GOLD analysis project Ga0247837, IMG submission 187115) | Freshwater microbial communities from meromictic Lake La Cruz, Castile-La Mancha, Spain - LaCruzMarch2015_14.5m | ecosystem: Environmental > Aquatic > Freshwater > Lake | place: Spain: Castile-La...
ATCTGCCGGTCACTCCAATCCGGATGCAGGACCCGCAGATCAGCCACGATTTCACTTACTGCCCGGTACCCGACGAAGTAGGTGGGCAGTTGCCCGGCGGTTAGCAGCGCACGACGCCATTTACCGGCTGCCTCCCCTTCCTCTTGGAAGCCGCGGTTCATCATGAGGTCTAGGCCTTCTTGTTCAGTCATGTCGGCGGTGTGAACTCGCACATCCAAGATCGCGTTGATCGTCAGGCGCGCCTGCATCTTTAGTTGCTGAAGGCGCAGTGCTAGTGCCGAGCCCTTGTCATCAAATGGTGCGTAACCTCGACTCACCAATAACTCTTCTGAGTAAACGGCCCAGCCTTCGATGAAGACGCCGCTGCGGGCGAATGCGCGCACCGGCGTGGTTGCCTCGAAATGGTGCGACTGGGCTAGTTGCAGCACGTGACCTGGCATCGCCTCGTGGATGGTCAGCCCGTGCAACTGCACCGCGTTGTATTCCCGGTAGAAGGAGTCAACCCGTTCGACGGTCCAGTCACTTGGCGTTGGTGATACCGCGACAAAAGTGGCGACCTGGGCTTTTTCCAGTGGCCCGGGAGCATCACAATAGGCAACAGCGACGCCGCGATGAATCTCCGGCATCTCGATCACCCGGACATCAAGGTCAGGAACCGAGATCAGATCATTCGCGCGCACAAACTCTGTCGTTCGCACCAGCGCTTGCTCGACAATTTCTAGCACCGTCTCATTGGTTACGGGCGCCTCGGCAGCGATACGAGCGAAGGCGCGCTGCACCAGCCCCGGCGCCGTCGCCTTCTCACCGAGATACTGCGCCGCATAGCCCTTCATCGCCAGGTTCACCTTGTCAAGGTGTGCTTCGGCAGCCTCTAAGAGCATGGTCGGTGAGGTGCCATCATCGAGACCGTGCCACAAAGTGGCAGCATAAAGACGCTCACCCAGCCTCGGGCTACGTTGGGCTTCCGGCAGCCGCTCGGTCAGCCAACCGCTAAATTCCAGCACCGCATCGCGGGCGCTCCGCACCAATTCATCATCATTGACCAGCTCCGCGGCCTCGGTTTCAATCAGCCGGGCAGTGCCGGCCAATTGGGCTATCGCAGTCTCGGTGTGAATCTGGGTCAACGCACCGAGTTCTGCGCGCGCAGCCTCCAAGAACTCGGGGATCGCTATTAAGCGCCCCTTGACGCTTTGCGCTCGCTCTGAACGCGGGGCGAAATCACGTGAAATAAGCAGGTGCAAGGCCGTGCCCGGGTTCCAGACCATCGGGTTCCATGTAGCGGCGCGCAACTCGCTTATCTCGAACTGGGCCTTAGTCAATCTTGAGCGCAGTATTTCAAGGTCAATTTGATCCGGTATTGAAAGTTCAAGATCATCGACAGCATCCAAAAGTGTTAAGTGATCGGCGATCATTTGGGCTTGCTCAGTGCGCGCTTTCGTCGTCTGATCTGGGAGTCGGTCATCAAAGCGGTGATCCCCTAGATAGGTGGCAAACACCGGGTCGAATGACAGCAGATCATCAATCGCCTTGGTCGCAATCGTTTTGAACTGCTGAGTTGCTGCATTGGGTTCACTCACTTGACCGACCTCCAACTGAATTCTCAAGTGCACCGATGGCGCTCACCCGATGGCGAACAGCCGCGCGCAATGCACCTTCGGCATCCCAACCCCGTGCTCGAGCCAGTGACACCAAGGCCAATAGGTGTTCGCCGAGCTGCTGCTCATCGCGGAAGCTTTCGACCATTGCAATATCTTGTTGGGTTTCCAGCGCGGGCAGCTGCTCCGCGAGCGATGCGCTACGAGCAATTACCTTGCCAGCTAGAACCAACGCCGGCAACTGCCCCGGGATGCCATCGGTAACCGAGTTTCTGCCCTTTTCCTTAGCCTTCAGTGCATGCCAATTCACTTCAACAGCATCAGCCGTGGCCGCGTCGGCATCGGCAAATACATGCGGATGCCTGGCGACGAGTTTGTTGATAATGCCATCGCACACCGCATCGATATCCCATGGCGCATCATCATTTTCCTGGGCTAACCGCGCGTGAAACACCACCTGGAGTAACAGGTCCCCGAGTTCTTCCCGGACCCCGGCATCGTCATCAATCTCGATTGCCTCGACCAATTCATAGGTTTCTTCAACCAAATACTCGAGTAAGGAGGCATGGGTCTGCCGGGCATCCCAGGGGCACCCACCTGGTGACCGGAGTTGATCCATAACCGCCACTAGGTCAAGGAAGCGTTCACCCCTGGCACCTGTCATCGTCTGGTATTTAAGTTACAGAGCAGGCAGCACGGAAAGATCATTTGGTACCGGCCCGATCGTCAACTTGGTTGGCTCCCAGGTTCCAAACCTCGGGCTCACCTCGGTGCCAACAACCAAACTGGTTTCAATAATCGCAGCGACGACCGCATCACTTTGGCCTTCGATACCGGCCTGCGGAGCTAGGGCCTGCCCGAGTAACTGAGCCAACACATTGGTTCGGACAAATGCCTCAATCTGCGATGGCGCCACATTACGTTGCAGCAAAATATCCTGGACCGCAGCCTCGCCTCCCGCCTGCTGCACATAGCCCTGCAAGGTGCTGTCGATTGCCCCTTGGGTGACGGTAACTCCGGCCTCGGCCGCTAATTGGTCGACGAGCTCGCTGGTCACCAGCCGACCGAGAACCGCGCTCGTGAGCGCCGCATCTGACGTATTTGGCGATTTCTGCTGCGCAACTAGCACCTCCTGCACGGTGCTCGTCAAGGTCTGCTCAGAAATCCGCGTATCACCAACAACAGCGGCCGCCCCCGAGGTGGAGGCACCGCATCCGGTCAAAGTCATCGAGGCAACGACCGTGCCCGCGATAACAGCAGTGGCAATAACGCGTTGGATCCGAACGCTTCTCACTTTATCTCCGAAATCTAGGACGGGCGGGCTTTGGTCTAACCGAGCACAGGCCTTGGCAGCACCGTATTTACTAATTCTGCCGCCCAGTCGATTAGCGCGATGTCGCGGACCGGTTGCCCACCCATCGGGGCGGTCATCGGCCGCGGCACCACGATCGTACGGACCGCCCCCCGAACCTGTGTTCCTGGGTACAGCCGTTCTAATCTCAATTGGGCCGACTCCGGTAACTCAACCGGGTGGAAGCGAACTTTTGGCCCCTGGGCCACCACCTCAGTCAACCCCGCGGCGCGGGCAAGCGCCCGAAACCGGGCCACCGCGAGCAATGCGGTCACTGGGTCTGGCAGCGGGCCGAACCGGTCGGTTAACTCAATAGCGACTTCGTCCACCGCCGCCTCGGTGGTCGCGTCGGCCAAGTGCTTGTACGCGGCGAGCCGCAATCGTTCCTGCGGCACGTACTCATGGGGAATGTGCGCATTGATCGGTAGTTCGACCCGGACTTCAACGAAATCCTGCTCGGTCTGCCCCCGGTGCTCGGCCAAGGCCTCCCCCACCAGGCGCACATAAAGGTCAAAGCCCACATCAGCGATGTGCCCACTTTGTTCCCCACCAAGTAGGTTGCCCGCACCGCGGATCTCCAGATCCTTCATCGCGATGCGCATCCCCGAGCCTAGGTCAGTGTTCTGGGCAATCGTGACCAAGCGCTCATGTGCAGTCTCTGTCATTGGCTTGTCAGCGTTGTAGAGGAAGTATGCGTATGCGCGCTCGCGACCGCGCCCTACTCGCCCGCGCAATTGATGTAATTGCGAGAGCCCGAAGGTATCGGCGCGGTCAACTATCAAAGTGTTCGCGTTGGCGATGTCGATACCGGATTCGACAATCGTGGTACAGACGAGCACATCAATTTGTCCGTCCCAGAAATCGACGATGACCTGCTCAAGCGTGGACTCATTCATCTGGCCGTGGGCGGTAGCAAACCTTGCCTCGGGAACCAACTCACGAAGACGGGCGGCAACTTTCTCGATGGACTCAACCCGGTTATGCACGAAGAAGATCTGACCTTCGCGGAGTAATTCCCGGCGGATGGCCGCCGATATTTGCTTGTCGTCATACGGGCCGACGAAAGTGAGCACCGGGAGCCGCTCCTCGGGCGGGGTCTGGATTACGGACATTTCTCTGATCCCGGTAACCGCCATCTCAAGGGTGCGCGGAATCGGGGTCGCCGACATCGCGAGTACATCCACATTGGTTCTTAGCGCCTTGAGATGCTCCTTGTGCTCGACGCCGAACCGCTGCTCTTCGTCAAGAATCACCAACCCAAGGTCCTTGAAGCGCACATTCGCCGTCAGCATGCGGTGGGTGCCTATCACCACGTCGACGGTGCCATCACCCAAACCCGCTACCACTTCACGGGCCTCCTTCTCGGTGTTAAACCTGGAGAGACCCGCCACCTTCAGCGGGAATGGGGCATACCGCTCGGCGAAAGTTGAAAGGTGCTGTTGCACCAGCAAAGTCGTTGGCACCAGCACCGCAACCTGCTTGCCGTCTTGCACCGCCTTAAAAGCCGCCCGAACGGCAATCTCGGTTTTTCCGTAACCCACATCGCCGCAGATCAGCCGATCCATCGGGACTTCGCGCTGCATATCAACTTTCACTTCATCAATGCACGAGAGTTGATCGGGGGTTTCGACATAAGCGAATGCATCTTCGAGCTCGCGCTGCCAAGGAGTGTCGGCCCCGAAGGCGTAGCCCTTGGTCGCCTGGCGGGCAGCGTAGAGGCGGATCAGCTCACCCGCTATTTGCTTAACCGCCTTGCGGGCCCGACCCTTTGACTTCTCCCAATCCGCCCCGCCCAGTCGGTGCACGCTCGGTGACTCACCGCCTATATAGCGCGTGACCAAATCAAGTTGATCTGTTGGCACATAAAGTCGATCGGCCGGCTGCCCCCGCTTACTCGGCGCGTACTCAACGACCAGATACTCCCGGGCCGCCCCGCCGACTTCCCGTTTTGCCATCTCAACGTAGCGACCAACCCCGTGCTGCTCATGAACCACGAAGTCGCCGTTAGCCAGCGTCAACGGGTCAATGGTGCGGCGCCTGCTCGAGGGCAGCCGCCGCATATCTTTAGTTGATGAGCGCTGACCGACAATGTCGGTCTCGGTGAGTACCACTAATTCGCTCCCCGCAAGGACAAAACCGTGGGCCATGCTCGCCATTGTCACGCTGACTACCCCAGGCTGCGGCTCATCGTCTAATGACTCCACCAGGCGAGCTGGGATGTCTTCACCGCTTAAGGTCTCGACGAAACGTTCAGCGGAGCCGTGCCCCTCGCTGACTAAGACCACCCGCCACCCGGCCTGCGCCCACTTGGCGATGTCGGCAAAAGCCAACCCAGCGTCACCGCGATACTCGTGGGCCGCCCCGGCACCAAAGTCAAACACTTCATCATCTTGCGCATCCAAGAGTTCAAGATCAGTTGCGAGTGGAGTTACCGAGAGCCGGCGCATGGTTCTACCATCTGCGGTCGCCAAAATCTGCGCCACTGACACATACGATGCCCCGGCTAGGTCAATCGGGGTTTTGTTGCCAACCGCCGCGTTATGCCAAGACGCCGCCAAGAACTCGGCGGCGGTGCGCTCAAGATCATGGGCCCGTGTTCGGATCCGCTCAGGTTCGATGAGAACCAAAGTCGATGACGGGTCCACTAACTCCGGCAGGGTGACCATCTTTTCGACCAAGACCGGGATCAGCGTCTCCATGCCTTCAACATGTAGGCCCGCGGCAATTCGACCGGCCATGTCAGTTAGTTCCGGCGCTGCGGCCGCAATCATCCGGGCTCGCTCCCGAACCATCGAAGTCAAAAGCAGCTCACGAACAGGTGGCGCAAATAGCCCATCGGACGCCAGTTCGAGGGATCGCTGGTCAGCAACTGAAAACGTTCGGATTTCTTCGACGACATCACCCCAGAACTCAACTCGCAGGGGGTGCTCATCTGGTGGTGGGAACACATCAAGGATGCCGCCCCGGACCGCGAACTGCCCGCGCCGTTCCACTAAGTCATTACGCTCATAACCGAGTTCAACCAAGCGCTCTACCAGGGTGGAGAGGTCTGCGGTCACCCCTAGGCGAAGTCTTATCGGTTCAACATCACCAAGGCCCGCGGCCATCGGCTGCAACACCGCGCGCACCGAGCAAATCAGGATTTCGATGGGTTGAACGAGTGGGTCCGCGGCATCTGCATGTGCCAAGCGACGCAAGATGGCAACCCGACGTCCAACAGTGTCAAGGGACGGCGACAGGCGCTCATGGGGCAAGGTCTCCCAGGATGGGAATACCGCGATATTTCGCGTCGGCACCAAAGTGCGCAGGGTCTCGGCGAGATCATCGGCCTCGCGACCGGTTGCCGTGACAACTACGAGCCGCCGGCCACCGCCAAGTGGCGCCGGGGCAGCAAGTTGGGCCAATAGCATCGGCGCCAACGACTTGGGTGCGACCGCGGTCGCCACCGTGGATTCGCTCAGCCGCTTGAAGTCCGGCGCACTGGCAACGGCCTTGATCAGACCGGTAAGGCTCACTGGCGAGCCGCCTCCGCGAGGCACTCACGCAGAAGTTGCGCTAGCTGCGGGTGGGCCACTATCAGGTCGGAGACTTTGGGCGGCATGTGATTGAAAGTGACAGGTTTCCCGTCGACATGACTGGCAAGGTAGCCGTAGTGTGCGGCGACCCCATAAGGCGCTGCTACATCCCACTCATAAAAGCCGGTGTCATGGACATAAGCCTCGGCGCGCCCACATAGGAGTTCATTGACCTTGGCGCCCACCGAACCAACATCAACAATCTCAACCCCTTGCTCACCTATCCCGGCCTTCGCTAATTTCTCTGCTAGTAACTCAACTGCCATCGGCAAGGTCGCCGGTGGTCGGGTGCGCGATGCCACGATTCGGATGGGCCGATTAGTTGGCAGCGCGGCAGGTGCACTGACCTCATCGAGTACCGAACGCGACATTCCCTGCGCAGGCAGGTCTACGGTGCAGGCGGCAAGGCTGCTCGTGGCTGAGAGCCAAAGTGCAACATGGACGGCGAAGTCCGCCCGGCCTTGGCCGTACTCCCAAGTGCCATCAAGTGGATCGACGATCCAGACCCGGTCGGCCGATAACCGCCGATCATCGTCGGCGCCTTCCTCACTCAACAACGCATCATGTGGTCGGTGCTCAGCCAAGAAGGCGGCTATCAACTCGTGCGCGGTGCGGTCACCAGATTTCCGCAGTTCATTCGCGCGATCTTTATCCGCCGGGTCTAGGTCACCGAAGGTGGAGCGCAGACTAAGCAACACCTGCCCCGCCTCGGCCGCAATGGCCCGTGATAGTTCAGCATCCTGAAGCATCTGCACCTACCCCACCTCCCCGTCGCCGTTGTAGATATTCTGCGTGCGCTCAAGCCCGTCGAGAACTAATGACTGCGCTGCATCCGCGCCACGTGCCACCATTACCTCGGCGTCGGCTCGCTGCGCAGCCGCGAATGGCTTGAGGACGAATTCCGCTGGATCCGCAGCCCCCATTGGGCGACCGATCCCAAGTCGTACCCGAAAATACTCACCCGTGCCGAGCACTTTGCGAATGCTCTTCAAACCATTGTGGCCATTATCGCCCCCACCGAACTTCGCCCGAATACTGCCGAATGGGATATCAAGTTCATCGTGCAGCACGATCAAGTTCTCCTCGGTCACGTCGTAAAACTGCATCAATGCTTTGACCGGCCCACCTGATTCGTTCATAAACGAAAGGGGCTGGGCCAGCACCGCAGTAACCGAAGTACCAGGGCTGCCGAGGCGACCTTCCAGCACAAGGGCGTTAGCACGCTTATGCTTTGCCAACCGCCCACCCATCCGAGTCGCCAAATCAGCGACCGCCTGGTACCCGACGTTGTGCCGGGTCGCGGCGTAGTCCGGACCAGGATTGCCCAGGCCCACAATGAGCCAGGTCATGGGATTTGCGTTTTCGAAGGCTAGTTACTCGCCAGCCGGTTCGGCTGGTGCACTCGGCGGAGCTGCCGCAGCGGCTGCTGCTGCTCCAGCGGCTGCTGCTGCGTCATCAACTTCGGCCTGCGCAGTGTTGGCCTCGGAATAAGCCTCAGCCTGCGCCCGGACGTCAGCAACCGCGTGCAATGCCGCTGTCATCGGATCCTCGCCACGCGCAATTGCCTCCTGCATCGCAGCCGCCACCGTGCCCGGGTCGATACCGGCTTCAACGGCCGCTGCCTCAGCAACCTTCATGGCATCGGCCATATCACCACGCGTTGCCGCCTCGAGCTTGGAGATGATGACTAGGTCAAGGTGCTCAATTACGCGCTTGACCGGATCACGCTGCACATCGCGCGGCTTGGTGATGACGGTAGAGCCGTCGAAGGTGACCGCGAGCACCACCCGAGGCTTGCGAAGGGCCAAGTTGAGTTCGTGCTCAGGCAAAGTGATGTGCACCAATTCAGTGCCACTGCCGTAAATGACGGCGGGGATCCGGCCTTCGCGGCGCAGTTTGCGGGCCGCGCCCTTGCCGAATTCGGAGCGGGCTTGAGCGGTGATGGCTACTTGGGACAACGTACTTCTCCTTAGCGAAAGTCACCTCGGTGAAGCGCGTTGGGCGCCGACCGCGTCGATCACGGTGACCAGCAAGTGGCCACCCTCGCCGAGGAGTAGCCGAAGTCTAACCCGGGCCAGATTCTGGCCAAGGGCACCCCTCTGGTGGCCGGCTGGGCTAGTGCGAGGAATTGACGGCTGAGGTATCGGGATCCTCGAACATGCTGGTAACCGAGCCATCGGTGAACACTTCGTTCACCGCGGTGGCCAAAATCGGTGCGATGGACAACACGGTCAGTTTGGGGAACATATGGCTATCGATGATCGGCAAGGTGTCAGTGATGATCACCTCGGAGATCCGAGAGTTTTGGAGTCGCTCAGCCGCTGGATCGCTCAAGATGCCGTGGGTTGCGGCCACGATGACATCGGCCGCACCATTGTCAAATAGCGTCTCGGCTGCCTTCACGATGGTGCCACCGGTATCGATCATGTCGTCAACAACGACGCAGACCCGACCTTCAACATCACCTACGACTTCGAGCACCCGGACTTGATTGGGCACATCCGGATCGCGGCGCTTATGGATTATCGCCAGTGGCGCACCGAGCACATCTGTCCAGCGCTCAGCCACCCGCACCCGACCAGCATCAGGTGAGATGACAGTGATCATGGAGCGATCCACCTTGCTTGAGACATGTGCGGCCAGCAACGGCAGCGCGAACAGGTGATCAACTGGCCCGTCGAAGAAACCTTGAATCTGCGAGGTATGCAGATCAACTGTCATCAGGCGGTCGGCGCCAGCAGCCTTGAATAGATCCGCCATCAACCGAGCCGAGATTGGTTCGCGACCGCGATGCTTCTTATCTTGACGGGCGTATCCGTAGAACGGCATAACGACGGTGATGCGCTTGGCCGATGCGCGCTTTAACGCATCGACCATGATCAGTTGCTCCATGATCCATTGGTTGATTGGCGTCGTATGACTCTGGAGCACGAAGGCATCGCAACCGCGCACGGATTCTTGGAATCGGACGAAGATCTCGCCATTGGCAAAATCAAATGCGGTGGTCTTGGATAACGGTATTCCTAGGTGCGCGGCAACTTGATCCGCCAATTGCGGATGCGAACGGCCGGCAAGTAGCACTAGGCGCTTCTTGTTGGCCACCACGAGTTCGGTCACTTATCCTCCTGCACCTGAGTTACCGGTTTGATTGATTGACCTGCGGCCCTAGCTGATTCAGTACCTGGCCTACGCCTAAGCACCCAGTCGAGGATATTGCGTTGACGTGCTCGCCCAACCCCCATTGCCCCCGGCGGCACGTCTTCGGTAATTACCGAGCCCGCGGCCGTGTAGGCACCGTCGCCAATTGTCACCGGCGCCACGAGCATGGTGTCGCTACCGACTCGAACATGATCACCAATGACAGTTCGGTGCTTCTCCACTCCGTCATAGTTGACGAACACGGTGGCCGCGCCGATATTGCTGCCTGTCCCGATCTGCGCATCGCCAACATAAGACAGGTGCGGCACCTTGGATGAATCCCCAATGGCCGAGTTCTTGATTTCGACGAATGCCCCGGCTTTGGTATCGGCACCCATCACCGTGCCTGGGCGCAGGTAGGTAAATGGGCCGACTTGGCTACCTGCGCCGATCACCGCAAGTTCAGCCCAAGTGTGGATGACAGTGGCGTTCTCGGCGACTTCGCACGACACCAGCGTGGTGCCCGGGCCGATTTGCGCTCCCGAAGCTATCGAAGTCGGGCCGCGCAAGGTGGTGTTTGGCAAGATCGTGACATCGGGTGCGATGTCGACGTCGACATCGAGCCAGGTGGTAGCGGGATCAGCGATAGCCACACCATCACGCATCCACTGGGTATTTATGCGATCACGCATGATGGCTGCAGCCGCCGCTAGCTGCACGCGGTCATTAACTCCCATGACCTCCGATGAATCCAGACACATTGATGCTGCGACCGCATCAGACTCGCTGCGCAACAGGCCGATGACGTCGGGGAGATACTGCTCGCCTTGCGCATTGTCGGCGGTCAGGCGGCCCAATACACCACGTAATTTCACTAGGTCGAAGGCGTACATACCGGAATTGATCTCCGCAATCGCAAGTTCGTCTGGAGATGCATCTTTTTGTTCGACAATGCGCTGGACGCCACCGCCCGCATCTCGGATGACACGGCCGTAGCCAAATGGGTCATCAAGGTTCGTGGTAAGTACTGTCGCAGCGGCGCTAGCCTGCCCGTGCGCCACCACCAACTGCACCAAGGTGCGGCCGGAGAGTAGCGGGGTATCACCTGTTAGCACCACTAGCGGCGCATCACTGAACACCGCCCCCCGTGCATCAAGATCTTCAAGGGCTACCCGCACCGCATGACCGGTGCCATGCTGCTCGGCTTGGACCACGATCAACGCCCAGGGGGCGATCTCGGCAATGTGCTCGATGACTTGCTCGCGGCCGTGACCAACTACGACGACCAGGTGCTCGGGCTCCAAAGTGGCAGCCGCCTCGATGACGTGGCCGAGAAGTGACCGCCCGGCGATGCTGTGCAGAACCTTTGGGGTCGCAGAGCGCATCCGGGTGCCCTCGCCAGCGGCAAGGATGATGACGGCGCTGGGGCGGTTCATCGCCATAACACCACCTTCGCTCACCTGCGGGCGCCCATGCGGGACGTGCTTGGGGTCAAGCACTGCACTGCGCCTACGACGGACCGGGGAAGGTCCCTAACTCTACCGAGTCAGGTGCCGCTCAGTTGAAGGCCGGGATAGCAACGCGCTGCGCCGCCAAGGCCGCGGCGGTTGCTGGGGTCAGGGCGTAATTGCCGGCAGCCGGAGCAACCAGCTCCGGGTAGAACCGGTTAACCGCATTATCGGCCAAATACTGCCTAACATTGCAGGTGGCATTGTCATTCCGGCAGCCCGAATCCTCGCCACCAAGGCCGCTGCCGTGATCAGCATCCCCATCCCAAATCAGGTTCCCACGGATCTGCAGGTCATCATCAAACACAGTCGGGACGGCGACATTTGAGCCCGCCTGCCATTGCCCGGAGTATGGCGCTGCGACGGTAATTTGTGCACCAGAACTCTGCGTTCCTGGTGGATTTACGATCACATTGTTGAACACATAAACATGCCGATTCGGTATTCGAACGTAATTCTCACCATCATCTACCCTCGTGGTGCCCCAACCGCCTTGGGCCAAAAAGGCACCACATTTGCCACGCCCATCATCGCTCGCCATGCCATCGCATGACCGATGGCCGGCTACAAACTCCAGCAGGTGATCGCGCTCGCCTACCCGATAAAGAATGTTTCCGGCCATCAGGACGTTGTATCCACCGTTCACCCCGAGGCCGGCGCCTTCGACGTCATGCACCACGTTGTCGATCACGTCAATGTCGTAGGCTTCATATTTGATCCAAGGGGCCGTCATGAACTGAAATCCCGTGCCTTGGCCAGCGGTGAAGCCCCCCGTCCCGCAGTCAAAGAACTCATTGCCGCTGACGCGAATGTTGGCCGAACCCCCCTTTACGTAGGCGCACCAATCGCTTCCGTCGTGAATCCTGTTATTGAGCAATGTGGCGTACTGAACCGCCACGAAATCTACGACATTGTCGGATGCACCCGAGATATCGTTATTCTCCAGATACACATATTGGGATTGGTTGAACTTAACGAGATCACCGACCTTGCCACTATCTCGCGGCGCTCCACGAACAACACTGTCGCGCAAGAGAAAATGATCACACTTCTCGCAGTGCACAGCATCGCCGAGTTCCGATGAAAACTTAAGTCCGATGAAATACAGATAACTAGTGTCAAAAATATTCACCGCGGGCAGGGTGACCGTGCCTGTACCGCTAGCCGGCTGGATCAAGATCGGTGCCTGTGCTGTGCCATAACGCGACTCGAAGTAGTTTGGAACTTCACTTGGCCTGAGCGCGCCCGGCGTGATGAGGATGCGGAAACCTTTGCCGGTGATTTTCCTGCCCTGAGGAATTTTGCGCCAAGCCGCATCCAAGGTGCGCAGTGCCTGCCCCCGTGTTGCGCCGCTTCGGGAATCTTTGCCGGCCTTGGGATCGACCCAGATGGTGCGAAACTTCGGCGCCCCAATCAGGTAAGCGGTGTCCGCCGCCGTCGGGACTGGGCGTTCGGGTGCCCAAGCAAATGCGGGAATTGCCGTGGCCAGCGCGAACAGCAGGGCCATTGGAACAAAAGCCCACCTCGTCCGCTTAGTTACCCAGTTGGCCACCCCTTGACCGTACTGCTAACTGCAAGCTCCCGGGGGTGGGCCAAGTGCGGGGGCCCCGGAGATTGAAAAGCTCCCGGGGGTGGGCCAAGTGCGGGGGCCCCGGAGATTGAAAAGCTCCCGGGGGTGGGCCAAGTGCGGGGGCCCCGGAGATTGAAAAGCTCCCGGGGGTGGGCCAAGTGCGGGGGCCCCGGAGATTGAAAAGCTCCCGGGGGTGGGATCGAACCACCGTTGACGGATTCAAAGTCCGCTGTCCTGCCGCTAGACGACCCGGGATCAATGACATGCCCAAAAACACTTGGGGGGCATCACCTTAAATGCACCGTTTTCCAATGGCGCACTTACCTTGGTTACGGTAGCGTAAGTTACGGTGCCGAAGGTACCCAACAGCCCCTAGGGAGCCCGGTGCCGATTACGCCCGAACTCGAGCTAAGCACAGTCAAGCCAACTTTTACCAACAGTGGTGTTCGCGGCCAAACCGACGAAGGCTTACTCAATAACGGCATGAAAATCACCATCGCGGTTTTTGTCATCCTGCCATTGCTCGCGGTGGTCGCGGCGATCCCACTGGCGATTTTCTGGGCCGGGTTTTTCACCTGGGTAGATGCCGGCCTAATCCTTTTGTTCTGGGCGATCACCGCCGGTGGCATCACGTTGGGCTACCACCGTTATTTCACCCACGGTGCCTTCAAGGCCCCACGCGCGGTGAAAATCGGGTTGGCGATTGCCGGTTCGATGGCGATCCAAGGCTCACTTGACCAATGGGTTGCCGACCACCGCAAGCACCACCAGTTCTCGGACGAGGTTGGCGACCCGCATTCCCCATGGCGTTATGGCACCTCAAAGCGCGCTGTTGCAAAAGGCCTCTATTACGCGCACGTCGGTTGGCTATTTGACGAAGCCCAAACCCCCATCGAGCAGTACGCACCCGATATTGCAGCGGACAAGGATCTGCGCCGCATCTCGCAGTTCTTCCCGGCAATCCTCACAGCCTCAATCTTGCTGCCGGCCCTCCTTGGCGGACTCATCACTTGGTCGTGGATGGGCGCACTCGCCGGCTTGTTCTGGGGCGGGCTCATCCGCATCGCACTCGTGCATCACGTCACTTGGTCGATTAACTCAATTTGTCACGTGTTCGGTACACGACCATTTAACAACCGGGATCTTTCATCGAATGTCGCGTGGTTGGCCATCGTGTCATTTGGTGAGTCTTGGCACAGCCTCCACCACGCCGACCCCACCTTGGCTCGTCACGGGGTCCTTAAAGGCCAACTCGATATGAGTGCTCGAGTGATTCGCATGATGGAGTCAATGAAACTCGTCACCGATGTGCGCTGGCCTAAGCCGCAGCGCATTGCCAACAAGCTAAAGGACCCAGCAATGCGCCGCAGGGTGCGCGGCTATGTAGCACCTGCGACTAACATCTGACTAATGGTGCCGATAATGAACGAAGCCGATAACGTCACCCCGCTCCCGGTCGCCGCGCGACGTGAAGTTCGTCGGCCACCGCGTACCCGCGACAAAGTAAGGATGAGCGGCCAAGAGCGCCGCGAGCAACTACTTGATGTTGGACGCAAGCTATTTGCCGAAAAGGGATTCGATGCGGTCACCGTTGAGGAGATCGCCGCCAAAGCCGATGTTTCCAAGCCGGTTGTCTACGAGCACTTCGGCGGCAAGGAAGGCCTATATGCGGTGGTCGTGGATCGCGAGATGAACCACCTGCTTTCCACGATCTCCGACACCTTGACCGGTGGTAACGCGCGGGTGCTCGTGGAGCAAGCCGCCTTAGCGCTGTTCGATTACATCGATGAATACCCGGACGGCTTTCGGATCCTCGTCCGCGACTCACCGGTATCCCAACAAACCGGCTCATTTGCCAGTTTGATCATCGATGTCGCTGCCCAGGTTGAACATCTACTTGCTGCCGAGTTCGCCGCCCATCGCATCAACACCAAATTGGCCCCCATGTACTCCCAGATGCTGGTGGGCATGGTGGCACTGACCGGCCAATGGTGGCTCGATGTCCGCAAGCCGAGGAAGGACGAAGTCGTCGCCCACCTGGTGAATCTGGCCTGGGGTGGCCTGGAGAACCTGGATGCCAAACCCCGACTGCTCACCAAGCGCGACCGCTAAGAATCTCGACGTCAAGACTCTTGACGTAGGCTCTGGCCCATGCCGGGGCCGCGCAGCGACGAAGTCGACCGCCTCGTCAGCGCTTGGCACCGGGAGCGCCCCGACCTTGATATTTCGCCCTTGGCAGTCTTATCGCGGGTCTCTAGGTTGGCCCGACACCTTGACTTGGCCCGCAAGGCCGCCTTCACAGAACACCAACTAGAGCCCTGGGAGTTCGATGTGCTGGCCGCCTTGCGCCGAGCCGGTGACCCTTATGAACTTTCGCCCGGCCAACTCGGGGCCCAAGCCATGGTCACAAGTGGCACCGTAACCAATCGCGTTGACCGCCTGGAATCGCGCGGCTTCGTCCGGCGCGAGCGCGAACCAAGTGATCGGCGCGGGGTGCGGGTGGTGCTGACGACCGCCGGCCAAGAAGCCGTGGACGGGGCCTTAACCGATCTACTCGACCGCGAACGTGAGTTGCTCGTGGGCCTGACGCCAACTGAACAACAGCAACTGGCGAATCTGCTGCGCTCACTGTCCTATGAGTTTGACTCGTAGCACCCAACCGCCTTCGTTGAGTGGTGAGTTGTTGTTCAAGCAATTATGCGCGCACCTGGCACAGCGCCGGTGGCCCGCTTTACCGTTCGACACACACCAGCCGACGTCAGGCCAACAGCAATGTCGAGGGCCTGTTCGTCATCGACCGCTAAGAAGGCACATGTCGGGCCACTGCCAGAAACAATGGCGCCGAGGGCGCCATACCCCTCGCCGACCTCAAGCACCTGGGCGAGCACCGGCCGCAGCGAGATGGCTGCTGGCTGCAGATCATTGCTCAACGCCGCACCTAACGCCAACGGATCCCCAGCTCGGAGTGCCTGCATGATCTCCGGTGATACGACCGGCGCTGCCGCCTGCCTTTCACCCCGCAGTCGATCACACTCTGCATAAACCTCCGGAGTGGAAAGGCCGTTTTCCGCTAGGGCGAATACCCACTCGAAAGCTCCGCGCGCGAGGGCCGAGAGTAATCGCTCGCCGCGTCCGGTGCCGATCGCGTTACCACCGTGCAACGCGAACGGCACATCGGAGCCAAGACGCGCTGCGAGAACCATCAACTCCTCACGTGCAATACCCAGTTGCCAAAGGGATTCGCAGGCCAGCAACGCGCCCGCCGCATCTGCACTGCCCCCAGCCATGCCCCCCGCAACCGGGATGCCCTTATGCAAGTGCAGTTCAACATCTGCTGGCAGGCCCGCTTGGTCGGCCAGCAACAGCACCGCACGCCAAGCCAAATTCGTGTCATCAAGTGGCAGCTCACCGGCACCCTCACCCGAAATTGTCAATGAGATACCGGTACCGGGCTCCGCTTGGCGGGCGCGCACATCGTCAAACAAACTGACCGCGTGGAATACAGTGGCCAACTCGTGGTACCCATCCGCCCGCTTTGGGCCCACCCCCAGTTGGAGATTGACTTTCGCGGGCACTCTGACCGTGACAGATGCGCCTACCTGCCGGTCCGTCGTCATGGCCTCAGGGTAGGCGTTGCGCTGGGTTCGGGCACCTTCAGCAAGCTAATCTCGCGCGAACGCATCGGCTAGCCGCGCGAAGTCACCCACATCAAGTGACTCCCCTCGGGCGCCCGGATCAATCCCGGCTGCCTCCAATGCCAATTGCGCCTGCGCCGGGGAGCCGGCGAATTGACCAAGGGCCGCACGCAGGGATTTACGCCGCTGCGCGAATGCAGCGTCGATGACCGCGAACACCTCGGCCCTGGACGCAGCACACTTCGGCGGCTCATGGCAGGTGATTCGCACTAACCCAGAATCCACATTGGGCTCGGGCCAAAACACTTTAGGACTGACGCTACCCGCCGCCTGCGGGTCGCCGAACCAGCGGACTTTGACACTCGGCACCCCGTAGGTGCGCGAACCGGGGCCGGCGACCAAGCGATCGGCAACCTCCTTTTGCACCATCACTAGAACCGAACGCAAAGATGGCAGGGTGCTAAGTAATTGCAGAAGCACCGGCACCGAAACGTTGTAGGGCAAGTTCGCGACCAGCGCATCGGGCTCGAAACCGAGATCCTGCACGGTTAGAGCATCTGCGTGTATCACGGTCAATGCATCAGCCCGCTCGGGCAAGTGCGCTTGCACGGTAACCGGTAATTGCTCCGCGAGCAACGGGTCGATCTCAATCGCAACAACCCGGGCACCGGGCTCAAGTAGTGCGAGCGTCAAGCTACCGAGTCCGGGCCCAACTTCTAGCACCTGCGAAGTAGCGGTGATCCCCGCCAACCGCACAATTCGCTGCACCGTATTGGGATCGATGACGAAGTTCTGGCCAAGTTTCTTGGTTGGCCGGATCCCTAGGTGCGCCGCAAGTTCGCGAATCTCGCGCGCACCAAGCAGATCGCTACCAGGCACCGAAGACCCGTTGAGTGTTGTCCCACAGACAGGCGGCCAACTCGGCTTCGGCAACACCGCGGACCTCAGCCATCCGGCGCACGGTCAAGGGCATCAGGTATGACCCATTCGCTTTTCCTCGGTAAGGCACGGGAGTCAGATAAGGCGAATCCGTCTCGACCAGGACCAAGTCATCGGGCACCACCTGCAGTGCTGCTCGCAAACTGTCTGCGTTCTTGAATGTAATCACACCGGCAAAGGACATAAACCAGCCACGTTCAGCACAGTAGCCCGCCATTTTCGAATCGCCGCTAAAGCAATGGAAAACTACTTTCGCCGGCGCACCTTCGGACTCGAGTACCGCAATAACATCCTCATGTGAATCACGATCGTGGATAACCAAGGCCTTGTTCAACTCTTTGGCCAAATTAATGTGCCACCGGAAAGACTCCTGCTGCACCGATCGCAATTCCCCCTCGGTGCGGTAATAGTCCAGGCCGGTCTCCCCTACCGCACGAACAATGTCATGCGTGGCCAACTCCGCAATCGCCGCATATGCATCGTCAAGGCCGCCTTGGCCATGGTCCGCAAAAATACGTGGCGCTTCATTCGGGTGCAAGGCAACTCCGACGATGACTTCCGGGTGGTGTGCTGCCATCTCGACCGACCACCTCGCCGATTCGACATCGCAGCCGATTTGCACGACCTTGGTGACTCCGACAGCAGCCGCGAGCTTCAGCATCTCGCCTGGATCGGGCCTGGTTTCACCGTGCAGCGCCCGATCGCGCACATCAAGGTGGCAATGGGAGTCGATCACCGGTGCCAGCAACGGCTCCGGTGCCACCTCGGGCAAAGCAAATCCCGTGCTCAGGTGGTTTCTTCCAGACGCGGAAAGAGTGAATCGCCCTTAGTCACGCTCGAGCCCACTGGTAGTTGCCCCCAAACGGCAACACCAGCAATTCGCTGCGCTGCCAATGGCCCGAGCCCAGTTGCTCCTGACCCATTGGCGCCTAGTTGTCCCCACAAATCCTGCATGGTCTTTGGCATCAAGGGGTTGTAGAGCACCGCGATAGCGCGCAGCGATTCGCAAATGGTGTAGAGAACGGTCTCAAGGCGCTCGCGATTAGCAGGATCCTTAGCCAATACCCAAGGCTCCTGCTCGGTGACATACCCGTTGACCGCCTCGATGAAATCCTTGACCGCCGTGATGCCGGTCGAGAAGTCCAGTGCCACCATCGCGGCATCGGCGTTAGCCGCCGTCGACACCAGCAGCGCCTGCAGGCCCTCCTCGGCGGCACCATAAGCCGTGGCGGCCGGCAAGATACCCTCGCAGTAACGCACCACCATGGCCGTAGCGCGTGCGGCTAGGTTGCCCAGACCATTTGCCAGCTCGGCGGTGTACCGAGCCGACATATCTTCCCAGGAAAACGAGCCGTCTTGGCCAAAGGCGATGGCGCGCAGGAAGTAGTACCGAAAGGCATCGGAACCGAAGTGGTCGATGATCTCACTTGGTGCAATCCCGGTTAACTTGCTCTTGGACATCTTCTCGCCGCCAACTAGCAGCCAGCCATGCGCAAAGACCTTGCGCGGTAGCGGCTCGCCAGCGGCCATCAACATCGCCGGCCAATAGACGGCGTGGAAGCGCAGGATGTCTTTACCAACTAGGTGCACGTCAGCGGGCCAAGTATTGGCGTACAGCTCACCTTCAGGTGATGAAGGGTCAGTGCCGTAGCCCACAGCGGTCGCGTAATTCAACAGTGCATCGAACCAGACGTAGATGACTTGGCCGGTCTCCCACGGCACCGGGATACCCCACGAAACACTCGAGCGAGACATTGAAATATCTACTAATCCACCTCGAATGAAAGACATCACCTCGTTGTAGGCACTGCGCGGTTGGATAGCATCTGGATTAGCTTCGTAGTGCTCGATGAGCCGCTCGGTGAATGCCGACAACTGAAAGAACCAGTTCTCTTCTTGTAATTGCTCACAGGGGCGCCCGTGCACCGGACAAATCAGCTGGCCTTCATACTCACCGGTCCCGGGCACTAGGTCGGCCGCAAACTTGAACTCCTCGCAACCAACGCAGTAGGGGCCCTCATAAGGTGCCGAGTAGACGAACCCGTGCTCGCGCACCTGCTCCCAGAACCGCTGCGCCCGTTCGGCGTGGCGCGGCTCAGTGGTGCGGATGAAGTCGTCATTAGCGGCGTCGACAGTCTCGAGTACCGGCAGCCACTCCTTCTCGACCAAATTATCGACCCACTGCTGCGGGGTCACGCCCCCAGCGTCGGCGGCCCGCTGCACTTTGGTGCCGTGCTCATCAACGCCGGTGAGGAACCAAACCTGTTCCCCGCGCTGGCGGTGCCAACGGGTCAGCACATCACCGGCGGTGGTCGTATAGGCATGCCCGATATGTGGCGCGTCATTTACGTAATAGATAGGTGTCGTCAGATAAAAAGCTTTATCAGCCCCAGTTGCTGAGGTGACCGGCGGCGACATGGTGCGATCCTACGGTTCGACGTCCTTGTGCTTGACGACCGCGTCGTAGACCACGCGCCGCGGGACACCCGCTGCCTTGGCTACCTCGGCGATAGCGGTGCGCCGGTCAACCCCATGCGCTTCGCGGGCCCGCACCGCCTCGACCTGAGCCGATTGCGTCTCGAGGCCCGCCGCTACCCGCCGCTCCTGCGCCGAGGCACCAGCCACGACCACGGTTATCTCACCGCGAACCCCAAGCTCGGCCCACTGGACGAGTTCCGCCAATGCGCCGCGCTTGACTTCCTCGTAAGTTTTGGTGAGTTCACGGCATACCGCCGCCTGTCGCCCACCACCTAGGCTTTCGGCAAGGGCCCGCAGCATCACCTCGAGCCGATGCGGGGCTTCGAAGAACACCATGGTGCGCGGCTCGTCAATCAACTCTTGCAACCGGGTAGAGCGCTCACCAGCTTTTCGCGGTAAGAATCCTTCGAAACAAAATCGATCAACGGCCAGTCCTGAAAGCGCCAGCGCGGTTAATACTGCTGACGGCCCCGGCAGCGCTGTGACATGCACCCCGCGGGCCACCGCTTCGCTGACAACACGAAATCCTGGATCACTTACCACCGGCATCCCCGCATCGGTCACCACAATGACTGTGCCACCCGCTGCGGCGATTTCGACGAGTTCAACCGCTCGCTCGCGCTCATTGGCATCGTGATACGAAACCACGCGACCGGAAATTTCCACCCCCAGTGCCGCCACCAAGCGGCGTAAGCGGCGGGTGTCCTCAGCGGCTACTACATCCGCGGCCGCCAGCAGAGCGCATAAGCGAGGTGAGGCATCAAGGTCATTACCAAGTGGGGTGGCAGCCAGCACTATCTGACCGAACTTGGGCGTGGCCCCGGTGCTCGGATCCAGATCTGTTCCTGCATTCCCCGTGGCCACCTGCACATCCTCCCAAACAGGTATCGACGCATACGATGACGCCCATGGCCGCGGCACTACCTAACTCGATCAGCGCCACCACCGCGCCCGAGCGCGACATCACCTCGCTACCGGACCGCCTGACTAGGCCGATGCCGTCATCGGGTCTGCGCGGTTGGATCGGCCCGCTGGCCGTCGGCCTGATCGGGGCCATCTTGCGCCTTTGGGATCTTGGCCGGCCCCATGCTTTTGCCTTCGATGAGACTTATTACCCCAAAGAAGCACTGTCACTTCTCCAATACGGCTACGAACGCGCGATCATTGACAATGCCAACGACATAATCCTTAAGTCAGACGGCAACTGGCAAGCCCTAAACCTGTTCAAGGATGACCCGGCCTTTGTGGTGCACCCACCACTTGGCAAGTGGACGATTGCCGTCGGTGAATACGCCTTCGGCGCGACTCCGTTCGGCTGGCGTATCTCGGTAGCCGTGCTCGGCATTATCGGCATCATCATGCTCGCCCGCATCGTGCGGCGCCTAACGCGCTCAGACCTCATCGGCACCCTGGCCGGCCTGTTGCTTGCCCTCGATGGCATCCATATCGTGATGAGCCGCACCGGCCTGCTCGACATGGTGCTGGCATTTTGGATCCTTGCCGCCTTCGGGCTCCTACTTATTGACCGAGACCACACCAGACGCCGCCTCGCCGGAAAAATCAAAGCCGTATTCGCCGACCGCGCCGACCCGTCAACCGCGCTCGATGTTTTCTCCGCAGGATTTGGGCCAGCCTTTGGCCTTCGTCCTTGGCGCTGGGCCGCCGCTATCGCCCTTGGCTTGGCCTGCTCGGTTAAGTGGTCCGGAATTTGGTTCGTGGTTGCTTTTGTTCTGATGACGCTCGTCTGGGACGTGTCAGCTCGCCGCACCATCGGGGTCAAAAAGCCGTGGACGGCAACGGTTTTACGTGACGCGCCACTCACGGGTATCACGATGGTGGCGATCGTTATCGTCGTCTACTTCTTCTCCTGGACCGGCTGGTTCCTGAGCGCCGATGCCTATAACCGCAATTGGGCTGCTGGCCAACCCGCTTCGATAATCCCGGCATCCCTTAGATCATGGTGGGATTACCATGCGCAGGCTTGGAATTTCCACGTCGGGCTGACATCCGAACACGCCTATAAGAGCAACCCGCTGTCGTGGCCATTTCAAACCCGGCCAACTTCCTTCTTTTACGAAAGTATCAAGGACGGCAGTCAAGGCTGCCCAACCGATAACTGCGCAGCCGAAGTTCTCGCATTGGGCAACCCGATTATTTGGTGGGCGGCCATTGCCGCGATCATCCATCAGTGCTGGCGCTGGATCGCCCGGCGTGACTGGCGGGCCGGCGCAGTGCTTGTCGGTATCGCAGCCGGGTGGCTGCCGTGGCTGCTCTACCTAAATCGCACCATCTTTACTTTCTACACAATTGTCTATGTGCCATTTGTCGTCACCGCACTTGCCATGTCAATGGGCACGATGATCGGCCCCTCCAGCGCCAGCGAATCTCGCCGGCGCTGGGGGGCACTTGCCGCCGGCGCATTATTGCTACTCATAGTGCTTGTTGCCTGGTGGATGTACCCGATCTGGACCGGGCAGGTACTCCCATATGAGCAGTGGAAGCTACGCATGTGGATGCCCACCTGGGTTTAGGCCGGTACTACTACTTCTACTGCATTTGCTCAAGCATGTTTTCCATTTGCTCAATCTCTGTGGCCTGCGCCTCAACGATTGCACGAAGCAGCTTGTTCAACTCGGGGTCAGCACCATTAGTTAATGGATCCTGAGCCATCGAAATTGCCCCCAAGTGGTGTTCAATCATCAGTTTTAGGAATAATCGATCGAACTCGGCTCCCGAAGCCGCATCCAACTCTTCCATCCCCGAGGCATCAACCATTCCGTCCATTTGATGCCCTGAGTGATCTGACATTTCCGAAACTCCCCAGCGACTCAACATGCCCTGCATCTGGACGATCTCCGGGCCCTGCGCTGAGGCAACCTTCGCTGCCAAAGCCATGACTTCCGGGTTTGCTCCATGGCCCGGCGCCATCAACGCCATCTCAACCGCCTGCTCATGATGCGGAATCATCATTTCGACAAACATCAGATCACTTGCCGCAACCGGCAAATCCGTCGTCCCAGGTTTCGCCGTCGCGGTCGCGGATTGCATTGATTCCATGCCGTTATGTGACGACCCAGCGCATCCACCCAGGACAAGTGGCGCTGCTAGCAGAGCAAAAGCAAAATTGATACTTTTTTTTGTATTCATCTCTTCCTTTTCAGTGTTGGTGAAGTGGATTTAGCGGAGCCAACTCGCTAAATCAGGTTCGCCAAACACAAACCTCAGATAAGCACACACTCGGGGGTGCTCGATCACGCATTGATGGCGCTGCCGAGTGCGGTTCAAGTCGAAAATCCCTGGACCGATAGCTGAAGGGTCGCGCTATCAGGGTGAGCACGAAACTGGCGAGCAGGATCGCTAGGCAAATCGCACCTCCAGATGCTTCACCCGGAGTTGGAATCTCGGCAACACCCATACTTGCCATAACTTTGGCTTCACTTTTGCCAATATCAGCACTTGCGGAGTCGCTGGCCGGCATAACTTTATGCACGTGCGGGAAATCACCACATGATTGCGCCGATGCTGGACTCATCGCAACAAGGCTGTGCATAGCAGTAATCCCGATGACTGCAGCTAGCGCAATCAATCCCTTGGTGAGCGAGCCGTTCCCCGCGCCATTGGCCATACCTAAATCCTCGCACGGCCTGCCCCATAGTGCACTTGTGGCAGGCTGGCGCCATGACTGAAACAACCGGCGGCTATGCCTTCGCCGCATTGATCGCCGAAGCAGAGGCACTCACCTTCGCCGAATTCACTTTTCGAGACGCCGTCGAGCTCGGGATGCACGCCAGCAAGAAGGCACTCGCCGCTGACCTACCGGTGATTATTCAGGTGACTTTCGGATCAAGATTGGCCTACTTTGCCGCCCTGCCCGGATCAAGCGCTGACTCAGAACTTTGGATTCAGCGCAAGGCCCGGGTGGTCGAGCGTTTCGGGATCTCGACGCTGGCGGCCCGAGTGCAATACGAGGAGCAGGGCACCACATTTGCCGAAGCCACCGGGCTTTGCGAGGACGAGTACGCAGCGCATGGTGGTGGGTACCCAATATTGGTGTTCGGGATCGGTGTCGTTGGCGGTGTCTATGCATCTGGGCTTCCGCAAGTCGAAGACCACGAGTTTCTCGTGGCTTGCCTCACTACGTTCCGGCCTGGATCATAGCTTCGGACAGCCCAACCGTTGCCCTTTGTTGAGTGGCGAGGTGTAGCTATCCATCGCGGTAGCCACCTTTGGTGCGCACCAACACCCGGTCAAGTGGAGCTGAGGGGATTCGAACCCCTGGCCTTCCATAAGTGCTGGCGCTGGGGGGCACTTGCCGCCGGCGCATTATTGCTACTCATAGTGCTTGTTGCTTGGTGGATGTACCCGATCTGGACCGGGCAGGTACTCCCATATGAGCAGTGGATGCTGCGCATGTGGATGCCCACCTGGGTGTGATCAGGTAACCTCCAGCTCCGTGAGTTGGAGCCAGCAAAGCCGTAGGCAAAACAAATCTTTGCGTGAAGGGTTGCCCGGGAATCTCACCGGTAACTCCTCTCTGTACCCAACTTATGTGGTAGGCATCGGGATTAGGTAGTCAACCAAAATGGGGTCTAAAAGTGATGGCAAAGTCAAAGGCGCTTCGAACTGGAAAGACGACCGTCACTGTCACCTCGTTGCCGCCGGCTTCCCAGATGACCGCGGTGGGTGCCTCGCCTGAAACGTGTGAGCAGGTCGCCGGCGTTCTGCAGATCACCGTCATGGCGGAGTAGGTGCTCGTAACACCTGCTGGAGTAGGGCGCTGCGCACATCATTAGCAATGCCAGCGGGGTCGTCACCGACGACTAGATCGGTTCCCTCGCAATCTCCCAACGACTCCTCGGCAGCTCACTTCAGCTTTATGCCCGTCTCCTCCTGAATGGACTTGTTGAACGCGTCGTCAGTGAAGGTGAGCATCTCCCCGCAGTACTTGCACTTGATGGCGTGCGTGGCGAGGAATGAGAGTTCGTATTACCGTGTTCACATGGCACCTCAATTTCGTTTGACCGTTCTCACCGCTTTGGTCGGAGCATTAATGTTCCCAACAATCTTGCCGGTAGCGGCGGCCCCGATTTCACCGATCGGGTCGTCAATCCCAGCAGTATTCGCGCGCGAATATTCCGGTGACGACCTAAAGGTTGGCAAAGCATTTAGTTCCAGTGCCAAATACACACGACATCGAGTTACTTATGAATCGGGCGGGCTAACAATCTCAGGAATCATGATTAAACCCCGGGGCCCGGGACCATTTCCCGTTGTTGTTCTGGCGCACGGTTATATCGATCCAGCAACCTATTGGAGTGGACAAGGGTTTCGACGGGAACAGGATTGGTTGGGCAACAAAGGATACGTGGCGTTGCATGTTGACTACCGAAACCACGCTCGGTCAGACAATGATCCAAAAAATGACGTGTCATTGCGCCTGGGATACGCCGAAGACGTAATCGGTGCGGCACTGGCAGTTAAAGGTTCGCAGTTTTCCTACATTAATAAAAATAAAGTTGCACTTCTGGGTCGATCAATGGGTGGTGGTGTTGCATTCCAGGCACTCGTGTTGCAGCCGGGGGTCTTCGATGCAGCGATTACTTACGCGTCGACGAGTACTCTGGCGGAGGATAATTTCAATAAGTGGCAACGCAACAACTATCCGATCGGTGACCAAATCCTAAAGGAATATGGCACACCAAAAGAAAACCCAATTGCTTGGTACAACATGTCCAGTCGTAATTACTTCTCTCGGATCACCGAACCGGTCCTGATGATTCATGGAACCAAAGATGAGAGCTGTGATATTTCCTGGGCTCGGGCAACCAATGCTGCCCTGGAAAAAAGTAGAGTCGACGTTACTTACATAGAGTACCCGGGGGCACCACATTACATGTCTGGTGAGTGGAGCGACTCAATTCGCCAGGTTGAACTATTTCTGAAAAAGAATCTTCGCTAGGCACCTTTTCTTGCTAAGACGCCGGCTCAATTAGTCGAACGACCAACACAGGAAACCTCACTGCCCGCTGTAACCGCCGACACGTTGACATTGCCACGTTTTGAGATCCCGCTCGCCCCCCTTATGCCCCGGGGCTTCCACAGTGCGGAGAGAAAAAACAAGGCTGCGCTCGAATGCGCGGGACCAGTGGAAGGTGGGCTACAGCTCGTACGATGCCGAAATGTCGCTGATCCTCTGGACGAGCATCAAGCTATTCGGAACTCGGCGGAACCCAAGGGTCTCGTATAACACTGCAACAGGTTCAGCGATCGCGTCCACGACGACAAGTCGCGCGCCAACGATCCGCGACGCTTCGACGACGCGTTCAAGCGCATCAGCGACGAGGACCGAACCGAGGCCCAGTCCACGCAAGTGCCGTGCAAGGGCGAGCCGTGCAAGTAGCACGGCAGGTATCTCCGCAGGTCCACCTCGCCCAATTCCGGCCGGGACTAGCTCACGCACAATCTTGTGAGCCGCCAGCGCGTAGTAGGCCACGACCGCTCCGCCACCGTCAGTCCACACCCAGGTCCGAGCGGTCCCGCGCTTGGTTGCCGCGATCGCCTGCTCGTGCAGCCAGCGATCTAGCGACTTCTCGCCGCAAGTGAAGGTGGACAGATCGTGATTTTCTGCGTCTAGGCGCTCGGAGCGGAATTGCTCAGTCACGCGTCACAGTCGCGCGCAATCGCTTTGCCGCTTTGCGAAGTCCGGGATTCGCTTTCGCCGGGGTGTCAAACGCAGCTATGAGGTCGTCGAAGAATTCGGCCGGGACCGTCGTCGCTCCCTCGTACTCCCGAAGGATGCGACCAGCCTTCTCCTCGGCGGCGGTACGTGCGAAAGACGACACCTGCTCCCCCGACAGCTCGGCGGCACGTTCGATCCTCGCCTTTTCCTGCGGGCTGACCCGGAACTCCAGGCGAGCTGTCGCTGTAGACATTACACATCCCTCCTCTTGTACGGACAAGTGTACGGACATGGACGCGGTAATGTCAATCAGGGTAAGAGACTCATGAAAAGTGCCCGGGACAGGGGTTAACGATGTCCCGGGACTTCACATGGTGGAGCTGAGGGGATTCGAACCCCTGGCCTTCTCATTGCGAACGAGACGCGCTACCAACTGCGCCACAGCCCCTAGTGCGAGCCACAGGGTAGCAAGTGCTTTCCGGTGTCTGTCTTTGGACGCCGATTGGGGCAATTAGCCGACCGCGCGCTGGGATTCCTCGAAGGCAATAGCTGGGATTTCGGCCGTCGTGGCCTTGGCATCGACATCCTTAAATGCGACTTGACGCTGCATCGCCTGGGCCGCGTCCACCATGGCTTCGCCAGTCCATTCACCCGGGCGGGACCGGTCAATGCGACGAGGTACCTGTGAAGCACGCGGTGCACTGACATAGGTGGGCAACGTCGTTGGCACGGCTTCCCAAGCCGAATCATCTTCGGCCCACGGATCCCAGTTCTCCCATTCATCGCCCTTAGCCGGTGCCGTCGCAGTTAGTTGAATAACTTCGGCATCGCTACTCGAAATACGCGAGGTGCGCGTAACAGCCACAACATTTGCGCGAGACGAGGCTGTTGCAGCACTAGTGATGACGAACAACAGAACTAACGCCGCTGCCACCATCGGGATGATTATCGAAATCATGGATAGTAATGCGAGCGTGAGCGTCAAGACCGTGGTTACCGCCAATAGGCTCAGCACAATTAACCGCCGCTGGGCGGCACGCGCGCGGTTAGCCATCCGCACCCGCTCGGCCCGCGCCCGTGCCTTTTGCTCAAATCCAGCAGGGTGTGCTTCGTAACTGGATAAAGTTGCGGCGCGGTGACGCTCTGAACCCAAACTCGCCATCGCGGTGCTGAACTTCTTGGTGGATCGGACCTCGCTGATGCGATCGTGTCGACGAAGCCACATCGGGATCAGAACTGCCGCCCAAAGGGCAATGATCACAACGTAGATAAGTCCCGTCACGTTTCGTACGCTAGGGCCCCTAATGAGGGACATCTGGGATGCGAACGGTTAATTTTTCGGCGTGTCGCAGCGGCTCGACACTAAAATCTCAGGACTGGCTCGGGATCCGATTTCGTCGCCACTGCTCCAACACGCCCCCGGGGTAGTCGCCTTGAATAACCGAATAGGTGATGTGATCGCGCCATTGGCCATCAATATGGAGGTACAGCGGGCGTAACCCCTCCTCCCGCAGGCCGAGTTTCTCCACCACTCGACGTGATGCGAGGTTTTCGGGCCGGATGTTGATCTCGACCCGGTGCAACCCCAGCTCCGAGGTGCAGTAGTCGCAGGCGAGCGCGACCGCGGTCGGGGTAATCCCTCGGCCGGCAAAGCTCTGGTCAATCCAGTAGCCGATATAGCAGCCCCGCAACGAGCCCATGGTGATTCCGCCGACTGTCAACTGGCCCACCAACTGGCCCTCGAAAGTCATGGCCCAAGGCAAAATTCTGCCCGCAAGGGCCTCCCGGCGCAGCCGCCGCACCATCGTCCCAAAATTACTCGGGATCTCACCGGCACACCGGCCCTCCGGTGGCAAGGTGGCCTCCCACTCCTTGAGCCAATCTTGGTTGCGCAGTCGGATTGCTTTCCATGCGCGACCATCTCGCCCACGAAGTGGTCGCAGCGCCACCGGGCCATCGGTAACGGTGACCGGCCAAGTCACGGCAACTCCGCCACGAAAACTTTCAGCCAAGTGCGAAGTTCGGGTCCGAGGTCTGGCCGCTCACATGCCAGCTGGATAACCGACTGGAGATAGGAGACCCGATCACCGGTGTCGTAGCGACGACCACCAAAAACCACCCCGCGCACCCCGCCACCTGCCGCCTCGGGCATTTGCGCCAGTACTCGCAGTGCGTCGGTGAGCTGGATCTCGCCACCGCGCCCCGGCTTGGTGGTGCGCAAAATCCCGAAGACCGCTGGGTCAAGTAGATAGCGTCCGATCACGGCGAACGAACTCGGAGCTTCGGCAACATCAGGTTTTTCAATCAGATCGGTGATTATGACGACGTCGCCGCTGTCGGTTTCTGCCACCGCCGGGCAACCGTAGAGCGAGATACTCGCGCGCGGGACCTCCATCAAGCAGATAACCGAGCCACCGAACTCAGCACGCACCTGCAGCATGCGCACCAAGATCGGATCCCGCGGATCAATGAGGTCATCACCAAGCAGCACCGCAAATGGCTCGTCGCCAACATGGTTCTCCGCCATCAGCACCGCGTGGCCAAGTCCTAGGGGCTCACCTTGTCGCACGTAATGGATACGGGCAAGATCAGTGGCAGAGGTGACCATTGCCAGTCGCGCATCATCACCTTTTAGACGCAGCACCTCTTCAAGTTCAAAATTGCGGTCAAAGTGATCCTCTAACGCGCGTTTACTGCGCCCGGTGATGAACAAGATGTCATCGAGACCGGCCGCAACCGCCTCTTCAACCACGTACTGAATAGCCGGCTTGTCGACAACCGGCAGCATCTCCTTGGGCATCGCCTTGGTTGCCGGCAAAAACCTGGTGCCAAAGCCGGCGGCCGGAACTACGGCCTTGCGCACGCCCTGCCCGCTTGCCCGCTTGCTCATAGAACGACCCTAATGGGTCCGGATCGGGCACGATGTCCTCATGGCCCCCTTAGCCGATGATGCGAGTGCGGCAAAAGCCAGCCTGCGGGCCAAGATCCGCGCCCACCGGTCAGCGCTCGCCCCCGCCGTCTTGGCCGCCCGCGATGCCGAGCTCGCAGCTACGGCCCGCACCATATTCAAGGGCCTAACACCCGGTGCCCGGGTGGCCTGTTATCTATCAGCCCCCACCGAGCCAGGTACCAACGCCTTGGTCCGGGCCCTCATTGATGACGGCTTTGAAGTCATCACGCCACGTGTGCGCGGCCAGAGCCTGGACTGGGCGGTGGTCTTGGCAGCCAGCACCTTTGAGACCGGATCATTTGGCATCCGCGAGGTGACCGGGCCATCGGTTGGCCAAGATGCCGAGCCCCTGCGATCGGCGGCGGTGATCTTCATTCCCGCGCTCGCAATCGATCACCGCGGGGTGCGCCTCGGCCAAGGTGGCGGGTTCTATGACAGAACTCTCGAACACCTGGTAACCGGGCCTCAAGTTGGCCCACTGCTCGTCGGCGTGATCAATCAAGATGAGCTCTATGACGAACTGCCGGCCGAGGATCACGACCGCCTCGTTGCCGCTGCATTGAGCCAGACCTCGATCACTTACCTACCGACGGAGCCCCAACACTTCTGAATAGCCTTCTCGGGCGAACGTGCATATGCCGTTGTGGTGCAAGTGCGGCACAATCCAACTATGTCGCCGCATGCACTGCCCACCAAGCCACTTGCAGTTGTCACCGGGGCCAGCCGGGGCCTGGGCTTTGAAAGTGCCCGCGGCCTAGCAAGTGCCGGATTCAATTTGGCCTTGGTGGCCAAGGACGAAGCCGGCTTGCAGGACGCCGCTCGACGCCTCGAAGCGCAGTTCCCTGATCTCGAGGTTTACTGCTGCCCCGCCGATCTCGAGCAACCTGATGCCACCCGGGCCGTCATCGAGACGATTTCGGCACTCGGCCAAGTAAGTGTCTTACTGGTGGCGCACGGTGTGATGAGCGAAAAGATGTCAAAGACTTTGCGGACCAATGACGCTGAGTGGCGCCGAGTTATGGCCATCAATCTCGATTCGGTTTTCGCCCTTCTTAACGGCATCGTGCCGGCGATGGTTGAAGCAAGGCTTGGTCGGGTGATCGTTTACTCGGCCTGCATGGGACGCATGTCTGGCCCCGGCAACACCGGGGGTTACGCGCCCTACCGCGTCAGCAAGGCAGCGGTGAATGCACTTGTTCGAAATCTGGCTCATGAAACTGGGCTCGGTAGCCGTGGCGTGCTAGTCGATGCCGTCTGCCCGAACCACTCACGCACCGACATGGGTGGGCCAAATGCGCCCCGAAGTGCAACCGAGGGTGCCGCGACATCGATCTGGCTGGCGACCCGCACATTTGCGCCCGGCGACATTACGGGCGTCCTTTGGGAGGATGAGCAAATCGTGCCCTGGTAGGGCAACTACTTGCCGATCCAATTCGCCATGTTGTAGGTGATTAGGAAGGCCCCGGTGCAGGCCACCGGCATCACAATCACCGCCCACCAGAACACCGCCCGACTGATCGACCACAGCCGGTTTGCCTCCCAGGCGAAACCCGAGAAAGTTGTGAAGGCACCGCAGATTCCAACTAATAGAAACAAGCGCAGTTCACCTGATGTTAAGACCAGCACCGGGCCCGCTACCGCCGAGCCGATCACGTTGACCCCAAGTAGCCCCCAGGGAAATACCGTTAACCCGGTTGTCCCCGAAGTGCGCACCGTAAGCCACCTGTCAAGCAGGTAGCGCATCGGAGCGCCGACCGCCGCACCAAGTGCTACCGCCAGGACGGCGATCATCGCGGCCGCCGGTCAGCGATGCGCACGCCGATGCGGACGGCTAGTAGCCCACCGACCATGGTGACGACTAAGTAGCCGGCCGCTCGCCACCCTTGGTCATCGAGCAACATGACCCCAGACTGCGCGGCGAGGGCGGAGAAAGTCGTGAACCCACCCAAGATGCCGGTGATCAGGAAGGGTCGCGCCGACGCCCACCGGGTGCCGGCCAGCAGTAACGGGGCTAGCAATCCAATTGCCAGCGCACCAACGAGGTTGACCGTCAAGGTGGCCAGCGGAAAATCCTGCGGGGTTAGTGGCAAATTGCCGGCGGCCAAGAGGTCGAGGGCATAGCGGGCCAAGGACCCGATGACGCCACCGGCCGCCACCTGGCCCAGAATTCGAATTTGCCCCACAGCCAAACCCTATGGACCCAGCAGACCGGTAGTTGGCAAGATGGCGATTGGACGAATCCGCTCCGACCGGGCACACTTAGCACTCGGTAACTAAGAGTGCTAATCGGAGGATCCGTGCCCACGTATGAATATGCGTGTTCGACCTGTGCCACCAACCACGAGGTCGTGCAGCCGATTACCGATGCCACACTGACTAACTGCCCGGTTTGCGGTGACCCGGGCCTACGCAAGTTGTTCTCCAATGTCGGGGTGGTTTTCAAGGGATCCGGCTTCTACCGCACCGATTCCCGCGATAAAAAGAGCGACTCGGCCACCAGTACCGCCAAGTCCGGCGACAGCAAATCCGGCGAAACCAAGTCCGGCGACAGCAAATCCGGCGACAGCAAATCCGGCGAATCCAAGTCGAGTGAGCCAGCCAAGAAATCCGAAGCCACGCCCAAAAGCTCGGCGCCCACGAGTTCGGCTCCCAAGAGTTCGACGCCAGCTAGCACCTAGGGCTAACCCCTGTGGATAACTAATCGCACAGGTACCGGATTTTGCTTAGCCTTCACCCATGGTTGATCTGCAAAAACTTCGAGCCGGCGCCCCAGCACGGATAATTCGCCGCCACCGCCGCTTGCTAGCCGCCACCTGCGCCGCCTTGGCCGTCCTCTTGGCTTTGGGCTCGGTGCGCTCAGCAGGTGCACCCGCGGCTGCCGTTGCCGGTGGCCCCATCACCGCCTTGGGTCAAGGCGAACTGGCCATACCGGTACCCCTATCCCCACCTGCCGCCGCCGGCTTGCTGCATCTAGGTGATGTCATCGACGTCATCGCCATTTCCGATAGTGGCACCGCCGCAACGGTGGCCCGCGATGCGCTGGTGCTGGGGGTGCCGGCCGGCGGTGGTTTCATGTCGGCAGCGTCAGCCATCGTCCTCATCGCGGTCGATGAGTTAACCGCCCTGAGAATTGCCGGCGCGACCGGCACTGGCGATCTCACCTTCGCCTTACATCCAACCAGCCCGCGGTAGCGGTACCTTGACTAACGTCCCCACATTAGTTTTCGAGGAGGCCAAGTGTTCAAGGGGTTTCGAGAGTTCGTTCTGCGCGGCAATGTCATCGACCTAGCTGTTGCATTTGTTGTAGGTGCTGCCTTCTCAACCCTGGTCGGCGCATTTTCTGAGGCCCTGATTAATCCTATTGTCGGAATCTTCTTGGGCGGCGGCATTGATGTCGGCCAGATGACGGTGCGCGATCAAGTCATCGACATCACCATGATGCTGAACGCACTAATAACTTTCATCATTACCTTGACGGTCATCTATTTCATTTTTGTCGTCCCGATGAACTCCTATCGAAAGAAGACCGGTCAAGGCGCGGTGGATGCCACACCCGCCGACGTCAAACTGCTAACTGAAATTCGCGACCTGCTGAAACAAAATCACGCCCCGTGATGAGGCGGCACTTCAGCGAGTAGCCGACTATCACTCGAGGCAAAGCCGCCGGACTCGTCGGAGGTAATGTCCGGTAGCAGGTCAGCGGTGAGCTGATCAGGTTTGGCTCGGGTGGAGCCCACTTCACCGAGTGATTCATCAAAAGCCCGGCCCATCGCGTGCAGATCTTCGCGGGTGATCACAAATGGCGGTGAGACCTGCAGGCCACCGTCGGCCAACAACCTGGTGAGCACCCCGCGCGAGCGTGCGGCTCGCACCAATCGGGCGCCGATCGTTGGATCCTCCTTGATGATTTCCGGCCGCAATTGCACGGCGCCCAGCAGCCCTATGGTGCGCACATCGGCCACATGACTGTGCCCGGCTAGCGGATTTAGCACCGCGGACAGCACCGGCGCCAAATCAGCTACGCGCTCAACGAGTTGCTCCCGCTCAATGATGTCTAGGTTCACGCTCGCAACAACGGCTGCCGTCGCATGCCCGGAGTAGGTGTAGCCGTGCCGCCAGACCAGCCCCGGGGTATTCCAGAATGGCTCAGCAATGTGGCCGCTGACTAGCACCGCCCCCATCGGCAGGTAGCCCGAGGTTAGGCCTTTGGCCGTCAAGACCAGATCCGGTTGCATATCCCAGCGTTGCGAGGCAAACATTGACCCGGTGCGGCCGTACCCGCAGATAACTTCATCGGCGACCAGTAGGACCCCGCGCTCCTTGCAAATATCTCGCACCCGAGCTAGGTAACCATCAGGTGGTGGATAGACCCCGCCCGCCCCAATAACCGGTTCGCAGAAAAATGCTGCGACATTCTCCGACCCGATCTCGTCAATTGCTAAAGCCAGCGCTTCGGCATCATCCCAAGCCACGTTTTGGATCTTGGGATCTGGTTCACCGTGGCCATCACGATTCGCCGGGATACCTCCGAGTGAAGTCCCCGCAACATGCATACCGTGATATGAACGGTGTCGCGCAATTATTCGAGTTCGCTTCGGCTCACCAAGTAACGACCAATACCGGCTGACCATTTTGAGTGCCGTATCAACGGCGTCACTGCCACCGGAGGTGAAAAACACTTTTGCATCTGTTAGCCCAGAAAGTGCCGCGAGGCGGTCAGCCAGCTCAAGGGTTGGCTGGGTCGCATAATCACCGAAGGACGAATAAGAGGCAATCGCGCGCATCTGCGCGGCCGCGGCATCGGCGATTTCGGTGCGCCCGTGACCAACATTGCAGTACCAAAGGGCAGCAGTTGAATCCAGGTAGGTGCGGCCATCAGCGGCGGTGACATGGGCCCCCTGCCCGGAGGTGATGACGAAATCGTGGCCGGCCACCGCCGACATATCGGCGAATGGGTGCCACATTGCAGAGGTGGGTTGGTCGGTCACTTCCCAAGGGTAGGGCATCGGTGCCGTAACGTCCTCGCCTATGACCCCCCCAGTCAGCCGGCAACAAGTCAGCCGGCAACAAGTCAGCCGGCAACAAGTCAGCCGGCAACAAGTCGGCCGGCAACAAGCCGGAGGCGGGCGGGTGGTGCTCCTTGGTGCCACCGGCTACACCGGGCGACTTACCGCCGAAGCCATGGTGCGCGCCGGCTTGGCACCGGTCCTAGCCGGGCGCTCTTCGACCGCGTTAACCGCGCTGGTAGCCGAGTTGGCGCCCTACGCACCGATCAATGCCGCCCCCACTTGGCAAGTTGCCGAGGTCGGTGACCAAGGCAGCGTCAACGCACTGCTGGTGTCACCCGCTGATGTGCTGGTGTCCACGGTCGGGCCCTTCACCCGCCTGGGTGCCCCCGCCGTCACGGCGGCGATCAATGCCGGCGCTAGTTATGTCGACTCCACCGGTGAGGCACCCTTTATCCGTGCGGTCTTTCAGACCTACGGGGCGCAGGCCCAAGCAACCGGTGCCCGACTTCTGACCGCCTTCGGCTACGACTACGTACCCGGTAATCTCGCCGGCGCCCTAGCCCTCCAAGCCGCGCGGGCCAAGGGCGCGGTGCCAACACGAGTCGAGATTGGCTACTTCGTCGGCGGTGAGAGTTTCGGCGTGAGCAGTGGCACCAAGGCAAGTGCGGCGGAGATCATGCTGGCACCGTCATTTACCTTTCACCACGGTGTCATCCGCACCGAACGCAGTGCGCGGAACACCAGCATCTTCAACGTCGACGGCAAGCCCCATGCTGGGCTGTCCGTAGGTGGCAGCGAACACTTCGCACTCCCCCGCTTTGACCAGTCAGTGCAAGATGTCGGTGTTTATCTGGGTTGGGCGGGTAAAGCCACCCGGGTGGCAAGTGCCGCAGGCAGTGCGATGAGCGCGGTTGCTCACGTTCCAGGGATTAGCAACCTCCTGCACCGGGGCCTAAAGTCCGCCGCCGGTGCCGCCACCGGGCAAGGCCCCACGAAACGCCAACGCGATGCCAACACCTCGATCGCCGTGGCCCGAACCTTTGATGGCGTCGGGCGCCCGCTTTCGCGGGCGCAGGTGACCGGCCCCTCGCCCTATACCTTGACGGCCGAATTACTCGCGTGGGCCGCAGCCATGTGTTTGGTGCACCCAGCATTAAGTGGTGGCGCCTTCGGCCCCGTCGATGCCTTCGGACTTAAGGCCCTCGTGCGCGGCTGCGCCGATATGGGGCTAGTGCCGGTTGACGAATGATCGGGCTATTGGAACCGCAGTGGCGGGCCCGCGAATCCGCCCACCGTGCGCGGGTCCAACCGTGGGTCTCCGGCAGACTCGAAAGGCGAAAGCATGGCCGCACGCACCCGGTTGATGATTTCCTGTTCGACTATTACCCGTATTCGGTTAACAAACTCCTTTCCTGGCATCCCGGACACGGGGTCGAGCTGCACGGTGACGTCACGCAGTTCGAGGTTGATCCCGCATACCGGCATCTTGCCGCCGAACCCGCAGGCGTCACCACTGACCTCGAAAAGTTGGCACCAAAGGCCGACCGACTTGATCTGGTGATTCGACTACTTGCTGGCACGGCCGCGCGCCCAGCGCAGCTAAATTGCTTTGGATTACATGAATGGGCGATGGTCTACGAGGCTCCCGAGATTCGGCACGGCGGTTACCCACTCCGCTTATCCGCCGGCCGGGTAACCGAGATAGTTGACGAACTCGGCCTGCGCTGCACCCATATTGATGCCTATCGGTTCTTCACCCCGGCGGCCCTCCCACTAAATATCATCGAGCCAACTCGCGCCAATCAACCTGACCTAGAGCAGCCCGGCTGCCTGCACGCAAATATGGATCTCTATAAGTATGCGATGTGGTTCAGCCCATTTATCGGCAGTGAGCTCGTTGCAGATTGCTTCGAACTGGCACGCATCGCCAGAACTATTGATATGCGGGCAGCACCCTATGACCTCACCGACCTGGGCTACGAGCCGATTTGCATTGAAACCGCCGAAGGCCGCCGCGAGTACGTGGATGCGCAAAAGCAGATAGCCATTCGAGCGCAAGTACTGCGAGCCCAATTGAGCCGATGTTTTTCAGCGCTGCGGGCTGCTCGGGCGGATGCGCCTGTTACCGACTATTCGCAGAGGTGAAATCAGCGGTTTCATCACCACCTGAAACTTGCTAGGGTGCAATTCGCGGGTCTTGCGATATCGAGCCTGCACCCGGGTGACTTCCTAGTGAAAGCGAGCTAACCGTGACGATTCGACTGGGCGACGAAGCCCCCAACTTCACCGCAGAAACCACCGAGGGGCGAATTGACTTCCAGGATTGGAAGCAGGGGTCCTGGGCGGTGTTCTTCAGCCACCCGGCTGACTTCACCCCCGTCTGCACCACCGAGCTCGGCGCCACCGCCGGCCTAAAGAGTGAGTTCGATAAGCGAAATGTCAAGGCCATCGCGATCTCGGTCGACTCGGTTGCTGATCATCAGGCGTGGGCGGGCGATATCGGTGAAGTCACCGGCAACGCCCTTAACTTTCCGATAATTGCCGACCCAGATCGCGCGGTGTCCAACCTTTATGACATGTTGCACCCAAATGCCGGTGACACGTCAACCGTTCGCTCGGTTTTCATCATTGATCCCGCAAATAAAGTGCGCCTGACACTTACCTATCCGAAATCAGTTGGTCGCAACTTCGACGAAATCCTGCGCGTTATCGATGCCCTGCAGCTAACCGACAGGGCAACCGTCGCCACCCCGGCTAACTGGCAATTAGGCAGCAAGGTGATCGTCTCGCCGACAGTTTCGACCGCCGATGCTATTGAAAAGTTCGGGGATGTCGAAGAGGTGAAGCCCTATCTGCGCTGGACCCCGCAGCCTATGGTTTAACGAGCCGCCTGGCGCCGACGATGCGCAATAGTCGAAATCATGAGCAATAGCAACAGAAATACGAGCACAAAGCCAATGACTAGGTAGCCCTTAGGGCTGTCGAGCAACCCGGAAGCGACGATATTCGTCTCGCCGCTGGCCGACACTCCGGCGCCCATTGACTCTGCGTCGCCGTCGACTATCCGCACGTCAACGACTTGAACTACTGCGCTCATGGCTGCGAACGCGCGCCAAGCGAATGACACTCGAAGTCGCGCCGAAATCCCTCGACAAGCTCCGATGCGACAGTCGCGTTTCTCTCTCGGGGGTGAGAGACATTCGCTTGGAAAAGATTGGCGCAAATACTGTCGAGGGATATGTCGCCAATAAATCAATGCGTGCACTCATTTCAAAGTTCGAACTGACCGAATCTGATCGACCTAATGTCATATTTCATGTCACGCGATTAACGATTCCCGCCCCGGTTCCACTAGGCCTGACACTCGCCGATTTGGCCGAGCACAGGTCACCCGCCCAGCTTCGAGTCATTAAGAAGCTGGTTCGTCAGAGGAGCACGCAATCAGGTCGTTGGCGGGGCGATACCCGGACCGCCTAAGATCTGAACTCAACTGGCGATTCGCGCCGCCAATTTGGGGGTGACCCGTGAGTCGTTGGGCGGTCAACCAACCAGTGCGGGCCCTTATCGCCTGGCTCGTGCTCATCGTTCTTATTGGGTTGGGCGCCATGCGCTTCGCCGGCACCTTCAACGACAGTTTCGCCCTGCCCGGTGCTTCCTCAACCACCGCCGAGAACATGCTCACCGCCTTAGCCGGTAAGCCAGCGGCTACCTCAAGTTTCAAGGTGGTTTGGTCCACCCCTGATTCATCGGTTACCTCAGATGCCACCAAGTCGGCGATCGAGCCAACGCTAAAGGCGCTAGCCGCATTGCCATTCACCGAATGCGTTGCCGGACCGTACGGAAAGAATTTCGGGACCAAGTGCCCAACCGCCACCCCGGTTGATTTTCGTAAGGCGGTGCGCCAGGCGGCGCGAGCCGAGATTTCAAAAGTTACCGGGATACCCGAGGACAAAATCAATGCGGCGGTCGATGTCCTGGACTCGTTGGCACCCATTGAGAAAACTGATCCCGCAAAATTGGCCGCTATCGGCCGCGCGCTCCCCGACATCGCCCGCCTTGCTTCGGCGCCGCGCCCTGTTCTTGACGCCCTCGCGGCAATCACCCCGGCTGACCTGAAGTTCCTTGTTGGGCTAAACGCGACCGACGTCAAGATCGCC